>Ga0247778_1000285_pt1 | contig 80328 bp, 99 predicted proteins | sample UWRJL049202B5_FD_179939 | JGI IMG/M metagenome (GOLD analysis project Ga0247778, IMG submission 179939) | Plant litter microbial communities from Arlington Agricultural Research Station in Wisconsin, United States - UWRJ-L049-202B-5 | ecosystem: Environmental > Terrestrial > Plant litter >... | reverse complement strand
CCTCGATGGGAAGTCTAACAAGCGCAGCTCTCGTCTATCTATTCAGCGGCGAGGGTCTCGGCCCAGACGGCACTCCATGGAATATCAAAGTCTCGGGACTCTTGCTCGTGATGTTCTTCTCAGAGCACATCTACCTCGGCGTCCAGCTCGGAGTACGAAAGGCACTGAGCAAGATTGATAGTCCTGGGCTGCAGAAGGAGAGAGGGGAGCGATACATCGTTCGGAAGTAAGCGTAAATGGCCTTTAATTCAGCGTCTCGCTAACATGTCCCAGACAATACCTCGAAGAATCCATGGGCCAAGAAGCAGCCGACCGAGCTGCATCAGGTGGAATCGCAGCCGGCGAGAAGATCAGCAGAAGCACGCTCGAAGAATCAGCTAGGGAATCTACGCTTAAGGGCTACGGAACACCTGAAGAGAGGTTCTGGCAGCGTCAGCAGGGTCAGGCCGAGACGATTGCTATGGGGAAGAGTTACATTGCTAAGGTTTGTACTCCCCCTTTGAAGTTTGAGAGTCTGGAGATGCTAACATGTACTAGGCTGCGCCTAAGGTGAAGGGAGAGAGTAAGAAGGAGCTGTGATGATTTATGATTTATGACTTTGGGCACAGAAAATGGTGGTAGGGTGCGGGGTGTTGGATATAGAAGAGCGAAGGGCGAGGCGTCAGGTTTTCACATATTAATGAATGAACAGCATTGCTCAACTGGCCTCTTCCTCGCTATTTTTCCAATTTTCGTCTCAGCCAATTTCGTTAGTCTTCTGTATCTCAGGCCTTACTTTCATGCAAGTCTTACGCCATTATAAAGGTCCAGTTCCATTCTCTTATGGTTTTTCCTCTCTAGCCCGAAGAACAATCAATGACGCAGAACTAGGAGGGGAGAGACGTGTTCCGATCCTTTTGTGTAGGAGAGAGTACCATGAGAGGGCTCTTCTGCCAAATTGAAAGTTGGAAGATTAATGATTCACTAATTCACTTCGTTTTAGCATTGACCAAAATCCTCATTTGACAGCAATAGTATTGATGACAGCTACTCGGTTGGTCATTTCGTGTCAAGTCAATACAAACATGCAAGTTCCACCTTGCCGCATAGCAAATCTCGATACCTGTTTGAAAATCTGTTTGGATGTAAGGGGGAAGACCCCGTGAAAGGAACTCCTCTTTCGGTCGTTTCCGCTACAGTGGGTTGTTCAGAGGCATTGTCGAGTCCTTTATAGGTTTTGCGGGGAGATTTGGCTTGAGATTTACTTTTTCTTTCAAGGGGAAGTCATTACGAGTTCCACAAGAAGACGAAAACATTCTCATGTTGGGGATTTTCTCGTTCCAGTAATCCAAGAATGTTCCTGCCCATATGAGCTCACATGCCAAGGTATCACCACATAGGCTAGGTTTTCGGTGTACCTCACTAGTATCCCACGCCGTCTCGAAGCTAGTCTCACGAGATTCATACGCACTGGCTAGCCCTAGAGTCCGTCGATCCCCACCCCGCGGCTCGTATGAAGATCTCAGGTACCGAGGCCCCAATGAATCTCGTGAAGAGGGGACCAGAATGACGATGGTGGAGGAAAAGCCACATAAGATTAAGTCGTATCTCGATACCACTTTTTCCTCCCAAGTCAAAATCAAAACCAGTAATTTCAAATTTCAAAATGGTCGCAATCAAATCTCTCTTCCTCTTCACAACAGCTGCTCTCGCAGCCGTAGTAACCAGAGCCGAGCACGCAAAAGGCTATGAACTCCTCCTCTCAGACCTCCAATCCCTCGACACCAGCATTCGCGACCTCACCGCCACCATAAACGCCTACCAAAGCGGCACCGTCGAAGCGGCGCCCATTTTCGCTGCTGTGTCGTATGTGAATGAGACGAATAGGCAGGCGTATTATGATGCGCTGAGTGATAGGGTGGCGGTGCAGAATGCGGAGGATAGTGTTACTATTGGGAATTATGTTGGGAATCCGATGTTTGTTGCCTCCGCCCTGTTTCCTTGCTCCCTGTGTTGTTTTATTTTTAAAGATGAATGAAAAGATGGAGAGAGGAAATGAAACTGATGTGAGATAGCGCAACGGATATCTACGCTGGTCTCGACGCTCTTGAGGTGAAGAAAAAACCCCTTGTGGATGCCGGGTTGAGACAGGGCATTTTGGATGGGTTGAATCTTTTGGTTAATGATCATGATACTTTGAGTGCGGCGATTGGGAAAAAGTTGAATTTGGTGGGGTTTTTGAGTGCGGGTGGTCCGGTGGTGGGGATTGATTTGGCGATTAGGAAGGCCATTGCTGATTTTAGTGTTTGAGTGTGAGGAGGGAGCGGGAGGGGTTCTTGGTAGAGATGGGTTGGTTGTAGGAACTGAAGAAGTTTAGCTGATGATACTTTCTGAAGCCCAAATGATGAGTAGGGAACGAAGTTGTGGTTCATTGGCTGGATCAGTCACTACTTTGTCCATAACTCTAAACTTACACTTAGCCAAACGCCGCCGCCCAAGTAGATTGGTCATGATTTACCACTTGTCTACTCTTCAGAACATAAACCTTTATGACCGAGGCTCTAGAAATGAGGCATTTGGTCCAAAATTGTCCGCGTCATGAGGGTATTTCAAAAACAAGTATCTGAAATACAACTAGAAAAGATAGAAAACTTTCTTGATTAAACTTCCGGTTCAAGGGAACAAGGAGATATACGGAGAAAAGAACTTATTTGAGACAAAGGATACAGTTGCCTTTTCATAGGGTTGAGTATCAGGGCTGTCTGGGGGGGAATGCACGACTGTCTAGGCGACGACGAAAGTCTCAGCAATCACCATTTCTTTGATCCATGATGTTGGTATTGGTAACGTTCAGCTGTCGAGATCTTTGGCCAGTACAGGTCATCGCGTGGTAGACGGGGTTTATGAATACACCTGGCTTGCCAGGAGTGAACTGTGCTACACATTCGAGTGGTGAACAGAATCGATGCGGCCGAACCCAGTCAGCTGAGCATACTGTAAAGGCCTTGATTTATCTCAGTATGGGTTGTTTTGCTCTTACTGAGGCATTGTACTCGCCATCTTGAATAAGCATGAATCGATGTAATAGTCGGTTCCCCTTCTTCGCTCTGACCGAGAGGAAGGAAGAATGGGAGCCGGCTATTAATAAGGAAGGATGAAGGAAGGTTGAAAATAGCGTAAGGTGGCGTCTCGCTTAAGCTTACCTGGGTGTCTTGACCCCCTTAAAGCCTTCCTAAACGGGCTAGTCGTCGGCCGCAGGTTCTCGATCGAGAAAGTAGGATATTGTTGTCGCTCCTCTCGAGGGTACAAGAGGAAGCTGGAGGAGGGGGTGAGAAGAGGCATTGCTAGCGAGGGTGAGATTTGTGGACTGATGGATGGCATGGGCATTAAACGCAGGTAGGTCCGTAGACATTATTGACTACTTGAGTACTGTACACGCTCATTAAAATTAGAAGATAAGTGGAGTTCATTCAATCCTTCCATATGATATGGTTCTAGACATTACAAGAACACGAGCTACTTCGGGAGTCAGTCGGCACTTTACACGTGACTTCGCCCCCCTTTCGCACGAGGACACGCCCCATGATCCAGCAGTGCTCAATTTTAGCCATTATTTAATTCCAAACAATACTTATTTTCTTTTCGTTCTCAGAGTCGATATTGAAAATAATGTTCTCTGTTGAACTTATACTCAAAAATTCCACCTGAGTGCCTGCGTGCTTTTTAGTTCCGGCAGTCTCCATGCGGGGTGGCTAATATTGTACCAATCGGGAAGGACCCTAAGCCGCCAGATGTCACGTCACATCACGTCACAACTCCGCCAACTGAATCTGTAAATGATTCATGCAATCCGGGAAAATGATCTGTACTGTAGATCCGGACATGTGCGAAGGAGCATTGTGGTGCGAGCTTCTACAACCACAATGTCAGCACGTTGCCCGAAATCCCTCAAAACATCCATGCACGTGGAAGTTTGGTAGGCTACTTGTGCTGGGGTTACACGCTGTAAGGTCAGCGGGCTGTTAGTGTTCCGGATAATGAATGACCATATAAATGAGGCTTCTCTTCCTTGGTGAACATCAAATCGTAGAAGTGTTCCTGCATTCTTAATTAATTACAGATAAATATAGCACCTATTGCGATATATTGAAATTTCGGAAACCTTCGAGATGTTGAACCAAGCGATCATCGTTGCTCTTGGAGCATATGCAGGCCTCGCCACTGCAAATACTCCAATTGATAATTCAGTGTTCACCAACGATCCCCTGACAGCTGTTAAAGCTGCAGCGCCCCTATGGCACTTCGACGTCAAAACATGTTTTCCAACCGCTGCGACACAGGTCAGTTTAAATCTTTCTCTGTGCAAATTATTCCTTTAGTTGGACTTTCGAGTTGAGAAATAGCAACTTGGCGACCTCGGGAGCGAGTCTTTTGTTTGTTCTTGGGACGACTCTTTGTCCTTCTTGATTCAGTATCTTGACATTTTTTGGGGGAAATTCTAATTTTAATTAGCCCGATGGTAGCCAAACCCACAATGTCACACAAGATGATTGTGGAATACTGGGGGCACTGAATGCCGGATGTCCAGCTCAGGCCGCCCAGACTAAACAAGAACAAATCTCCACATCATTTCCCACCTACTATACCATAAGACAATGCTCAGATTCTTCATGGAGAATAGTATACGACGTATTCTTCCAGAAGGTGAGATTTTCTCCGGGAATATGAGATATATCGCTGAAATCAAATTTCCTAGGATACTGGTCACCCTTATGATTGGGAATGGGCAGCAGTCAAGTTCGTGAAGAATTCAAACGGCCAATACATTAGAGATGGGATTTGGCTGGAACAAGACGGAAACCACCCATACACAACTTGGTCCAGTATTCCCCACACATTTGACGGGTGAGCAGCCTCTTTCCTCAAATCTTAGTAGGCACCTGTAAACTAACTTCATGTCATAAAAGTGCTGGCGATGAATTTCAATACAATAATCAGAACCGCGATCATCCCAAAACATTCTTCGGGAAGTGGAAGCACAACGTTGCGCTGGTCTTCAACGACGATCATGGAAATGATTGCCTCGGTGCCATCATTGAGAAGGAGGACTATCACAGTGATGATTATGCATTTTACGCTGCTGATAATCTGCTCATCGATAAAACTGTCCCTGGTAAGTTCTCTGCTCTGCGCTGTTCGTGGTTTCGACTAATACGTTGTCAGCCAGCTATTCCTATGGAAATGCGGACTCTACACCGCAATCTTTTGAGGCTGGTGGGACTTATGATATTTGCGGGAGTAAATTTACTTAGGTCACAGACTATTCCTCTAACAGACCTTTACTACTATTTCTGGATTATACATAGCGATCCATTTCTAAATTTCAATGACAAAAAATTCGGAGATTCGTTCCACTTTCATTATTCTCTATGCTCATTCCAAGGCTCTAATGTGTCAATCCCGTTGTCCTTTGTGACAGCAGTCTACTCGCGAACATCAACTAATTTTATCTTCTTGTCTGTCTGTTTCTTTGACTAAACCCAAAGAACAGGGATCGGTTCCCTCCCCTGAACAATCCAGTTCCAAGTTGGAGAACAAGAGTCAAAGAAACAGTTTTCAGCAGAAGTCACAATTTATTAGGCGCGTTGATTTTTGTTTTAATGATATTTATTGTTGATACATTCTAAAAAATCCAGAAAATTCCCCAAAATCCACAAAATCCGGAACATATGCCCATATTATCTTACACTAGCGCCAAGTAACCAATCTAGGGCGCTATCCGTTCTCTTGCTAGCCAGCTTGCTCATGTTGAGACTGGCATTTTCGTTGTGTTGCGCACTTACTTTCCGACGTACTTGATTTCGACCGAGTTGGTTCCGTTCAAGACTTTGGTGTCAGTCAATTGAACTCCATTATTTCTCCAGGTGAAGATCTCCGCGTCGTCGAACAAGTTTGAGATTTCACCTCCTTCCCAGCCGTTCTTGGCTCCAATCTCAGTGAACTCAAACTTGACGGTGCCGAAGTTTGCGAGATTATTGTCTCCCGACACGGCCAGGTCCACGCATGAACCAAGAAGAGCGGATGATGAGTTGGTGTTGGGGGCAAGATGGGACTTAGAGAAGTGAGAGGTGCCGTTGGTGCTAACTTGGCCGATTGTGATATGGCCCGTAGTTTTGTTCAACTTGTCGGTGTCAGTGTTGATGGTTGTCGTGAATATATCTCCGGCTGCTATCTTCAGAGGCAGGGCTCTAGCTGGGTGGTCAGGAAGCCATTCGTACCACGCATTGTATGCGGTAGCATGGCTACCATTGGCAAGAGCTGAAACCGAGATATTGACTCCGGCACGCATAATATTTCCGTCTCCGCCGATAAGCAGAAGACCATCATTCGTACCGAGGCCTGTCCAGATGGACACGTTATAGGGACCGGTTGAGTTGGACTTTGGCAGGCTGATCTTGGGAACTGTGAAGTTCGTTCCGACCGCGACGAAGCTGTTGTTTTCAGGCGCATTGATCATGAAGCCACCTGCAAAGTCCGTACCAACGGGTATAACCTTTCTTTTACTTGGCCCACGAACCTGCATGGGGAAAGCAAAGATGGTGCTCACGAAGAGAACCGAGGTAAAGAGTGAGGAAACCATGGTGATTGATTTTCTTGGGGTTGATGGTAGGTTGTTGGTTGGTTGTATGGTTGGTGTTGAGTATTTTCGAAGTATGTTGAAGGTGTTGAATGTGATGTATCTGAGTCGATGATGAGAAAAGTAACTGGAGGAATCTAGGCGATTTATACTTCTGGATGAGCCACTGTCTTACATATAGAGATCTCTTGTTTTATATTGCTGAAGTTGTTCCATTCACTGTAATCACAAGAACACTACAATGACATTGTTTTTATCATTATTTGTCTCTTCTGGTAGCGTTTTTGTAACAAGCAGACTGTTTATTTCATTGATCAATTTTACAAAGATTGATCGCTATTCCAACCCTTTGTTATCAAGAGAGAATACACTGCGAACTTTACTAGATGGTTCAATGTCATTGTTTCAAAAGCCTATCAACCAGACACGGAAAGAAAGCGCAACACATGAGGATTCCTAGAAGAATCCATTGCATTTAATACCCCGGTCTACTAGCCCAATTTGCCGACAATCCATCCCCTCACCCTTATTTTCTCAATAGTTTGTAGTAAAATGAAAGGCCATTGCAGAGTACCTGTATTCCGCAAATGAGGTTTGTTGCAAGCGATCATCGTCTCGCTTGATAAAAGGGGTTCTGACTAGTGAATAGCTCCCGTGTCAAAAAGCGGATAGGGGTCGCAAGGCACTACTCGCCAGTCAATATCACAAAAACTTACTTGTCGACTTACTTGTCGAGAAATTCCCCAACAAAACCTCTCTATTCAAAGAAAAAATCTAGCAACATTCCAAGAACTACAACTTCATAAAAATAAATTAAAAATGGAGTCCAAACGTCCAACGACCTCCCTACCATCACTCATCAAACGCCCCCGCACTCGCGCAAATATCACAGAACTCTCGAAATTCGGAGGTCAATGGCTCACTGCCTGCCAACCAGACCCAGAGAGATTCATGCATGAGCCACGACAGAAAAAGGAGCAACTAACACGACCACTTCAACAGCCGGGATGGCTTGACGCTGAAGACTTCGATGATATGCCAGAACTGGATCTGGGTGAAGCTGCTGGGAGCGAGGAAGATTTTGCGAAGCCTAGTAAGTGAAAGCTTTTCATCATCTGAGTATTTGCGAAATAGGCCCTAAAATTAAAACAGTGATCATTTTGTGGAGGTCTCACTTTCATTTCATACATAATATTCGCCTTTTCCAACGAAAGTGTAGAACTTTTCTAACTTACTTGTTGTAGGTCACATCGAAAAGGGAAATACTATATGGTCGCGCGAAGAATGGGAAGCGCGAAAACCTCTAAGAGAGAAGGAGCGACAACGACGAAAGAGGAAGGAGAGAATGAGGGGTATTGGCAAATTAAAGAGAATAAAGAAATGGAGAAACGAGGGAAGTCATCATCATACAAGGGATGAGAAAGGCAGATGGATCGAGGGATCAAAAACACGGAGTCATGGTGGATGTTTGGCCTGTTAGTTGGGCTCACTCAAGTTATCAAAATTGATGTGCGGAAGGAATAAATATCAGTGATCCGATTACCCGATAGCTGGCGCAACGAACCACCCAAAAGGTGTCGGATTGGAATATGTTGGTCTTGACGACAATGATATTTTTAATTTAGGATTTCGGGAAATTGGGAACGTTGTCTCCCACGAGAAAGTTACTCACCACCAGGGGAAAATCTCAGAAATGTTATTACCTTGTTCTCTGCTCCGACTGACGAAAAAGGGCACCATCAAGCTCTCACCTACTCATTCAAGCTTCACAAGATGAAAATCTAAATTTTGGGTGAAGCAATCGTTAGAAATCAATTCTGGTTGTTAATGACTTAGAGACATCTCTTCTGCATCAGTACTGAGTCCATTGAGGAGAAGGAATTAAGCAGTGCGGACCCAATTATATAAGGTGGTCATTTCAAGGGGTTCATGTCCAAAGTGGTATTTTGACACAAAGCTAGTTATTTTTAGTAAAACTATGTTCCGATATCATCGAGCTCTTCGTTCATCATACCGCTTTGAAATTTTGGGCAAAATAGAGGTGACCATGATTATTTGGTATGAAACAGAAAAGATTGGGGAAGTCGCTACCAAGCGAGTCCCTGAAGCTAACCCCGCCAGGCCTAGTGGAATTTTACCTTGCATCAAATTTACCCCTCATCTCACCGCAACGACCAGCGAGGCCTCCAGTGATTTTCTACAGTAAAAGCTGGTGAACAATCGCGCAGAAAGCATGTCTACAGGATTCCAAGCCGGCCAAGAAGGCGCTGCATCGAACTTGACTCAGCGACCTTGCAAACGGCCACAGTGCTGCAGCCCATCTTCTGCATCGGGCTTCGCTGATAACGTCCAAACCGCCAGCTGCTGTGACGGTACAAGCTCTTGTCCTAATCTGGAAACTTCTTGCTGATACAGCCTTGCAAATAGAAACATGTTTGCTTGAGCTTGCTCGCCGTGGATGTGACGAAAACAACTGCAAACATGAATCCGACAATGTCGAGTATTCTCCAGAAATTTCCACTGCCGGATTAAGGAGCCAGCCATGCGAACGCCATATGAGCGAAACGAAGTCCCGATACGGTGGGATTTTAGATAATCTCGGATGCATTTGTAAGGTACTGTTATCCCTGAACATTGAACCTTGCTGTGTCATTCCTTCGCATGCTTCTATCCGCTCCCAGCGCGCGCAACAGGCAGAGAGGTCAGAGGCTTCTTCAACGACTTCCAGAAGACCTAAGTCCGCACACAAAGCCAGCCAGTCGTTAGACGCCCCAGGATCTGATCGTTGCGGAGGCAATAGCCTGGGCCGCAGTGGCGATCTTTCCAAACCCGCAACCGGTATCAAAATCAACGTACTTCCATTGTCTTGCGAGTCGCAAGGCTGTTGCGGAAAACAGGCTTTTGATCCAGTACGTGATGATGATATTGCGGAAATCAAAGATCTATCGGACGATGACTGCTGTGGGGGCACCGTAAAGGGAGAGCTACCCGATTATTCTGGAATTTCTTGCGATCAAGGCTGTTGTGGGAGCCAAGAACCAGAGTCCGCCGCGAAAGTCAACGCAATTGATGGAGATCAGTGTGACAGAGACGATTGCTGTCAAGAGGAAGAGAAATTCCAGACCCAAGCTACAAAAGACTCACCCAAAGGTTGCTCAAGCGGTTGCTGCACGAACAAAACTCGCACACCTCCTGCGAAACCCGCTTTGATTGCGGAAGATAATTGCTGCTCACTGGGAAAGAATTACCAGGAAGCCGTATCACGTTGTTGTCCCCAAGGTAGGAGCCGTAGCGATGGCTCCGAGAGTAGGGTTTCAATCAAGCCACATCTCACTGGTTCCCCTGCGATAAATACAGACGCGATCGCTGTTGTAAATCCAGTATCGAGACTTCCCAAGTCAAATTTCAACGAACTTGACATTGAGAAGGCTATATTTACCTTCGAGCATATGACTGTAAGCGTCTCTGGCATGACTTGTACTGGTTGCGAGAAGAAGCTTTACAGATCCCTAGAGTCATTCCCCGCAATTACAAACATCAAGACCAGCCTTCTGCTGGCGCAAGCCGAATTCGATTTGAGCGGATCCACGGACAGTGTTGAGCTACTGAAGTCACTCGAAAGAATGACCGGCTTCACATGTGCTAAAATGAACCAGTCAGGCCAAGTGCTTGACATAACTCTACAAGGCAACGCTCAAGCCATTTCAGAAGCGGATCTACCCTATGGCGTTACCGACTTGGAAGTTCTGAGCGAATCCACCATCAGAGTCACATATCAACCAAAGCTCATCGGAGCTAGAGACTTGCTATCTGATCCTTCGTTTCCTTCTGGGAGACTTGCCCCGGTCGCTGATCGTCCCCTCATCGCTTCTGGCAGGGCTCACGTGAAAGACATGCTGTTCAAAACAGTATTATCGGCTGTTTTGACAATTCCAGTCCTCGTTATGGCATGGGCTCCCCTACAGAAGCGCCCCGTCGTCTATGGTGCTGTCTCACTTGCACTTGCAACGGCAGTTCAAACCTACATCGCTGGACCTTTCTACATTGGTGCTATCAAGGCCCTCCTATTCTCTCGGATGATTGAGATGGATCTCCTGATTGTGATTAGCACTACCACGGCGTACATTTACTCGGTCATTGCGTATGGATTCTTAGCCGCAGGTGCCCCCCTATTCACTGGGGAGTTTTTTGAAACCAGCACATTGTTAGTTACTCTCATCATGGTGGGACGCCTTGTTAGTGCTTTTGCTCGACAAAAGGCAGTAGAATCGATTTCTATCGAGTCCCTGCAGGCGCCCAGGGCACTTCTCGTATATCCGAACTACGAGGAGGAGATAGACGCCCGTCTGCTTCAGTATAATGACCGCTTCAAAGTCCCGCCAGATGCTGCCATAGTCACTGATGGTATTGTAATTTTTGGGCAGAGTGAAGTGGACGAGTCTATGATCACCGGTGAAGCTACTTTAGTAGAGAAGAAGCCCGGTTCGAGTGTCATTGCTGGTTCGATCAATTACTCGGGGACCTTAATTGTTCAACTGACACGGCTTCCGGGCGAGAACACGATATCAAACATCGGAACTATGGTGGATGAAGCGAAGTCATCGAAACCAAAGATTCAGCACATGGCTGATCGAGTCGCTGGCTATTTTGTTCCTGTTATCCTTCTGATTACGGTGCTAGTCTTTTTTATTTGGTTAGCAATTGGGAAGGCTGTCCGCCACCAGAGTGCTACGAACGCCTGCATTACTGCTATGACTTACGCTATTTCTGCACTGATTGTTTCCTGTCCATGCGCAATCGGCCTGGCGGTCCCAATGGTTGTCGTGATCGCGGGAGGAGTCGCCGCAAAAAATGGTCTAATTTTTAAGAATGCCGAGACAATTGAGATAGCCCGGAATCTCGCTCATGTGGTGTTTGATAAGACAGGCACGCTTACCCAAGGACTACTTTCTGTTGAGATTGAAGAGTATCCAGAAGGAAATGCTAGCCTTCCTGCCTCGACTCTTCTGAGCTTGACTAAGGATAACAAGCATCCAGTATCTGCAGCTATCACCGCTCATCTGAAGAATTCTGGGATTGAGCCATCAGACTCAGGATTGGAAGCCATCGTATCTGTAGCCGGCAAAGGTGTTCAAGGCAAGTGGAACGGTCATAGGATTCAGGCAGGGAACCCTTATTGGCTGGGCGCAGAGGAGAATGTCTCCGTATGCGAAGCGTTCCAACTGGGACTATCAACGTTTTGTGTCTCATTAGACGACGAACTTGTTGCAGTGTTCGGACTGAGAGACCGCCTTCGCCCAGATGCCGCCGATGTCATTCAACAACTCCATAAACTTTCTATTAACGTGTCGATCGTCAGCGGCGACAACGAGGAATCTGTGAAGAGCATAGCTAGGTCCCTCAACGTTCCGGAGGCCAACCTTCGCTTCAAATGCAGCCCAGAGGATAAAAGCCACTATGTCAAAAGTCTACTTTCACCTAAGAAAGTAATTATGTTTTGCGGTGATGGCACAAACGATGCTGTCGCACTTGCTCAGGCAAATATTGGCATGCATATCAATGGCGGCACGGATATTGCTCAAAGTGCTGCGGATGCCGTCCTTGTTCGACCGGCGCTCAAGGGTATCCTCACGTTGGTGAACCTGTCCAAGGCATTTTATTCTCGCGTTGTGTTTAACTTCGCATGGTCGTTCGTCTATAACCTTTTTGCGATTCTGCTGGCGGCGGGCGCCTTCCCGCATGCGAGAATCCCACCGGAATTTGCGGGTCTGGGGGAGATTGTTAGCGTGTTGCCAGTTATTGCTGTGGCGCTGCAGCTTAGATGGGCTAAACGTGAATGAGGGCGTTCTATTTTGGCGGTCTTTAATACGGGTGAACTCGTTTTCAGTTGAAGTTTTCCCTCTGTTTTCTACCGGGCCTGAACTATATCGCTCTCTTCTGCAGCTTTGATTTGGTATACGAAACATTGGAATGCTTTGTGGCTCTGATGTAATAGTTTAGATTCTGACTGATCTTTGTTCCGCTAAACCTGTGTATGACGTTCTTCCCGCGTTAACAGCCCTAGCACTCCCACGCCGCAATTCTGAGACGGTGAAATTGTGCAGCAGATGGAAAGCATATTGTGCTGGAATTAAGTACAAAATACTGGCTCGGTGCTCAGATCTAACTGAAGGCATCTGAGCCTTTAGAGTTTATATTTCGTTGAGAGTAGTTTGATTAAAATTATACTAGTAGCGCGAGATGCTGTCAGAAGGGTACTATATAGTTAGGTGTGACTTTTTTTTCCGGAATATGCCTCTACTAGTTCCCGTAGTATTATGATCTGTGACTAGGGATTCTTTTAGTCGATACACACAAAAAGTCAATGTCAATTATTTATTTCAACTTCAAACCTCGACTACCTAATTCTACTCGATCTCAAAAGGAGCATGGCTCGCTCAGAATCTCACTCGAAAGACGGCCGTGATGTTACAACGGAGGTGCCTCCGCCCTCTGAGAACCTTTCGAGGGCCACAATCTGTTAGTATTGCTTCCATACTTTCCTGGGAGAAACTTTATTGACCTTCTTTTAGATGAGAGTGTGGCACATCCTGAAACCTTGACTAGGCTGGAGCAATTGCTCCTCGTCTTGAACCTTGAACAGGATACATCTCAACAAAAACGTCAGAAATGCCTTACAGTCGGGGGAGAAATAGAAAAAACTCTTGCTATTTTGCATGAGATGGAAACCAGAGCTCGCAAGAAATATGCCGGGCTCGAAATTGAAATGCAAACGCAGTTCGATCGCTTGGAGGCAAATATGAAACTCAGGATGCAAAAGATCCAGGAGCACGGAGACCAAACCCAGCCAAGCGCTGGTGATGAAAAGGCCTTGAAAAAATTGCTGAATGAGGGGAAAGCCATCATGTCAGAAGGAGAAGCTAACCTGATCGATCTCGAAGACAGATTGGGAGGGTCTTGGACTATGGTGAGCCTTCTGGGCGAAGCATTACTTGGATTGTCATCAATTCTCGATATCATGTACCAATTCTTAACGGAAGAGAGGGCCGACTTCCAGTTATTGATGTATCCGCAAAATCTGGCTCTACCAGGTGACCGACCTCGCTCATATGACTCTCATTGTTAGAGAATGATGCTGACCACCCTCGTAGGTCTCCAACAGATGACCAAACTCCTTGAGCTCATCACCAACAAGAAGCTGGAACTGGCAAAGCTCGCCCACGGACATGGGGTGTCCACGACAGGGTCTTCTTTTGCATATTTCGAGAAATTGCCAGCTGAATTGAAACATATGGTTTTGGAGGCAGCGGTACCCAGCCCTCGTGTCGTTACGCGGCGTTCAGAGGATATCTTGAATGATGTCCTTGGAGCCAATAGCCTTACACGAGCTATCATAAAATCTAGATACTCGCGGATTGCCAATCCACTTTGTAAGCAACTCTGGGTCTTTGTTCATATACTTCCCAACCCCCCTCGATTTTATGTTACATACTCTGTTTCACTCCATACACTATTCAAATAGGAGTGAAACCGAAACCTGTTTTAATAGGATGATACTAACTCCTCAACGTGACTAGGGCGCTGGCCAAAAATCCCTTTCCCACACTCAACCACCACTTACGTAAATTTGAAGTCTGACACAGTGCTCAAAAGCGTCATGATATATGACTCTGAACGTGGCCCGGATCGTTGGCGATCACTCATCGAACGCCAGGTCCTCACTGAAGATTCGGGATCTTTCACATCGAGGTTTTTACGACGTTTCACAGGCCTGTCTAAAATCAAGCACTTAGCATTGTCTTTAGTACCCTTCGCCTATACTCCGGCTCTCTATCCCATGCTCCGAGTCTGCTGCCCGGAACTTAAGACACTGACCTTTTGCTATAATCGGAAGGAATTATACACTCGATTTTCGAGTGGCTGCGATATTCAGTTCTTGGAACTCGACTCCAATCTTCATGACTACGCCTGGTTTAAATGGGATCAGGTGTACAACGGAAGGCATGAGCCACTGGTCGAGAACAAGCAAAGCGTGCGCTCGTACAGGAGCGATCTAATCTCAAATTGGAACTATGACGTTAATCGCTATGAAACGTGGAAGAGTAGTCTACGCGTGGGATTCCATGTTTATTGTGAGAAGTATGGATTAGGCTGGGAACCTTCCCTGAGAGTATGTCTCATGACACATGTCAACGCTAATGGGTGTCGCCATATTTTCTCATACAAATCCGGTCGTTTGGCGCGGGAATCGTTCATGGATTCCTTGTGCTTGAAGGACGAAGAAGGCAACTTTTTGAGCCGGTATGACGGAATTGAAGAATTGTTTCGGGAGGTTGAAAAATAGGATGACAGTTTATATAAATTTACTCTAAAATACCACACTGGTTACCACGAGTGACATGAAAATGATGATTTAAATATGCAGAAGAGCCTTGAACACCCGGGTCCAGAAAAAGACGGCTTATTGATGGCTTGTAGAAATGCCCACACATACTGAGTGGTCTGAGACATTCTAATCGTGAAACTTTTCTTCGAGGTCGTTCGATCTCTCGCTAATCAGCCGGTGCGGTAGCGGTAATCCTATGCAGCATCAATAGAGAACACTACTTGCAATTCTCATCCGCTTGCACACCTGCACGGCATTCGGAAACTTGGGTAACAAGCGCTGGCAACGGATGGCGTGTAGAGGCCCAATGCCCTAGAAGCCACTGGAAGCTCCGTAGCGACCGCCATGGAGAGTTTGGGTTTAGTGCGTCGCTCGCTAAACTCCATTACTTTAGTGCTAAGACAACGAGGTTTGTAGCGTCTGCTGCTCTGAAATTCAGGGGCGGGGTCGCTGGTTCTCGGGACTTATCATCGGGGGCTCGCCACCTCAAGCAGATGTCAGCCGTTTCCAAAACCCGCCACAGACTTCGTATTTGGTGATGTGAATTTTGTGCAAAATCCGAGTTTCTGGAATGCGGAGTTCGCTCTGACCTTTGACAATATAGTCTGGATTTAATGCATCGCTGATGTCATTGAGTGTGACAGACCCTTAAATCCGACGACGTTTCCCAGCGACAATCAATGATGTGACACATGCTTTCGAGAATTCCGCAACTCATATATGATGGCAATCCAGACTTCTAAAGAACGACAGAACCTCGCAGCGGTGCTGGGTGCGCCCAAAGAAAGATTGACGACTGTCTCGCGACCTATACCAACTCCAGGGCCGTCCGAACTTGTGGTGCGCAACTATGCCATTGCGGCCAATCCAGTAGACTGGAAAATGCAGGACTATGGATTCGCAATCAAAGAGTATCCAACCGTCCTCGGCAGCGATGCCTGTGGAGTCGTGACGGCTATAGGTCCTTCAGTAACTAGATTTCAAGTTGGGGACAGAGTCACTGGCTTCGCTGGAGTCATTGTCAGCAATGACCTCAACCACGGGGCCTGGCAGACGTACACGATCCTCAAGGAGATCGCCACCATGAAGATTCCCGACCATATGACCTATGAGGAGGGATCCGTTTTCCCAATGGGAATGGCAACTGCTGGCATGGCGCTGTTCTACAACCTTGGAATTCCCCGCCCGTCAAGGGAGACCAGTGCCCAACAATCGGGATTTTTGGTCTGGGGCGCATCCTCTTCCGTTGGATCATCCGCAGTGCAACTAGCCAGAAATTTGGGCTTCAGAGTCTTTGCAACAGCGAGCCCAGCTCACCACCAATATCTACGATCACTCGGAGCGTTCGAGGTGTTCGACTACCGCGATCCCGACGTCGTGGACAAGATTGCCGCTTCTGCCAGGTCTGCTGGGACGCCAATCCATCTCGGGTTCGACACAATTACGGAGGGAGATACCGCTCAACGGTGTGCTGATATTGTCCTTGCTTGCGGCGGTGAAAAACTGGTTCTGGTAGGTCCATGGCCTAGCACCGAAACCAAGCCTGAAGGAATTGAGATTTCGATGCCTTTGGCGGCCAAGCTATTCACAGATCAGGCCCAGCTAGGTGCTTGGCTCTTCAATGAGTATTTACAGAATGCTTTGAGCAATGGTAGCATCGTTCCGGCACCGAGGATTGAGGTTGCCGGAGGTGGAATTGCGGCTGCGCAGAAGGCTTTGGACAGGCTGAAAGCCGGCGTGAGTGGTAGGAAACTTGTTGTGACATTAGCAGATGCAGAGTGATAACTATTGCTGTACAAATTGTAGAGTTATAGTCATCAAAGTACCAAAAACTCCTTCCAAGCACGTCTCCAGAGAGCCGTAAAATTATTTATTCCCAGATAAGACGACTTGCATTCGTTACTGTCTCCTTCATCGTAGCCCTATCTGTTAAATTTGAAGACCACAGATCGATCAAGGCCTTCATTATGAGAGAAGGTGAAAAGGATGATGTTGGTGTAAGAAATATAATTCTTTTTCATTTGAAGTTGGGCCTTGACACGTCGCGAGAGAAGGCCACCAGCAAGGCTGCGTTTCAGCCTTGCCGAAATTCCAATGACTCCAATAATTTCTCCAACTCAAACTCTCCACGAACATGTCCGGCAACACCTACGCGCAGCACACATCTAAATCTCAATAGCAAATATGCCACTATTCGCCCTCCCTCTCTCTACCGCCTCCAAATCTGCGACCTCAGCACGAGTGCATTTCGCGTCCCTCCCTACCCGAAAACGAAAGCGCGCGACGTCCTCATCGGAAGACGAATACCCTGAGCAATACAGCGGCAGGCTGACAGCTGCATCTACGAATCCGCTGAGTCTCACGCCAGATGAGATCGCACAGTACCGCCTCGCAGGGCTGGATTTAGACCAGGAGGTGCCGAACATACGTGGATGGCCGCATCGAGGGCTGTCGCGGGGGGATAATTTTTTCACCCCTGATACGAAGAAGACAGAGAAAAATAGCAAAGGGAAAGCGAAAGCAAATCCAGAGGAGAGTGAAGAGGAAAAGGCGAACGGAAAAAGATGGCTCACAGAAGAGACGAGCCGGTCATCTCAAGGACCGAAATTGCGGATGCAGCACCTGGGTGTTCTAACGGCTATCCTCAACAAATGTTTGCTAGAGGGTGACATGCCCCGTGCAAATCGAGCTTGGGCAATGTTGATCAGGGCCCAAATCCAAGGCTTGGGCGTCGACATTAGAGAAACGGGTTACTGGGGCGTAGGGGTGGAGTTGCTCAGTCGGAGTGGGGAAACCAGACCCCGGAATAGGTCCCAGACAGACGATGACTCCGATTACGAGGCGGATGATGAGGATAATTTGAATAATGGAGCTCAGGGGACCGAGAAAAGCGACCACAGATGGGGAACGAAAGAAGGGTTCGAAAAATCGAAAGCTTATCTCGAGAGGTTGATTCTCCAATTTCCGTACAAGCGACAATTTCACGGCACTGTGAATCCTCTAGATTTCTGGCCTCAGATGGTAACAAACGAAATATACGACATCCAATACGAGCAAAAACAGAGCCTAAAGAAAATCGTAAGCGCCGAAGAGAAAGATGAGGATGACGAGGCAAGTGACAGCGATAGCGACTCGTTCGCAGATGCCGAGAGCCACGTTAGTCAAGAAGATGATGATGAATTCATCGTTGAGCAGAGAAGGAAAGATAAACGAAGTAAACGTAAAGCAGAAAAACGATGGACTCAAAAGGATGATGTCCGCCAAACGGCTCTGGTTTCGGCAGAGACTATTGCGGCCAGGTTGGATGAGCTTATGGTAACGCCTCCCTATTCCGACAGTCACGCCTTGCTCCGGCTTCGGGGTATGCTCTCACTTTACATTGGAGATCTCAGTGTTCCGGCGATACCGATCGAGGGAGATGAGGAAGATGATACCGCGGAGCAGAGATTCTTGTTTCGGCAGAGAATCAGTGAGCATGAGCGAGGCAAGAGACGACTGGAGGAAGAGCAGGCGAAGGCAAGGAGGCTATTTGCGAAGATTGCTCAGAGTGGCGGCGACAACTCTGACCTGAATGGCTTATATCTGGGACACGAGCCAGATGAAATGGAAGTGACTTATGATGAATGAATTCATTGTCCCTCCGAAGACTATCGACGTGCCGATCAAGGTGACCAGTTACAAGGTGGCATTATGCCCATAATATGGGAGATCTTGAACATCTTATTCAATATTCAAATACCCAAAGAAGTTCAGTATATTCCGGTAAATTATTATTATATTGATTACCAAATGCCAACGCTATCCCGAACAATGTTCATCTACATTCAAAATCTAGCACCATAGGTTCTATCGTTTCCACTCTTTCCCTTCTAAATCACAGCTTGGTTAAACCCCAGAATCTCTCATCCTTCCTAAGATGAGTACACAGTCCAATCGATCCCAGCAACATCCGCGTAACACCCGCTCACAGCACCCGTAGGATGCACTGCCCCGCTACCTTCACTACACTGCGGCAACAATACCACTTCAGCACATCCAGTCGGTACAACATCATCATAATGCTGCTTCTGGAACAACATCACAGCACTCTGTGCTCCCTGAAACGGTACACGCTCGCAAGCGTAGAAGCCCCCGCCTCCAACGGCATACAGCTTGCTAATTGGTTCCGGGAATATTGTGATTCCCACACCTTTTGTTCCTAACCCAGCATTCACGCTCAGGCTGACTTCAGGAGGGGTGGAGGTCGTGGGGGCATTGAGAACGAGACCGCCGGGGAAAGGGGCGTGCCTTCATCGGAGAGGACATTTCCTTGTGAGTAACGGATTTCTTCGGCGGTGCCGTTGGCGTAGAAGATGCGTTTGGATGTTGCAGAGAGAACGGCGTAGGCGGTGCCCGCGCCTGTGTGGTAGGATGAGACGGCCCAGTTTTGGACTGAGGGCGTGAGATCACCGGAGGTGACGTTCGCGATGAGGTTGAAGCTTTCTGATGATGATTTGGGAGGGAAGACGGGTGTTGATGTTGGTGCGGCGGATGCTAATGTGGATAGAAGTGCGACTGCACTTGAGATTTTGACGAAGACCATCTTGGAATGTGTGGAAGGAATTTTGGTTGATGATGGATCAGGAAGACTTGGTTGGTGATGTTGTTCTGGGATGATTTTGATGGAGTTAATGAAAATATGGAATTGGAGAAGTCGAGTACTTATATTTCTTCATATTTGCCTCTTTACCTCTACTATTGCCTCTCAACTGACAAAAAGATTGCCGCACCTTCGGATCTCACGACATTTTCACCGCGGGGTTCCGTGTTTAGTCTCGCAAATACTCACAAAAAGAGATATTTGATAGCCGTACGAGATGCCAAGACCCCTGACCGGCACTTAATACGAGTTGTGATGCAATGCGGGGAAGCCGGCTGAGGCGCATAGCCTTCCATGTCAGCGACACGAAAATTAATTAACCTCAAGCAATGTATTCTCCGACGATCACTGGTAGGTCGCAATGTGAAGTCGAAAATTCCAGGAAAGAAGGCCCGGATTGACAGTAAGAATGTCTGGGGCTTCGTATTAAGCTTTGTCTTCTATTTTGAGACTCAGCCCCCGCCTGCATTACGGCAAATGCACCTCGCCGTCATTATGCAAGGAACTGTGGCGGGTACGGGCAGCTCTATCACTGGACATGATCTCGTCGAGGTCTTTGATGTTTGCTATAGATATTATATGCCACAATCGCTCGTGTCATTTACAAAAAATATGGGTGCAAAGAATGGAAGTCTAAATTACTCAACTCCGCAATCTGTGGAGGTTCGGAGTCCAAATCTTAGGATCGCAAGAACCTCCCACAGCGCGCGGATTTCGTTGACGTACATGAGATTCCATTCTTCTTGGTGGCTCCCAGTGAACAGAGGAGTGCTCTAAAGCTTCCTTTTCGAGATCTCGGAGTCGGGTTTATGGTTTGTCGGGGTAAATCATGTGATGGCGCGACTACTCCGCGACATATCGGGCTCAGTAATAAAGAGGAACTAAATGGGCGAGCATGCAGGATTCAGCTATAAAGATATAGTTGAATCCTCGAGAATCATTGTGTTTCCTCCAGCTTCCAGCATCGACAAACGCACCTTCTGCAAGAGAAGTTTCCAGCGAAACGAAATTCCGATTCCAAATGGAGCAACCGATCCTCTTCGATCCGAAGGCACATGCACACTTAATAGCTTCATTTGTCCATGTTCACAAGTCATGTATAACATCGCCGCCGTACACGATAGCGACTTTTCTTCCACCTTTACGAGACGATGTCATGACATCCTGGTGGGAAGACCGGTGCAAAGAAGTCGAGACTGGCCAGCGCCACATCCTCATGCAAATGGCGCCGAATCCTAGTACTGGTGAATTCAAACTTGCTGGATATGTGATGCTAGGTATGCCATTTGCTGAGACTGGGCCTTTCCGAGGCATCGTGGAAAAGTTGCTAGTCCTTCCTGAGCACCGGAAGAAGGGCATCGCGCGGGCGTTGATGCTGAAGCTCGAAGAAGTTGCAAGAAAAGAGGACCGGGGCTTACTGGTGAGTATATTGAGGTTGAGTTGTTGCTCATAATTGCTAAATTTGAAACTAGTTTTTAGACACGGAGGTTGGCAGTCCAGCTGAAGTGGTGTATCCGAGATTGGGATACATCGAGGTGAGTACATTAGACTCCTCACGACTTCTCTGTGGCATATTAAATTTTGACGATGATATAGGTCGGAGTTGTACCTAAGAATCAGATATCTTCGTTAGATGGGACATTGAAGGATGGCAGATTCTTCTATAAGGACTTGCGAAACCTTTGATCAAAATTTCCCGATACATTGGTGTAGAGGAGAGCCTATCAAAGCAAATAATTTCTTGAGCCCTTTGCGGGTGGATTTGGGACAATATCTCATTCAATTATCAGACTTGTTGTTTCAAGATCTTCCATTGTCAGTGCCTCAAAGAGCTCTCGTAATCGTCCCAGGTGTGCCACTTCCGTAGCATCACCGATTGATAATGAGTCTGCCTCCGACGACTCTCCAGTAATGTCAGAATGTGTATCGGTATTTTGATAATCAGTCAAGTGAGTAGTTGAGATAGTTCTGTGAAGTTTCTGTGATTTGTTCCTTTCGAGGTACACGGGGTATGGCTTCCCCAGGTGATCGTCGTCTCCAACATCCGGTGGGTCGAATTTCTCATGAACCAAAGAACGATCTTTCAAAAATGGGCTGAGCAGAGTTTCCACTGCCTCTTCGCCATGTACATAAAAAATGCCGATACGCTCGAACTTATTACAATTGGTGCTCTCGAGCTGCTTTAGAACGAGGCCCGTGCCGGATAACACCGATCGGTCCAGGGTCTCTTCTCTATTGAGCGAAAGCTCAATCATCAGACAGAAGATTTTCTCGGGAGCAGTCTCCTGAAGTATGTCTGCTGTGCAGTAGCCTTGAGAAATTGGAAGCCTTCTTCCGTCAAGAATTAAATTGTGCTGTAAATCCTTTATGGAACTATACCCCCAGGCTGCTTCTCTCAAACAGCCTCGCAACTGGATATTTCCATCTTTGATGGGTGCCAAAGGCCCATCGTCGGTTCGCTGTATCTGGATATTTTCAACAGCCGCCAAGAATCTGCGCCACCTGATGTTCGAGTGGATAATACGAGTACTGACAGTGCCTTTTATTGAGAGCCAAGACCAGGATGGAGCGCGATACTCATTTGGTCTGCTCGCAATTTCGTCATTTCCAATAGACCATAGGAGCTCAAGGGGCAGATTTCTCTTCCACAAACCAGCGATGCACGTATCATTGAGCTTGCTTCCCAAGAGCGTCATTACCCCTGAGATAGCCGCTTCTTTGTCGCTCTCATTGGAGAGTTCTCGCCTCGAGTAGTGGAGAATCACCCGATGCCAATTCAAAGACAGCCCTTCATCAACTTGACCGTTTATTTGATGCTCATGGTCGTCTTCAGAGTGATCGTCGATGCTTTTGAGATCTCTGTCGAAGGGTAACCCAGTCGGGAATATTTCGCAGGCTTCCTTTTCTCGGCATTCCCACAGAATTTGATGTAGCCCAAAATGGATAATTCTTTTCGATAACAGTCGTTCTTGTACTACCCACGCACGTTGAATCAGAGGAGCCTGATCAACGTGATGACGCCACATGTCGGGATCTAGGGCGTAGTGTAATTCAGCGCTAGTGTCGGAAGATGAGACGACCTTACATTGCAGGAATTCGTCCAGGTTCCTCTGAAAAAACAGTCCTCCGGTGCTATCGATAGCGCCAGTTGCAGCAATATTACAGAATGCGTTCCTATATACTTCGCTCATCAGGGAAGCTTCCCTCCGCCAATCCTCAAGTGAATTTTGTATGATAGAGTGAGTCTATCCATATATAGCGTATTTTAAATCTCTTGGCAACGATGACAGCATCCCGGAATGTCTTTGGAAAACTTTGGTAAGGTATTCCCGCCTTCATGTTCGCTAGATTTTCCGTGGTCAGTTTTACGAATTCCGCGGTTCCCCAGCGGTGATTTAGAGTCAGATATGGTCCCGACGGTAAAGTTTCCGAAGTCTCGATCAGACGGGCGTCTGACTGGGACTCTATGTCGAGGAGCCGTGTTGGCCACCATTCAGACGTAGACCAGTCATTGCAGCGGGGATGATTTCGTAGACAGTCGTGCATCCAGCGTAGGACCAAGGCCCAACTCTTGCCTGAAGCCGTACTAAATCCATCTACCTCGAAGCGTCTTGGTAGCAAAATCTCGACATCTATGTCCGCCATGAAGTAAGTGACCAAACGGTAATTCACAGCAAATGGGCAGACACATACCAGAGGCACGTGATATCGAAATCTTCTTAGATTTGATATTGTAATTGACGCCTTCCGACAAGTCTTGACCGGTAAGAAACTTCGGAGGCCAAGCCCGGTATAGAAACATAATGATGTATAACGAATTCGGAATTGAAATATCTGTCCTTGGACAGAATTGAAGCTCGAGCTTTTCTGAAGGGAGATTCTGGGGCTCACGAAGGAAGTGAAGGCAAAGCATCTTGCAGATACCACAGCCATTTTGGGATGCTTTTTGAATCAATTTGTACTGTGCGGGTGTAAGCACAGCTCTGAGAATAGCTCAAGCATGCGAAATCACCTCTGACCAATGGTTGTAGTACTGATTCGCGCCGAAGCCGTCAGATATTTGTTTGTCTCCATAGAAGATGTTCTGGCATTGATCGCACAAAATATCATTACACAAAGGGCTCGCCATTAAACGGCAAACGGACTGGAAGACATAGCGCTGCTCATCGTCGTTACAGAGTCAGCGTCGACCAGCCCGTGGATTGAGATCTCCGATTGCCGAAGAGGGGGGACGTGCGGTGAGACATCAACGTCAATTTCTCTCGACGCGTTCTTCACTATCAGTTATATCACCATCCCTTTCCAACAGCAGCAACTTGGCATTGATGGCTTGAAGCTGTCCTCGTCGCGTCTATTGATGCCTCAAGCCCATTTCATCCTTCAAAGGACCGAATGTCGGCTGGAAAAAGTGTTGGAACAACAAGATGGCCTCCTGTGCTATGCACAGGATGGCTTCACGGTGGAAGTAGCATCTCTCGATTTCTATCTCTCCTTCCTCTTCAATTGTTGTCAACGTAAAAAGCGTTGAAATTTTCCCTCGACCATTCCTTCCAATTATGACCATCTGAACTGAAGAGCGCAGGTGAAGGAAGCAGTCGCGACCAGCCTCAACGGCAGCGACGAGCCAGCAATGGGCCCGTAGTTATGAGCGAGCCGGCAGCCATCACGGGCACCTTCAATCGAATCTTCGTCCTAAAACGAAAGACCAAACGCGAACCGCTCCCATAAATCACACAAGAACAAGACGAGGACCAGCATGAAGCCCTCCAACAGAGGCACGCAGCCCGTAGAGACATCCAACGACAGCTCCTCCCAAGTCGCCATCCTTCCCACATTTGCCGTCAATATTCATGGGCAGAGGGTCACCACTGGTATTCAACCAGGAGAGAGTGGCCGAAGCGGCTTCCACCCACTCCTTTTCTTGAGGATTTGCTGGCGTTCTAGCAGTAGAGCCTCGCTCCTCTGTAACATTCTCTGGCCAGTCGTACCAGCAGCAATTGCTGTCGGCTATGCTCGCCCTGATCTCCATTTGGCTATATTCGTCCTCAATTATCTCGCCATGGTCCCTTGTGCCAACTTGATTGGTTTCGCTGGGCAAGAGATGGCCAGAAAGCTGCACAAAGTCTTTGGTGTCCTCTTGGAAACCACCCTCGGATCCGTCGTTGAGATCGTCATGTTCATGGTCCTAGTCAAGAACGAGGAGTACAAGGTCATTCAAGATGCAATTCTCGGCTCAATTCTAGCCACCCAGCTCCTCTGCTTGGGAATGTGCTTCTCTGTCGGCGGTATCCGTCATGAGGAACAAGACTTTGACGAGACAGTTGGCGAGGTCGGAAGCGACTTACTACTGACAGCGTAAGCTCGTCCAGTTCTAAACAATTTGTTTGCGGGCTAACGGAAGATAGTGGCTTTGGGCTGATCATTCCTACCGTATACCATGCTGCGGTCACTGCCGAAGGGGGAGCAACTGCTGGCGAAATCAGCCAGAGTGTCATCCACATCTCCCGCATTACTTCCATCCTCCTCATCATATCCTATGCTATTTATGTCTGGTTCCAGATTCGTACGCATGAGAGCATCTACGATGCTATCTTCGAGGCGGATGAGCACAAGGACACCGATCGCCACGACGACCTGGAGAAAGAGAAGCTTACCTTCACAGAGTGTGTGATTGCCCTGTCTGTCTCCGTCACATTGGTGACATTCATTGCTATCAGCCTGGTCGAGCAGATCTCATTCATTGTCGACGCACGTCATGTTTCAGACAGTTTTGTTGGTCTAATCCTCATCCCGCTCGTTGAAAAATTCGCAGAACATCTTACTGCTATCGACGAAGCTTGGGATAATCAAATGAACATGGCTCTAGCTCACGTTCTCGGTGCCACTATCCAGACATCACTCTTCAACGGCCCTCTGGTTGTTCTCGTTGGGTGGGGACTCAATCTTCCGATGACTTTGAGCTTCTCGCTTTTCAACATCGTCGTCCTGATTCTCGCTATCCTTGTGGTGGGGAACTTCCTGAGGGATCAAAAATCCAACTACCTCGAGGGATCTCTTTGCGTTCTGGTCTATGTCAACATTGCTGTTGCCGCCTTCTACTGGCCGAACCCCAATGAGGATCCCACACCACCCTCTACCTTTGGCGTCGATAAGAAGATGCTCGCGGGAATGCTGGGGCTTCGAGGACATTTGTTTGGTCTTGAATCAGCGTAGGGTGGAGTACGTTTGTGTTGGTATTTGATATCTTGATTGTGCGTCTGGTCGTTGCGAAAGAACTTGGTCTCCGGTCTTGGTAGAGGCGTGGCTGTATGCTATAGACATCTTTAGCTACTATCTGTCAGCAGTGGATTCTTTTTGGGGCTGATGAATGGCATGGGGCATATAAAGCTGGTTTGAAACGTTTGGAGGATTGATTCCATCAAAGCTATCGAGAGCTCTAGATCAACAGAATGTATAAGATATCAATCCAGTTCCCTGCGAGTGCAGTGTCTATTTCGCGTCCGTCATGATCGGTGTAGTGTGAACTCTGCCTTGCTTGATACGCTTTTGTTGATTTTGTTCTGGCTTAATTCGTTGATTTAATTTTGCTATGGGGTCCATCAGCACAAGTTTGCAGCCCAATTGCCATGACCAGTGAAAGCAGACAACCGTGGAAGAGCACTTTCATGCACTGTAAGCCTACACACAAAGAAAAACAACAACAATATAATCACCATGTGGCGGAGGTCTGATGACCCAAGCATCCATGTAAGAACCCACAGCCTCTCAATGCTCAGCTCCAGTGGTAGTAGAACGATTGTACCCTTCTGGACGCCTCCAAACAAAAAGCCGGGTCAGTGCGCCATCCACCAGGAGCCGAAATCTAAAACAATCATCTTCCACCACCACTGCACCAGAAAACGGTTATATTGAAGTGAAAGACGCTCTACCTCAAATACGAACCATAGTACTTGCTGGCAGTCCAACGAATATCGCAGTTCATTTGGCCTCTGCAAGTCAAACCATGCCTCTGAAGCGAGCGATCGACCACCATGAATTCTATTCATCGCCCCAGGGAAGCAATCTCGAGACAGCGGAACTTGCAACCATGCCACCTTCGGGACCCCTCGCCCGCAGTCATAATCGGATGGTATTGTGGAATTAGATGATCTCGATGATAAAGGGTGTTGGGGGAAGAAAAGGGAAGTGGGGTTGGCGGGCGTGATTAGGGGGATTCTGGGGCAAACGCAACTTCATGAAGGGCGACAAGTTGATCGCGAATACAATTGGGAGTTTGGGAGGCCATCAAGGTAAGAGCTGTCGCAGATACTACTGTAGCTGAGAGAGATAGAAAGCTGATGTGCAAACACCCCCGACAGGCACCGAAAGGGAGGGGACCTGAGCCCAACTCGATACCTCGGCCGACAGTATCTCCATTCTTCGATTTTCTACTCTGCTCTACTGCTCTATAACCCGCAACTCTCAATCTGGACAAGCAATTCGATGATGGCAGGGGTGATTGATATCCATACATAAGCACCGGTTGCGCGACCTTGAACAATCTGTACTCCGATTTCAGTTGGCAGCGCAATGGAATATTGTGGGCAATAAACATACCAGTAAGCCTATCCTTCTATTACAAGCTTTCGTCGCGACGTAGATCTACCTGAAGCTCGGATCGATGCAAACGGCGTGTGTCTAGAGAGATGGGCTTTGTATTGGGCTGATTGATGGCAATCCTTGGGTGTCAATTTTCTCTTCGTCATCATCTCAGGATGTATTGCTGACTTCTACACGCATTGAAGAAATGATCATCAGATCCCGAAAGAAACACGTTCGATGACAAGAGCTGGGAGCTCCCAGCCGAAATCTTGGGGAGATCATCTTGGGACGCGCGTGCCGAACGGCCACCACGAGCGACAGTTCAGAAGGAAGGAAAACATCACATCAGAGGCCTCCGCGTCTGGATTAGATCTTTCACTAGACCTATATAGTCAAACATGCTCGAAAATTTGGGTCAATGTGCGCCACTTGGAGCAGCCCTTTTTTCACTGAAGCCAGAATCGACAATCGATAAAAAAGAAATTTTGCGCAACGCTTCACCTAACTGTCCAACTCCGTCCAACGACATTGACGAAACCCTGACAGATCTGAAATTCCCCGAATGAAACGAGAGATGGAGAGACGAAAACAGCACCGGACATTACAACAGAACTCGGAAATATTCCACAGCAGGTGGATATATGTGGCGTGATTCAAAGAGGGACAAGAACCGAGAGAGGGACAGAGTATGGAAGACGCGAGTTAGCTGCAGTAAGTCTTTTGATCTTCTCTATGTATAGTGTCTAATCTATCGCCAGGGAAATGAAATGGTAAATGGAGAAAGCGACAGCGTCGCGGGGCGTAGAGCTCGATTCGACGGTGTTGGCGAAAGTTGCGGTTGAGATATGACCCATTCCAGCTCTTTCTCATTGGAATGCATCGATGCCAGAGCAAATGAGTCGGTGTTGTGAGCGAAATAGAGAAAGTATCCGGATACTGACTTCTTGACTGCTGCCATGATTCCAATCGCTCCCGCAGAGATGCTGGCCCTGACACCAGGGGGACTCTTGAAATCAGCTTCAACAAAGGATTCCATCGCCTCTTCCTCCGTTGCCTCCATGTCAGCACCACCTCGAGCACACCTGGTATTGTGATACAATCTCTCGGCACACTTCTGAGAAACTACAGTCGTCGCCATGTGCTGCTCACCAGTGCCGCTTGTCACTGCCGCCAGCGGCAGCGACAAACGGCCTCTGGATCGTCGAGAGAATATCACTCTGTCAGTCTTAGACCAGTTCCTGACGAGTCTGGCGAAGTTCTGGGGCCATCGCGACAACGGCGCAAGATGATGACGTCGAGAAGTGCTGAGATATTAGGGAAGTCTATAGTACAAGTACGAAGTGCCACACGAGAGGCTGTTGGCGATTGATGATGAGTTGTCGGCTTCGCACTTGTACTATAGACTTCTCTAATATCTCAGCGCTTCTCAGCATCATCACCCTGCGCCGGAGTCTGCGAAGGCATATGGCTGGGAGTGTTGAGAAATTCGTTTCGATTCAGCAACGGAATGCTCATCCCCGATCGCAGGGATCAGGGCCGAATCGGACTTCGAAGTCGTTTTGGCAGCCCAGTTGCTGGAAACGTTCCCTGAGACACGACAATGCGTGTCGACATTTGCGAATAGAGGCGAACTCGAATTGGATGAAGCCTTTCCCGCGATATCTCATCCACTTGGGACTGGAGAGAATATCACATTGGTCTTTTTTTCTTTGATAAGCTTCCATGTTTTGAGGGACGCAGAATTCCTAGAGGAAAGCATCGTCAGTGAATGCACGTGACGAAAGAAAGTACCTGGGACAAGGCATGGCACGAAGGAGTAGGAGACATCAAAGGACTTGTTACTTACATGTGTGTCGGGGCCGCAGACTTGCAGAATCCGAGTTTGGTCTTTCTCCCAGGGCTTTACCTCCGAAATCCTCTTTGCGCTCCACTCACACTGGACTTGCTCGCCTCGGATGAGAATCTGTTTTGATATTCCTCGCTGCAAGAAACGCTCAGCGGCATGTCTGGTCTTGAATGTTACCTCTACCTCTAAATCACCTTCCTTGACCCAACTCATTGATGCCTCAAAATAGATGGATTGAAGAGCGCCTTCATGGATGGCAGCAGTGATCTCATCAGGAGTGACATTCATGCTCATGCCAGACAGGAGCACTTGGCAAGTTGGCGCCGAGTCATAAATAAAGTCAGCAAGAGCCCTTTCGTCGATCTCGCCGTTCTCGGTAAACCTCTGGATGTTGATGTTGTGTGCTATCGCCTGGGCTAGGAGAGTTTTCATGTACTCAGGAGGAGGCGTGTCAATGAAGAGATTCCAGCTTCCTTGGAATGCCTGGAGAGCTTTTTGGAAAGACGGATCATTATTGTTTTGGGCGCTTCCTTCACCCGAGCCATTTGTATTGTGAGGGGCAGGAGCACAGGATTGCAAGAATCCTTGGCCCGAAGCCGAAGATTTGGTTGGAGTGCAAGCAGGAGAACAGGGCTGCAAGAATCCTTGGCCCGAAGGCTTCATCGGATTGTGAGGAGCAGCAGGCCCGCGCTGCAGGATCCCTTGGCCCGAAATACTGGCTCTGCCAGGAGCAGGAAACCCGCACTGCAAGAGTCCTTGGCCCAGAAGACTAGCTCTGCCAGAAGAGCTTCCAGCATTGGAAGCTGAGAAGCCCAGAGTGTTGTCAAAAGTATAGCAGTTATTTGACCAATTCGAAATCGGCCCAAGTGCCTCAATTGCTCCAACCCCATGCGATTTCAACGAGCTAGCTCCCGCGAACTGGATCTGTGGCTCACTTTGGGGTCCTTTTGTGTACTTTGGGGTGTTCCGGCTTTTCTTCAGGATGCTTTGAGGACGTTGGGATTTTCGCCCGCTCGGTGGGAGGTGATCATGGGAGACGTCAAATGAGATTTGTTTCTTAGAGCTTTGCACAGCTGTCAGAGCTCCGTGGTCAGATTGAGTATCATAGGGATTGTTGAACCAAGATCTCTGGTTGCCGTTGGAGCCGTCAGTGGTTTGTGGCATTCCTGGTGAATGGACAGGTGGTGGACTGAAATTGCGATAGGGGCCGCCAAAAGAGTGGGGGACTACTGCGCCAGCGCCAAAACCAGGATCTGTTTGATCTGGTGAGCTTATGGTCGAAAAGCAGCAAGGGCAGTACGAACTGTGGGCTGTGTTGAACCCGGCACGATCCATGCTAGGAAATGGCCCTATAGGATTAGCCTTTTTCAACCAGGAAGAGCAACACTATGGACTTACTGGGACCGTTGCTGCGATATCTAAGGAACTGCTCATCTCTGCTAAAGGTAGCATCATTTGCAATTGATTGCGCTGCGGCATCGAATCCCAGTTGGCTATGGTGTCTCGCGCTGAAAACAGCTTTCAGGAACGTCAACGCGCTGTGAACCGCTCATTACAACTATAGGAGGCTTACCTGCACTATTCCAAGCTGGACTGGGGTTTGAATTGTTTTTCGTTGTGGGAGCGTTGCCTCCAAAATTAGGAGCGTGCCGACTGCTTCGGGAGTCATGGTTCTCAGCACTAGGCAAATACATCGAGGCTGATCGATCTACGACGGGATCAGTACAATTTCTTCCCTTGCGAGCGAGTTAGCTGGCTTGCGCGATGTTGGTTCTTACCTAGCAGTGGCGGGGAGCACTCGTCGTAGCTTCAAGGAGCTGGGTTCTAAGACGGAGCGAACGCGTTTTTCGATCCACCTCCTGAGGTTGGCATGGACTACCGTGAGCCTGCAACTGTATTGAGATCAGCTCTCTCCTGTCCTTGGATCGACTGGAGACTTCTTGGAAGTTGGGCTCTTACCTTGGGTCCGCGGCGACAGGTTGCGTTGTTGATTTTGGAATCGATCGCGGCGCTGAGGATTATCTAGTTGCTAGACTCTTGAAGCTATTCGCTCTCCTAGAATGCCTTTGAGATGCCTCGAGGTTACGGGTATAGCGTGTTGGGGGTCAATGAAATTAATATTGTTCTCGTCGACAAATTTGTGCGCGGATGTTTGTGACGAGAGGAGGGGGACAGCTGCCTTTGATGGAATTTTGATCTCGCTTAATTCATGGAGAGGACCTCAAAACTCAGTCAATCGTGGGCGTTCTTGTCGGAGTAATTCATGGTATATGATTGGTTTTCTAAGCGAAAGGGGTTCAAAGAAGTGAGGGGGATTAACAGGTATGTTTCTTTTCGATTATTGGGGAGTTTTCAAGGGCGGTGGTTCAAAGGGGCTTGTTTTGTTTTTATTTATATAGTACTCTCTTCCAGTAGAAGACTGCACTCATTTAAGTAAAACCGCTAACTTTATATACACATCTTCAGATGTGAAGAAAACTCAAGGGCTGTCAAGAAGGGCTCGAATGTTAATAGCTACCCATCCTTGTCAATCACGGACTTCAAGACGCAAAGGTAGGCAAGTGGTTTTGTTTTCAAAAACGTTTAAATGTACCAAATCATACAAAAGGGTCATTTCTATCTGCTCTTTGAAGAAGCTGACGTTCTCAGACAGAAATTATAATGCTTTGCTCATGCATCCGAACCACACCAAAGCAGGAGAGGCCCAATTGCCAACCGAAATCGCATATTCCGCCGTCCTAGCAGTAAAACCCTCGATGACTGATACCACGAATCCAAATTTGACCTGATTTGACCTGAAAGACAAAGAAGACAAGTCTAATGCCAAAGTTCCTGCCGCATAGGCAAGATAATCTGATAAGTCGCGCCCAATGATAGTCTTGGGCAGCAACTTAAGCTTCATACTCTTCTTCAAGACACCCACATACCACTCTCCAGTCTTCAGAGTACCGTTAGGCCTCCACAGCTAAATAAATCGAGATTATGGTGCTTTCACTTCTCGTTTGGGGCAACCTTAGCTCATCATAATCTTTACGCGCTTTTATCGGACCACAACCCCGCCATACACACCGGCACTGAAGCTGTAGAAGACGCAGCAGGCGAGATTCGCTGCTGTGTCGACTCGGGGACCCTCGCATATAACCATATCTGCCAGCAGCATCGATGTTTCGTTATGATGGCCGTGGTTCTCGTTGAGTTGTCTCGCGCTCTCGAGGTGTGAACCATCGGAATGGGATGTACGTGTGGATATGCCGGCAAGTATGAGCTCAAGGCTGGGCCATTCTTCAAAGTGGAACGCTGCTTGTTGGTTGCAAGAGGCCGAGACGAAGGTTCGGTCGACGAAGAAGAGCAATCGGACGCGTAGCTTCGGACTGGGACATCTGATCACCATCAGTGGGAAGTCGGCTTGAGAAGAGGGTGTGTTTTCACTTGGACTTGGTGGCGTTGGGATTACAACTTCCACCTTGTCAATCTTCTGGGTATTGGCCTTTGGACTCTCCAGCATCAACGACCATTCGTTGATAAGCTTTTGTCATCCTTTGAAAATGTCTCTGCTCACTGGAACATTGGCCCACTCCCGTCTTGAATGCCAGAGGTGCACAATCTGCTTTGCGTTGTTCAGCGGATCATTCGCAGCGGATTTCTTTTAGGGGGCCTCCATGTGGCAGGTTCATTGCCGTAGCTATCCATCGAGATGTCAGCGTACTATATCTGCTTTGCCATTTAGCTAGTTATTACCGTTGTTCTGCGGAATCAACAGCCACGAATCCGGGGACGAGGCCACCGACTTATTGTATGGTATAACTTGAAAGCCGTCAGCATCAACTCCTTTACCGCTTGGTCATGTATTCCGGTTAAATCCTGCTGAGACCCTACGCGGTGGTACTGAGATAGTGTCAGTCTTGATTGCTCCCTGGTTGGCGATGATCGGATTGCGGTGCAGGGAAGCTCACAAGGTACTGGAGGTCGCGGACTGAGAACAAAGCAATTTTTGCGCCATTTGAGCCAGTCCTGATTGCAATTAGCCTGTTGAAGATTGCAATTGATGGTCTCTAGTAATGGCGGCGCTCGGGGATGGACAGGGTTTGCCCGAATACAACGACAAGCGAATCATTTTCTGGGGATGCAAGGCAAGGTTCGAGGGCAAAGATTACGAGGAACAGCTCCATGTGCTGCGACAACGACAAATTCACTATGGGTCACGTGAAATATGTCGCTTATTTGAAGATAGGGGCTGGTATCAGGAAAGAGTAGACCGAAGCAGGATGTGGATTATCAAGGCAAAGAATTCACAGAGTAAGAAGAGTTTGGCAATTAAAATGCTTGTTATTACGGGCATTTACTTGATCATAACAAAAATGCGACAACCGTCAGTATCCAGAAATAACTCCGTCAAACCCGAAGTCGAAAGCTGGGCCACTAGTCCAAAACCAAGAATCCCATCTTCAAAGCATCGCAACTACTCTTCATCGATGGTGTTCTAGGAGGAAGTGGTGGCGAGATCCTGTTGGGGTGAGGAGGTTGAGGCGCAGATCCAACGTGGAGAAATCCTGTGTGGATGAGATAGTTGCGGGATTGTGTCGAAGGTGGAAGTGGCGGTGACATCTTGTGTGGATGAGGAAGTTGAGGCGCAGACACAACATGGCGAGTATCTACCATGGTCAGGATTTCAGGGCTCCGAACCGCATCCTCAATCGGACGAGTCGTTCTCGTCCTCATCATTTTCTAGCCTGCCGTGATGCAGATGGTGTCTTCTCGTTGTCGATTCGGGCGTTGGAGAAAAATGTAATCCCGGTTCAGCCACGCGTCACGTTCATCCGGATCGCAAGGATCTGATCCCCAGAACTAATCAATAAGTTAGCAGCTGCTCGCTTTTGAAGCTTTCGATGGGTACAACGAAAAATTGGGGACAATGAGATCCAAAAAGCTTCTACTTACAACTTTGAAACTTTTCTCAAGCCCGAGCGTCTCAATCGTCCCGGAGAGCATGGAGAAAGCAAGACTACTCTCTGTTGGGCTAATCAGGGTACATTCTGCTATGGTACTTTCAAGTAACGGGGTTGAACTTACGGCCTTTAACCTTTGAGAAGGCAAATTCTTTGACGTCCCATCTCGCATTTCTAGACCACTCGCGACGGCCAACCAGATCGAAGGCGAATTTACCGCGGAGAAATTTCTCGATATCGTCCAAGGACTCCATTCGACCAGCGGGCTTCAACAAATTAGCTATGTATGAAGGGGAATGCAGGATGTCTGTCTAGAGGCCCGTTGCACAGCTAGAAAACAAATGAATGAGGCGAATGTTACTTACTCCTCTCAACTGGACTACGCGGGATTGCTCCAGAGCTGACCCGTTAATCGGGGCGACTTTGTTTCGACTCCATTGGGCTTTGTGGGGAATACCTCGAAGCAGCAAATTACCCCTTCTAGCCTTGGCCATGAAGTCTTCAGCTGCTTTGCGCTTCATGAACGTGATTGTAGCTGCAGCTCTCGTATATCCCTCGCCAGCGGATCTCAGATTGAGATTGGAGACTTTCCCTTCGCGAATGCAGTCAAAGAGTTCGGCTATGGGAACGCTGTTATCGATATTTGGGATCCAGACCGAGCAGTTCTGATCCCAAGGAACAACGGCATCAGCTGCCATCTTTTCGTCGAAGTCTCCCAAGTACTTTGTCTTGGAGAGATCCACTCCCACAGAAGCAGCTAGCGCCACTGATTCTGGAGTCGCCACGCTGCGGACACCCTGAAAAACTCTAGACTTCTCGAATGTGGTGGGGCGCTTTTTGGGGGCCAAGTCTCTTTTGTTACTCGTGGAAGTCGGGCGGTCGATATTGGAGGTGCTTTCTTTAACCGATAATTGTGAAAGCGCCGACAGAGGGTCCATGGTCGGTGAAGTACCTCTAGACTTGGGCCATGCCGCTGGAGAAGGAGCAGATGTAGAAAGCGTTGGGCTTGTAAGTCGCACAGGGGGCTGAGATACCAACTGCTGGGGTTGATCTAGGTTATTTTCGAGCAGCCGGCACACCTTTGTAGGTCGAACCGGCTGTTTCCCCTTCCGCTGGTCATGCCCTGACGGCTATTAGCAATCGCCAAGGCTGAGAGTAACAAGATTTAAACGTACCAGCGTCGGGGGGTAGTTGCGCGATAGTGTCGAGGGTGCTCTTGGAAAGCAGGTTGAGCAATCGACGATTGCTAACCAGCTGTTCACCATCGTCGGTGACGTTGAGTCCTAGGCATCTGAGCCTTAAACCCCGCTTAAGTTGTCATCCGTTGAATTCTTAAAGACTTACCTCTGGTCTGTGTTGTCAATTGGTGAACGTTGTTGTCGGATCTCATCGACGCGTGTGCACGAACCTGCTCGTCGTGGGTTCGCCGCCAGGCTGCGTATCTCCCGTCGTAATCACCAACTATGGAGAAATCAGTACTCGTCATTTAGAAACCAAGGGATACATACACTCTGCTTGGAAAGCATCTATCGCAGCGCCTGTGGATAATCAGCTTGGGATCTCGATCATAGCTTTGTTTAGAGCTCACGCGTTGGTAAAAAGGAGATCGGTGGCAAGAGTTCCGTGCCAGGGAGAATTGTGCCTAGACATATCAGCATCAAAGACCAGCAAGATAGCAGGGCGAGACTTACTCAATGAAATCGTCTTTGGCTTGTCGTCAGAGGAGGCTGGAGATTATCAGCATTGAATCTAACGTTTTTGGAGATGGAACTTACGCGGTGCCAACTGCGGCGGTGTCGTTAGCTGCGATAACTCTCTTGATGGTCCAGCTAGGAGGTGTCAGCAAGAGGCGCTGGGTTCTTAGATGAGGGGATGTCTTGCCCGCTGTGTTTTTGGGTCTCTCCTGACCGATAGCCCCAAAGCGCGTCATGTCGAGGATTTCGAGCGTACGAGTCAGCAAATAATTTGTAAACCTCTGAGATGGGCCGTGAAAGTATGCCAAGAAGGATTGACTGCTGTTGGGTGATCGGATCGTCGAGCTTGCTCAGTGGCTATCTTGCAGGAGGAGGAGTAGGATGTTCCGCAGGAAAGCCGCTACTTTGTGCGAAAATATTTCCAAGCCATGATCGAAGCGAAGCTGCTAGTCTTGGTTGTTTGTCCGGTGTCCAGAATCAATTCCAATTCACCGCTTTGCGTCAATTCGGCTAATCGAAAAGGAGTTGGAGACCGAAGACATGTTCAACAATATCTCAGAGCAATATCAGGACGTCCGTCCGAAAAGCTTCTGAAAATGAGACAATGCTCATTCATTTTCAAATTTAGATGATGATGGCACGTCGTGTCACTTTCGGAAAGTCCTGTTCAAACATGGTTGCCCAAAAATGGTGTCGTGGGATTTTGATATATGAACAACTCACGAAATCCACAATCAACTGCTATATCTATGATAGTATGCCACGAAAAGCTACGTGCAACTAGCGTGGTCAGTGTTTCGGAGACATAACCCTGCCCTTTAAATGATACCCAGGTACTGGATTGCTTGGCTTTGCGGTCTCAAGCACCAGTAAGTCGACTTTCAGATGAAAACAAAAATTTATCGCAATCAGTAGCATCAACAAACCATATAGTAAACTTCACCGGCGTGTTATTGTTGATTGCATGTGGAAGCTTCTAAACAACAGTCTGGCAGATGCATGCTCCATAAAACATTCCTTGACGTTTTTCAAAGGGAAGGAAAAGCGAGATTTCCCTCTGTTTTCCTGATAACTCTGGACAGGAAACTTTACGACATTTGCTAAGGTTTTTGAGAATCCAACTGTACAATTAAAGAGCGTATCAATCCCATGCAGTTGGAGGGGATATGCTAATTATAACTAAGGATGAGGCGAAAGACCGCTTTTCCCACGAGTGTGAGGCAACCAAGCGAAACCCAGGTATGATCTAGTAGAAGTGTTGGTAGCTTAAAGTAGGATGTATTTGCTTCATCTTCCTGGAGTCACCTCGACATTCTGTTCAAAGCTATCTTAGCAGCTAGTATTTTGATAATGTCTTCTATGTGAGGTCGTCTCACTAGCAGAATGAGAAGTATTATCTTAATTCGTATCTGTTCATGGCACTGAAGACTTCAAACCAAAAGTACTTGTTGTTTGTTCTGTTTGTGCCTTCCGTAAACCTGCTCAAAATTTCCTTCATTATCAAGTAATATTCAAATTGCAGATAGTAAACATGTCTACGCCTGTGTAGGTAGACAAAATGGCCTGCCCAAAGTGTTCCATCACAACAAAGTAAATTAAAAAAAGAAGATGGCGTTGGTGCACTTTCTGTCCATTTTCCCCGCCCTCCACCTTGTCTCTAATCCTGTATGCCTCCTGTATGTTTCCAAACACTCATCCCATATTCCTGGCTGGCAGTATCCTAGGAGAGCCACAAGGATCTGAGCCGTATCGAAGTGTGAAAACGTGCTGCAAATTGCTAAAGGCAATGATTTTATTCAGATAATCAAAGACAACTTGGGCATACGGAATTGAGGAATAATGAAGTTGGATGATCTTTTGGCCTCCGGGTAGAGTGCCAGACTGGGTTGTTTCAACAGGATCGAAGTTTAAAACGGTGCGCAATATCTGCTGAACATCGTTAAGTCCAAACAAGTTCTCTGGTCCAAGTAATTCGATGACCCTTGAGTCGTTTGTGTATGGTGGAGGTGGGAAATGGATAGTATCCCAACATATCCTCTCCGATTTCATCCCGCGAATCCAAAGACCATGATTCCTGACGCTGGTAATTAACGTCTGGGCGGCTTGTCGGTCTATCAATGTCACTGTTGCTCCTCGATATCTCAGTCCTCTTATCAGAATGTTTTTCCTTGTCAATGCGAAAATCTCAGCCGCGGCAATTCTATGGAACTCGATAGCGGCGAATACTGTGTTGTCCGGTTCGTTCAGCTCGATTTCAGGAATCCACACCGTAGTATTGAGTACATTTGGGCTTGTCGGGTCTGGTGTGAGGATGCCGGTCATAGGAGTAGGCATGAGACTTGCAAGTGCAGCATTGGCGAGGGAGAAGTTACGTGTACTAGTTGTAATGTTTATAACTCGTAAGGGCAGTGGTGCTGACGAAGTAGCCATAGATGACGCATTTGACGCAGTCAGGCTGGCATCTGTTGGCTGGATGCTGGAAGAGTTGGCTATAGGTTGCGAAAGATCTAAGGCAGTTAGTTGAGTCATTGAGGGGTAAAAAGATGATAGCTTACTTTGATCACTGTCCGCTAGAGGTTGCGGAGTATCTGAGGAAGTTAGTTGTGTAGTTGAGGGGTAGAAATAAGACAGCCTACTCTGCTTGCTATCCTGGCCTTTGAGATATTTCTCGCCTGTTACCTCCCTATGTTTGCGCTGGCAATCCTCCCCGGAGCTTCTATCTTTTGCAGCTGTCACAATATTCGCGGGTACATGTTGAGAATCTCTATGGGTCTCCATCCTTCCACTTATCTTGTTGGGGTGTTCTGATATAGGAGACAGGAGATAGGTGAGGTGTAGTAAAGGCGTTTCCGAAGGATTTAACTCGCTCTTTTGGCTTCAATCCTACAGCTAGGGCTGTTGAAAGGAGTATTGAGACTTGCTCTGTTGACTTCGATTCTAGGGGCAGGGCTAGGGCTGTTGAAAGAAGGACTGAAACTCGCTCTGTTGGCTTTTGATCCTAGAGCTGTGGCTGTGGCTGTTGAAAGATTGTCAAGTATATTTCGAGGGCCACTGATAAAGCTGTACACGACGCACGGCTTTGGAAAATCCAATGCAAAGCCCACGAGGCCAATCACAAAAGTTTTGCTGGGGTGCCATGAGGCTAGAGTCATTGAATATTTCTTTGTTTACTCCAACGACTCCAAGCGAGCCCTTCTCCGTTCCTCGCACCACCTGCTTTCCGAAAAATATTCAAACACCATCCAACGCAGGATCTTTGCCCACTCCACATTTGCTTACATTGCAAGAACGCTCGAGCTAGATCTTCCCAGTAGCTCTAACTACTATCCCGTAAGTGTTCCCTGCACCGTACGGCCGTCCCCGCCTTGCTCTCCCTGGTGTTGCGATCAGGCGCCTCTCCTCAAGCAACCCTCCTCAAGCATTCCTCATCAAGCACGAGCACCGCTCCTCAAACACCCCTCCTCAAGCACCCCTCATCAAGCACCCTTCCTCAAGCTCGAGCGCCGCTCCTCGAGAAACCCTCCTCAACAAGGCTCCTGCTCTTGCGACACATTGGCTTGAGTTCTACTGACTCTTCCATGGATAGGAAGCAATAGCAATGGACCCCCCATTCAGGAGAGCACGCCTGCCGCGAGCTGCCAAAGACAAAGTCAACCCCGAGAGATCAAACCCGCACGCACAGTCGGAGAACGCATCCTCCAACATGCTACCCAAGCCCTTCGGACCCGAAGGCTCTGAGCAAGATGGCCACCGGGCGCAAACTGCTCACAGAATCCAAGAGATGAATCTAAGTAACCCACCACAAATCGGCCAGGATGATGGTATGAAGACTTCTCTGCTTGTGTGGGCCAATTTGCTAATCCCAAGACAGCGACGAGCAGATGGGAATACGGATATGACGGATATATTTCAGATATGAGTGAGCAGGAGGTGATTGTTGTTAATGATAAGACAAAGATTCGAGCTATATCTCAACGCCGTCCTGCTCCTCAAAGCGACGAAGACACACCAGAATTCAAGACACCAAAGCGGCGCAGCCATAGCGCGTACGACGATTATGGCAAGCCGGTGTCGCAGAGCAGATCCAAGAAGTAAGTTAACATATACCCCTCGCATTGGACAGACAGCAGCACTATTTTGAAATACGCCAGCTTGAATAAAACATTCAAAATTTGGATAATCAGTGCTGCTTTTCCTGTCCACCAGAACATCCCGAACAACCCCTTGGGCGTGAGGTTTTTCTAACGCCTTATCCAGGCCCAGCGTCAGTGACTCAAGGCAAATTACGAATACAAGAACGACCAGCGAGGATCTTGCATTGGAAAAGCTTGCCCGGAAGGCCACAGAAGGTGTACCTCCGGCGTCTCAATTTCCGAGTAGCTACGGCAGACCCTTCGAAATGGGTTATCCAGAGCCCGTCTGGCCAAATCCCATGATGGCTTCTCCGTTTCCGCAATCTCATGACATGTTCGGCGCGTTCGGTCCCCAGAGCGCTGGACCATATCCAATCTATGGATATGCAGCCCCCAGACCTCAAATGAGCAACCTCGCCCCTATGAACAACTTTCAACAATACAGATCATATAACCCCGTACCCACACCTGCACCCGCACCGGCGATGCCGTTCTACGGCCCCGGACCCGTTGGAAATGGAGGTTCTTGGTACCTTCCGTATTTTATAAACAGCCCTAGTGGGTTCGGTCCTCGTCATCCGAGACACAGTTCAAACAGGGGACGAGGCAAAGTCTATTCTCGTGGTCGAGTTGACAATCACTATAATGTTCGTTCTGCCTCGGTTGGCAAAGGACGTAGTGTAGATTTCCTCGAGCCGGTTCAAGAAGACAGTAATCCGAAGCCTTCAAACGCTCTCATGCCACAAGATATCAGGAGTCAGATGGGGCTTAAACCAATTCCCGCGAGCCCGCAACCGAATAGCCATCGCAATTCTCAGCAGCTTGATGGCCAAAGCATCAAAAAGGATCTTGGTAGAGCAGTGATATTCTCTGTCCAAGGCCGACCGGGACCTACTCAAGGCATGGGATCGTCTATGGCGAATATGAATGATGTTCATCAAAACTCCACGTCTCGTGCTGCAACTCCTAGTATCAGTGGCTCTAACAAAGGCGGAGAATCAGGAGCACTGATACTTCGAGACAACCAGTCGCAGGCCGGCGCTGGTTCTATCATACAAGGGGGTTCTTCTTTCAGGCCTTCACGCATGAAGTTGGAAATTGAGGGTATGGCGGCGCCTAAAGTCCCTCACCATCCTGGTTCAAAGTATCTCGGAGACCCGAACTCTAAATCCTTCAGCGCCCAGATTGAGGGTTTGCCAGATGATCAGAATTGTGCTTTGTGGATCACGAAGCTGCATCCTCAAGTCGATCTCGCAGGTTTCCTCAATCTTGTTCGAACTGGTGCTGTCTTTGCATGCACGATCAACGAACCCGAGAAAGTTTGGACCAAAGCGGCGAAACTGGTGTTTAAGACACACCAAGGAGCCGCGCGGTTCCTGGCTCAAACGCAAGCCGGCTTCGAAATCGGGGGCATGGAAATCCATGCTATCTGGAATCGGGTTGGTTACCGGGCAAATAACACCGAGATGACCAGATGTCTCGAGATTAGGGGACCTGCCAACTTCATGATCGACGGCGAGCTTGTGATGAACTACCAGTTCTGGTACCTATACTTCACAACCTGCGTTGTTTTTGAATTGGAAGGCTTTCGAGAATGGTCTGAGAACATGATAAGCCCAGACACTGCGGTCTTGGAGTTTAGATTCGCCAGAATTGATGGCCGTAAGTTGTTCTCTACTCTCAAGCCAGGACATCTAATATGTCTATATAGTTTGTTTCTACCTCCTTGGTAATGCGTGCTAATTATTCGAATAGAGGCGGAGGCATTGTGGCATGCTATACAAAGAGATTCAAGATTTATTGGATACGTATCGGTCTGGTTCTCTCCCGATCCATGCGACCCACACTCTGGATGGCATTAGATACAGCCCCTTATTCCCTTATATAACCAGTATCATCTTCGGAGATGAATAGGTTTTGGGCTGGAAAATAACTTTGCCGTTGAAAGACTGTACTCAAAGCTTAGTTTGTCCTGGGGCCGTTGCGAAATTGGATGCAAAATGGGGTTGAATGCGCGCGGAAATCCTGTAAATTGAGCCTGTAAATAGTATAGATTTCCTTACGCCAGCAGGTGCCATCTTCAAGCTCAAAGTGTGATTCGAATATGGCTACAACAGGGTTGTCGCCCTTTTTTGCTGCTCCAAGTGGAGTTGAGCTGTGCGGCTGGGAAAAAGAACAAGACGCTTGAATACTTCAGTTAGCTCCTGGAGGCTCTAATCATTCGAGATTTGGAAGGACCATTCGTACCACGACAGCAGCAGAAGAAAATATTGATAACAATGATATTGATGCAGCTGGGTTCTCAGTCCGTTGTCTCAGGCTTGTTGTTCACGGCTTTCCGATAAGCCAAAGCTGGAATCGAAAGTTCGTGCAAGAGACGCTCTGCAGTTTTCTTTTCGGGATACCGTTCTCTGGTTAAGTTCGTAGAAACTGAGAAGGAGGGGCAGAAGAGTTGAGGAAGATTGGCAGGAGCTCGTTTGAATAAGGTTCGGACGGTAACATTAATGGGGCGCGCTTACTAATCTATTGATGTGGCAAGGGCGGGGTCCATTAAGTCCTTGTAGTGGCAGCGGGCATATCGCTAAAGTCTTGGCGCTCAAGCTACAAAGTCCGGCGGACAGCTATATCCAACTTCAGGTATTCATATATTGAACAGGCTCTTATAAGTTCCGGAATTATCTTGCCAGCTAACTAATTGAATAGTCATAACTATGTCACTAGGGCCTTCCAAATAAAGCTTCTGTTCTACGACCAAAACCCTTTCAATCTTGCCACGAGGCTGCTTGAATCAAGCACCCTCATTTACCAATTTGCGCGATCGTGTCAATACCAGTACCTTTGCAAACGCTCTGATCCTAAGTCTCATTAGTGCTTTCCTGGTATGGTCCAAATAGGTATGACAAACCATTAACGTCTGTGGCAAATACGTGGATCCAAACTTGACTGACCCCGCTCTAGCACCCCGCCAAACCTTTCCGGTGGCACCGCCAATAATATCTTCCACCACATTGTTGGCGTACTTTATTGTTGGCTCACGCTCGGCTCCGTCAATGCCACAAGCGCGTTGGTGGATGATTTCTTCTATATGTTTGTAAATTGAGTCATCTGGAAGACTCCAGTCCCCAAAATAGGTCTGCCCGTTTGACTTTACAGCACCTGTGACAACTGACAACACTCGGACTCCGAACGGTTCAATTTCGAGTCTCAGATGTTCTGCAAGAATCTCCAACGAGCGTTTGGAAGCAGCATACAAACCTTGTGTAAGTTATTAGTGTTGAACTTGGGACTTCAATTTACTGACTCACCCATATGTGGCACGTTCACGTAGCCAGAAATCGAAGTTATACTGACAATGGTTCCTTTGGCCTTGATAACAAGTGGTGCAAACGCCTGTATCATCGCCAGAGGCCCCCAGAGATTGGTTTCATACACTTTCTTAGCCGCTGCAATATCGATATCAAGCACTGGAGAAAAGTGGTTACGACCAGCGTTGTTGATCAAGATATCCAAGGTGCCGCACGTTGCATTCTTGATTGCTTCAACCGCCGTTGATATCTGTTCGGAGTCCCCCACATCCAAGGCCAACAATGTTGTGTTCTGCAGACCAGCCAGTGCTGACATTTTTGAAATATCACGGGCTGTTGCAAAGACATGGCATCCTCGCTCATGAAATATGGCTGCAAGAGCAGATCCGATACCGCCATCACTGCAGCCTGTTATTAGGACACTCTTAAGGGAGGCCATCTCGGGAAGAAAATCTTCTCTGCGTGAAAGGCTGAGACGAGCTGGAAATTCCTCTTGGAGATATCGACGTGTTGATTTCTTCTTGGACAGATAAATTTGCAGTTTAAAGAATAGCCACGCCGTCAAAATAAGCAAAAAGTGGAGTTCGTCTTCCAACCAACTTATAGACCAACTGCATTTTGCCGATGCGCAGGGGTGGCGAGTGACGCGCCTAGTCGGCACTCCCTCATCATGCCAGATGAAATATATTTATCAAAGTGCTAGTCCGAATTACTAATTCTGGCTCAGCATGCACTTGAAGCATTTTCTATGAAATGCTCAAGACGTAAAAGCAAGGCATTTTATTGTTCGAGAAATGTTTCAAAGAACACCAGTTTGACAAGTCCTTGCAATCTCTTTGCTGCAAAGTGTACAGTAGAACCCCTTAAGCATTAAGAATCTAAGCTCCAAGAAGTACCTTATCCGTTCAGCTGCGAGCCAACAGGTTCCATGCGCGCTTAAGAAGCAAGGAACACCCAATTTTTATCTCTGAAGATCGCTGTAATTTAGCGATACTGTCGCGAAAGTTTAGGGGGTGATACGCTAAAATCCAGGCACAGCTCCCAAATCACTTTTCTTCACTGGCTCGCAAGTAGTCTTGGCGTACAGCATACGTTGACTCGCAGCTGGACAGGAAGGCTACATCAGTACGCTAGCTCCCTTTAGGACGTGCGGCAGTGAATATTGCATCGCAATACTCTTTTTCCTTTTCTATTTTCAGCTCCTCCTGTTGGAAAAGGGGACCTTGATTTGAAATGTCTCACCGCGAGTGGAACATTCAGAATCCGAATAGCTAGTGTCGAACTTTTGCCTATTACAAGTATGTCTCATAGCGAGTGGAACATTCAAAATCCCAATGACTTGTGTCGAACTTTTGCCTGTTACGACTTTTTGGTTGCCCCAATGTTACTACCAGAACCTGTGGACAAGCGAATCATGTTTTCTATCCTTCCCAAGTGGAAAGGAAGGCTTCCTAAATTTTTCTTCCAATCAATGTATCAAATCTTCATTCCGTGCTTTGCTTTGGTATTTTGACGCGGAGCACTTGCCAAATTTGAAGATCCAAGATTCCAAACGCGCCAGAGGGTACCTGGTATTTGAGATTACAAGAGCCGTATTGGGGGAAAATATATTTGGGGACTGGGATTTGAATCTAGACAAGGCTGAAGCAAATTTTGGGAACTTTAAGCTACGAAGTCGTACTGATCTTCAGACAATCACGAAAATTTGTCATTTTAAGTCATCATTTTTGGTGCGTCTCCCGGGCCTATTTCTTTCCTATTTTCCCTTCCATTCTGTTTTTGTGATTTTGCTGAGTTTATGAAATCATCCTTCTTCCGTGCCTCTCTTTCCAACACTCCTTCCACTCCTTCGGTCGAAAAACTGGAAGGGTAGGAAGATAGAACCGCTGCCTGTGGACAAAAACCATGCACCATATGAAACACACTCCTATCAAATACTCTTTTATACTCTTTTCCGTCGCCGTCTAGTTCTCTGCTCTCCGAGACGATAAATGCCAGGGGGGACGAGACTATTGTGGCGCAACTCCTTCACAAGGATCAGCTGCGTACCATACGCGTACGATCTGCCGGAGAACAGGGTCGCAGCAAATCGCGTTGAGGCAAGCTTGAGACTGGGCAGTGATGCGCACAAAGCGAAACTCCAGGGTTTTTCGCCCCTGGATCTCACTCACTACGAAGGCACGCTCCACGTAGAAGATGCAAACTTGGCTGAAGTAGTTTTGCCAGAACTCATATTTCATGATCTGTTCCGGCTACAAGAAGTCAGTATTGATTCTCGTGGGCCACATGCCGAGGATGAGATGTGTCTTTGGACTACTTACACCCTCAATTCGGATCACTCTGCTCTGGTTTGTAGAGTTGCGTTGTTCGCCTCGGATGTTATATATCCCTTTCAATCGTCTACCATGCATAAATATTCCTTCGTTGATCTCTGCCAGGAAATGAGCCGCGCCCTCGGGGGCTGTATCACAAGTTAGCTTCTGTTACACGATGTGGAAGCTGGCCTGAATCAAAATGGAATGTTCTTGTATCTCAAGAGCAATGGTTCCTAGCTCACGATGGATAGAAAAAGCGGCACTGATTGTTGCCCATTTTGAATGTCCCACTCGGTGTGGCACATTTAGAATCAGTGCCGCTTTTTTTTTGTCCACCAGGAGCCGGGTTCGCGGGCATGTAAGATGGAAAATTTCAATCGCTTACTTTTGAAAATCAGATCAGCAGCTCCCGAGTCGTGGTTCAAGTCTGGTCCCTTCAAATTGAGGGCAGAGACAGCTCCGCATGTAATATTGTCAAAGATCTCAGACGGCGTTACCAAGACTGGTATTCCAGAAATCCACAACGCAGTGTTCAAGTGGTCTGGGAGACCCACTATTTGCGACCTGTACATGTTCGAAGTGGTGTCGCCTTGATATCCACCGTTAGTGTTCCTGTTGCGCACTTGGCTTCGGCCGGCCACGAAGCTCCGTAGCATAGTCGTTGGCTGAAAGACTTTACCTAGCGTATTGTGACTAGGAGCGAGACGGACTCGAGAGCTTGAGCTAAGTAACGTATTCGAATTGCTGCTTGGAGACCCGAATTTTGTTCGAAACCGTCCAAAATTTAGCGGCAGAGGATCGACCGGCGGAGATTGAGGATGGCGGACTGGCTGTAGGAACATAGAAGTTCCAGGTGGAAGATGAGCCGCTGTCGGGTACCATAGAGGAGAGGATGTCGAGGGATGAAGTGGTTCGAAATCTGTCGACCGATAAAGTCCAGATCTCGGGTCTTGATGCTGATGGGCACTGCTGTTGTGGCGGTGTTGTCGTTTGCTACCGGAACCTAGATCTTGAAAGTAAGAGGGCGATGGAGGCGCGATGGGACCGAAGGGATTCTGATTCGACATGATGGCTGTCGATTTGTCGTCTTCAGAGAACGTGAAGTAGAAGATGTTTGCTTGCGGCCGATGTAAGTGCAGAGTTGTATTTTTGCGCTTGTGTCCTGAAATTATTTGCTTGTGGCAGAAACATTCTGCAGCTCCCGGCCATAGGTCGGCGGTCAGTCTTTTTATGTTGAATTATTCTGCAAGAGAGACTGATTTTAGTAACGAATGAAATTGAATGATGACTAGTGTAAGACTTACCTATTCAATTCTGCAACCCAAGGATCGAGTCAATGCGATGGGTACTGTTCGAGGGACCAAGGACATCATCCATATATGTTTGACAGTTAATCGGCTCTTCTCGAAATTCCATACAAAACCTGGTTAACTTGCGTGCTGTAGCTGAAACAATTGCTTTCTTGAAGCTATATCGGGGAGGCATCTGCGAATTAATGGCGGTCCTAGGCTCACTTAGAGTGAATATGTAGGAGCTACTTCGTCACATTTCGCACTTGTCAGTCCTTGGACGTGGAAATGGGTACCTCTGCTAACTTTTTGGTCCATTTAGACCAGAGACTGCGGTCTTGTTTTAAGTTGCGCTGTAACTACCAAAATTTTTTATGAGACTTACGTAGGAGGCGCAAGTCTTTTGACGTAACACATTTCATATTTTCTGGATCATGGCTTCATATCTTTCTTCGCTAGCCTGCACCCAATGCAATCAATGCTCCACTTCTACCTAGTGTCCTGAGCCCTGAAGAACTCAATAACACAAAAGTTGGAGTTTTCACCCGGCCTCATTGAATCTCAGCCCGACAATACATGAAGGAGAATCCGCTGCTACTCTCCCGATACATCAAATAGCTAGCCCGTTGTCTTCAAATTACGGAGTGAAAATCTCTTTGGTCGCGCAAGGGTCGCGGCCGTACCATCTAGATCCAATCGAATTAGTAGGCACCTTCTGTTAGGATATTAATGGTAGAAGAGAAACTTCAATGGAGAAGGCAAGAATGTGCGAAATCTATCTGGTAAGAGCTTTGAAAATATCTGACTCACGCTCGCACAAATCCTCTGAGTGCAATATCCTTGGAGATACCCAACAAACACATTCGGCTCTGACCTATTAAATTCTTAGAATTAGCATTGAGCGGGTAGATAACGCATTCCAGTGAGAGTCATTCGCCTTATTTGGCAAAATTGACTGTAGAATGAATGTATAAAACTGAAGAGGATATAAATTACCTTCGACTCGGACGAAGCGGAACTCCATCATATGGCGTCCGTTCTCGGTTATCGGGTGATCTAAGATGCGGTCCCATTCCAGAGAACAGAAGCCTAAAAAGTACGCTTCCCACTAGATATTTACACGATCAGCTTCGGTATGAAGAGGGAAGAAAGAGTTGGCAGTGTATTCGGGATCCTTCTCTGGTACCTTCGCGTTACGATTCCTAATAAACGAGAGAACTGAAACAAGGAACAATCTGGGATGACTTACAAAACGACGATTCATATCTCCTTAGGGCCTTCAATCATAAGAACACGACTTTGTTTTCGATGATTGGCCATATATCCATCACGGTTGTATCGAAATTCTAGTTGCTGGCCTTGAATCTTGACTTCTGACTCCAACATTTTCCTTGCGCTTTCTGGTTCCATGAAGACTAGAGTCGCAGCAGCAGTGTCATGCTACATGATATAAGTTAGCAGTTGTCGATTCATAAGCAAATTATTACATGTAGCCTGTGAACAAGGAAGTAGGCTGCTCTCGAGTGGAAATTTTTATTTCCAGTCGATGTGGTACCGAACGAGGCACCCCAAAGCAGTTCAAAGGAGTTGCACATAGATTAAAGAACTTACCTGCTCGTTGATTGATCTCATACTCAGACATGCCACTGGACCAGTGTGGATTCTGTCAAAGATCTCCCATGGCAAAGCATGCTTTGGGATGTTTGTCACAAACTTCACCTGGTTAGTACTGGTTCTGCATACAATTCCCATCAATCTTAGTCAAAGATAACCGATCGGTATTGATGTGTTAAAGTACAGAGGGGTAAGCAAGGAAATTGATAATCACCAAAGCACAGTTGACGTCGTCTGGCAGTTTGTGCACCTTATCAACACTGGGTTGCCCCATATAAGCGCTCTCAAGTGGCAAACCATGTGTTCCACAGGGCATATTAAAGTCCTGCTGCTGAAGTGACATTCGCGAAGGCCTGAGTGGCGGCGAAAGGCTCGTTGTGATGAGCTCTGAGCTCGAGTTGGGTGATAGTCTGGAGTCCGAACCGGCAGGGAAATAATGTGCATAAGGGCTGGGAAGGGCAAGACGAGAGGACGTAAGATGAACAAGTTGTATCTCCGTGTTTTTACCCGTGCTGTATGTAGACTCCAGGGAATGGGCGCTCCCTGGGGAGTATGTCGGTCCGAAAGCACAAGTATGTATGGGATCAAAATGCCGATGCTGGGTAGCGAGGGGAGTGGTTTTGCAGATGTTTTGTTCCCCTGATGACTTGGGTTGAATCCCGTTCCAGTAAGTAGCCACTGTTTGAGAGTCGTTTGAGTAGACCGCATTTGGACTGGAGTGTTCTATATAATTGCAGTCGTGAGCACCCATCAAAGGTGTCCTGTAATTCGAGATTGGGCAGATTTCAGAGGGTCTGGGCGTTTCATACGATGCTGTCGCCCACCGAGGAGGAACGTGTGGATGAGTGACCATGATGGTTGCTAAATTACGAATTAGTCGTTGCTGTGAGTCAAAATAGAGGAGCCAACCTATAATGTAATTGCTACCAATTAAGGTTTCAAAGATAAGCTTGGTTAGATAGTCTCGAGACGTCACCGAAGAATATTTGCATAAGCTTACCTAGGTAATGACTTGCTTAGAGGGAGTAGCAACACGTTCCGAGTAATGTATGACGCGTCAGGAAAGAGTAAGATTAGAATATGTGCAACGCAACCATGGAGTGATGCTATTGGACGTCGTGGCGGAAAACAGTTAAAGTTTACGAAGGCGCGCGTCGGCTGTCAGGAATCAATGTTTACAATTATCCAATTTTGGACATTGAGGGGTGAATAGGGGCTAGCTCGCTTATTTGCGGTACATGATCAGCGGGGCCAGCAGTGCTAGCATTGCCAGCAGGCTGTGACACCGCACCAAGCCCCAGTCGGCTTCTGACATCAGTATGGCCTGTCGAAAGTTCTGCTAAGTAGGGAAGATTACACGGAGCTCAATTTCCATTCAATTTGTTCCAGCAGATCAGCTCGCATGAATTTCCTGGACACAGTCTAAACAAAGTGACATCAAAACAATAAATTATAAACCCGAGAATCACGGCAAAAACAGCTCCAGCAGAGCGAAGATTTGACACAATATTATTGTTTCTATGTACAGTATTTTGGGGGTAGAAACATTTGCACCAATAGCGATCTATCCAAGTTGTAAAATATTCAAAAGAAAATCCCGAAGTCCAAAACACCATGAACGAACTCATTCCTTTCAGTGAAGCCTACCAAATCCGTCCCGTATCAAGATGTTCACCATACTAATCATAACATGCTCCGCTCTTCGCACGGATCTGGACCATATCGAACCCTGAACTCGTACTGAAGCCCATCTTTGAAGACACCCTCCTTCAGGCACCTCATTGCTTGCCGACTTTGGCCCAAAATCGAGGGGAAGACAAGCTCAATGACCTTCTCATTATCTGCTCTCAGCCATTCGCTGGAACTGACCAACTCGAATTCCAAAAAGTCCTTGACACGCTTGATGGTCTGTTCGAGATTATGATCATCTTTGTGTGCGCAAATCTGGAGCACTCGAGTTTGCCTGGACTCGTCAGGCTCCATGGCTGGGCAGTGGCTAGTGTTCCACTTAACGACGATGCGTTCGCCGTGGAACCATATGCCACAATGAGTGGATCCGCGGGGGTATGCACCCCTCTCGATGTACTTCTCGGCAGCAGCTCGTGTCGAGAACACCAGTCTGGCGGAGCGGCCCGGGTGATAAGGCAGTTCTGGTTCCTGCCAGGAGAATTGAAAGATCTTTCCTTCATGGATATCGTCGAAGAACTCTTGGTAAGTCGTGTCGGCGTGAAGTCTCTCGATGCGGATGGCGCAGCTCTCTTCGCGGGGCGTCAAACGACATTTGATCGCGAAGGCCGAGAGATCACCTTCGTAGTTATCGTCGAGGCTTATGTTCGCCTGCTGGGCCTGTTGTAATCGCTCTGGGGTAATCGAGCGTGGAAGCCTCATGCGCTTCCGCGAAGGCTGGAAAGCCTTGGGCGGTGAGGTTGTCAATGAGGTAGACGAAGAGGGGTTTTTGAGAAGGATAAAATCTCGAGAAGCTCCATCCGCTACACCATCGTTCGTAATCCGAGCACGGATCTTGGTAGTGTCATCTCCTGGCGTGGTATGTACAGAAGACTTGGGTTCACTGTTGCTGTTGAGACTCTCAAGTGATGAATCAGAGGACGATCGCCAATGGTCTTGGCGACGACTTTCGGTCTCCTTGAGAAAGGTCTCGAAGCTCAGATGCTCTTCGAAGAACTCATAAGCGGCTCTCAAGGTATTCGCATTTGGGGTTCCACTCTTGTAGAAAAAGTGTGAATCTGTTTCGGAGGTCTTAATTTCCTCGACTTGATTGCCAAGACATTAGCGAGGGATCAAAGGGGAAGCTCAGGAGAAAGTGTTACTTACCAATCGATGACCAAAATTCTTTATACTCTCGCGCTTCTTCAGAGTCCCGACTGTAGTAGTTGACTAATATATTAGCAGAATCACAATATATGGAGGTCGGAATTGCTTACGATCATTGGCCAAATTGACCAGAGCGGATTGCTTTCGAGGGGCTGCCGGCGTGCAAGCGAGGAATTCGCGAACCAAAGCATCGTCATTACCCTGATCGAAAAGGGACTGTGCTTTCTTGGGTTGTGGAGAGGGGGCCGAGTCCGAGCGCCAGCTCGTGGTCCGAATTCTGCGGACGCGTTCTTTGTCGACAGGAGTGCGACCTGACACAGCCGCGGCGGTGGACTTAGTAGGGGAAGGCATATTCCTCGATTGACGTCGAGGTGTCTTTGGTCTCTGTTGTTCCGCAGAAGAAAGAAGACAAATGAGGGAAACAATTGATGGAAGCAATTGTTGTGCGTTGTGGCATCGACAAGAACTAATGGAGGACGTTGTTGTTCTGCTGTCGAAAAAAAGCTCTGCAAGGTGGGGCGACTCCCCTTTATATATACCAGATTAGCTATCAGACTTGCTGACGTCCGTGTCGGCTCAATGAAGTTCTTGACCTTCACAACACAAAACCAATTGACTTGGATACCATTTCGGGATAGACAGCTTCCAATTACGGTGGTTTTTGATCGACTACAGAAGATTCAATATGATAAACAAGAAGAAACAACGAGCCGCTGTCTCATTGATGATTGATCGTACCATCATTGCGTACTTGGCGGGGCTGAATAAGTCATAGGAAAAGTAGAACTTAGTTCAAAACCTTGTCGTGTAAAGCGGCAGTGTCTCCAATGGGCTCTTATCAAAATGAACAGGCATAACTTTTATCATTCAATAATTTCATTTATGTAAACCAAAAAGGAAAAACAATGTTTGGAAACACCATTTGAAAAAAGATTTTTCTGGATCCCTTTCCAGATTCAATTTCCCTTTCCCCGCCCAACTTTCGAATATCCAAGTAACCATTCCCAAGACATTGTTCTGATGGCTTTCCTAAGAGGCATGCCGTGTTGCCTCGATTGTGGTGACAAATCTTCGACTTTGACTTAATTGTCGTATGCAAGAAGCAGCGTAATGTGTCGAATGCGTGAGGAGCTGGTCTGTTCCCGTAACTTTAGTCCTCGTATCCCCCGGCACAAGGATCCGCACCATATTTCACGGTGATAGTTCCAGCGAATGCGGGCTCAGCTCTGATCGCCAGAAGGCATGTCTCAGCTTGACCGTCGATCCGCGAGAATCGGAACTCAAAGGCCTTATTGCCTGGGGTGGCACACTCGATCTCGAGAACTCTGTCCCAAACGAACTTTGAGTAGTGTACAAAGTATTCGTTCCAGAGGTCAAGGTTCATCATCGCCTCTGGGCCTTCAACGATGAGCACTCTGCTGTAGTTTCGAGTGTTTCTGCGATAGCCGTAACGATTGTACCGGAAGCCAAGGCAATGTCCACGCATCCAGATATTCGGAGACTTCATCATACGTTGTGCGGACTCAGGGTTCATAAAGACCAGCTTTGCCGCTTGACACGGATGAGTGGCATCTGGATCGACCATGTGAAGGGCGTAAACGGCGCCGACGGTGATTTGGTCAAAGAGGGCGCGGGCCGTGACTTTTGCGGGGATGTTTGTCACAAAGAGTGAGCAGTTCTCCTCATCAGGAAGTAAGCCCTCTGGTAGCTGTGCGAGAAAAGAATTCGAGTGTTGATCTCCTCGGTACTTTGTGTTTGATCCATTAGAGCTCTGCGCGAAAGTAGGGAGGAGACCTCGCTGAGCCAAAGCCATTTGATTGGGTCGGAACGACGGCCGAGGAGCCCAGACAGAAAGTGCTGTTGCAGTGGTTGGATCGATTGGAGACGCTTGATGAGCCTGGGCGCTGGCCATTGCTGCGTCGAAGATGTTCTGAAAATCTTCTTCGACCACACACGGTCTTGGTGTGGACGGAGGCAGCTGTGGAGACCCCGTGGCAACAACATTGTGAGCTTGGGCGCCTGTACAAGCCTGGGCAACGAGTTGGGTACTTGTAGATGGGGTATCTCGAAAAAGATCGCTCCAAAGAAGAAGCGTGTGTGTAGGACGAGGAGGCGACGGCTTCTGGTAGGTAAAAGCTGGGCTGGCTTGCGGAGAAACGCTGGCAGCTAGCTGGCATGTTAGCTCCATTCTTTTCATTAGTTGAATATTACATACCAATAGGCCAAGGGTTATTGGCGTGAAAATTGGCCCACCATTCGTGAGCAAGCTTCAGCTCTTCGTCAGAAAGAAGGCAGGTGTGCCATCTTTGGGGAGTCATAAGCGAGTGTTGGGATTTAGGCTTTGATCCAGCTTGAAGCATCGCATTCTCGGTGGTGATAGAGTGCGGCATTTTGAGATTTCGAGAGATGTGCGGTAATGGCAATGATCAACAAGAGCAAGAGAGCAAGAGTTGAGCTGCGCTAAGGACAGGCAAGATGATGCTCGAGTTTTGAAATGGGCCGTGGAGACGAAATCAGATTTTGAAAATAAGGGTGTGGCGCAAGTCTTGCATCGTGAAGACGCAACAAAGTCCATTGTCTTATAGCCCTCGAACTCGACATCAGGCGTTCGGCTAATCGAGATTTCGTCCTCCAGTGAATCTGGGATGTGCTCGCCTCACGTCGGCTGCGGCTGGTACTGACGGAATCAGCTAGTACAAAAGTCGCTGAACTATCGTCCGGTGAAGTAAGACGTAAACCAAGTATATAACTGAAAAAAGCTTCAAGCCAATCTCAGGACTTAGGTTCCTTGCCAAGACTTCTGGCTATATGTGTTTCAACACCCACTGCAGCCAAGGATTCAAAGCACTTGCTATGCAGTCTTATACACTTCCAACTTTGGATGATGATCCACAAACCCAGAGTTAGCTGCTGAAAGTTATACGACTAACGATCATAAACAAGATCAATCCCGCAAACCACGGAACAGATGTGGAAGCTGAGAGAAAGCAAAAGGTTTGACAGAGAACATGGCAGACGAAGCATTCGCCTCCTCTCAACGGTGATACATGAGTCTAGATTGTACAGGTCATCAGTCGTCAAAAACGCAAGCACCTCTCAATCCATAGGCTCATCCTTAATCCGAACGCCACTCTCGACGAGAACCCCATCGACTTCTTCAAGTAGGACAACCTCATCACCGGGCTCCTCTCGCTTGATATCAACTACATCAATGTTCCCACTTCCTCTGCCCGGAACCGGTTGCGCCAAAACGACGGTCTCAATTCCAGCGGGACTCGTCTCTTCTGGTCCCATCGGCAGGGCATCGATATCGATGTCTATGTTTAGCAAACTCCTCAGGATGACTTCGCTACCAGCTTTACTCATAACTTCATTAGCATGCTTGCAAGCTTCAGAAGTTACACACTCTAGACAGCCCTCGTGACAGTGACAAGCTTCGACTCTGCGGACAGCTTGCTTTAAGAGTAAATCGATGAACTCGAAAGCCTTCGTGCTGATTCCAGAGCCGCCAGCTCCACCTTTGGCATCATAGAAGGTCAGACGCGCCGGTCGTTTGCGACCTGTTTCCTTCTGGGCAAACTCTTTCATGCCAACTTTGCATTCGGTGCGCACGTCTCCGGGCATACTGATTACGAAGTTTGGCATGAGACTTAGTACTGCGTGTTCTGCCGCATGGATCGCACCTGCCACGTTCAATTTTCGCTCTTGCAGTATGTCCAAGGCTTGCTTTGGCACGTCAAGCCACATGCCTTTGCTGAATCGGATGATAGGTGGGTTGTCAACTTGGACGGCATCGAGAATTCGGCGCTTTTTGTCGACCTTGAAGAATCCATACACGTTTTGTTGGATCTTGATCTGGCCGTAGAAAGCTCGCGAAAGTGATTTGGGGATGCGGCAGATAGCTTCGGTTTCGATAGGATCGATATCGGTGTAGTCTCGCTGCTGAGTAGTCCAGTCTACTTTGACAAGTTCAACCTTGGCAATCTTTCGATCGGGATTGAACTCCTTGACTAGGTATGAGTTGCCTTGGTGCAGGAAGATTCCACCATCGTAGAGAGTGAAGAACGCTCGAGATGCTTCCAGCTCTTCCAAGACAACATTCTTGCCGTGGCTGATATCCACAATAGCAAAATGGTCTTCTTCGGTCTCTCGAATCGCAACGAACTTCGATGGAACGGGACGGAAGCGTTCGTGGCAATGGAAGAATCCAAGCTCGTCCTTTCTCAGCCTCTCCTCCGCCATTTCTCCCAAAGTTTTACCGAAGTATACAGAGTCTTCATCTGGACGAATAGGCATCTCGTATGCTGCGCACTGGATATGGCCTTCCAGTACAAGCATATTCTGCAGATCAACTTGAAGCTCGCAGTTTGGTTTGGTAAATATTTCATCCGGATTTTGCATATAATACTGATCCGTCGGAAAACAGTCTCCCACGAGGACGGATAGCGAGTCCTTATTTCGCCGACCTGCTCGACCGCTTTGCTGTCGCAGGTTTGCAATGGTGTAAGGAAATCCAACGGTAATCACAGCATCGAGAGATCCGATGTCCACACCAAGTTCAAGGGCTGTAGTTGCGATGATCCCCATCAATTTCCCTTCAAACATTTCGCTCTCGATGCGGCGCCTGTCCTGGGGTGTGTACCCACCTCGGTAGCCCATCACTCGAGCCATACATTCGGGTCGCTCTAAAGCTTGGAGTTCTTGCTTCACAGCACTTACTAGAGCCTCGCAGCCTTTCCGCACTCTACAAAACGCTATGACACGAACACCTCGTAAGATCAGTTGACAGAACAGTCGCGCAGACTCCGCCATGGTATCTCCACGGCCGCTTGCAGGATCTCCGGGGTCCTTGAAAGGTGTGTTCCAGCAGAGAAACTCCTTCCTGCCCGAAGGAGATCCATCGAAATCTGTCATCCGGACATTCTCAATACCAAAAATAGTCTTGAAGTGATCCATGGGATTTGCGACAGTTGCTGAGCAGGAAATAAATTTGATGTGGCGGTTTCCCACCGCCGCACATATCCTCCTCAGCCGCCGCATGATCAGTGCGACATGGGATCCAAACAAACCGTTGTAGACATGGATCTCGTCAACGACGACATACTTCAAATTTTGAAGGAATATACGCCACTTCTCTTCCTGTGGGAGAATGGTGATGTGTAGCATATCTGGGTTTGTGAAGATGATCCTGCCTTGGTCACGGATCAGGTTCCGATCCGCCATAGCAGTGTCTCCATCGAAGGTCTCCACAATGGTCTCCTCGAGCCCAGTCATGAATCTCATCATCTCTTTTAAACTTCTCCTTTGGTCTTGTGCTAGAGCTTTGGTTGGGAAGATGTACATGGCTCTTGTATTGTGATCCCTCTCAAGCTCGTGGAGCACAGGAACCTGGTAGATTAGTGACTTTCCAGAGCTCGTGGATGTGGCAACAATGACATGAGATCCATCGTGAAGATTGTTGATCGCCTCAGCTTGATGGGCATAAAACTGGGTGATGTTCTTGGTGTTATACAGAGCGTTTACCAGATCCTGGCTCAGTTGAAAGTTCAAGTCCCCGTATATGGCTTCTTGGGGGTCAAAAACTCTGTGGCCATCTGGGACGATTTGTCCAGTATACCACTCGCTTTCTTTGATCTCATTAATGATTTCCGACACCGATTTTCGCTCCGTCGGAATTGTCGTGGGCAGCACACTGAAGTCTGGCTTAGGCGTAGTACTTCGGGAGAAAGTTGAGGTGGGAATATATGCCTCGGATTCTTCATCCAATGTCTTCTCCGGATCTTTGCTTTCAGTCTCGCAACGATTGAGAAATGCGTTGATGGAAGATCCAAACTTGGTGTTCCGCTTCTCGATGAGACCCATCAGCTGTTTCTGGCTGAAGACCGGCATCTTCAATTCTTCATCCTTGAGCTTCCTGGTGGGCTTCGTGGCCTCGCCAGTCTTTTTGTTCTGCACTTGGCGCTTCAAATCGCCATCGATGAACTCAAAATATAGCACCTCTTCTCCATCACCAGTAGTTCTGTCGCCATACCCCAAGCCCTCCTTCCCAGTAACGCCTCCAACAGAGGCATCGGATGGCGGAGCCGGGGCAAGCCAATCTTTGTGTTTACCGCCTCTGAAAGTGTCATCTCTCTCAGAACCCCGCACATCGACCTGCAACATCGCCTCGTCCACATAGGCAAAGTTCATGCCACCAGGGCGCAAGGCCACGATCTTAGCCACCTCCTCAATTTTCAGATCTCGCTTTATATGTCCTTCCACCGCAGTCTTTATGGTGTCGAATGTTGTGATGACATGTTTTCGCGTGCTGCAGAAAGTAAACACGAGATTAAGTGCTCGGTGTGTCTTTTCGAGCGTTTGGAAGGACGCGGGCCATGGAATTGTGCTCGTGACGGGATTCGTGAAGGAGGAGCCATTTCGAGCAAGTGCAGGAGGCTGTTTTGATTTCTGGACGCGTCGTGGCTTTGCGCCGCCATCATGGCTCTTGGTAGGGACTTTGGAGGTGGTTGAGGTAGTTGCGTGGGTCTCAGATCCAGAGGCGTCTTCTGGGGTCGCGACATCTTCAGCATCTTTTCGCTTGCGCTTGCGCACTATCTTGTTGGAGACTGTAGCAGCTTTCAATCCTGCCATTGTCGTCGCGATGGCTTCAACATTGACAGATTTTGGGAGTCCCAGCAAGCTAGAAGATGGTGTTGACGACATCGACTGGGATGGCGCGTAAAATCAATTTACGCGCTATCACATGCTTCTCACGGGACCAAGAGAAAATCAATATACTGTTCTTATGCCGTCGATGGTGATTTAAATTGGCAGTTTTGAGAGCTTCTGATATGTTTGTAGCAGGGTTGGAATGCTCATCAGTTTCAAAAAGATTTGATTCCTGTCAATGGAGTCAGCAGGAACCCCTAAGTCGTCATTCACACATCCTTTTTGTTATATGTCAAACGTAACTTTATCTGATTTGTACCGAGTACATTTATGTAGCCTGAACTATCCTTTTGTTTCACTTCTCCTAAAAGCCAATCACTTGTTCTCGTCTTTGGGGCGGTTTGAAACTAGCAAGTGCTGCCCAAGTCTTCAATCTTTCCCCTCGAATGAAACTCCAGGCTTATGCTTTATGAAGCTATAAACTAGGGCACTACTAGTAGAACAGCTGCTCTGCTCAAAGCTGAGGGTGCGCTTTCAACTTCCTTTTTTCCCCCTTCTTTTTCTCGAACGTTGGCAACATGCCAACAGACTCTTCTGCATGGATGCCTTTTACATGTGTTGAACTTGCTGAAAAGGTCTTAAATATATCACAGGTTTCCTAATTTTGATAAGAATGTCGAAGATCTTCCAAGGGGCTGGGCGAAATATGGGCTTCCTCCATATCAACGCTGCTTCACAATTCTCATCCGTCACTTGAGAGTTACTGAAGCTGGAAAGCCAGTCAATGTTCATAGACTATCAGTCACAGAAAACAATCTCTTCGTCTTAAATATTGATTACTGTCATATGGTTATCTCCTGTCGTTCTGAGACCCCTCACAAAAGTTCCGTTCGCTTTCACACCGAAGCGTCTAGCTTACTTCAAATACAGACTCGGCGTTGTGAGAAATACTAATGATATCCAAAGTGAACTTGGTCAACTGGAGGTACCAATATATCTATTCCTACGATATCTGTTGAGCCTCAAGGATGAAAGTAGACCGATCTAGCTTCCACCTCTCCCTCGATATGCATTTAAGTAGCGGGGATTTCCGAGAATAGTATATACTGCCTCAGTTCCTGACTCAGTTGGATCTTTGATCCCTAGCATGAGACGGTCCGAAAGCAGGGCTAAGAACCTTCGCTAACAATGATTTACGACAAGCTCAAGCATATATCTTTGTGCATAAAGCTGTTCGGTACATCGAACCCGCTCTTCGACCATGGAGTGAATCGGCCGAAGATGAAATTAGGGTGCTGTCACTAGTGAATCAACTGTTGTTATTTTCATTTGTTCATTGAAGCTGAGATTCGGCGACAATTGTCCGCAGATACTCTCCGATCTGCCAGACAGCTTCAGGGGGAAAGTGGTGGCAGCGCGCCATTCGAAACCAATCTGCGTCCATGTGCTTGACCATATCGGTAATAGTCCTTGTGATTCGAACCCCTCCCTCTTCACCATCAAACTCCAATTAATGAGAATGATCTCCACCACGCTTCGTCGCATCCGGCGCAACACAGGTCATATACCCTCTATCTTTACTAAACTCCCTCACACACCCGTTCGGACAAGGATAACTCTACCATCATTATTAGCCCAGCCCTCCTCTCCCAATTTTTCTCAAAAACTCACCTCATTATACTGCCACGAAAACAACGGATCCGTCTCATTCGTCAGAATCTGACCCAGCATACTCGTCTGATACCCAGGTAATTGTCTACTTTGCTGGAACACATCGTAGGAAGAAAGTGTCATGACGCCCCAGCCGACGTTGTAGTTGTGTTGGATTGTTGTGCCGTAAATGTATTCTGTTCAAAGTGTTAGTTGTCAAAACCGGAGGGGCGGGGGAAGATGGAACCTTTGAATCCAGACCATCTAATAGCACTAGCACACATCGGACAACTCTCCGCATTCGTATACAGTGAAAGTTCACCCCACGCTGCGTAAATTTCTGTTGGCGTCATGTTGCGTGCTGTGAAGACAGCTGTGCAGGCATTGATTGCTGAAATTTCCCCGTGAATTCTAATCTCTATCAGCGAACACTTCTCAAGGCGAACTCTCAAAAGTGGGAAATACGTCGGATCACCAGTCCTAAAATTCGCACCCTTGCAGACAATTTCATCTGCAGTGTGATTTACGATTATGGTGCCGAAAGCAGCGAAAGGACAGGGCCCGCTTTGCTCGTAGAGAGCTTCGTTTGCCTGAAAGACTTAGTCTCAGCAACGAAGGGAGAGAATGCGAAGGCAACGAACCAGACGCATATATTTTACCCGCGTGGAGTAGGGAATACTGTTCACTGTAAGACCGCTCATGTTTTGGTCATCGTTGGCGATTACTAGGCCTGCTGTTGCTGAGCTGATGGCCAAGCCGAGCGTGAGGAGGGATTGAAGGGTGAACATCTTGAAGCAACGGAGAGAAGATTAGGAAGCAAAGAAAAGGATTGAGAAATTGTAGTTGGAATCGCGCTCATATTGTACTCCGAATACCGATAGACTGGTAGCTCAAAACTTGGCAAAATCCACATGGACAGCCATGCAAGATCTAATTTAGCTGTACCGCTGACCAACCTCGCCGGCCCTGTCAGTTTTCACTTGAATGATGCCAATATTTCTTATCTCTATCTGCCCCACAAGCAAAAACTCCACTTCGAGACACCGTAAGTGGGATAACGGTTTATGATAATTTCGAGATTTCAAGTATCTGAGCTTTGGACCGCGGTGAGGGATACGCCAAGAGTGGGTTGGTGATTCGTAGGCTCTTATCAGCACCCACGGCCATGGCACTGATTTCACCTGGACAATGAGATTCTATGTTTTTTTGTTTTTTTAAGCCTGAGAAAGTTTCAAATTGCCCCAAGCAAAGTCGAAAGGAATAGCAGTCAAGTGAATCATTCAGACACATGCGTGGACTATAAAATCAAATTCTCAGCTGCTGTGAAACTATTTGACATGCATCAAGGCCAACCAGAAGAGGGATTTACCGGTCTGGAACTAACGAGCTGTCTGGACCTATAGATCTCAAACCGGCGTAGAGAATCGACAAATAATGAAGTATTTTTATCTTGAAAATTGAGCATATTCAACGGCTAGGTCGACTAAATGGAACAGTTTTACTTGCTGTCAACTTTTCAGCTACTGTCACGAATGAGCTCTCATTCGTTACTTCATTCATTCAGTTATCCAAGATAGGAAACGAAGCCACTAGACTCACGGGGAATATGAAACCCAACAGGAATTATCTTTCTCCAAGATCACCATTTTTGTGCGGGGATGCGACGCCTGGGGAACCTATTGTACAATGATCAAACACCCGCGTTCTCTCCTGAGACGATATCATACCGTCAGGAATCGAATAAATAGAAAAGACTTAGGGTTCAAGATGCAAAATTATTGAAAAACGCGATATTGTAGAACAGTCGAGTCATGGAAAGAACACACTTGTTGGGTTGAGCACGGGGATATAAATCCGCGCAGTCGACTGATGCCCATCTCAAAGTCAACTCGAACACTAATCTGGCGCCCCATGGGGTGGGTGATCTGTGGAAGAGTGAGCATTTCGAGTGTCGACAAGTAAACAATATTGACACCTCGTAGGCATCAGAAAGATAGATACTAGAAGCACTTTCTAACTACTTGGTCAAGATTTGCCCGTGACTTTGGTTGTTGTTAGAGTCGTAGTTGCTGTCATTGACCCGTAGCATTCATTCACTTTTTTGAAAGAGATGAAGAAGACTTCAGAAGAGGCGCAGAAAAATTAAGAGGTCTGAAAAGAGGTTCGTGAAAAATAGGTTTAGAAACCAGTTCGTCTTGACATCTCCTGAAAGCTCTGCAGCCACTTGGTGTGGCCGTGGGAGGAAGAGAAAGGCAGGATGATGGATTCATATAATTGAGAAAATAATACTGAGGCAAGAAAGTGAGTGAGTGAAGCAGTTGAAAACTACGAGGCAGAACTTTGTCCATGCGAGGAAACATATTCTGCATTCAAACCCAGGTATCTACCATATCCCCAAAAAAATCTCGCTCCCGCTCACGCTATAAACAAGATGTCTTATATCTGCATTCCCTGAACGCCTTTCGATGCAGCAATGCTGAAATTGCACACGTAAACCTCCGAATGCCGTAAAATCATAGAAGTTGGCGCACACTGAGTCTCCCTTCCGTATAATGCCTCTTTTCGAGTTTCAGGTGTAGGTGTGGGGAAAAGGCTACCAGTCCACGGCCCAGCCATTCTCGAATAAGAACTCCTCACAGGCGGCTCTTAAGCCTAGATTCGGTCTCAAATCTTCGACTTTAAGGGGTTCGCGGGTGAGAGGATCCGTGGGGCTTCGTTTGAGGTGTTCCATTATCGATGAGCGGTCGTATGATTGTCCTGTCTTTGTCTACCACCCAAACCGTCAGTATACTTTTCTCACAAGATAAAGAAAGTATGCATGGAAAGCAGAACTTCTTACCATAACAGGATCAACCATAACGCTAAACGTAATATCATCCACCACCCAATCCGGCACCTTCCTCCTCCTCCCCTCCCGATCCACTTTCCCAGCCTCCTCAAATACACTCCTCACTTCTTCTATGCGCCCCTCATACTCCTTTCTTAAACCTTCCACCACCTCCTCAACCCCCTCCCCCTCTAGTTTGGCGATTCTCCCATCCCGTTCCCTCTCCAACGCCACCACCACATCCTCCAACAACCCCTTCCTCCCCCTCAACCTCTCCTCCTCTCTCCTCTCCCAATCCTCCTTAACACACTTCAACACCAACTCCGTAATAACCCCCAAACTTCCCGCTCCCTTCCCTCCCGTCTGCACTTCCTGCACACAGAATTTATGTGCCAATTTGGCGTTCACGACTGCGTCGGCCGTGTTGTGGAGCGCGATTTGGGCTTGGGCGAGGTAGTAGTATGCTTTCATGTTTTCGGGCAGGAGGACGATGGAGGCATTTGAGGCGGCGATTACGGCGGGCCAGTTGGAGAGTTTTAGGAGGGCCATGGCGCGGTTGGTGTGGAGGAGGGGGTTGGTAGGGTCGTAGTTTATGCTATTATTTGAATTAGAGATATCGTCTTGGACAGGGGAGAAGAGGGGATTGGGGCGTACGCTTTGGTATAGTATGCTTCGGCATTCGCGTAGTCCCCGCGCTGGAAATAGCTGTTGCCTTTCTCTTTGCATTCTAAGGCTTTGGTCTGATCTGGGGGTTGATCGGGGCCTGCCATTTCGATGTCACGTTAACCAAGGCCGTGTCGATTTCAAAAATCAAGCGATATCCTGAAAGTATGGAGAGGCCGTCGTAGATGTTGAAAGAAAGTATTTGATATCGTTGCGTTGCACAAGAACGGCGTGCTTTGTTCGATGCGGGGCACTTCAGCCTTACGGGCTCGTCTCAGCCAAGGATCAGATTCGGAGATCGGATGATTTGAAATGGAGGTATAACTATTGGAGGCAAATCTGGGGAAACCTGCAGATGTTGCCTTATTAGTGCTTTGGGATGGAAAAGGAAATTAGTCAATTGTGGTGTGCTGGTTTTGCGTGAGGTTGAGTGAGGCGTCAGCCTTGTGTGGCCGGGCGGGATTAGTAAGTTAGAAATCGAAAGTTCTGGAAGCGGTATCGGATACAGGGGTTACGCAATAAGTGAAAGGAGCAAATCTAAAGTTTATTGTCAAAGCATTGCGCTATTGAAACATTAAAAATTATTTCGAGGTTTCACTTTATCATAAATTTAGAATTAGCCGCTATACTAGCGTCGAAATACACAGGCGGCCAGGACTTTTCATCCTATATAGTCAAAACCTGGATTACTGCTAGTCTTTAAAGTATAATGCTGTAGATTTATTGGAAACAATTGAACAGTTCGTCATGCTATAGCCTAGATGGCATGCATCACCAGCTACACTGAGAAAGTGAGGGAAGCCAAATTTCAGTGTGTTTCAAGCTGCCAAGAATAAAGCGTAATCAAAGCATCGAAAATTGATTACTACGAGAATTTAGTCACGCTCGTTGACCATGTAACTGCGAATTCGTGAGATTTGTCTATTCCATGCTGTCTTTTTTGTACAATACAGTTGGTGTTGTCATTAGGTGCCACCATGCCCCGTCTATCCTCGTCCCCATGCTGTAAAATCGATCGCTGCTCAGAATGGCTAAAGGTTTTGTTAGCAATGGTCGGATAAGGTAATAACGAGGAAGAGACTGTTGAGTAATAGCGCTTGCCATGCTCAAATCCCGACTTTGAGAGTCCAGCTCCACTTGTCGCTCCCATAGAATTCGAAAATCGATCAGATAGAACTCAGCGATAACTTCAATTCCCCCATTGTTCGTAAAATATTCGCCCCAGAAACTTCCCAGCTTTCGTCCATACACGGAAACCATTTGTGGACCAAAGAAAGCCGAATACGTACGTTGTCCGAAGGTGGAATCTCCTTCACGAAATGATCACCAATAATCGGGAGTTTCTGTTCTCTCCATCAGCCAGTATCCTTAAATCCAGCCAAGATTCCAACATACCACCATGATATCATTCCTGACCTTCGGGATGTCCGAGAAAAAGAATATCGCGAAAACACCGGCAGCAGCTCCGAAGCCGCCCAATGTCATGCCCCTATAAATTTCCAAGCAATTAGCTTCCATATGCCTCATTGAATGCCCTAATCCGCCAGCTTCGTGTTTTGATATATTCAAGGGTGAGGAAGAATGCAACGTACAACTTGGTCGCGCTCTTCAGCGTCCATCCTCCGATGTTTGTTTGGACCTTGTACCTATTCACTTATTAGCACTTTGTCCCCTTCATTGATCTCTGAACATCGCGTACTTGGGAGCGTATGGGCTTTTGTAGGTGGCATAGCCAGGTCGGACAGTTGGAGGCGGGATGCCCGTAGGTGAGTGAAACTACGCAGGAGACGGTCAGTTGAGGTGGCAGAAGCTGCAGGGAGCGACGAACTTGACCGGCTGCAACCATTGTGAAGGAATTGTGTGTCGAGGGCGCGTTGTGGTTCAATTGGAATTGGGAGCAGGAGAAGATGTCGATTGATGGATTTGAACTCTCGGAGCTAGCCGGGATGCTTTGATCCACGTGACTTTAACTCCAAAAAGTTTCCCTACTATTAGGTCTTCGAAGTTACATATGAATAAGAAGCTCAGAAATTCTTATCATACCTTTAAATCTCATTCCGGGATCTAAAGAAAACAAGCGTATAGAACGCCACGTGATTCATGTCTTTTCCCCTCTCATCCCCGCATCTCTTATCGAATGTTGCTCGATCTTATCACAAAAAACAATTCATCATGTCATAAACCCTAAAATCCTACTATAAATGAGACTTACCTATTGGCTAATGAAAAGGAGGCTGGCTCCGTACATTTCTTTCTTTTGCAAAAGGATGGATGAGATCACCCGAATTCATCTGAAAGAGGAGTCAAGCTCCTTGAATCGTGTAGTCATGCCACAAAAGAAACAGCTGTTGTTGGCCAAAAAAACCCTTTACATAACCCCATTACCGTACATGAGTGCTTCCTCTTTGTTCCTTCCGTCCTTCCGATATTTCAAGGTCTTGGATTATTCCTCTCTCCGCATGTGCTGATGAAATCCTTTGTCTTCATTGGCCTTTGCAACTCCACCCTAATCCACCCGCATTATCGAGCTCGCTTGACCTGCTTGTCCCGAGATTTGCCTTGGACGTCCCGCGCGACGAGAATTTAAACCTTCAACAGCATCCCACTTCAACTCGACCATTACCCCGCATTCCTTCGAGTTTTTCGTCATCTTAGCTTTCACCATTTGGTTTTGTGTCGCCTGAAAACGTCGAGAGTCGCGAGATTTACTTGGTAGACGCGAGAAGGAAGACCTGAATTGACTTCGATATCCCGAGGATACAGCAATACACCGAGTATACGAGCGAGAGCACCACACGCCGCGGGCAAGACTGTTACGGTCCTAACAGCGGAGCAGGAGTGTCCTCCACTGAAGAGGAACCAAGGAGTGCGTACATCAAGAAGGCATCCTCCGTCTGGGTCTGCTACTCTTCCCCTCATGAGCAAAACACCACAACAACCCACCCACTCCCCCTCCTCCGACCCAACAATGCCCACCCAACGCCCCTTCTTCGCCTCCTTCCTCGCCGCCTTCCGCGCACACTCCACGATCCCCCAACCCAAGACCTCTCCCCCCTCCACAACGCAACCAGCAGCAACCTCCCCCTCACAACCACGCACCATCACCACATCCTCCAAAACCGGAGCAACCTCCGCAGCGCTGACATCTCTCCATTCCCCGCGCACGCATTCGACGAGTCCGTTATCGAGGAGTCCGGGGCCAGAACCGCAGTCACAGGGAAGATATGCGACGCGGAGGGGGAGTGACAGTTCGAGTGAGGGCTTTAGGGATGTGTTGGGGAAGGAGAAGTGGTATATTGGGGGCAGGACGGCGGGTGGGGAGGAGAGGTATTTTAAGTTGGGGGTGGTGAGACGGCAGAAGAGTGGGGATCGGTTGAGTTTGGATAGGTTGAGTTTGTGAGGTGTGTTTGGTGCTGATGAATGAATGATGAAATGAGATGTGACGTGATGGGGGTTGAGGGATGGGATTTGCATATAATGGCTTTGGGATACATGGACAGTATAGGAATGGGAGAAGGTGTGTTTGCTGTCTTTCGTGTTCATGGGTATGGTGTTTAGGAACTGGCGTTTTTGGCTGGGATGGAAAGGAATGAATATACAGGATCAGAAAGAAGACCGACATCGGTCCCAGGCTACCGCCCCTTGGGCTGGATTACAACTCTTAAACAAAAGCTCTGTTAAATACAGTACACTTCTATGATACATGATTTACATTCCGTGATTCTCACTCTTCCAAACCTTATTCCAAAATTCCCCCCCGTAGTATACAACTTTTACTCCCTCTCTCTCTTACAAGGGCCATCACCACATAAACCTCTGCACCACCCCCGGCTCCTGCATCCACTCAAACCCCCTATACAAAAACACCCACCCCGTAACCCCATTAACCACCAAAAACCACGCCGTCTCCCCCCATAACCTCCAGTCATACCCTCCTTTTCCCTTCCCCTGACTCCTCGCGTTTGAAGGAACGTGCAGTCGCCACATTACCCAAGGAATGATGAAATATCGCGGCTCAACGAGCGGTGCTGTGATGAGTGAGAGTGCACTTGTGGCGAGAAGGATGAGAAGGAAAGATGTTGTTGGTCCTGATTCATGTACGGGGTCTGATTTCCGCGCTTTGGCTGCTTGTTCGAGGGTTGTGGGTTTCTTGGAGGGAGATGATGATGGGGATGAGGGGCCGGCGAGTGTGAGGAAGGCGAGGTAGGCACAGCCTAGGTAAATGGGGGTGACGAGGTAGCGGATAAGAGGGTGTCGAAGGATGCTGTAGCGGAAGATATAGAAGACGTAATGTCTGTTGTCGGCCAGTGTGAAGGGGTGAATGATTGTGTTGTACTTCACTATTGCCAGCGTCACTACTAACGCGCCAGTAATATACACTCCATTCAAAGCATATTTCCACACCGGCTTCGAGAATCCGGATGAGACGAAGCTTTGGAGGAGTGAAAGTCCCACAGGGAGAAGTAGAGGCGCGGAGAAAAAGGCGATGAAGGGCCAGATGTAGAGCATTTGTGGGAGGTGGATGGTTGCTACGTGGTTGGACTTATCGCCTAGGACGACGCCGCCGTTCCAGAATACGAAAGCTGCGAAGGAGAAGAGGAGGGCGATGTAGGGCCAGAGATGGGTGATGATTAGGAGAGGTTTGGAGATGATTGCTATGGCGATGGAGAGGGCGCTGAGTGCAAAGTCTGAGCGTATGTGAGTATTTGATGAGCTGGAAGAGACGGGACACTTACCATGGACGCCGGCCTCGCTCAGAGGAATATCGTGAATATCGCCTCGACTCCATTGCTTGATTGATGAAACAACCTGCTCCTGCAATGTCTTCGGTACCGGCTCAGCAGCAAAAACAGAAGACTTATTCGCCTTAACACTCCTGACGGCCTCCAAAGCTCCCATGAAAATAGCAACCCAAAAAATATTAGTCTGCCTCATCGTAAGTGCAACAACCCCAGCAACATACAACCAGCCCAACCCAGCCCCCGAGTTCTCTGCCCCACCCCTCCGTCGCAGAAACAGCTCATAAGTCTTCAACACCACACAAGTAGAAAGTACATCCGTATAAAACAACCCCGAGAAGAAAAACCAAGGCGGGAAAAACGCAATATTCATCGCTGTGTGCAGCGTATCTGACGACACGACCCCTGATTTCAAATTCTGGCTTGCTTTGGCCGGGTTTCTAAGAAGAGAGATCAGGGAACGGCAATTACATGCGTAAGTCATTGTAAACAGCAATGCGAAGACATTGAAAAGACGGAGTTTGTAAACATCGCAAACGGCATTGGGTGCTGAGCGGATGAATGCTACTGCGAATCCATACCTGTCATCTCACTAATCAGCATCCATCTCCCGAATTTTGCACGAAAAAGTAAAGACCAACTTACAGTCCTGGCGGCGTAGTTAATTTCGGATCCCATACATCCCAAAGACCTGAACAATAAGCCTGTGCTTGCGGGATATGGAAAATCTCATCTAGATACGGCTCTGGAACGTTCGCGGTCACCTGACGTTTCCAGAAATTTGAGAGCAGGAGGATGCTGCCGAAGGTGGCCAGGGCAGTGAGTTTGGAGGGGCCGAGGAGGATTTGGGAGGGTATTTCGAGGAGGAAGAGAGGGCCTGGAAGCCATTTTGGACCTGCGGTTGACATTGCGGTGCTGGTGAGGTTCGGAGGTTGAGGTTCAAGTGCATTGTGGCATTCTGGTGCACGGGCCATCACCAGTTTTCTCTGCCTTTCGTGCCTGTAGGATCAGTGGAAAATAAGTGTCGATATCCGGTAATTAAATAAGTACCAGAACCACAAGCGTCTCGCCTGCCTAGTCTACACCGATTTCAGAAGCTTTTTTCCCATTCTATGGAGTGGGTCACATGACTAGCTAATTTGGAAGAAAACAAAGGGGTAGATTTCAAGAGAGTAAGAGAAAGAGGTCCAGGTAAGAGACCACGGAGTGTATGGCGGCACTTTCTAGTCCATATCAGTGTCACATAATTATTACGCAGAGATCGCGGCGACCTATTCCCAAAAAGCCCTGGAAGTCTCTATAAATGTCACTAAGTGGCTGAACCGCTGTAAGAATCCGAGAGTCATCCAAATTTAGCGACAGGCGGCGAGTTTTACAGGACATTAGTAACCTCAGCAGCGAGTTTTAGTGGATGAAGCTCTGGAAGATCATTACTTTTGGCCGCTGTCCCCTGAATTCCTCCCATTCTAGACCCCGTCATTCAAAGGATACTGAGAAGTAAGTAGCAGAGGCTTAATTCTAGAACAATTTCTTTAGTTTGAATTAGAGAAGCACAAAAACAAACTTTCATTCAAAAATTGAGGCCGCCCCATATTCACCTTCAATTCCCCGCCCAAACCCGTCGAAAGAAATTGTCACCGCTCCTCAACATATTACGTTTATCTGAGTCAACATGGCGATAGGCTGGCTCTCCAGCATCAGTCAAGTGATACCCAAACGGCTCATCGTACAATCACCATTTCCGAACTTTAGTCTGAAAACACCTCCAAGTTATAGGCAGGAACGCAGGAATAACACGATTTAAGAAGAAGAATCCCCCGTTTTTCTCCCCCATCCACACAAATCAAGGACCCTCGGACTTCACAATATCCAAGGCTGCAGCCAGCTGCTCTATAGTAGGATTATCAAAGAAAGTTCGGATATTGATCGGCTTGGCCCCATGTTTCTGCTCAGAGAGAAAGGGGTTGATCTCTTTCACCAAGACAATGATTTGCAAAGAGTCGAGCCCGCTCTCAAATAAATTCACATTATCAGATAGCTCAACAAGGTAAGAGTGGGTCGCCATAATGTCGTAAAAAACTTCTTTCATGTTCAAGGATGGCTTGGTGAGCTTAGTCGGGATCTCATCAAGATAAATTTCATTGACCTTTTCAAAGTTCTTCGGCGCGGTTGCATCCGATTTCAAGAACATGATTGCAGCTTCTGCTAAGGCTCCTCCAAGTTGTTGTCTGAGGATATTGGGGAGAAGTCGCCGCAGAACGGCCTCGACCTGGGTTTCGGGATTCGACTCAGGGAGAATACCCTTAAACTCTCCATTGTTGACTGCAGTTGCATAATGAGGTTCCTCTCCACGATCCCGGCAAAGTTCTTTTCTGTCTTTTGGCTTGTGAGATCCTTCGTATAAAGCTTCGAACTCAGGATCATACAAAGCCAGCGCAGCATGACGCTGAATGGTCTCTTTACCAGCTCTGGGCATCGGTTTCTCGGGTGTAGTAAATATAATAAAATCTTTCATAATACGCCCATGACCTGGGCAGGCCTGGTTTGCTTCTCTCACCATCGGCCAGATATGCTGCAGTAGCTCTTGTTTCTCTTTCTCGTTCCGAGGATGCTGAATAGGTTCGATGAGGAGCGAGGCTTGGAACTGGCCGTTACCCCCAATGACTGCAGATCTGACTTTTGGGTGCCCGGAAATGAAGGTTTCCATTGTGATGGGGTTGAGTTTCTCGGAATTGTTAAACGTAATGAGATCGTCTGCTCTTGCAGCAAATGCCCACAAATTCGGTTTGGTTGAATGTGGCCTGTAGAGATTTTTGGTGTGGTACATGTCGATTTCCGGAAAGGTATTGCCAGTCTGCATCGTCTCTATCAAGCTCAAGAGGAAACATCATGGTTCAGTAGAGCCCATCAATGTGAATAGTTTGAGATGAGGTGTGATGATATCGCCAATTTCTTTCTTTGGGTAGTGTGCCACCAACGTACATTAAAAAGTCCAAATGCCTTAGTTGTATCTCTCCCTCCAGTGGTCGTTATGATGATATCTCCCAACCTCAAAATCATCGGTATACAACTTGGTATGGCAATCAGCATTTCTGACTTTGGAATGCTAATCGGGGAGCCCATTGCCGACGCAATTTTAAATGCAAATGCTGAATGGAAAGGGCTACAAGTTTGGTGCGGGGTGTTGATATTCCTGTCCAGTGTATTGGCTCTTGTAGCTCGGCTGTACAGGACGGGTTTTGTCTTCATGGCGAAGGCATAACTAGAACTACAGGCGAAGCCCATATGAATTGGGTTATTTGTGAATGCCACATGGTGTGACCAGAATTATTTAAGAAGCGGGCTACTTTCATCTCTGACTGCATTTGGGTAATAGAGTTAGATTAATGCCATTCAACACCCAGAAGATTGACTAGGGATTTCTTCCAATTCCCGTGCGATAGAAAATCGCCAGCAATCCGCACAGAAAAGGCTCTTGAACGCCCGCGTAGCTGTCCTTGCTTCAGCTATGACGATGGTTGCATCGCACGACTAGATGCCTGTCCACCGTGCACAGCAAAATGTACCGACTCGCACATACTACATCTGCCTGCTGGGTTCGTGGCTTCAGCCCTCAATTAATAATCGGTGACGAGGATTGCAAAACTTGGTTGGTGGAGAACTACAGGATGAGGGATATTCTGCATTTCGGCTACAAGTGCGACACAGCCCTACAGGGAAGCAACTGTCGCTGCTCACCCCCCAACGGAAATTTGTACTCACCCCGCCACCTGAGCATGCAGAGCCCCCGATACAGCTTCGTCTATACTGATGTCAGCAGGCCGCTTAGAGGGCTTTAGCCGCTGCAATTGCAGTGAGCACTGCCTATGTTTTGTGCTTCTGATCTATGAACACTGCTAAAAATAAACTGCAGCTTTGTGTCCATACTATTGGTCCACTCAGGTTGGCCCGGTAGATGTAGCTAGACGCCGAAAAAAATCTAGGAAAGACATCATTTACAAACGTTTCAAGCAGATCCATGGAGGCAGAAGAAAACCATGCATTTACCAACACTTTGAAGCCTCCCAAATATGCAGGTGCCATTTGCCGTTCTCAGAAAAGTTCTGCTTAGAAGGACAGGGGATCTGATCCTACGTTAATTGTTGGATTTCGGAATTGTCGGGTTTCACGGCAGCCCTAGAACTCGTGTAATCTTAACACACACTTGCTGGTTGAAGTTAGTGATTTCATGCGGGGCGTGATCAATGGGCAGGAGAATTGATGAACTGGCCATTTACAGTATTTCTTTAGCACTTATCACCAACCAACACCGGCATAAACAATGAATGATCAGCGTCGAAAGTGTTTGAGCTACTCCCCATTGGCTCCACCACATACCATTCCATTGCGAGAAGATCTTGCTCCAGAACTCGAAGGATGTGTTGTAATGGTAGGCTAGCTGAAAGGTACATGCAGGAGGTGAAGCCTTCGGGAAGGTGTTACTATCAGAACTGTAACCCAGTACAATGACTATGCAGCGTGTGGTGTTAAGAATGAAGGGTCCTGAAGTGAGGCTGGGGCTGGTGCCTATGAAGCAAAGTCCACAAACTCTTTCTAGCTTATCGTTCTTACCTCGAGATTCCCCATTTTTCGCTTGTTCAAAGAATTTTGTTTGCTTCTTCCAAAGGCAATCTCCAACCATGACGAACGACAAAAGTTCCGAAGTCTTAGGTGCTACTTATGCTATGCTTGTAATTACCACCCTCGCCGTGGGACTTCGCTTCTGGTCTAGACATATCGCCACGAAAGCTGGCTTTTGGTGGGACGATTGGTGTTCTTTGGCAGCTTGGGTAAGTCCACGAAACCTTCAGCCTCGAATCCGTACCAAGGAAAGACTAACAGTCCTCGTATAGCCCTGCGTGATAGCACAATGTGGTATCAACATCTGGTGGGTTCGGGATCTTGGCCTAGGAAAACACATCTACGACATTCCCCGCCTTGACCGACATCCGGTTGGTGTAAGGAAAGCATTGTTTATCACAAATCAAATTTATGCCGCCGGCCTCTCATTAGCAAAGATGTCTGTCTTGCTTTTCTATTACCGGATCTTTGGTACCTCAGTACAAGCACGTATTGCATTCTGGATTATTGGCCTCCTAATAGTTGGATGGCTCATTGCTCTGAATATTCTCTCTGCGTTCAGTTGCACCCCCGTTCAAAAAGGTTGGAACGAAGAAATTCCCGGGCATTGTTTGTATTACCTTCCAGAATTCCTTGGAGCAACAATCTCCAACATCATCATCGACGTTATTATTCTTTGCGCGCCACTTCCATTTCTCTGGAAACTCCACATCAAGCGGCCTCGCAAGGCGGCATTGATTGCTGTGTTTCTGGCTGGATATTGGTATGCCGATGCTTACTACCAAATACCTGGAGGCCCGTTACTTACTGATATGACAGTGTCGTTATTATTTCTATCTTGAGATTGGTTTCAATTATACAGCTAGGGAGCTCACTGGCCAAGGATCCAACATGTAAGTCTCTACCTCATTAATGAAGGCCGAAGACGCAATACTTACGCAACACAGTTAACATCGCATATTCACAAACGCTCGTGTCTTTAGAAATGTCTATAGCGTTGATATCCGGATGCCTACCAAGTATTTTCAGTTTTCTGAATCATAGCGCTAAGCATTTGATGCCCAATCTCCGTTCGATTCTTCCAGGCTCTTCCAAAGCACTGAGTGCTACCGGCGGTTCTCATATCGGCCCATTGAGCAATCCGATCGACTCGACGCGGGATCAGGGGAAGTTCGAGCCTCTCGAAAGTAGACAAGGGAGTACAAACTCCCAGCAAAGCATTTATGACGGACCGCAAGGCACGAAATATACCAGTAATATATTCAGTGACGGACAGCAAGACCAAGATTTTACCATGAATGATCTAGACCATGCCGTATCTGTGCAACAAATTCGAGTAACGAGAGACGTTGAAATTAATTCGTGAGAGAGGATCCGGAGGAGAGATTTTCGCGGTTCAAGATATCTTGCGGCTGTGCTCTGGACGCCTCATGTATCTGTAAGATGTTTCGAAAAATGTTTGATAGTTTTGAGCGTATGTACTACACTATGAATCGGGGAACGTGACGCAGAAACAATGCAGGAAGTTTTTATTTTAGCTGAATTCTAAATCTGATCTTGAAAATCACAAATTCTTTCAGCATCTGGTGCCTTCCAGATATCACATTAGTACTAAGATAGCAATAAAGTAAGACTCTACATCGCTTGTCAACTTCTCAGAGCTACAGGAGTGGATGTAAGGCTGTCGGGAATATCGGACGTTGAAATTAATCTAACATTATGCAATTTGCCGGTAAGAAGGAAGCAGAACAAGATAAGACGGAAGGAGTCTTGTCTGATCCGATAATAAAAAAGCAGGGTAGCATTCAAATCCAGCGAATAAACAAGCTGCGAGGCTTTAGTAAACAACACGGTGTTAAAGATTAATCAAAATAAAACCTCGCCCCACCTCGGCCTTTCCTCCTCTGTCACCGCAAGTTATATTCCCTGTAGAGGCTTGCAGGCTGATGGTAACACTACTCCCCCATATTGATATTTACATGGATCTGAATTTTCAGGTGTGAGAACTCATACATGTTCAGTGCCGCTTTTAGAAGGGTCAATCCCCTCCCTATTCTAGCAACCGCCGCCCTTTTGGAAGCATCTAGCAGCAGTCGTGGTGGGCAAATTCTTGCCAAGTTCAATTTGGGGTTGAAGGTAGCCTCGAAACCCTCCAATTATTTCGCCTCCAACACTTGGAGACCTCTTAGACTTTAGGTGTACTTGTTTACAATTTTGCGCCATGAATAGGAGAGCCAAAATCGAGCAGTTCCGTCCTGAAATTGCTCCCTTCGAAGAAGTCTACCGCGACATTCACCGCAATCCAGAGTTGTCCCTCCAAGAAGTTCGCACATCAGGTATAGTTGCCAAGAACCTAGAGTCTCTTGGAGCCTATAGAGTCATCAAAGGCATCGGTGGCCACGGCGTCGTTGGTGTTCTCGAGAATGGACCTGGTACTACTGTTTTGCTCCGTGCAGATATGGATGCTCTTCCACATCTCGAGACCACGAGTCTTGAGTACGCAAGCAAGAAAATTGCAAAGGACAAAGACAGCTATGAAACGCCAGTCATGCATGCGTAAGCTATATTCTGCCCCGGAAGTACAAACATATCACGGAAGGGGGCATTCCTCGGGCCCAAAGGAGGAAGAAAAAGAAAATGTATGTTAATCTGCTTTATAGTTGTGGCCACGATATGCACACCGCAGTGCTTCTGGCAGTCGCAAAGATGATGCTCAAAGCAAGGGCAACATGGAAGGGTACTTTGATATGTCTATTATAGCCAGCAGAGGAGATTGCCTTTGGTGCACGAGCCATGGTTGCGGATGGTCTGTACGATCAGAACAAATTCGGCCTTCCTAAGCCGGATATTGTACTTGGCCAACATACGCACTCATTCAAAGCGGGCATGGTTGCACTTGGTGGAGGTCCTATCTTGACGGCGGTTGATTCTCACGATGTGAGAATATTCGGTAAGAGTGGTCACATATGCCGTGCTGATTTGTGTGTTGATCCGGTCGTAACTGCGAGCCACATCGTTGTACGCTTGCAGAGTATCGTCACGAAAGAGGTCCGGCCGGAAGAGTTTGCCGTGGTCGGTTGCGCCAGTATTTACGGGGGCAGTACGGCAAATATTGTTCTTGATTTCGTGGATCTCAAGTTATCCATACGTTCATACAACTCGGCAGTCCACGAGAGACTAGTTGCACCTGTCAAACGTGTCATATACTCTGAATGCGAAGCTTCTGGATGTCTTGCCGTCCGCGAACCCGAGATCAAGACGTTATGCACGCTCCTCCGACGGTCAACGACATCCCCTCCACCAATGTCCTCAAAGAATCTTTCAGCGAAAACTTTGGTGATAACTTGATACCTGCGGATCCCTTTGGAGCTAGTGAGGACTTCTCTTACTTAACCTTAGGCTGTGGTGCTCCCTATATCTTCTACAACTTCGGTTGCGCAGATGAGATTCTCTGGGATGAAGCTAAAGCTAAAGGGACGATGGGTGAGATTCCACATAATTAATCACTCGGCATTCTTTGCCCCAAAGATTCAGCCAACTATGACCACGGCTGTGGATGCATTCGCTCTGGTGGCATTGACCTTCTGTGATCGGGGTGGCGTGCAATCATTCAGTTAAACACTACGTATTGCGAGTTTCTAAGATCACTTCTCATGCCCGCGGGCTAGACTACAGATGGCCATGGGGTTCATATGTATTTCAAAAGTCCTATGAATTCGGATCACAAACTTGCTCTACCGCACCACTCTAAAATAAAATCTCTCTTCTTACTTTCAATTAATAGCTCTCCTCAAAGCTGAAGACTTGGTAAGGCAGCCCTCCACTGGAAACATGTCACGTGGTCACATTACTAAATTTTAGCACCCCAGGAAGCTCAAATTGTCCACACTCTCCTTCGAGTGTCATTTTATCTTATTAAAGATATGGATTCCAAATGCTCCTGTCTTGGTTACTCGACAATAAGAGATAGCCAGTGTGGATTCAGTCATCCAATCATTATCCCTGTCACCCAGCTAATGCTACTCTCAATGACACCAAAATGAGGTGCAGGTGCCTGACACTATTTGATTCCAAGACACAAGGAACATCGATTTTATGTCACCATACGCCTTTTTCAAACAAGAATCCATGGAAAGAGCGTAATACCACGCAGCTTACCTTGTTGCAGTCCTCATCCCGTTGGGACGAAAGCAGCCAAGTCTTGCGCGTCGAATCGGAGGAATCTTCTTCCATCAAGGCATCAGCAAGAACCTCAGCTCTTGACTCAGCCCCCCGATCATGGACCCAGATTATCGCATCCAGTTTAAAGGACTCCGCGACGAGTTTCGCATGATCAGAGATGAAGTATTATTCAACCTGATGGATCGCGACTTTCTCAACGCGAAGTGGGGGCTTAATCCTCCTGGCATCATGTGCGATAGCTCAGGGGCAGATTTCATCAATTCATCCCCCTCAGATCAACAGGCAACACCCAATTCAACAGAGTCGTCAGGTTCATCTGACAATCAACAAAACCAGCAGCTCACAGTCCGAGCCGAAAGACCTCGTTCACATGAGCCAATCCAGAATCCTTTTTTGCTCGATGTATCCACGGATATGGTGGACTCCCCCCCTGCTGAAGTGAATCAAAGATCAAGAAAAGGGCACAAGAAGTCTCGGCAGGGCTGCTTCAACTGTAAGAAGCGAAAAATTAAGGTATGCCCCAGATTCCGACAACCTGGACAAGGCTGATTTGTGCCACAAGTGTCAAGAGACCCAACCAGCATGTGAAAATTGCACGAAAAAGAAGGTGCAATGCACCTATCCGGCCCCGAAGACTCTAACGGCGCTGCGGCGGTCTGCGGTCTATTCTCCGAATCCGATTGCCTCTGTGAACATGCAAGCCACCCCAACTACGTTCACTTTAACCGACATGCGACTGTTCCACCACTTTTTACTTGAAGCGTACCCCCATCTACCAGTAGGAAATGAGTCGGCTTGGATATCACAAGTTCCCTTGATTGCGCACCATGTAAGCTACGTATCCATTCTTCCAGCCAGTCTTGCTAACCTCTTGACCTCAGAATGAGTATCTCATGCATGCCGTTCTCGGAATGGCAGCATCCCACTTAGAGCTCATCACTGGAGCAGACCTCAGTGCTCAAGCAATCCACCACCGGGTCCTAGCTATCAAAGGCAGCAATGAAGCCATATCTCGAAAGCAAAGAACAGGCAGTGATGGAGACGCCCTCCTAGCATCTTGCTACCTTCTTACATTTCAGTCATCGTACATGATTGACGGTCTGCAAGAGTTCTTCCAGATGGTGCGCGGCTGCAGTCTTCTCAGCGTTCAGCTCAAGAATGAGAATCTCCCGATGGCATTCTTCCTAGAAGAGAAAGATCATTTTGACATCATGCAAGAGAGGCTTTTGGATCTTCCGATCATCAATCCCGAGCTGGTCGAGAGTGCAGAGAAATCTCTACTTGCTTGCATTCCATTTCTGGACTCATCTGTTTGCATGCAGTTCCATCAAGTTCTTATGGATGCAGTTGAGTCCCTCAAACTTTCTTCACTACGCGGTCAGTATCCCTCACCTTATGTTACATGCTTGCTGATGATGTCCCTAGCCTACTTCAAGTTTATCGTGATGTATCAATGCATCATCAAAATGGACAACGAAGATTTCAAAATCTTTATCGACCCAACCAACTCTGTTTCTCGAATCTTGATTGCCCACTTCCTCGCAATTGAGTTAATCATGGCCCCAATTGTCGATCGAGAGCACGGTCCAAGAGGTCGCGCAATGCCGATTCGGTATCACTTGCAGTGGGTTGATATAGGGGTGGATATGATTCCCGAAAGGATGAAGTATCTGATGGAATGGCCAAAAGCTGTTGCGGACTGTGTCCGAGACGAATTGATGGGGAAGCAGGCGCCTGTCCCAAGGATCTCGATCCTAAGAAAGAGAGAAGGTTTGAGTCAGACATTTGTATGACATGCCACATACTGCCGGCTTCTCTCGATATCTTTCCTGGCGCCCTTCCAACTAGGTATCGTTGACTCTCGTCGATTACACAATTAGATCTCATTTACCAACAATGCACAACACAAACAAGACAAACAAAACAAACGATCCCCACCATCCCCGCACCACCCTGCGCCATACATCCAGAAATCAAACAGTGCGGTCAGACCGGCATTCCATCGCTGCTATCCAACGGTATATTGCTCTCCTTTCTCTCTCCTTTCTGACCGCTACCAAAATACCCCGCCGGATGCCACAAGCAGAAGACCAGAATAGCAGGCAACATCGGCAACGACTCGAAGATATAAAACATCCATTCATGCGTGAATGGATATCCAAATATACCCAAAGCGAACTCGATCAGTCGATAAATGCAACGAATCTACAACATCGATCAGCAAAAGCTTCATAGTCTCTCGGCCTACTCACAATGATCAAAGCACTCGAAACATAAACCGCTTTCAACACCCTCCTCCAACCATACCCCGCATCCTCTTTCACACCTCTGACCGTCAAGGAATGAAACTTTCCCACAATACCCATAAATAGCGCAAAGGTAGCAACCTGCACCGCCAATCCCACAATCAACACGTCCGTTCCAATCTTCACCGTCCTGCCCTGCCAATTTCCCGAACTTGCAATACCACTTCCAGATGCTTGGATTAGGAATGTGAGGATATCGCAAGTGACGAAGATACGCGTTAGATGCGCTGTTGGGATGTGGAAGATGTGTGTTTTGGAGGCAGGGAGGACGGCGAGGCAAAGACGAGAGAGGAGAAGATAGTTTCCGGCGCCGATGAAGAGAGGGGCCAGGATTATGAGGGATGAGGAGACTGCATAGGGTGGCTGTTTGTTGGTCAACGTGCTGTACAGTCGCTACGGTCAGGGGACTCACGATTTCTGTCTGCTGCTTGATTGATACCGCCCGAGCGATGTACCCTCCTACCTCAAGACATGCGCCGATGAGCACGGGTATGAAGTAGTAGGACTTGTATTTCAGGACGGTTTGATAGAATTGGATGACCATGGGGACGAAATAGAGTACTGCTCCAACGATGGCGAGGGGGAAGTTCGGATTGTAAAGCCAGATGCTGTCTGGGTTTGGATTTCCCATTTTGGCCTGTCACTTCCAGGTCTGTTTCTTCTTGAAATTGGAGTTACCGAAAGGAAAAGGCTTGAGTTGTTGGGTAGTATTGGAATTCTAGAGCATTTTGTACTCTATGACTCCGCGAGGAGAACAACCTGTTATATCTTTTCAATCTTTCGCCTTCCAGACAGCGAAGTTCTACCGCATTTACTATGCTCGCAATTTGAATCGGGAACCGCATCTTAAAATTCAAATCCATCACAGCCTCAATCGTATTGCACACGCGCCGTTTCGAAATTTTGGTCGCAACTTTTGGAATCCGAAACCCCCTCCATCAACTCTCGCATTCCGGTGTGTTCCACAGCCAAGGGCTCACTTTCGGATTCACGAGGATGGTGATTGGGCTCCAACCGAGACCTTCGCATTCATCGCATTGGAGCACCGCCTTGCTTTGGCAGGCCTCCATGATAGGGGAGCTAGGCGAGATACAACGCTGTATTAATAGCATATCATAAGATTCGGAACAACTCCATCAGACCATCTTCATTCACAGGCAATTAACTAGATGAGCACTTCGACTGCCGAAACGATGGCGACGACTTTTAATGACCTACCAAATGAGATCCTTTGCAGAATTATTCTGGAGGTCAACCTTGCCTCCACCAGTACCCGCGCATCGCCGCTGCAAGCTTGCTTTCTTGTGTGTCGACGGTGGAGAGACGCAACGCTGCCTTACTTGTATCGACACCTCGTTATCACAAACTCAAACATCGAGTTGTTCACGGCGCGCTTCAACCCCACACATGCCCCGCTAGTCAGATCGTTGACATTCGAGATTGCAGATATAAGCCTGCCATTCCGGGAGGCAGATCTTGAAGCCGCGGTTTTAGACC
>Ga0247778_1000284_pt1 | contig 80365 bp, 87 predicted proteins | sample UWRJL049202B5_FD_179939 | JGI IMG/M metagenome (GOLD analysis project Ga0247778, IMG submission 179939) | Plant litter microbial communities from Arlington Agricultural Research Station in Wisconsin, United States - UWRJ-L049-202B-5 | ecosystem: Environmental > Terrestrial > Plant litter >... | reverse complement strand
CCCCCACCACCGCCGACCACCTCTGGGTTAGTTTGGCACACCAATGATCCAAGCCAATCAAACTGTTCTAGCTGACTTAAATGAAAAGCCCCAGCTCCAGAATTGAGAACCAGTTAGTCATCAATTCTTGAGCAGCCTGGTTTTGGCGTGCGAACTTACTGACGATAATGCTACTAGAGCCAATGATGCCCAAGGAGCCGAGATGTAAGCTTACCCCTGTGCTTTCTGGGACATTCTTGAACTAACGCCGGCTAGGATCAGAATGCTGAGAGAAGTGTAAGATCACTTCGATAGGATCAATTTTAGATATGTAGACTAATGTCATTCTGCGTCTAGAAAAGTAAAGGTGAAAGTCCTCGAGGAGGAAAGAGAGAAGCAGATGAAGTTTTTTAAGTTAGTTTTCTCGTCTTGAATCCCTCAAGTTCTACAGCTAATGTTCTTAGGGAACTGGATGATATGAGGGAGAAACAGTTTAAATTGTTCTCCGAGCTGTTGAAGTAACTTGCTTCCCTTTCACATTCAGCTACTTTTGTGGTCTTTCTGGAATTCTGCCATCTAACAGCTAGCATTATAGTACAGAAAGAACCGAGAGAATGTTAGTTAATACATCCTGTCGTTTTAATCTGCTACTGTACTAAAAGCTAACCTCATTATTCAGCAAGCAGAATGCCACACAGTGAGCCTCCTTCATTTGAAGACATTAATATATACTAATCACTCTCTGCTTTCAGCGATATCATTTTGAAAGAGATGTAGGTGCAAACATACCTATCTCAAACTAGCCTTTCATCTGACACCTGTTTCCCAAATCAGATCCGAGACTTTGAAGAGTGTGTGAGTTCAAATTCGAGCCCCACCTGATTATTCCTTGGTTACTGAGATTCAGATATAGGGCCAAGGATACGAAGACTGCGTAGGTGTAGTCCAACATACATTTTTCAATATTAATCACTGACTGGATTTTGAACATAGGGCTGCGGATATGAAAGCAGCGTAAGTTCACACTGCAATTTCTTCTGGACCTATGACTGAACAAATGGATTAGTGCCGAGGCTTTGAAGGACAAGTGAGTTTATTTCCTCATTTTGACCACTATCCAATAATCCAACAAAGATAAAACTAAGTACTAATCGAAATTCAGGATTCCTGATAACTCGGGGTGAGATATTCTGTTCTCTCTTGTGGACCTAGATACTAATCTAGGAATAGAAACAGTAAGGCAGATAGACAGTCAGTTATTCTGTCAACTGTGGCATATCTGCATCAGTCAAACTAACGTTATTCAGCAAAACTTTCGAATTCGAGGACGGTCCTCCTGGCCCCGTGCAAGGCCCTAGGCCAGATCTGCGTTTTGCTGCCCGCCTGCGCCGGGTATGGACTCGTGCGTTGGATTTTGCTTTGGGGCTTCCGGCTGTCTCTGCTTCGCTTCTTGTGGCACTTTGGCGTTATGTAAACCAATGGGGACAGCAAAAGTAAGTATTTCTGTTCGTATCTATTTCGTTTCTGTGTTTCCTATGATTCCAAGTGGTATACAAGCTGTATATAATACTTAGGTTCTTCTCTTCGTTTCATTTACTTGTATAAATCAATAACTAATGGCTTGCTATTAGCGAAGGAATTTTACTGGTTTTGACTGTCGTCGGAGGTCTTGCATATTTTCTACTCACGTTACATTTGCCAGGGGCACCAACCCGCGGAGGCACAAGCGTTGGAACAGTATTAGAGGCTTCCCCCCTCATATGCCTTACTATATTGTTGATGGTTGTTTTTGCTGCATTCTAGACATTGGGAAGAGAAATGTCGCGGGTCTTACATAGTCTGACAGTTCTTAGCTGCAGCTGCGGCGAGCATGCAGAAGCAGTGTAGATATGCTAACGCAAATATGAGGGTGGTGTATTAGTAGTGTAGCTGTGATACTTAGCTATTAGCTACGGGAGGGGAGTTGAAATATCAATCTTTGCTATCTGAAGATGTAAGTACATGTCTTGGGTGTTTGGGGACATATTCGCCCTTCCTAATCCCCAGTTTCGCCAATCCAAACCCCCAACCAGTGTGGGCCACATATTTTCATTAAATCTTCGTAAAGAAAATATAAATCCGTTTCTGTGTATTTGGGGGCTTTCTTTGGTTCTCTAATGTTGACGTGTATGAGAGGCCGTTTTCATCACCCTGGATCCCTGGTTCTTGCATCGTCATTTCTTATTTTATATTGGGTGGGGGTACACCGAGCCGATAGTTGAGGCTGTCGTCGCTGCTGTGCTGGTGGATCACAATCTCTTCGAAAGCCGTGGTGTTTCAGCTGAGTTCAGGTCAGGTACTCTACATGCGGCTAGTGAAGGTGAATTTTTTGACCTCCGCAGCCGGTAGACATTGGTTTGGCAATAGCATTGGTGCAATTTTATCGATACATCTGCGTTTAAGGAGGTCTATAAATGTGGGTAGTTGCCAAGAGCTCGCAAGATCGACCAGTGTCCAGCACGCGATCGTAGGCAATTTCCAACATCAGCCGATCAGAAGATCATCAATTTATGCGCGGGGCTGCGCCTAGCTCTCTTTTCTAAGAAATCTCCGTCTTCGAGCCTCACACTAGCAGCCTTACGAGCCTCATCGCGTCAGTCTGGGCACTTCAGGGGGTTTTCAGCGCGCCTATCGAGCCTCGCTTCAGGCTTATGAAAACTAATACTTCCCCCAATTATTAGTTATTGTACAAGAATAATAATAAGGAATTCTTTTATAATTATGGATTATAGAAAACAAACAAATAATAACAATCCTTGCTATCACTAAAAATTAGAAATTTTATTTATTCTCATTTGTCATTTTGGTGCAAATACCCTAAAGTGCCCAGACTTACGCGATTAGGCTCGTTACACATCGCGATCGCACAGTATGCCTGCATGCCTTGCTTTGAAGGAATTCATATCCAGCAGGTTGTAACCTGATGATCCGGCGACGAATCACTTCGAGGCTCTCAAATTGAAGTTGCACGAGGCGCAGCTGCATCTTCATCACCATTTTACGACTCAGCTCTTAGACTTGGCAATTTAGCATCTCTACGAATTCATTGGATCGACGGAGCGACATATTCCCGGATCGACTCAATACATCCGTTCTTCAATTCGCCCCTATTGCCCTCGCACGATGTTTATATAATGTCGCAATCGACTGAGATGGATTTCGAGGGATACGCCTCTCTTACCTACGATGGCGGAAATCATAGGCGTGGTTTCCGGCATTCTGACCATCGTTAAAGGCTTCAGAGCGGCTTTAGAGGTCGCCAGTGCTTTTTATAAGGCACCAGAAGAGATCTCATCGTTGCAGGTATGTCACTGAGCAAAATTTACGGGCCATTCCAGCTAAAAAGAATTATTAGCATGAGCTTGAAAATTTCACGATACTGATTCACGAGATACAAGATAGTCTACAGCTTTCGGACCGTATACTCAGTCAAAAGCTCTCAAAGTCCTGCAAGCTTATTGCTAGGTTGCAGAAATTCATCAATGAAGATCTTCTCAAGGGAGGGGTGCCTAGTCGCAGGGCATGGGTAATGAAGAAGCGCAAGATCAAGAAATTTCACGCCGAGCTTGAAAAGGAAACATGCCAGCTTACGCTAGTCCTAGTCGCTTCCAATTCGTAGGTCTTCTCCCTTCCCTTTGTGGATATCTTGTTCATTTCTGATGGTAAATAGCATTTCAATACGCAATCTCGCACTAGATGCAAATATCATTGCAGAAGGTACGACAAGCTTGAAGCGATCAATCGGTGCCATCAGTTGCACCCTTCAAAGTCTGCCCTTTAGACTTCAGTCCACGTATCCATCCGCAGATCAAACAAATGAAGCTTCGAATAGTTTACGGTCCTCGGCCACTCTCGAGCCAGATGGCAAGCAAATCAGATGCTTAGATCAATCTCCTCCAGCACAACCTGCAACCCTTCTTGAGCTATCCTCGAACTTCTACCCAGAACAATATACGAACTCAACAAGACTCCAGCAGCTGAAACTATACTACATGATTGAAAAGTCATCCTCCAATGTTGAGAGAGTGAACGGGTATCATCTGTGGTATGCAGAAGGACCGAGAAAGTGGCGCACGATCATCGTTGAACTGATGATGAAACGAACGTCAAAATTTTGGCCCATCTGCCAGTCCCCACGGTCTATGTCCGCTTTAATTGTAGCCCCTATGCTTCCAACCCCAATACAGAGGCAAATAGAGGATCGTATTTGCGATCTAGTCCCGTGTGACTACGCCAATCTTTCATTCGATATTGATGACGGGTATAAGGACCCTGATACTAGATCTGATACTTCTCGCTTGGCAATCAGCTTTCACGGAGATGCGACTCGTCAACTCTTGGACTTCGTACGGGATCTTGGTTGCCCAATATTATACGAGAGTGAGGTGGTTCCGCATCATTTCTTAAACGCAAATATGTTTGTTTCTTCAATCACCAATGGGAGAATATGCATCGAGTATAAAGTTTTGCCAGCTACATGTTCTGTTGAGGATGTTCTCCACCAAATCAAGCTCCTACACTGTCTCAAATGGTCGCCTCACGTGGTCGACTTTGTCGGTGCGGTTGTCGATGATAGTTTCAGCTCTGTCAAAGGTTACTTGACGGCTCTTACTTCAATGACGCTGGGGAGCATGCTGAACTTGGGATTCTTGGGCGGTCAGAGGGGCCTTCCTTTATCTACCCGTCTCACCTGGGCCCAACAAATTATTGCTGGGATACGCGACATTCATCAAATGGGGTTCGTGGTAGGATTGGCGACCCATATGGATATCCGAGTTGATCATCTCGGAAACATAAAACTTGCTGCTTTTAGGAACAGCATAAGGCCCGAGGATTGCTACCGCAGCGAGATTCCGGGCCACATAGCGCCAGAGCAGACAATTCCTGCCGACGGACAATTTAGATGTACTAGTCGCACGGATCTATTTCAGCTTGGTGCTATATTACGGCTACTAGCACATCTTTGTGATGGACCTTCAGGAGTTTGTTTCAAGCTTAGAGTTGCAGGTGGTTGTCCGAAATGTCACTCTGAACCTACTGATCCTCTTGTCACGTTGCCTTTGCCCGAGGAATGTATCCCTGCCTGGTATTCTCGGATGATAGAAATTTGTCGATCACCTCGACCGGAGGATCGATTACCAGCGTCCACTTTGCTTGCTGCATTTCCTCGGTCACTGACTTCGGAGTCAATTGGAATCACGTTGCCTCAAGAAATAAGAGAAGCAGCGAGAGTAAAGACTGGGGAGATTCGTCGCCTCTCGCGCTGTAATCGCTGTTCGACAGTAATCCTTGGATGGCATTACCACTGCAACCTATGTTTCTGGGGTGACTACGACATTTGCCAATCGTGCGTTGCTTCCGGGCTTCACTGTGAAGATGGTAGCCACTTTCTAGGCATCCAAAAGTGGAGTGGCTATTTCTATGAAAGTAACGAGCAATATCACTCGAAGGTTGTTATCGACGAGGAGAAGAGAGACAATCTTGGTCTATAAGTCGGATCCTGCTAGGGTGTTGAGAATTCGCGAACTGCCCCTCATGTTGTCCAGCCCCTTTCACAGAGGATTTGTCTAGCAATACAGCAGTCCCCACCCCAAGCAACCTCCCAATACATTAGACCCTTTTGATATCGAGTAAATACCCAACCAATCTCTGATGGGTGCTAGAGACCTTCAACCTCACTAATTTAACGCCTACATTGTGTTGACAAGGGTCGGCGCCTATAAGTGCCATGCGGCCGAAAATAGACCCCACAAGAAACAAACCAACAACTCGATACTTCTTCTAGGACATCTCACCCTCTTTAAAAAAGAACTACAATCCCTTATAACTTCACCGGTTTCATCGCCCGCCGCTTCATTCGACAATTCCTCCCCAGAGTACCGCAGTCGCCAATTTCAACATGGATGGCTCTTTTGATCGTTTGAACATCACCAACGACACGGCAAAGCCTGATGCTTCGAGCCCAGAACACTCTAAAGTATCTGGTAATAATAGAAATGCTAGCCTCGACGGATTGTCTGTTGAGCTCAAATCACCATCCTCCAATATTTGCCAGATGCTCTTACCCTGCGCTCGCTGATTCGATCCTCACCTTTATACCACGGAGCTTATACAAATCAGCGCCAGAGCATTCTGTCAACAGTCCTACTTCGGGATCTGGGACCTAGAGTCTTCTCAGAAGCTTTATATCTTCACGAAGCTTCACAAATTCCCTGGGGTGACGCGTCTGCGCCTAACTTTTAATCCGCAAGGAACGAGACCGTAGAAGCACTGATTGCGCGCTACAGAGACCAACGAAACTCGCCACCATAACTGCCACCCACTGCTCCAGATTTGGAGACTCTGGAATCGATGGTGAGGTTTCATGGCTCAGTTATTGAGACCACTTCAGGTTTTTGTCGTTCGAAATTGTCACAACATCCCATCACGCACGACAGGCTTCAGGGCGATGATGACCCTTCATGTCATGAGAGAGAACGTATCTATCGAGCGTTGTATCGTTTCCAACTATTTTATACACTGTTCGTCGTGCCTTTGGGCGTTGGACAGCCTCCAGACAGATCCAACCCTAGCCCTTTCGACTGGATGGACATCTCCTATCTTTTTCTTTCGATATTCAACCCATGAGAGGTGGAGGAAATAGCATGCATACGAGACGATATCATGGAATTTTATGCTTCGATTTTCAGTCAGTGCCTCGAGTTTATAGTTAAACTTAGTCGAAATAGGGAGGATGCCCTGAAAAGTAAGGCACCCTGCAAAAGCTGTGTTTTTATGGATGCTAACAATTAAACATAGGTATATTAATAGAAGGCTTTGAAGAGAGCTGCATGTCGATGGGCCTATCGTTCTTCCGACGTGTTGTCGACTCGACGTCGAAAGAGTCCCAAGCCGAAATCCTCAAAGATCATCTCCAGGACGCAGGAGTGTGCCTATCCGAAGCCCTTGGTCAAGAACCATACGATTATGTATATGATACCGACGCGAACCGTGCTTGTGAAGATGAGGAGGAGCTTCTTTTCAGTAGTGATGACACCAAGGGCCCCAATGCTGGATGGACATGGTCAACAGGCAACAAGGTTGAAATTGATTATTTCCCAAGCTATAAAAGGGGTCTTCGGAAATGGGATTATGTGATGTGGGATATCAACAGGCTACAAAGTTGAAACATTTTAGAGATGGATGCGGAGGAGGTTGCAAGAAGCAAGACATAGATTTGTTAATTTTCCGTTGCAAGCACCAAAATTGCCCCGCTTCAGAAGCAGCAGAACGAAGTGCAATTACGGCATCAGCTTCATGTCGAATTAAAGTCTTGTCTCACTCTTCGCAATACTCGCAGCGTCTTTCTACCCAGCGCCCACATTCACGTCGGCTCAAATGTAGTCACTCTGCTAGATCGTTCAAATTTGTTGAATATAACAGTTCGATGCCAAAAGTTACCTCCGGCTAGTCATGGACTTCTCCCACACTAAAATGTCCTACAATCCAAAGGAACTATCATCTAAGCAGCTGCTTTCTCCACATACTCTGCTCTTTCTTCCTCGGTGCCACCAATCACTCCCCCAGTCTTCCCATGCCGGTGGATATCTTCAACCTTAGCATCCAGCATACTGTCTCCCGGCTTCGTCTTCCAAGGTTTCGGTCCACCCTTCTGGTACATAATCTCTATTTCCTCCAAAGATTTCCCTGCCGTTTCCGGGTAACTACAAGAACATCATCAACAATTATCAACATCCAGCCGCAATGAGACTTACCTGAGGAATGCCTGCGTAGCGGCTGCAAAACACAGCACTCCAAAAATAATGAACAATTTCCAAGAGATATTCTGAAATCCTGGTGGGATAAAGAAGCCAATGGCGAAGTTGAACAACCAATTCGCAACCGAAGCCAGCGCCATACCCGTTGCTCTGGTTTCCAAGGACCAGACCTCTGCGGCGTAGACCCAGGCAATGGGGGCCAGGGTGAGAGAGTACGCCAATACCAGGAGATAACAGAAGGCGATGACGGTGTACGCTGGCGAGCCAGTGACTTGAATTCTAACGCTAAGATTTCCGTTAAGTCCGTTCGGGAGATATGTACCGTATGTTCCCAGCACGCCTCCAACGACGAACATGCAAATTCCCATGGCAACTGCGCCGTAAATCTGGAAAATCTAAGTAATGAAAAATGGGAATGGATATGTCATAACTTACCAAAAGAGGACGACGACCTGTTCTGTCGATAAAGAAAAAGGTTGCTGCTGTGCCGATGATGAAAACTGCGTACTGTACACCAGATGAGACGAGTCCAACATTGCCGGTTAGGTTGGCCATTTGGAAGATGTAGACAACGTAATAAGTCATGACATTGGCTCCGCTAAGTTGCTGCCATGCCTGGACGGACATGCCAGCAAAGGTGCGTCTCCCTATTCGAAGCGTTAGAATAATTTCAGTTGCCTTCCAAGATAGAAACTATACTCCCAAAGGCAACTTACACATTCCGTTCTTCACGAATCGCCTCCATCCCTTCTGTCCTTCTCGTTCAGCCGCCAGAATGGTAGTAATTTCCTCCCACTCAGCTATCACAAGTGGATCACTCGTATCACCTCTAGCCTGGATATCAGCAAGAACAGCGATAGCCTCTTTCTCGCGTCCGACCTTCGCCAACCACCTAGGTGACTCTGGCAGGAAGGGTATTCCAAGCATGAGGCCTACGGCGGGAACCAGCTGCAAAGCCCAAGCAGTTCTGAACGATGCCGGCCCTTTGATGAAAGAGCATCCGTATCCTGCAAAATACATGATGAAAATACCCCACTCGATGGCCCATTGTTGGATGACGATGATGGAGCCTCTGATTTCTTTCTTTGAAATTTCGGCGAGGTAGACGGGGACCTGAGACGAGGTGATCCCGACGCAAATTCCATTGATGAAGCGGCCGCATATTAGCATTGCGATACCGTTGCAGCCTGCTTGGAGAGATGTGCCGAGGAGCCAGAAGAGGCAGGCGAAGAAGATGGAGTTTCGTCGGCCAAGTCTGTTAGAAGCAGGTCCAGCAATGACTTTGATTTTGTTAATTCAAATTCGGAGTTGTAGAAAGCTATTAACGTCGCAAGAAAGTTTTGTATATTAGGGAAGACATACTTGCTCCAATAACAGATCCTCCTGCCAGTCCCGCTTGAATACCACCTTGGGTTGTTCCTTGAGGGTTGTTGAAATATTCGACATATTGTTGTGTGCCAATAATGGCGGAAATCGACGAAATATCGAAACCAAAGCTAGCCAGCTGTCAGCATGAAGTTTGCCATATGGGGAGAAGAAATATATACAGCATTCCACCAACAGTGGCAACCGCAGCGAGAAAGTATACGTTTCTAATCTTTGGAAACCCCATCTTTGCAGGCAAACAGAGTATAGTTATCTGAACTCTTCGCTGTCTTCAGAATCCAGCAGATTTTAATCCGCGAGACGGTGAATTAGCACCAACCGACCTTTATACCACGAGCACGATCAAGAGCCACTTATGCTAATCCCCCGGCCGGGAAGCTCACGTGGAGATGCGGCAGCATTTGTGGAGTATTGTTTCCCTCCAAAATGAATCTCGAGCAATTATTGGGGCGCATACGAGGATGCTACAAAAAGATTACTGCAGCGGGAATAGCACAGGGGGTTAGAAACGAGAAGCGCCAAGCAAAAACCAGCAAGTGCGGCGACCGATCAACGTCACTTCCCCACATAACGGCTTTTGATGGATAGCACTATTTCAAGCTCGTGGACTTGATAGGCGCGCATATGGATAGCCGACGCAGATGTGTGATCTAGAAGACATCGAGAATCTTGCTTCTCTGCATGAATCGAGATCCGGATCACTCGTTAAAGGATCAATTGCACATGCAGTCACTGCAGGGCCACGAGAATTCTCGTAGCCTGATTGAGACTGCTTCTTTTCTAATTATTGTCATTTTCTTCCAAAGGTTTCTAGTAAGGTCATTTTATATTTTCAAAGCGGCATTCTTTTTTCCACTATCTACATCGTTTAAATCTGAAAGTGTAAGGTACCACTAGTCCCTCAACGGAAAGGAGTCTTCTCCTATAATTTCCCCTTAACTACAGTTTCAATGTTTCTATCACTATCCCCTCACACCTACTATGTAAATTAACTAGAACTTGATAGGGGATCACAAGCTGATGCCGCTAGTCTACCCCAGCCAACGCAAGATTGTCGATGCACATACCACATATTCCAGGTAAGTAAATCTTAAAAGTTCCAAATGGGAGCTCGAAGATCATGCAATCATCTGGCTTGTCACAAGAACTGAATGTCGACCAGAGAAGCTTGTCGCAGGAAATGCAATGTCGGTGGTGCCACTGACACATTTCACTTTTGATTTTTTTGTGAATTTGAGATTCGTGAGCTTGAGATCTGAGTAAGTACTTGGTTTGACGTCTAAAAAATGAACAGTTTATTAAAATCTGGTCTCCGATGTCGAGTCTTTATAAATCACTTCCCGCTCCTTTGTTCGTTGACTTTCTTCAGCGTCTGCGGCCTTTACATATGATTGGTTCACCTCATCAATAGAGCAGTCCTTTATTCTTTAATTTCACTTCAGCTGATGATCTGATTTCACCCTTGCAGTAGAGGCCGATACAGAATTCTGTACATTTCATAAAGTCTTGCTTCTTGAATTGCGTTCAAATACTCCTGGCACAAGTCACCCCTCCCCACTATTCCCCAGCCTCACTCCAACTATTCAAACCACACTCTTCCATGCTACTCTCCTCCACAGCTCCTCACCTCCGTCGCAAAAACCGGCCAAGTAACCCCATCAGCCTCAAATACACCGCTCACCAGTCTCTTCCTACTAGCCCGGCTTTCCAAATTAAGATGGCGCGACATTGACCAGCACTCCTCGCAAGGCCCTCTATATGCGGTTACAACGTGCTCAGCAGCGAAGAATCTCGCTTGATAACATCCAAAAGCTCGCATGAGTTGTTTGTTGTCACAGTTGGCGCAGAGAGCGAAATAGTGAACGTGCATTTGGGCTTTGGTTGGTGAAGTGAGCGGCTCGGACTCGGGGGTGTAGATTACGGCGTAGGGGTTCTTGTTGCTCATTGTTTCTTGAGCTGTTGTATGTAAAGTGTAGAGTTTTACTCAGGTATATTCATGGTTTGCTCTTCAGTAATTCTACATTTTCACTTTCACAAAAGCGGGTGCCTGTGAATCATACGAAGAGTTTTCCAGGCAGGGTTTTTTCGGCAAGGATCGAGTCACCGAAGGTTCAACGGCTATTCTAGAGAAGACCTATTCCTCCTCTCGTTATTTTCATTGCTCTAAAGTAGCCATGATGCTCAAGCCGTTTGGTAAAAGTTCCTGCAATCGAAAAAATGACAGAAAGCGATTTCGGAATCTTCTGTGGAGCAAAATAAACACTCAACAATAACTTCAGAATCAATGGTATAATAAAATCCAACTTGAAGGCATCAAGGTATGCAGAGGTAATAGAACTTTGTCAGACTGACGTCCACCACTGGGGAGATCTCGCTGACTCATTTCCGATACTTTCCAGTGAGTGTTCTATGCTCCGTCAAATCAACCCGTCTCTTTTCCTCGTTTTCTTTGTTTCCCTTTCTTCTTCTTTTTTTGCCCCTACATTTCGATCATTTCGCCTTCATCGAAAAAAATGTGCTCAAAACACTGCCATCTAAACCCACATTGCCGATCAACAGAGCTTTTTGAAGTTTGAAGCTATGCGTTACTGTCAAAGATTCTATTTCTATTCAGTATCATTATTGCAAGGGTTTCTGCATCAAGCAATGGCCATTAGGCTCATTACTACGCCTGCGGGACTTTTGGTGAAGGCGTCAGCTTACTAGTCCTGAACTGGGCGGCTTTAGGCAGCAACTCCTGTTCTTGAAATGTAATAAATCCTGTCAGCCTATTCCTTTATTCTTTGTCTAATTTCACATTTGTAACATTCAACTTGAGTTTGCTCGAAAACCGTTGTCACCATCCCCTTCTACAGTCCATCATGGCGACCATCACAAAAGACTCCCCCCTGATCATCACCGTCACCGGCTCATCCGACCTGCACCACAAGGCCGAGCTTGCCATCATGTCAATCAGCGTATCCGACACAGCGCCGACCCTCGAAAAAGCCTCAACATCCATAGTCAAGTCCGTCCAGCAAATCCAATCCATGCTCGGCGTCAAAGACCTCACACAAAGTGGCGAAACAAACCCCGGATCCGGTATCGCGAAATGGAAAACGAGAACACTTGCAAAGACTGAGAGCGTATATACTGGTAGCATGAGTAAGAATGTGTTTCGAGTAACGACCAGCTTCGAGGTCACATTTCGGGATTTCGCCCTGCTGGCCACCTGGGATTCAACACTGTGTAATACGCCTAATACCAAGGTCACCAGCATCAAGTGGACCTTGACTGATGCTACCAGAGAGCTTTTGCAGACTGAGGGCAGGAAGGCGTGTGCAGAAACGGCTATGCACAAGGCGCGGGATTTTGCGGAGGCGTTGGGGCTTAATGGAAATGCTGTCAGAGCTGTAGAGTTGTTGGACAAGGGAACCGAGACTACTTCCACTGGTAGTGACCGTGGACATCATCTGCCAAAACAAGGAAAGTCTGGCGGACATGAGGATGAGAGTGCGCTGGTGTTTGCGAATGAGGAGGTGAGGCTTCAGAGTAGAGTCACGATCAAATGCGTTGCTGGCTAGTATGCAAAGCAAGAGGAAGCTTGGGAGAATCAGACAGTGAAAAGTTGTTCATACGAAAGTGATATGTTCAAACTTGACATCCGAGAACCAGCTCCACTTTGTCCAAGGTGCCAAGCCAACTCGACGATATACTGCATCGGGCCCCTCAATTCGAACTAACACCAGACCAATGTTGATCTTTCCTAGGCTCAAGAGATAGAAATGAGTTGATGATTGGGGTAAGAAGTCCCAAATGATGTCCACAGTCTCAGTTCCAATCATGCAATTGCCGGTCTTCAAACGCTTCATCGGCGCAATCTGTCCTTGGATGAATAGTGTTGCCGATATGAGAGTGCCATTCGGATCTTTTCCTTCAGGTATGGTGCTGAAATCCAACAATGTGGGGTCTTTCCATTTGGGCTCTGTTGATAGTAGACGACTCTCACAGACCCGGGTCATTCTTCTGAGGTCTGAGTTATTTCGATACCTTACATAGTTGCTGAGATTCTCATAACTGATCGGAACTGTCATTTTCGCCCACGACCATGAGGGTCCATAATCACACTGGCGTCCATAATAATTACGTCCTTTGAACTCGCAGCTCCAGCATAGCCCAGCGATGAAATCATCTTTCCAAAGACCAGCAATGTACTGGTCGTTCAACAAGTATGCGAACTCTGAAGCCAAACCTGAAAGTGCGGGGAGCTTATCCGATGCAACTGAGAGATTTCTCTTGGAATATCCTTGGACCATTTCCCGCCATGCTTCATAGCGCTTCTGAGTAGTTGAAGGAAACAGTGCTGCATCCTTTCCTCCCTCGGCGACGGGATCCAATGCCCGTCGAGCAATTCTTGTGTCATATGAATGTATTAAAAGCTTCGGTACCAATACCAGACTTGAATTTCTGGATTGTCCCGAGGCTGTCCCTTCGATTGAGTCTCCTCTCTCCCCTCCACGGGCCTCTTTGCACTCAAATAGTACGGTATGCTTGTTGAAATATATAATTCGTGGTGATAATTCTCTTTCTTGAAGTGTCCAACCCCTCTCATTTAGAGGACTACGGTTGAACAATTCATCCCACCCTGGATAAGCAGACTTGATGAGGATGGAGGGACTTGATGACTTGCGATCGACAGCCCCTAGAATTGGCAATGCAGATTTCACTGGAAATAGTCCTTCATGACAGTTCTTAGCTGCGGCTGCGGCGAGCATGCAGAAGCAGTGTGAATATACTTTGCCCATCAAGCTTGACTCGTGCTCCCAGTCCTCCATCGAATTTTGCAAAACACAAAAAGCATCGATCCAAAGATAGCGTAGGCCAAGTCTTCTGGTAACCGTAATTGCGTCTCGATAGGTTCTTGGCAAGGTCTTCATCGAAATCGCTTTTCGCCTTTGTGAGATGTTCCGCGTCGTCGTCTTCGCTAGTCCCACCGGAGGGGAGCCCCAGCAATAGCTCAGTGCCAAATATTTCTCATCATGAATATCAGTTTCACTTGTCTCGATGAGACGGGGGGCTTTTCCTAGAGAGCCGACGTCGATTAGTCTCGTGGGCTTGAAGTGAGAGTCATAACGTATGTTGCATTCCCCATGAGTCTTGGAACATGTCTTCAGCCATGAAGAGGCAAGCGAGAAGAATGCGTCGCTTTTAAGGTAAAAGGTACTGGAATTCGGATTATCTAGACAACATTTCAGTCGTTGTCTCAAGCAATGCTCGAAGCCCACTTACCGGAATACTCAATGTCGAACCTATACACATATCCATGCTTACCAAGGCGATAAAACATCCATGATTCAGTGTATTTCGATTTTTCATCGTAATATTGCTCCACATGAAAAGAAGGTCTTTCAGAATCCTTGCTTGCAAGGTTCTCAAGTGACCCAAGGTACCGGTCTGCTGGCCCTCGAACTTCCTCGCAAGGGAATTCTTTGTGGGATCGAGTTGGGTTTACTGTGTTGTAGATAAGGGAGCAAACGTTACAGCCTTCTTCGGCAGCAGATTGCAAGCTTTGGAAAGATGGGTGATGCACGAAAAAGGTATGCCAATTTGTGAGAGAAGGATCGAGGAATATGTTTTGAGGAATCGCTTGACACATAGAGCAAATTGCCATTACGATAGAATCGTTAAAATCACGCAAGAGCGTAAGTTGAGAATTCTTGAGTCCCAATCTTGGGCCAGAATATGAAATCCTTGAAGCGGGGTAAACAGAACGATGTTTCTGAAGCCCGAGACGTTGAAAGCTCAGGCGGAGGATAACTTTGAAAGAAGTCGACTTTCATGAGAAATATTAGGTGATAATCATGCAGATCTAGTCTTGAACGCTTCTTTGTCTCCGGCGCGGTTTTCTTTTTTGGCCGATACTCCTTCAGGGGAGCTCAGAGAGCACGTGGTAAAGAAGCTAAAGATTCATCCAGAGCATGATCGGTGACTGATACCTGCATATCTCAACAGGATAGACTGAGTGACTGAGATTGAATAGTGTTCCGAAGTGAAATATCGAGCTTACTCCTCCCGAAACGCCGAAGGTCACATGAGGCAAGTCGGCATGGCCTTACACGTGATCGTACTCTATTTCAACATCCGTCTAGGACTCGGAACCTCAAAGTACAATGCTCAACTCTCAGAATACGTCGAGATACTAACTTCATACAAATCTGCGAATGTCAGTTTCGGATGGACATCCACGATCCCCGACCCCACGTCCACGACTCGCAATCGGCCCGCTATCTTCCTGCAGCAATCTTCTTCGACCCCAGATGCAGCTCAGGTTACATAAAGCCGTTGAATCTGACGCAGATGCCCCCAATGTCAGCTAAGCCGCTCTGCTACAGAAAGTCTGTACCACCAGTTTATGTTACATATAAGCATAAATTGCGGAGGGTTCAGCTCGACGCCTCAGCCGCATTGGGGGCTTCAGCCTGCCACAGTGTTTGTGCTACCTTTCCTGCGCCTCGTATGTTGATACGGGCTTCCATCCAATTAAAGGCTTCTGCTCGGATGGTTTGAGAAGATTTCCTATTGCAGGCAATGATTGGGACCGTCTCAAAATTACTTCATTGCTACATCGTCGGTGAGCGGATTCGGCTTGAAATACGAATGTGAACGACAACCCCAGATGCAACCTTTATGAAATAACTAGGGACACCAGGTCATTCTATGGTGATACAAAAGAACCGAATGTCGTTATCATGAGTTATCAGGACGCACCCCCAATTGTGTGACCCCCAAGTGTATATTTTTCCCTGGAAAGTTCCGCAGAGCTGTATTTGGAATTCTCTTTTTGGATTTTTGATTGGCAGCTTTACGAAGCTGAACATTTTAAAGGCCCGAAAACGCTGGGTTTAACGTCAGTTTCTTCCTTGTCTCTATGTTGTGCGATTGCGAGGGTATATAAACTACCCCGCAGCCTGATCAGACGGAGAAACTCTTAGCCCGCTGACAGCGCACCACTTTCGATGCTTGTTTTGAGCCTCATCAGCTGTCAGAATACCAGCCCCATTGGAGTACCGTCATCAAATGCTTACTGAAAAATTGCTGATCACTAGTCGGGAAATTTGCAAGCCTCGTTTTACCCCTCTTTCAGGTTTTCCCCGTTTCGACGAATTAGCCTTGCTTATCCAGCAACGCTATACAAGAGTCAGGCACGAAATTGGTATGGAACTGTCATATAGAGTGATTTTCTGGTAGATTTCGTTGAATCTCGCCTTTTATTTACAAAGATGAGTATACAATTGCAAGTCCAGTATAAATCCAGCGTATATTAAGTGATGTATTACTTCTCCCATTCCTGCAGGTGTTCCCCGCCACCCTTCCCCTCCTCGGCAGTCCCCTCCTTCGGAGCCTTCCTAGTAAGCTTCCTAGCAAGATCTCCAACCTTCTGGCGCAGGACATGCTTCTTTCGGCAGTTTATGCACGGCGGCTTGAAGTCATACCGAGTCGCAGATTTTGGTGCTTCGCAGTCCCCCTTTTTACATGGCTTGAGGTAGGCTTTGATCTGCTGGCCGCAGCGAACGCATAATAGTTCTATGTTGAGACACATCTCTTGTGGTGAGGTTATTTCGGCGAGGTCGAGCGTGGGTAAGAAGGCTAATGCCTGGTGAGTTTGCTTGTGGAAAGGGGGTTGACATGGAGGGTGAAAACATTTCATTTTATATCACACAGGTGTCCACTTTCATGATGATTGTACTTTCACGGAACTGTGCTATTCACTCAACCTCGCACTTCATAAGATTCGATGGACGCAGTACTTCTGTAATTTCTAGGTCTGCGAATAACAACTTCCCTCTACCGTACCTGCCCCTCCACTCATTACCTTTCCATCCCCCGGCTCCAAATCAATCATCGGAGTCCCTCAAAACTTCTTCCTCACTTTCTTAAGTGTATTCCTTCTGTAATAATACCGTTTATTGTACCACGCAATATTCAACTCGCAATCCGGGCAAAGCAGGGGGTCGTATTCGGTACCGGGCCCCGGGTTAGAACACGGTCCAATCCGGCAAGGCCTTATAGTGGTTCGAATCAGGTGGGTGCACCGGAGACTGATTACTCGGAATTGGAAACACATTGTGAGTGAGGAAGGGGTTGGTAATTAAAATTTGGCTGTCGAGTTCGGGGTAATGTTTGAATTGTACGGGTGGGATTGGGTAGCTTTTGAATATGAGTGTGTAGAATGTGAAATTGTAACTCTCCAAGCGGAAGCGTCGGCAAAATTTGTAGTTTTCTCTGGTTCGTGTGACATCTGTTATTGAAGTTATCGACTTCTCTGCTTGTGAATCTTAAAGGCAGAGAAACAGTTCAGACCCAGTAAACGGTCGATTCACATGAGACGATTCCAGCCCGTAGGAGTCAAATCTGCAAGTAAATTTCTCAATCACATTCCCTCGTCTATAGCGCCCATCAAACTTGCAGACGCATTAAGAATCGCGCCGAACGAAAATCCTGCCAACCTCAAGGCATCCTATTCAACTTCCCCATTCTCCTCACATCTCCCACCTTCACCTCAGCCTTACAATCCGCACACGGAGAAGTCCACGTCCGAGCAAAAGTCTCCGGTCCAACTTGTCCACAGTCCAGACGAGGACATTTTTCCGTGTGGTGACAACGGGTGTATTTGCATGGTTCGGTGTGCACTATTTTACTTGTGATTTCTTTGCTGCAGCCGATGCAGAGGAATCGGAGGGTGTGACACATTCTGAAAGGACTGAAAATCCAACGGGGATGGAGGATAGTGAGTATCGAGGGAGTTGGGGGTTCTGATTTGATTTGAGAGTTTGAGAGTTGGAGTGTTTGGTTTGATAAACTCAAGGATCGAAAAGTCTTTGAGTTGATTGCAAAAGTCATGGGCACCCTCTATGGTAGCAACTCTGGTCATGTTATTCACTGTCCCTCATGGTAATATCCTAATGAATCAAGTCGTTACTGAATCATTAGAAGAGTCCTCAGGATTCATTGACATATGCAACCTGTTTAGATACCAGTCAGGCTATTCAGAAGCTGAGTCTCAAATCTTATATCACTCCAAGATCACCGAATGAGGTTTACCAGTATGTTCAGAGTTATTTTGAGATCGAAGCGATCATCTGCATTTTCATTTCAACGACCGATCCAAGCTCAACCTACCTTCATCACCAGCCCACTCAAACTCACCCAATCCTCTACAACAACATTCCTAATCTCGCTATTTTGCCGGAAGATTCCAAATATCAAGAACACTACCATATGCATCACCTTTATACTTCTCCTTCCCCCCAAAAAGCCTCTGCCACCAACGCAGCGGCGTACACTTAGAACAAGGACCATCCAACCAACGAGTTGCGGGCGTGGGGGCACTGCATTCACTTGGTCCGCAAGCTGTGATTTTGGTGGATAGTATGTCGTTGCATCCTCGGCAGTATGTTTTTGTTTTGAGGCACATTGAAGGATCTGTTGCAGGTGGATCGCACTTTTGTTTCAGAAGTAAGTGGAGTTTACTAGTGGTTATATTTGAGTAAATTTTAGGTTGATGGAAGACTAGGTTCTTGGGAAGTTTGTGTGTGCTTGTGAATGATTTTCCGTGTTCGACTCACGGCATCGTTCAGGGGTTCGCTTAGATGGCCCCGCCTCCTATTTATGAGATGCAGCCGCGCTCGTGGTCCGTAGAGTTCTACGTGGACTGGCTACCGCAGTCGAGAGACGTATTTGATATAAGGTGAGGAAATATGGAAAAGTTTCATGGCGAAAATGCCTTGGGTTGAAGTTCATTTATACTCACAATTTTATGTTTTCTTCCTAGCTGACTTCTGAGTTTATCTACGAATGTTTCAATTTGTCGTGAAACACTGAGGAGAAGTATAGACATGGCTTTTCTTCCGCGGTTTATCACCTTACTGCCTACGATTAATGGGGCTGTAGCTTCCGGTTTTTGTGAGAAATTCCAACTGCTTTACAAAACCTTGAACCTCATTAGGGAAGACACCTGCAAAGAGCTGCCCAAAAAAAGCAAGACTCTGAACTCGACCACACACAACCTTCCCAAACCTTAACCCACAATTTGACCTTGAGTATAAAGTTCTCTTCACAATTAGAGTGCAACAGATCTTCACCCCGGTTTCCTAAACGGACCAGCACCGGCGATCTCTAAAAATACCTACATGAACTTTAGACTTAGCAGAAACGCTCAGGTGTCAAGGTATAAATGTAATGATGATTCAAGGTTATTTTGACATGTTTTCAAGCTTCTGGCTACCGAGTAGCTTGAAACCACTCGTAGCGCCGTTGCGCACGATGAAGTAACCTAGAAGCCTCGGTAACCCTAAGGGCGCATAAAAAGTTCCGGAAACCTTTCACGCCGAAACTTCCCCGAGTTACCTCGCGGTCGATTAAAAAAGCGGGGCAGCACTGATGACAGGGCATGGGATTGTTTGCTAGGGTTTAGATTGAGTGAGAGATGCGGGGTTGGGAATGAGAAAGTGAAAACTACGAATTAAATTGCCTTTGCATCATGCTGATGCTGCTTCCGTCAGGTTTGACGATGCAGTAATGTTGGTTTGCGGACACGTTTCTCCAGTCCTAAAGTTCTCAATGATTGCTGACATTAATGTATGAAACGTCACCTCAATTCGGATCCTTCCACTTTGGATCCGAGAGCTTTCTTGAGATCACCTGTGTGGGTTCCATAGGTTGTTGTATTGCTTTGAAATCCTCCTCCACATGCAATACATAGGCTTCTATGTATGCAAAGCTCACCAGCGGTGTAGCCATGTTTGCGAATGCCTGATAAGAGATCTACTGCGCCATGACACCGTGTAACGAGGACAAGATAGGTACCAATGCCTTGAAGCGGCAAATGCAATGAAGCTTAAAATTACTTCTTTAAGAATGACTTGCAGAAGTGAGATATGTCCCCAGTTCACTTGCAACTTGGGCGCCGAATAGCTTGACATGTACACCTTCTTGAAAGATACATCCTCGGGACATGTGTGCTCGCTATGTGGGGAAAAGGGAAACACGCCCGACTACAACCTCACAATCAGCCGTTGTTTGACGCAATCTCACGTAAACAATCGAAAGATTCTGCACACCTTGTGGAACATTCGGAAATGATCAACTATCCGAACTTTCGGTGAGGAAAATTGATGTACAGATGGAGGGACGGGACCGGCCCAAGGTATGATTCCATGAAGTCGGAGGATAAATTTCGACACCGATACCGATATGTCCGAAGTATTTCTCAATTAGGGTCGGAACACGAGCACACTCTTTGATTCGACAGAAGTGCGAACCGCGGGTAGTGCTGAGTGAGACTAGCAATTTGTCAATTGGTTGTATGCATCACGTGCTATTTAAGGTTATTTCGTAAGTGTCTCACCCAGACCTTACTACCTTATTACCAAGCAAACTCTATTTCTGTATTCGGGTTATTCGGCTTTTATCGTGTGAGCGTTCGTTTAACCTTCGTAAAAAAACAAGAAAAGGATACCTACAGGCAGCGTACCGCCTTTTCGCTCTTCGTTGCCGTTTTAAGTTTTAACCTTAACGGGTTGACCAGTGCGCGCGCACTCGATAAAGCCTCTTTTCGTTTATCGTATACTAAGTGGTATACGCCCAGCCAGCCTCCAATTCGCCACCAAATAATAATGCAAAGCCTCTCCCAGACACGGCTTCGTAATCATGAGGTTCTGGCGCTGGGCCACGAGACTATTGTGTCTTGAAGTGGTCTTATCAGATTCACAATATTCCACAAATTTCCTTTTTCCTTTCCGTCGCATGGCTGCCACGGCCATGGCGAAATCTTGGAACTCTCGCGCACATCTTAACTCCACTCCGCGCCGAGTCTTCCGACCGCCAAGGATATCCAAGCAGCCAAGCAGCGCGGTGGAAACCAAGACAAGCATTTCAAGAAGGTTGCAACGGAAATCAGAAGCGAGGGCCGCGTCACCCTGGAAGGAGACCCCTGGGCCCTAAACGGGACAGGATGATCATGATTGGGATCTCAGGCGGAGCATGTGCGAATTAAGCTTGTTACGACGTTATGACGCGAGCAGCTGAGCAGATTGGTGCGTTCGGCGAGCGGCGCCGCAACGGATATCAGCATTTTTGGATTGCGCCTGGTCGGATCCGAATTTTTGCATGAACGAAGGACAGGACATGATTCCATCGCATCGTCGGGATGCACCGTTGTGAGATTAAGCTTGATATATTCCCGATATGGACACCTCTTCGCACGTTGCTGAATGCTCGAAGCGGCGAATGAGGGAGCATCATTGGAAAAGATTAGGAAGCATACAGGTCGTTAAAGTTCAAGAATCCCCCTTGAAACTTGACGAGTCCAGTCTAGCACGAACTCGTGAAATCCTACTCGATCGAGCAATATGCCGCGTTTTCACACAAACATCGGTATCGGTGTCACAGGGGAAGCTCCGGGCTTGTCTATGTCAAACCCCACCAATTCGGTCGTTCACATCGTACACTCCAGTCTACTAATATCACTCAGCAAGGCTTCCTCCCAGAAATGGAAAGAGCGGCGTAATAATTTCACTTCACCCGCCTTGCAAGAGTCGCACAAGCAGATTTCTTCATCTCCTCCATCCAGCGCACCGCATAACTACCATACATTCTGTACACCCATCCACTACTCTCATTAATATACGCAAGGTGCTAGATCGATCGGCTGTAACCTCTGTACCACACCACAAATCCGAAATCCGACAAGATTTTCCTCTCCCCCTCGCTCCATCCTGCCCTCCAAGAACAGAGTTAACGCCCGCTTGCGGCGACGAATCACAACACAGCCGATCATGCAATGATGCATGCCCCGGCCTCAAAATAAGCATAAAATGAAGTCACACACACATCCCTCCTCCACCCCACCACACCAAACAAAAAACGAGGGAGCGAACGGAAACGAAAGAGGTATTTTGTTACGAGCCCCATGTGTATTACATCAGCGATAGACCCTGAGATCTGTAAGCTGTTTGCAGGATGCGTTTCGTTTTGTTTCGTCCAGTTATTGGATTGTCGATACGCGCACGCACAAATAACCTTACCTTACCGTACCTTATAAATCTCTCAGCTTTACGAAATTACGAGGCCCGACAAAGTAAAATTCTTGGCGTTGCGTGGCGTTTCTTAGGATATCAGCTCTCGCCAAGCTCTCCCTGAAAAGGTGTGCGCCTCGTTCGATTGCCAAGCCCATTTTAAGTTGACAGTAGCGTGGTGGGCGCTGAAAGTGCACGCGAGATGGGCATTGTGGCTGGCTCTGGACTTAAGAAAGAGCAGGCTGGATGCGTCGGACGGGATGAAGAAGAAGAAACATCCTTTTGACTTTGTTTCTGACATGAGGAGAGTCCGATGGGTTACAGATAGACAGCAGTAGTGAAAAAGAGGCTTTGAGATGGACATGGATATGTGTGGGAGCGAGCAAGTCAGAGTCTCCGAATGAAACAGGCATCTTTATTCGCTGCCCCGGGTACTTTCTGCTTGGTAAGGTAAGGTTATTCCACATCAGCCTTTTCGGCCGAGCCTTTTTTTCTTACTTGCGTATATTTGCCAAACACAGTCATAAATAAAATCCTCCGAGACGCTTCGGCGGACAATACTCTCCTCACGATCGGGTATCTTTGTTTCATAAAAAAAAGTCGTGGTACCGTGGCACATGAAAGCGGATCGCACGGACCGACGAATCACATCAAACGACGCGTCGCCGAGACATGACAAGTGCAGCCAAGAAAACGCCAACTGCCTGTTTAGGGGAAACTTAAATCGAGGTAAGGTTTAAGGTTTCCCTTTCGTACACCGTGGATCTTGGAGTCTTGGGAAGGAACGAGATGTCAACGTAACGTTCTCCGAGGTCCGAAGTGAGAAGTACTGTAAGAAGTACTTCGTGGTTACCGTAAAGGTGAGCGTTTGACTGGCTTCAAATATACGAGGGAGGATAATTCCAAGCGGTGATTTGTCACGACTCACGAGGAATGGAATCAAAGCTTGGCTTGGCTTCGCGATTTCGTAATCATGGGATAATACGCAAGTACTTCTATATGCATGAATGAACGAGGGCGTATCGAGATAGAGATGCGCATGGAGATGGGGGGTATCTTACGATATCTTCGCCGTTCATCCCGTTCTGCACAACCCAAACCTCGCAAATCAGCATGAATACACGCACGCAAAATCCTGAACTCAACGTCCTCCTAATTCATCATAGCTCCACCAGCTCCCTTCTTATGTCTCACCGCAGTACACATCGATCCCATCGATCCACCCTACCCATAAATCATGAATAATCAAAAATGCGAGACCATCCCCATCATAGGTCCCTTCGTATCCCGCACTCCAATCCTCATCTCGCGGACTTTACAAATCGCCGGTGTACGAAACACCTGAGTGGGCGTAAAAAATAAATAAAGGGTGGGTGGGTTGCACGCACGCAGCTCGCAAACACGTCTCGGAGAAAAAGCTAGATAGGCAAGGGCGATCTGCATCCGAGACCGAGTTAAAAATCATGCTTAAAATTCTCAGACGGCACGGAAAGCTGGGTTTTCTTGGCTGGTGGGATCGCTTGGGTGCCAAGGAACGCCGGAGAATCAGCCACCATTTTTTTTTTGAAGTCTTGGCTTGGTGTGGGTAAGGGTGTTGGGATAGAGATGCTGGGAGGTGTGGATGGAGTGGTGGGGGGGTTTTTGCGAGCGGAGGTACGAAATGCTGTGTACCATTCATTGCAGTGAGAGCGAGTTTGGGGGTTAAGTCGTAAATTCCTAATTTCTGTACCAGAAATAGAAACGGAAATAGAGCAACGTTGCGGATGGATTGGATGATTTCATTTTCATTAGAGGGAAAATTAATACGTATAACACTGTACGATGAATTAATGAGAGGGAAGGCTGTTGGAATGGAATCGAGGCTGTGTGGGGAAATTGGAAGGAGGAACTTAACACACACACAAACTGATACGTGCGGCGAAGTTGAGTGAGATGAGGCTGCGACGGATACCCAGATCCTGAGTACTGTATGAGTACAACATTTTCCTCTTCTGTCACGTTTGAAACCGACGGCTATTTTAGGGAAATACCCCAGATCTGAAGATTGAAAGCTTGCTCTTGATCGGCGGCCGCTGTTTGGATCAAACGGATCGGATCGGATAGCCTCAGATAATATATTACATGTCGGCAGTGAGATGAGAGGTTTGACCTGCTTTTGGAAGAAAGTTAGATGAGACGGCGAGGTTAGGTACAAACAAGCATACCACTTCGTTTTCTCCGCCGTCATCTCATTCGAGAGATTATGAAGCATCGCATGATCCCATCCCGCACACAACGGCAGCAAAGGAACTATCCTTCCTTCAAATATCCACTTCTTCTCTGTGGAGAGGCCACGCACTCCTAACGCAGATTACGATTCTGCCATGCCGATCCCATACCGTTGAAACAAATCCAAACAGCCAAGCCACCACCCACCTCAGGAAATATACTTTCCATTCTGTAACGTCAAACTACCCAGTGACGTCTTCAGTCTTAGTTTCAAACGCGACACTTAAGCTTCAATTAGCGGAAGTGGTCATGAATACGATCATGGTGGGGACGGAAGATGATGCACGTGTCTTGGTGAGCAAGTGGGTTTATTTTTAAAGTGTTGGACGCATTGTTGCTTGATGTAATCGTGTTGGTTGCTAAAAGCAGTTCTGGAAAGTCGGCATCTTTCTTTTTACGATATTGCCAACGGGGCCGCATGTGGACAGATAGGTAGATCCACAGTCCTGGTCAACTGACGAGAAAACCTGCGACGGTGATTCTGCATGGTTTCTGTCCGGTATGGGCAAGATCGTTGGGGAGAGACGTAAACATAGTGTTGTAGACCCGTGGTGTTGGAACGATACTTTTAGATGCTGACTGTGCGAGTGCTGTGTCAGGTATTACTGAGCCATCTTGTGAACTCCAGGGCATGTCTTCCGGCGGGTTGGGGGCTCTTTTGAGGCGCTGCGGTGTGGGCTCTGCAGGTGCCAGACCAGTAAAATCAGTAGCTTCCAGGTATCACCCCCAGCGGCTCCCGTTCGTGCAGCGCACATTGCAGCGGGTAAGGTACGGCTTTAGGTACAATACGGTGGGGTGGTATTCTGGGCCTTGGCCTCAGGGTCTGTGAAAGTCACTTTTATTACTTCCCCGTACGGAGCATCTATTCTGCATGCTGAGCTGACTGCGCCGGGCGTGCAACATCTGAATTGGGGGTTTGTTGAGCAGAGGAGATGGTTGCTGTTGGAACGGCCGACAAGAGTCTAGAGTCAAGAGTATGCCGTAAGGTTAAAACATGAAGCCAACTTACAGCCTACCAGCTCTGGCCGTCTGGCGCAGCGTGTCTGTAACATATGTGGATGAGGATGCGAAAGGTGGGTGTGGTGCGAGGTGGTGATTGAAATAAGCTCATAATCCGCATCCGCAAGCGCAGCGTCCACACAAATCCTAAATCGTTCATCCATGCCATCTCCTAGACGCTGACGAAGCCCTCGACCCGTCGCCCCATGTCGGGTTAGGCAGAGAGCGAGTACTGTTTGATAGATGGGTACATGTTGGTGACATTTGGCCTTTTCGGCCGTCTGTCCCGTTCACCACCTCAGCTGTGACGAGTCAACGGACTTCAAGGTGTTTCTGGGTCTCGCGATAGTGCGCATCTTATTGGCAGGCGGGAGGTTGATGAGAGGAGGCGTAACGAATGCAATCATGCCAATGCTATATCTCCACCTTCCAAGCACACCAAGCAATCCCTAAGTCATCCCAAGTGCTCCCAAGTGCAAGACAAGACTCAAAGCCACAAAGCCAAGGGCCAAGCAGCCCCGAACAAGAGCCTATCTAGTGACAATGTGACATTCGGTCTGGAGCACGCTGGGCAGTCCAGTCGAGAAGCCCCCAAGAAACCCCCCAAGAATACCAGCGGGTGACATATGATTTGAGTAGAGATACAAGCTGGATACAGTTGGATACAGTTGGAGACTTTGGTAGGGTCGCATCCGCGGTACCGACAAACAATTTACCTGAGCGTGATCCCCGGGCGATGATTCCCTCATCCTCAGTGCGTTCTCGTCTCCAGTATCGTGTGCCACCTCGTTCAGACAAGGCTTAGAGATCTGTCCATGACTCCATGTCCGGAGCAAGCATAAGTTAACAAGCATGGTGCAGAGTGCAGAGTGCAGAACCGACAGGCTTTCTTCCAACGACACTTCATTTGACTAAAACAAATCATTACCCCTTTAGGCCGTCTTACCAACATTTTACAACAGAGCCAAGCAAAGTAACGTCGGCTTTGCTTAGCAGATGCGCTGCTAAACCTAGCTTATTACAGTACACGCCAACAAGCCCACTGCCCACTGCCCACTTGAACCCTTGCAGGCGAAACCTAATCTAAGATTATTTTCCAACCAACTACGGCTTCCTCCATAGGACTTGTTGCTGAAAAAGTCCGGGTCCCGAGTACGACGACGCCTTGAGTACAACTACCCGAGTGCCTGCTCCGGGGGGAGACTTCTTTGACTTCTTTCTCTCCTGCTCCGCCGAATAGTGTGTTGATTGTGCTTCTGTTCTCTCCTCTCCAACACTTTTTGGATTCTAGCTTCGACTTCGAAAGGACACTTACAGATACTCACACTTTACTTTGGTTTCATATGAAGTGCGAGCGGAGAAGAATATCCAGTACTATAGTACCCGGTCTCGTGACGCTGGTACATACGAAGCAATACGGTGGTCTTCTATTCACACCTCGTCGTCCTCTATCAATCCGCACCCTCGACCCTGATTTCATCCCCCCATTACCATTATCTTGGAGGGACATCGACTAGAAAAAAGCAACGCGTCAACTTCGAATTCGAATCCAGACTTGTTGCGATTAGAGTCCTATATTCTGGATCTATTCTTGTCTCTGAGAAAGCTTAGCTGGTACGTACATATATGATTTTCGTTCAATCCTTCGTACTTCGAAACATTCTAGTTGCAGTGGAGCACAATGCAACTGGCACCAGGAATCCGCACAAGTACCAGTATTCAGTCGCATTGCATGGCCATGCGTCATCGCAGCGTCAACGAGAGATCTATGAATCCATGAATCTCGGATTTCAGATTTTGGCGCACGAATACCGAGATTCCTATACCAATTACAGTTGCAGTCGCATCAACATATCCACTTGCACTTGCACTTGCCCGATTTCCCTGGTGTCGCAGCGGCGGTGGGACAGTGTATCATCTACAGCTACTGCTACAGCTACATCCGTGACTTGCACCTCCACTTTTTCTGTCCGCAAGGGAATCCGCAGAGACAGAAGCGTCAAGTCTACGCGGGAAGCTTAGTTTTAAGCTTCTGTCACTCTGTCACTCTGTCACCTTGTGCTTCAAGCCGTCTCAGATGCCTCATTGTCTCCCACTATCGCCTCGCATTTCCTCGCATTTCCACAATATCTGCCCTGCTCCCTGCTAACCTTTCGTCTGAAGTGGCCGACTCTCCAGCAGATCAACCGCCCACTGTCGCAGCCGCTCGAGACTTTGAGAGTACTTGCAGCAATTCACCGCGTCACCCGCCAATTCTTGAACGTTTCGCCCTCCACTGCCCTGCACAAGCTTTCTGTGACGGCCACGTACCTGTTCTTGTTTCTGCGCATTGTCGATCCAGGGAATAGAAGCCTCTTGGAGCATCCTGACCCACGCCGAGAACGAGAAGTCTCCGAAAATAGCAGCAGCAGCAGCAGCAGCGAGCTTCCTGCAAGCTACGAGCATCGAACGACGGCCGCGCGTGCCCGACTGAACCCCTGGTCTCAACTGTTCAAAGAGCAGTTGATTTGCACCTTCCATAAACCCAATTGATCGAATACCACACCATCGAGATGATGGACACATACTACGGCCACGTACGGACGCCCGCAGACGCTATCAAGCTCTTCGAAGCCTGCCGCCTCGGTTTGCTACCTCGAGTCCAGCGAAGACTCTCGGAGAAGGAGAGACAGTCTATCAAGTCCGGATCTGTGTTTGTCTGGGATGAGCGGGAAGCAGGAATGAGGAGATGGACAGACGGAAAATCATGGAGTGCCAGCAGAGTATCGGGCAGCTTCCTCACCTACCGGGAGATGGAGGGCAAGAGAGGAGGAGGATCGTTCGCACAAACACCAGTTCGACGACAAAATGGAAAGACGCCAGACAGTGGCAGAGGCAGTGACGAGGACCAAGATATGGATGGCGAGGGACCAGATGGATACAGATACAAGCCAGACGGACTGATGAAGCAGTCATTCAGCATCACAACCTCCACTGGACAACATTTACATTTGATCAGCTACTACTCTCGACCACACCCCAACTCGCCAGATCTCCCACAACCAACGAGTGACCCCCAGCTTCGACACATTGTCCCGGTCAAGGGAATGTACCCAGAATCGACTGTACACGAAGCCCAAGGACCTGCAGTTACCAGAACACCAATGCAGCCGCAACAGAGCCCATATATGCAATCACCACATGCTCAACACATGCAAGCACCTTCTCCAGGCCAGCGAGGTCAGCCATACCCGTATCCAGGTGCACAAGGTTATGCATGGCCTCCATCTCCGATTTCAACTCCACCTTTCCCACACTACCAAGGCCAGATGTACAATTCCCCTCTACCACCGCCACCTCCTGGATCTGCTCACACATCTCCATACCAACATCACAGCCCTCACCAGCCACCAAATGGAATGCCACAAAACGGGATGCCTCCGCAGCAGACTGCGTTTGACAGACCCCCACCACACATGACTGATCCGTCACTTCCGCCACCACCCCCTCCGATCCACCACAGAGGAATGTCCTCGGCAACTGCTGCACAACAGGGTCTGATGCCAGTCTACGCACCAAATCCAAGCCCACGTGTCGCCCAAGCGAGGTTGGTTGCCGAACAACAAGCTCTTGCGCAGCGAGCCCTTAGTGCGGGAGCGCCTATGCTTGATCCTCGCCTCACAGGTGAAGCAACACCATTACCACCCGTTCAAAACGGCGGACAGAGAGTCTCAACGCCACCTCAAAACAAGTCCAACTCGCAAGCCAACACACCAACATCCTCAGGCCGTCCTGCTTCACCAAAAGATGGCACACCGAAAATGAACGGTACTTCGCAAGCCCAGAGCATTCCCAGCATCTCAAGCCTAGTTCACGCTACGGATTCAGTGAGCGTCATGTCTGATAACAAAAGTAACAGCAGCCGAGCTGGAAGTAAGAGCCCTAAGGGCGGCGATGACCAGAAGCCAAAGGACATTCCTCATGACAAGCTGAACATCATTGGTGAGGACAAGAGAGCAATTCGCGTTCTGGATCGCAAGTTCTGTATTTGAATGGAAGGAAATGATGGCAAGCACGTTCTCTGATTTGACGATGTTTTTTCTCTTTCAATGTACAAAGCTTATGCTTGGATTTGCGGGCGTATGAATGGCTGGGCAAAAAAGAAACATATTTGCGGGATTTTCGGTGGCATAGATGGAGTTGGGAGTTGATACCCCCTTTGCAGTTTGCTTGTGCAAAGCTTTTCTCTACTTTTTCTATTACATTTGTAAAAGTACGCCTTTTGCACGCTTTGTTTTGGGATGGTTCTCTTTTTTCAGCGCAGCGCAAAGGAGCGATATGGGATACATCAATAGGCTGCATTGCGAATGGCGTTGGGGGAGTTTTTTTGATTTTGTTTTCTTTGCGGGGCATATCAAGCAAGCACATAAGATGGGTTTGGTGGGATTTACTAGAGGCATGAAATGGCATAATGCTAGGGTGAATGGAATGAAAATGAAATATTCTGACAATTCTTGTTGTTACATTGGATTCCAACGCTTGTGATTGTGACTGTGATGAGAAGTAGGCTAACATTGTGATTGAGATATCACCAACGTCTCCCCGCCGAGTACGTACCAGGTACTGGTACAAGGTTGGTACCTACTTACGCACCAACAGAATACCAACTCCAAGGTAACACAAAGGGAATCCTTCATCGACGTCGGCAGTTCCTAGCTGCCCTGCCCGTCATTCATCCACAGGGATGCACAGAGCACGGTCCACGGATATTTTTGCCGCTTTGGTATCCGTCAGCTAGCTCAGTGAGTCTCTGTTGTGTGTTGGTTGGCTCAATGGGTTCGATTGTTTGGGTAACGAGCTAGCTGATGTTGGACTTTACCTTTAGGGTTGAGCTGACGAACGAAGGGAAAGGTGCAGGGACGGGGGTGGTACGTATGCTTACTTGGTGGTGGGAAGGGGGGGATGGGAATGTTTCAGAGAGCGAGAAACGAGGAGGGGAGAGGGGATATGTGTGGGTGAGGAGAGGATTATGTTTATGTTTATCTCCGCGTTTTCGGGAGGGAAGAGGAGAGGGATTTTACGAGTGCGGCGTGGGCGTGGGAGGAAGGGGATGAGGTAAGGTTATGTATTTATAGATCATGGGAAGGGGGTCTGAACAATTTCCCTTTTAGGGAGTCACTGTCTTGCTCGTTTGTATACGTGTGGGGGGGTTTAGTGACAGATAGGTAGAGAGAGCTATAGAGGGAGGACGGCCCGAGGAGAGGAGAGGAGTAGAGCCGGCTATTGGAGGGAGGGGGTTGGTGTTGATGTTGGGGTGTAGAAAAGTTATGGAGGGGGAGAAGAGAGGCGATCACCGGAAGCACTAAACCTACAGTAACCGTAAAACGAAAGCGAAGCCTGTATAGGAATACGCATACGACGTTTCCACCATAATGGCGCAAGCATCGCAGTGCAGATCTTGTCTAGCCTTGAGCTTGTTGCGAGGGGGACAAAAAGGATACAGTTGCGTTTACAGTTACAGTGCATGAAAGACTGCAGCGGGTAAGACGGATAGGTAGGTAGGCTTGAATGGACTACGCCTCATACAGAAATGGAAGGGGAGCCAACTTTATCTGTGCTGTGCTGTTGGATTTCTGTATCGACGCCCAAGACGAGGCAAAGTAGAGATCGAAAGTATGTTGTGCGTTCGCGCCGTACGTTGGGGAAATGCAAGGGCGTAGACGATGGTGGGGTGAAATCTGACTTCGAGTTTGAATGGGAACGAGGCATAGCCCAAGTCAAGTCACCAACATTTCTGGGGCTCATGATGACCGGAATAAAAGAAAGACGTCGGAAAGACATGTAATTGGATAGGAGATAGCAAAGGTTCCAACATTTAGCGTCCTCCGAGCGATAACTCCCTTGTACATGCTACAGCCCAATGAGAGACCAAGAATGTACCCCCCACCACATCACAGGTAAAGTAGAGTACATGTTGGAGAATAATTGACTCAATTCGAGGTTCCAACAAACAAACCGATCCAGCTGTGATAAGAGAAGAAATCGGGTATCAATGTAACCCCACTTTGTCCGCGCGAATTGAATTGATTAAAAACACCCCATCTGCAACCACCGTGCACAATTTAAGCGCCTTGCCCCCAAAACCCCAAATCATGAAGACAGAAGGAGCGCATCGCGATTCGTACCGGTTGCACAAAGACGAGACCAGAAGAGGCTGCACAACATCTGTCCTGTTCTGCCCGCCCCGAAGCTGCAATGCAAAGCACAGCTGCTTTTCTGCACGTCGGAGCATTTTATGCTTACGTGCGGCGCGGTGCGAACCTTTTCCTCACAGCATTGTACGCTGTGGATGCGGTTGCAGAAACGAAACACGACCCGAGGACGTCGTTGGTGGCGCTGCTGATGCATGAATATCGCGAGCAATGGCTGAATGGGGTAAGAGGAACGTGTGTTTTCTTGTTCTTTTGGGAGTTTGAATTTAAAGATGAACGCTAGTTTGGGTTTTTTGTGGCTCGTTTCGTTTCGTTTCGTCTCGTGTCAGTTGAATTATGTCAACTGCCGTGCGCGGATGCATGCTGTTGGATTTGAGTTGGCCTGAAGGAATGGTAGCGAGGCCTGGGTGGACCGTGGGCTGGCTGTGCGGGGTCGCGAGAGGTTTCATGTTTGGGGCTGAGTGGCAGTGCTCTTGGGGATTTGTAAGAGAGTTCCGATATAGATATTTGTTGCGACGGATTGTGGTAAGGGATCGTCGTCATGTGTGCAATTTGCGAGTTGGCCGGATGTGTTGGAGGGTGTCTCAAAGGAGACGATGCTCGTCCAAAAGAAGCGAAGAGGATGGGGGAGGATGATACTTTGATTGTTGGGTCGGTGGCAGTGTGAATAAATGTATCACAAGATACAAAGTACAACATGAGAGGTAGTGGCAGTGTCGTTTCATCTTCATGGTTTGGGCCAGAGGATGAGTACTAAAACAGATCGTGACCACTACTAACATGACCACAGCAGACCTGCTTTTGATACATCATCACAACAGGTTGGTGCAGAAGGAATGACCTAGCAATCGCAGCGTCCAAACCATCTTGGGAACGTCGCGACCTCCCGGATATTTCGTACACCTGCTAGATATCCCAACAATCGATCAAAGCCCAGACCGAATCCACCATGTGGCACACTGCCCCATCTTCTTAGGTCCACGTACCATTTTAACTCACCCTACAAACAGTCAGCGTTGGAAGGCGTGCTCAGAAAAGAGAACTTTTAAATAATATGAGACGTGTTCAGAGCAAGCGAATGCTCCTGTGACCTGGAAAAAGGCAACGAGAATTTGGCCAGACTTACAAGTTCCTCTTCGTGAACTGCAGATACGTTTCCGGGTGCTAACATTCCCTTTTCCTGCATGGACTGAAGGAGAGGCTCTAGACGATGCTCACGCATCGAGCCACCAACAATCTCCAATGCCTCAGGAAACAGGAGATCAAAACACTCAACAGTTTCCTGGCCATCTTGAGCGTTTGTTGGCGACGAGAGCATATAGAACGGCTTGATCAATTTCGGATAACGAGTGACAAATAATGGCGAGCCTTGTGATAATGTCTCGGTGAGGTACCGTTCATGTTGAGCCTGCAAGCCCATTCCCCATTCTGGAGCACTTATGAATGGTGTCAACGATTTTAACGCATCATGTTGTAGATGGTCTATGGCTTCGGTGTATGTAATCCGACGCCAAGGCCCACCGAGGATATTTTCCCATCGACTCCGTATCACACCAGAACGCCCCTGCTCATCGCTTTCAAGGTCGGGGTTTTTGTTAGAGCTGAGCTCGTTAAGAAATGGTGATGCCTTCAGCGCTTTCGTGATGTGGACGATCATATTCTCAACGATATCCATCACACTATTCATATCCTCCACGAAACTCAATTCTGCTTCTAGCATGTAGAACTCGCTCAGATGGCGTGCAGTATCACTCTTTTCAGCTCTGAACGTCGGCGAAAGTGTCCATACTTTGCCCACCGACTGTGCTAATGCCTCAAGATGCAGCTGGCTAGAGACCGTAAGGTACTTGGGCGACTTGAAAAAAGTGTCGTCGTATTTCCCCCCTATTACATCTGCACGCGTGCCGACGTTGAAGACCTGCCCAGCCCCCTCACAATCCGAAGAGGTTATGATCGGAGTGTGCGTCTGTGTAAAGCCATTTTCCCCAAAATATCGAGTGACCTGTGCTATGCATTCGGATCGTAGTCGAAGTAGGGTGGTGCTGAAAGGAAGACGAGTCCGCATGTGTGGCATGGTGCGCAGATAGTCGGGGGTCATGTATTTCTTTTGCAGCGGAAACGTCTGGTGGGTCCATCTCAGCACATGTCTTCGGTATATCTCAAGCGCAGTTCCTACATACGGATGGATCGGATGGCCCCAGAATGTCTACCCCAGCTACATGGAGCTCGTGGCTCTGGCCTTTCGGATTAAGGGACTTTCGCCATGACCCGGACAAGCGGACTGCAGTCCCGGTTGACAAACTGCAGGTAGGACAGTAATCAGTATTCAATTCCGATATCAGATCATGTAGATACAGGTTTCACACCTCTTGGCTTGCTCTGGCGTAAGAATGGCCTGCAGGGGCTCTAGACTTGACCCGTCACCGATGGAGGCAAAGGCACGTTGTTTCTGCGATCGCAGCGACCTAATGAAGCCATTCACAACGACATTGCTGGGATCCGGCGGCGGGGTAGCGAGCAGATGTGCCACGGAAGGCGGAAGAGGGGCGGCGTCGCGGGCAGAGGAAAAGTTCCTGCTCCTGGGGCTCCGGAATGCCAGCTTGATACATGGTGCGAGTCGAGGTTGGACCATCGTACCCGCTCCCCGAAGCGGAGAAAACGTTGCAGACGGCCAAACAGCGCGGGGATCTGTGTTTCGAGTTTGGGTCCAGGATAGGAGCCGGGATATATGAGCTGGATGGTGTTGCGGTGGTGTTGATATTCTGTACAGTATCAGATGTAAAAAAAAGACAATAAGACATGGTTGGGGAAACGCGCGTGAAGGAAAAACAAACGAGGCGAGCCAAATGTCCAAGCGCGACGGCACGAACCGCGTCAATTTCACGACTTCACTCCCACGCCACGCCCCCCTCATATTTCTTCTCTTTCATTCTCACCTCGGCCCACCTCCTGTCAATGCAAAATGATAACTCACTTTGCATTAAATGATTATGAGGGAGCAGGCGTTGCCAATCCATATTCCATTATGTCTCTCCCCATACCCACATGGCCTCGTTAGTTGACCATGGACATTGACCCCCATTCTTTGCCAATAACTTCCTTTTTCGCGCCCGACTACGCACTGAACATTTTGAAGCAAGCCAGGGAACACGTCCAAGCACAGCCAGCTCGCCGTGGAATGGAGAGATAGTCTGCTTAATCTCGGAGAATGCTCCTCTTTGGTGTATCTAATGTTTGTATTCTTCTGCCACCTTACCAAATACCTTCGAGTACCAGTACCGCAATATCCATGTAGAACCCCAGGACACACGGATCCCCCCTCAATGCCCCAGAATTTTCTGTTGCATCCCTGTTTTCTATTTTCTGCCCTGCAGCTGAGTGACAGATCGAGCTCGCGAATCTCAGTGTCACTCGTTCACGGTGCACAATTGAGATCTTGGGATCCGGGATGCTGCATGAGCCTATCCACCCTTCATATCGGCCACCGTTATGCTTTGAAACCATTCGCTCTCGGGGACCTTCGAGGTTGCAAAGTTTGCACAAATAAAGCAATGGGACGTCCCAATGGAACTTCGGGTATATCAAGTGGGGTACCTTCCGTCGGGCGGAAGAACAGTATGAAATCCAGCCCATTGGAATTTCAATGGCATTTGTCTCAAAGACTTTTGATGCCCAATATCCTAATTCGTCCAATTGCCCCGGCTCGCAAGGCATGCCACTGGCAAGACGTGGCTTTTTATTGTCTCCTTCCGTTCATACATCCGAGCCCAGCTATATAATAAACACCCATGTCCATCGATTCCATGGTATCGGGTCTTCAGTCTGTCACAGGTCTCTCAAATTCTTGGTACTTTCTTCGTCAGCAGACAATTGCCCCTCCATCACAAAGACAACATGCCACCATCGAAGCCTAAGCCTTCCGAGATAGCAGCAGAGGCCAAGAGAACGTACATTCCATGGATCCGACAAAACCACGAAAATCAAACGTCTTTTCTATGTCACTCCGAATCCATGGTCGCCCAACCTTCGGGAAACCCAGATCGACAAGTCCATTTTGGTAAAGTCATCGACATTTCCACCGAGTACCAGACTGATCTTGTCTTGCAGCTTTCTACGACGAAGATCCTGTTGACCTCGCCATCAAATGGAGGCCAACCGAAAAAGAAGCCATTCCCGTGATTATGCCAGCAAATGATAAAAGACCAGGGGGAGACTGGGAGGCAGGCAAGTTTGATCTCGAATTCGGTCTACTCACATGACTTACCGAAATCAGGTGTAATGTCACCAGAAGAGTGCCTCTGTAGGCGAAGCAGCTTATTCGCAACAATTACAACACCAGGTCAGGGCAATCCTGCCCCATCAAACTACCCAATTCCCCCCAAAGCTGGCATCTACTCCGAGAACGTTGGTAAGTATGAAGACCTTCGGGGAGAATCAGGTTCATCAGAGCTGACTAAACTTCAGTGGTATTTCGTAATGGTCCCGAGCGGTATGAACCATGGCATGCACAAGAATACAAAAGTAAGTCCCCAACCTTTTGTATCTGCAATCTACTAATGAACCCAGCGATTCCTGTCATTTCGGTCTGCCCAGTCAAGCGGCCAAAGCTAGACACTTCCGGCAAGAAGTACTCTTTCAAACAAGAAAAGGAACTCATGCGAGACAAAATCCGCACAGTGCTTCGCATCGCTATCTGGTACGGCTACCCCAACCTCTGCATCGGCACATTCGGACTCGGACCCGGCTTCCGAAACCCACCGGAAGAAGTCGCCTCAATGTGGCGAGACGCTTTTCTCAAAGATCCTGAGTTCCAGAATCATTTCACGACCGTCGTGTTTGCGTTTCAGAATCCAGAGGGTCCTAATGCAACTACTTCGAGTTCTTCCAAGTCCTCGTCCAAGTCCTCTTCTTCCAAGAGCTCGTCTTCTAAGAGCACGGCATCATCTGATTTGGATATCTTCAGGCAGGTTTTCAAGCCAGCCAATATACACGGAGCATTCAAGGCTTGAATTACAAGCCACCAACATCAATATGCATCAGGATGATCTACAGGCGGACGTTTCTAACCAGGATGGAACTGTTTTGAAATAGAATTATGGGTCACAGGGATACGGCGGAGTTCTGTGGGGGAGCCAGGCGGCTTGGCGACGGCGCAAAAGTTTCTCAAATTGATGTTTGCTTGATCAGATATACTTTCATTTCTGTCAATTAAAAATCCATATACTCAATGACCACCATTCATTTTATTTCGATCATTTCAATCCTCACGGCAGTGAATATCTATCATATGACACATCTCCTTATCGAATCCAAGGCAACCTGCCGGCATAATCTCATGCAAACAGGCACGATACATCTGCGCAGAAAGGATTCGATCTGGCATATCATACCACCTGATCTCAGTACAACCCGCCATCTCGTCACACCGCCCCCGCCAATGTGCTACAGAAGCGATCTGCATTCCTCAAAGGTCTAGCCTAGCTGCCGAAAAAAAAAGCCACACGGATGCACCATTCGTATATTTCCCCATCCGTGCCTCAACGTCCATGAAGGATCTGTGCGCCCTCTAATCACGCCACCTGCACCGGCTTTCGATTTCACGGGTTGCACAACAGCACGGATCGGCGGGATCTGCAGTCAGCCTTTGGAATTTGTCCGGCTGAAGCTCCGATGGGAAAGCCGCATGGGACTCGAGATGGGAGACTGTTTGTGTAGGACGGTATCGGTAGACGTGCAGGCGACTCATGTATGTTTCCATCGGCGGCGTAGGGGCTTTATCAGCTGCAGTGTCGATCGTTGGATTGGATCTTTGTGTTTGTGTTGCGGAAGCAAGGAAGGCCTGGGAAGCTGAATGGGAGATGTGACGTTGTAGGGGTTCAGGATCTTTAACATATGATAATGAGAGATGTCATCAGGGTTCAGCTGGATTATGTGTCATTTGTGAATTCAGTAAGAGATCTATCTGAGCTTAGTATCCCAGTCGAGTGAAACTGAAAGTGGTTGAACAATGACACACGTGATCATCTATAGAAAAGGGGAATGCAAGAATGCACCAAGCGACCAGCCACTCCGCAGCCACTTGAGAAAATATCTCAGACCTATGACTCTCTGCCACGGGATCGGACAAGACTCCGTCAAGTGAGTAATCAACACCTCCAGCAAGTAAATGTGAATCATCCCCAAACTCAACATTGAAATGACCTATCACCTCAACACTTCACCCAACATAATCCAAGACTCTCTCAAACAAACACTGAAGCCTTTCTCGCCGAAACATTCCCTTGCGACCTCCATTCAGTGCATAGTCTCGACTCACTCACAAGAGCTGTCATGTTCCACCAGTACGGTTTCCGAAGTCCATTTCACGTTCCGATTTCCTGTTCCGAGACCCCATCTCCCTCACCACACACATCCAGTTCCTCCACACCAACACCAGAAACATCTCCATCTAATTCAAAAACCATGACAACAATAACAACCTCCCCAACTAAAACGCCGCGCATACATATCCACGAATTCGTCTTTTGTGGACAGTGCAAGCACCAGGAACAACTTGATGATTGCAGGTGTACGGAATGGGGGGTACGGGAAGGCGTATAAGATGTTTCGGGGTCCTTGCCTTTCGTGTTGGAGGTCTTCTGGTAATAGCAATGGGTCTGAAGAGAAGTTTAGGGCTGATGGGGTGAGTTGGCCTTTGCTAGGGTGGAGGATGGATTTTTCGTGAAGCTAAGGTGTTGTTCGCTTTTGGGGGATTTTTGCTGGTAGGAAGGTGGTTGGTATGGTGAGGGTAGAGAGGAATAGATGTGGAATAGAGCACGCTGGCTTTTCTTCATGGATCTCTGCCTCTTTTTTTGATTTTGATTTTTTTGATTCGATGGCAATCTATGTGAAGCTTCTCTGTGATCCAAGTAGGAACGCAGCACCGCTCTCTGCGGGTCTTAAGTATGCGTGGATTTACACCGAAGTCATTTGGTTACAGCTCCAGGATTGCTGAGTGTTTCTTTTGCTGGATAGAGAATTCTGAAATCAAAATACACATACAGTATAGGTACGTACAATACTCCGCCAGATCGCACTTTCTATACCGGAGTAACTCAGAAATTAAGGAAAAGGACGATCTTTTTAGCTAGGAGAGGCATTTCAACTTTTACAAAATACAGCAGCTCGACTAAGAAGCTGATCTTGTGCGTATAGAGTCATGACCTATGGCGCTTTACCACAGCATAGGAAGGCAACCTGGAAAGGTGAGGCCTGACGAAGAAGTACAGCCAAAGCCACCATTTGCTCGACATCATCGAGCACAATGAACCAATTTGTGAAAGACTGCAGTTTTGCCTTGAAATTCTCGTTCGAAGAGGCGCGTACTTTTCCCTTTTCGATAGTCTGGAAAGTGCTGATATCAAAATGGCTAAGTTCTCGGGAGTTTCGGCAATCCCATAACATGAGGCTCAAGACGTAAACTGATTGTGGCCCAAAATGATTGAGACAACTGTGTAAACTGTCCAATCGTTCATCTGAAGTTAAAACTCGAAACCACTGTTCAGCCATGGAGACGTCATCGAAGAAATCTTGATATGGTCGATCTCTTAGCGCGGCTAACACCTCTTCGAAGTTTCTAGCATCCGGTATTTCTTGCCAGCTCTCATTTAGGGACGTCGTTTGGGGAGACTTACGCCCAAAGTCCTTTGCTTTTGGCTCTAAAGCGGAGTTTGATGGAGTTTCTTCAATTGTAATAGGAATGAATTCATGAATTGCAAATCTCCTTTTATCCTGGGTCTGTATTGCCCGACGTTCTCGCTCCAGAGAATTAAATGGGCGGGCAAGTACCTGTTGCTCAATATCTTGTCCGTAACTCGTTTCCTGAGCGAGCCGTACTGCTAGCAAAATCTGAGATTCCGGCAAGTTTTCGGGGATACGAGGCCTCGACTCTGATTGACTAGCTTGTCGCTCATCACTCTCCATGTGAACACTGTATCTTGCAACAAAATCTTCCACCTTCGGTAGTGATTTACCCAACAAAGCGCTTTTGTCTTTTGATGGGTCAGAGCCCTCACTTGGCAACTGGCCCGACGGCGAGGAGATATAGGGCATTGCTTCTGATAACCAGACCGAGTCCCGTTTAGTCTGGTTTCGTAGCATGCCAGTGTCGTCCAAATCAGAGTGTCCAGTGGTCATATCTTGCGATTGAATCAGGTATGATTCGTCTGCAGCTAGCGCTTCATTCTTCTCAGCCTCTTCCAAGCTTGATATTGATGCTCTATTGGCCATGATGTATGAACGGAGAATCTGTTCTTCCCGCCTTCTCAGTTGTTCTGATGCTAAAGAACTGAAAAGGGCATTAGTGCCAGAAATGGGATAGCGATCGACATAATCTCACTCACCGGAGAGACTGTAGCTCTGATAAAGTCAGGGTGTGAAGCATAGCCAAGAGATTTGTTTGCAACGCCGCAAGTCTTCGTCTTAACACCTCAACACGCTTCTGCTTGAACGCCCACTTAACACGACCTGTCTTGCTTAAGATGATAGATGTAGATGCAATATTTCTATCGTCACTCGGATTCGCCAAGTCGCTCAATAGCATCTCGTAGCGGGTGAACAGATCTCGACAACTGCGAATGACATTTTCGGTATTCTGAAGAACCCCTGCAGAATATTGGACGCCTTCTTTCTCGAACAACGTCCGTAATTGATCGAGTGTATTAGCAAAGAGGGATATTTCGAGGGCGACTGCGTTGATCTCCTCTTCGGCCCCGCCGATTGTCGAAGCAAAGGAGTAGAGTTGAATCGACAGCTTTGCTGCTGTGTCAATGAGTTGGAGGATGCTGGCTGCAGAGCCAACTATCCCAAGAGCTTCCATGATATTTCCATGAGACGATGTGTTCCAGAAATTGGATGTGCGCTCTTTTATGTGCATGCACTCTTCAGCCTCGTTGATTAGCGCTCGTTGCGCCCGGCGATGTGCCTTGCCACATACTGGCCAATCGTTGGCTACAGCTCCTCAGCCCCGAACGCCATCAGGGTTTTGATCACGACGTGATAATTCCCATATCAGCCCCGATGGTGTATGAAATCAAAAATAGCTTAATTTTTGCCTACTACATACCTAAGTGCGAAAACAAAAAGGTTGAGGAGGCAGTCACATGATTTGCTTCGAGGTTACCCCTGAGGAAGGTACGATGCGGACCCACGCCCGCCCCAAAGACCTCATGCAATTTGACACAAACCAAATAAACTGGATACCCTAAGCTGTCTTCGGACGTTCAAACTACTCTCTCAACTTCACCTAGATATTTCAGCATCCCTAAAATCTATTTCATCACTATGCATCGCGCTCCAAGTGCCCCAGACACAAACCTCGACACGTCTTCAGGATTGACCCGCGTTCAGAGCATCTCCGACTTCAACAGGGTATTTTCTAGGCGTGATCGAATCCGACTCTCCACATTCGCTAGCACAGGATATTCCGAAGACAATGGCTCCGAGAACAGTCAAGTTCTGTACATGACAACACCCGCGAAACAGAAGAGACCAGGCCGTTCATTTTCCGAAATCAGCTACAACTCTGTAAGAAAAATGGACGGTCCATCGGAGGGCAAGCCTGATGCCGCCATTGATGCTGTGATGGAGGAGCTGGCTTCGAACATCATCGACAGGGAGATATACGAGTGGCAATATGTGTGCGAAACCGGTCGTCCATATTGGTGGTCTCCAGAACAGAAATACCACAGATTGAGAAGGCTCCTACCTCGAAAGTCCCACGAAATCAGTCCTCGAATTTGGATGCGAGATGTCGACGAGCATTCGAAGGCGAAGGACAATGTCCGACGTCGAAGCGTGTCCGAGAGCTGCGAAATCGACCTAGTGAACGTCCACAGCCTAGCACATATGGTTGCGATTCAAATACTCAGCTCATGCTTCACACTTCCCCCAGATCAGGTCCTTGGTATTCCTTCACCCAACTACCAAACATTTGATAAGGCTGGCGCGACAAGGATTCCAGATCCTCGAATGATCAGCTCGCTGAGAATGCACACCCAATTCCGATACTCCCCATGCTTTGGACATCAGGCTCGAAATACATCTCCAGTGCAGGTGTGGCCAAGTCCACACGATGGACGCAGTCAGAATACGTCGGCGTCAATTTCACCCATAGGTACCGGCTTCCAGACACCAGATATTAGGACTTCGGGGTTCCAGGGCAAAAGAAATAGAGGTCATCGAACGCTGCATGTCACTGAAGGTACAAACCCCTACGGCTCTGTTGAAGAAGGCACCAGTCACCATGGACAGGCCGACTCGAAAAGACTAGACCCAACTGTTGTTGGGTTCTCAAGGCGCCGACGGAGGAGTACTCACGGCCAGCATCCCAGGTCTTTCACGCTCCCACACATTCCAGGCCATTCAAGAAACATGAATAGTCGACGACGAGGAACAGACTCTCCGAATCAACCGCCGGCCCCAAATTCATCCGCAGTCGACGACACTATGAACCCAGCTGAAGCGTACCGTGGTACGGATCTCGCACAGCAATCAACCATGAATTATCGAATGCACTCAGTCATCCGATCTGAGCCCCATCATGTCTTCGTTCAACCGGTGCGAGAACTAGTCGTGAAACGTTGGAAAACATTCAGACGTCGATTCGGGGGCAGTCTACACTCTCCACTACCGACTGGCACGTCGGAAGATCACCCTCCAGAGATATCAGAGACTGCTCGGAGTGGAACTTCCAGTCCCGTTGTGAGCAACGATGGCAGGATTCGTCGGCAAAGGGCTCAAGAAAGGGGTGACATCCACAGCAGCAGTGTTGACAGTACAACTCACTATAATTCGCCGGTCACTGGATGCGCCACACCAGATGACAATGGCGTGTCGAGGCCGTTTTGGATAGATTCCGGCAAAGCCAGTCCAACATTCCAACTTGAAGACCCTTTGTCCGCAGCGGCAGCACTGGCCGCTGCCGAGTTATCGGATAAGAATTCGAACAAACTGAGAACAGATGCACCACCGTCCAGTGCTAGCCACGGCTCAGACTCGCACAGGGTTCTTTCTACAACAGTGGGCGGGAATCCGTTTGCGAGATTTGATGCTGGGACACTCTCGCCACCAAGCTCGCCATGCACGCGACCATATTCACGGAGAGGCTCTGTGAGAAGGAGAAGCATGCTTTCGGAGGTGTATACACCGGATGACTTCTTTTCGGTTGCAGCCACATACAGCCATCGCGGACCTATGCTTAGCCCTCTCGGGAGTTCACTTGAGAGTCCTTTGGATGATGCAGCGCGTTTTCCCCTTTCTCCAGGAATACTTCAGACGCAAGAAACTATCAGAAATCCAATTCCGGCTGGTCCGTTCAAGTTAATGGATGTAATAGCAATCAACAGCCAAGAGAGACCTAGGTTTAGTAGAACAAGCACAAGCGGGACGCAGGTTTTCCATCCTGGCGCAGAAGGCGTGGAGATAGATGGTCTGCCTGTTGGACCAAGGAGAGACGTATGGAGTGGAGGCAGGAGAGAAAGAACATACCTGTGAAGCACTGCATATCGTTAAACCTCGAGCTTGTTTTCACGTCCCTTGTTTGGTAACGAGAGCCGTAGTAGAAACAATTGGATTAATGAAGAATTTGAACGAATCGGGTATCTTCAAACCCTACAGCTCCTACCCAATATCCCATGCTGTTCAAGACAGAGTACAAGTACAGTCCGAACGCCGTCCCATGCCTCTCGATGCGCCCCTAATCCCAATAATGTGTCATGATAGCGCCATCAACCAGTCTCAGCTTCCGGCTTGATGCTAACCATCTCATATTCTCCAGCTCCGTCTCTGCCTCTCCCTCTGCCTCTTCCCCTTCCATACCCCTGTTCCTCATCACCACCTTCCCTAGCATCCGTATTTGCCCCTTCTCCCGACGCAGCCGTCGTACTCGCGCCCCCAAAATTAATCGGCCTTAATTCCCTCCATTGACAACTCCAGACCCCTAGACTAGTCATCATGCCCGCGCTCGCGATTTGTAAGGCCCACCAGAGCCAGTTGGAGGGTATGGAATGCGAGTAGAGGGATGTGACGATCAGGTGTATGAAATGTAGCGTGAGCGCGAAGTCGGGGACTAGTTTACTGCGCGATATGAAGAAGAGGATACTCAGAACCCTACACGCGCAAAATATATCAGCAAAGTATCCTCTGTCCCTTTCTCCTATCCTAACTAACCTTCAAACATAGAAAAAGGGGAAAGGCAACATACCCAAACAAACTATTCAACAACCACACCAACCCCAACATCCACCCCACCGTCGTATCACCCCTCAAGCTCCGCCAACTCAACACCAAATCGAAACTGAAATGCTTGCCTGCCACCAGCGCCGTGAATAAGATGAGCGCTGTGGCGACCGCGTACCATATTGTTTGTAGGAGGAGGATCTGGGAGAGGATTTTTAGGGGCGGGAGCTCGGTGAGCGCGCCGGGGCGGGGGGGTCGGCGACGGCGTGCCATGTTATTTCGTAGGAGGAGGAGGGAGAGAGGGTTATCTGGGAGGCATTTGAGGGTTGTGTATGCAGGCTGATGATGGGATGGGATGGGGACAGAAATGTCGTGACGGATTGGGAATTTGGAGTGGGCGGTGAGGGGATTCTGCCGAGTCTGTGCTCCTGCAGTAGAGATACTTTTTGATCTGGAGGAGCTACAACAACGGTCTTATTTGGAGAACACTTCACAACGTTTTTTTGTTTGCTTGTATTTGTACGCTCAATTGTGTCGCAAGGAGATTTCCAGTTCTAGGTGAGTCTTCTATGCTTTGTACTCGCTGTGAATAACCGCCAAATACTAATTAGAAATAATAGCTTCTTCTCAAACAACGCCCCAAGACAAACCAAGTCCACGCGAATATGGGACTCTTCGGCTCCTCTGCAACCTCTCCTCCACCTCCCAAGATATCTTCCGATGGCGCGCCTATAGCTCCAGACCGGTCACAGCGCGCGAAGTGCTGGGAGGCGAGGGATGCGTATTTCAGGTGTCTGGACAAGAATAGTATCGTAAATAGTATTGAGGAGAAGGATAAGGCGGCGAAGGCGTGTTCGGGTGAGGGGAGGGCGTTTGAGGCGAATTGTGCGTCGAGTTGGGTATGTGGTTATTTCCTCCTTGTGTGGTGAAGTTGGGGTAGCTTGGACGACAATTTGTGGAAATCGAGATGGCTAGAAAGACACGAGGCTAATGGATGTTGGAATAGGTTACATACTTCAAGCAGCGGAGAGTTATGGAGTATCAGAAACAACAGACGTTGGAGAAGTTGAAGCTTGAGGGGGCACAGGAGATGCCGGGGCAAATAGGCCCGCCGGGACCGGGGCAGAGGCCGTGAGGGACGATATACTTGTACAACAGAAATGGGCAAACAGCATTGGGATGGCGTTATGGTGGATTACTATAATCGAAACTCTCCTTTCAGATCAACTTGCTGGGAATCAATTGCTGTGATGCCGTGGCGAAACCTGGGGACTCCTTACGAAGGCAAAGGAAGCCCGGGTGGCAAGGACTTGCCAAATATGTATGTGGCAAGTATCCTTCATCTATCAACATGCCTTTCATTGATCTGCCAAGCTTGTTATGATTTGACCTGCTTCGGAATCATGTACGTCCGCCTTTCATTCCTTTTTCTCAACCTCTACCCTCACAACTTCTGCTTCAGGCTCAATGCCATCCATCTTCTCCAACATGGTCACCGTCTCAGCATCTTCAAACAACCTCGCCAACTCCTCAAGGGTTAAACCCTTCGTCTCGGGGTAGGTGAAATACACCATGACAATAAATATTACCAGCATACCCAGGAAGAACAGCCAGTACTTCCATCCAATAGCCTCAATCGCCACTGGGTTCGCATATTGCGAGACAATCAGCAGTGCTTGACCGATGGCAACCATAGCTGCAAGACCCTTTGTGCGCATGCTGTATGGCAAAATTTCTGTTGGATATGCGTATGCTAAGGGATTACAGGCAATGTTGAATCCGGCATTGTACAGGAAGAGGAAGAAAATGGCCATGTATGCTGCAGCGTTGGCGCCACTTTTCTCGAAAACGGCACTAGTGATTGTGATGCCGATGTTGGAGCAGAGCATGCCGATGAGAGAGACGAGCCATAGAGATCGGCGACCGATTCGACTGTGAGGAACGGAACATCAGTATTGGTTCATAAGGACCTCTCCAAAAGACTTACTCGGCGAGACAAGCTCCAGCAATGGAGATGAGGAAGTTCCAAATTTGCATCCCGCCGTTGATGCCAGTCTGCTGATTGGTACCGGTCACGTTGAGGGACGTGAGCAGTGGGCTGAAGTAATAGCTGATTACTCCTTGTCCACACCTATTCAAGTCAGTATCTTCTCGCTTCAAGAAGCATGCCACTTACCATAAGCACAAGACAAACACGGAGATCGTAACGCCCATCTTCTTACGGTTGCAGTTGTATTCCACAGAATACTCCATCCAACCTCCGAGTGTCTACTTTCAATAGCAAGAGCGTTATTGATCTCCTCGATCTCATACACCACCAACTCATCATCAAGCTGGCCATTAGCGTGGTACTCAGCCAGCATCTGTCGAGCCTCCTCAGCTCTACCCTTCGCGAGCAAGAAACGAGGCGATTCAGGCATGAACGGAAGCATTACAATCAGAAATACAGGTGCAACACCTTGGAGCAGTGAAGGGATTCTCCAACACCAACTATTATTCATATGTCCAGAGCCAAACCTCCCCCAAGCAGCAACAATGGCACCGATATACCAGAACGTGTTGAAGAATCCTAGCACTGTTCCTCGTTGTCTGGGATGGGCGAGTTCTGCAACCATGGATGGCCCAGTGACGCAGGTGAAGCTGATGCCAACACCGAGGAGACATCGGCCGACCATGAATTGGGCATACCCGAACGCGGATGTCTGGATGATTGTGCCGATTAAGGTGAAGATTGAGCCAGCATACATTGCTGCTTTTCGTCCATAGCGATCGGAGACTGGGGAAGCGGGGAGTGAACCGATGAAGCCGCCGACAAAAATGATGGTTGTAATGAGGCCAATGTGAGAGGCATCTGGATATGGCATATCTGCATGCTTTTAGTACAGCTTCTGTTTTGAATTGTTCCAGAAATAGAGATCGTTCTGAGAGTATTCAAGCGTACCTTTCAGCCAAGGCTTCATAGCCTGAAAATTCCCAACAACAGCCTCGTCATAACCGCATGTCATCTGCGCAGTAATGATACACAGAATCATGAAGTTCAACTTCCGCATCCCGGGATCTTTCCACCATACTGGGTTGGTGTTGTTCCCAAGGGTCTTGGTGACATCGGGGCGTGAAGGTGCCATTTTCTCAACCTTCCTCATACTTCAACTTTTGCACAAAAATAAAGGTCGACACTAGTTATGATAATGGGATCTCTCACCAATATATAATTTTCATCCCCACTCCTGCTATCGCTCTTTATCTCAACATCACGACTCGTTACTCTCCGCAGTCCTTCTCACAAGCTGGAGCTGGGGTTGTGTATCGGCACTCGAACATTGATATGGATATCATTATCCTGGAGATGCGGAGGTCAGTCTAAAACTTTAATTGTTCAATCATTGGCATGACTTTGAGGATCTTGATAATTGTTGGCCCGCGGGCAATTGAGCGCGGCGCAAGAACCGGGAGTGTTGGCTCGCGCCGTCGAAGCTTACACGGCCAGGTGGGATTTCTGACCCTGCTTCCTTAAAAATTATGGGTCTAGGGATATGGAGAACGAGCCTTGACACTATTATTGCTAATCTGCCATGCCGTCAGCTTTAGGACACAAGCACTATGGGCATCGATTGAGTGCAGCGCGGCGCAACTCCGGAGACAAACCCCATACTCCTAGTACACTTTCAGTTGCCCATGCTTAAGCCTTGTAGTCCTCGGCCAAGTGGCGAAAGGCTGAGAAAGTACCATCGTACATTCGGTTGATGGACTTGATCTAAGTATATTTAAAGAACCGCTCGTCACATCCGGGAAACTGACCATATTTATCCAACACACACTTGTTCACCGTCTTGATTACTACTACCCTTAATTAGCCCGAAACCTCCCATCATGCCTCACGCTATCCTTCCAGATGTCGAACAGAAATACGGCGACTGGCGTGACCAACTCTTCCACGATGGCTACGCCATCGTCAAAGGCGCCGTTCCCGCCGACAGAGCGGCCAGCTACGTCGAGCAAATGACCCAATGGCTCGAGAAATTTCCCCTAGGATTCAACCGCAACGACCCCTCAACCTGGACCGAAGAGCACCTCCCCGCACACATGAAGTAGCCCATACCACCCCTATCCCTTTAAATCACCTCAGCTAACCGATCAACAGAGGAGGTATGTACCACGGCTACGCCGTCTCCCACGAGAAATTCGTCTGGGACGCCCGCCTCGAACCAGGCGTCCTAGACGCCTTTTCCAAAATCTGGGGGACGTCTCAACTCCTCGTCTCCTTCGACGGCATCAACATGACTCTCCCGCTCCCCTCTACCACCCGGCCCAAATCAACACCATGGCCACACCAGGACCAAGATTCCAAGATCCAGGGTTTCCAATGCGCGCAGGGGATTATCAATTTAATTGATAATGGACCTGAAGATGGCGGGTTGATGGTTATGAGGGGCAGTCATAGGTTTAATGATGAGTTTTTTGAGGGGCATAGTATGGAGAAGAAGGCGAAGTGGGGGAAGGTGCCGGATGATTGGCATGGGTTTGATGAGGATGAGGTGAAGTGGTTTGAGGGGAAGGGGTGTGAGTTGGTTAAGGTTGATTGTGGGGCGGGGGATTTGATTGTGTGGGATTCGAGGACGGTGCATTATAATGTTTTGTCGGAGGGGGAGAAGACTAGGGCTGTTATTTGTGAGTTTCTTGGTCCCCTTCAGGCGTTTCTGGGTTCTTGTTAGTTATGGTCGTGACTGATTGGGTTTCGAGACGCGTGTTATACTCCAGCAGCACTTTCTACGCCTGAGCAATTGGCAGTGAAGAAAGAGATATTTGAGAATAGGGATAGAACTGTAAGTGTTGCTGCTTTCGTTGGCGGAAAATTACTGACTTGAGCAGACGCACTGGCCGCACCTCAATTTCTGGAGACAAGGCGAAATACTGAGATTTGGAAAAAAGGATCCGTATCATCGCGATCGGCCATTTGAAGAGCCTGTTATTTCCGACAGGCTATTGGAGTTGGCTGGGGCGAAGCCTTACCCTGTCGAGGCGTAACATTTTGTATTCTTTTGTGGCAAATTCAAAGGAGTCTTTTTCATTTACGTCCCAAGATATCCGGGCTTCGTTTTATTTTGGTGTTTTTGACGAGGGCAGGGGCGAGCGGATCTGGAATGCAATTGCAGTTGCCGTTGGCTTCGGCTTCTTCTCCCCCTTTTCCGATTACGGACCGAGCCGAGGTGAGCCTTGGCACTCGTCACTTGCTGATTTTTTCACCTCCAAAGTCAAAGTGAGATGGCTTTGCCATTATTCCTATCGAAAAATTTTCTCGACATTTTCCTCCAACCACAGACTGAACTTATTGCATTTAATAACTCAGAAGCTCACTTCTAAAGTCATTGCGTCATGGATCCGGCAACCCCTTCCCCCGCAAAGCAACTCACCCTTTTCGTGACCTTCCAAGTAGCGCCCGAAAACATCGAAAGGTTCAAAGAGGCTCATCGTCCCGTCTGGAAAGCCTGCTCGGAAGAGCCGGAATGTCTTTTATTTGATGTTTTTCAGGACCCTGAGAAGCCGGGGCGTTTTAGATTCATCGAGATTTGGAGCAAAGGCAGAGAATGGTTTGAAAAGGTATGTCCTGGGGTTTTACCGTTGGCGTCGGAGCTAACTCGGGGATAGGAGCAAATGACAAAGCCATACTACACGGCACTTTGGGAGAGATCTAAACCTTTGTGGATTTTTGATGGTAAGTTTCTGACTTAAAATTGTGTGATAGCGGGTCTGATCTCGATCGTGTGTTAGTCCAGCTAGAATACTTTGAGCGAGAGGGCGAAGGGAGTGCTTGGTCCGATGCGTACCTTACAGGTGGGAAGAAGATGGACAAGAAGGTTTAGGGCTTGAACTGTCTAGCGCTTGTATCCGCGGAACTGTAATTCAAATGTTTTCTATGCTGCCCCGATGATTGGTCAAGAAAATACCAAGCTTTCCTTCAAACTATTAAGGTTACCCCGCAGCTGGCGGCGGATCATTAGCTGGCGCACGGTTAGTGAGATCTCGAGTGAGATCTCCAGTAACTCAATACCAAAAAATGTTTGCACGCCCCAGTTTCTGACGCTACTCAAGTTTTTCGAGGAAAATATGACGTTTTGATGTCCAAGCTCGGCAATGATCTGTTGAGAGAAACGTGTGATGGGATTGTATAAAGGCCTTTAAAAAGTCTCCTGCTGTCAGTTTGCCGTTCACATTTCCCCCTATATTTATAACCCCAACTTCCAAAATGCACGCCTCAACCGCTTCGGCCTCCCTGGTCGGCCTCGCATGCCTGTCGGTTCTCACATCCGCATCTCCCTTTTCATTTGCCAACAATCCTCTTGGTAATGGTTTCCCTAACCCAAAACCTGAGCAGATCTTGGCTATTGAGGCACAAGCCCACGGAAGCCTTCCAAATGGAGCTTCTCCATCAGCAGTTAAGAACAACACTGTGACAAGTTTGCAACTCATCGCTTTCAACGAAATTTTTGAGGCAGCGTTCTTTTCCTCGACTATCAACAATATCACAAACAATGTTGAGGGTTTTGCTATTCCCAACGGCACTTACAGGGATGCTGTTTTGGAGGGCCTGACTGCCATCCGTGCTCAAGAGGAGCTTGTAAGTTATTCGATGTGCCTCACAGGGGCCCAATTGCTAATCTTATTTTTCTCCAAAGCACACTTTGTTTGCCAACACATCTCTCTCCGCCCTAGGAGCACGTCCCGTCCAACCTTGCGAGTACAAATTCCCTACTACCACGCTCCCCGAAGCAGTTGCTCTCGCCTCAACCTTCACCGACATCGTGCTAGGCGCACTGCCCAACATCCAAGGGCTCTTGGCAGCAGCTGGTCCCATGGACGCAGCCCTCATCCCCGGCGTCGGCTCCGTCATCGCCCAAGAAGGTGAGCAAAACGGCGTCTACCGCCTCCTACAAAAGAAAGTCCCCAGCGCCCTCCCCTTCCTCACAGCCGGCACCCGCGAATTCGCTTTCAGCGCCTTGAACCAGAACTTCATCGTCCCCGGCTCCTGCGAAACAAGTTTTATCAACCTGCCCATCTTCGAGCCCCTTACTGTCGTCACCTCGCCAATCGAGCCAAAGGCGCAGACTCTTTCGTTCAGCTTCCCCATGCCGGCTGATGGATCTTCGCCTGATTGGAGTGTGCTTTCTGTTGCGTATGTGAATCAGCAGAACGTGCCTGTTGTGGAGAAGCTCGAGGGTATTACTGTTTGTGAGACAAATCATACTGTTGAGTTCACGGCTGCGTTCCCTTATAATGGGACATCGTTTGGTAATGGGTTGACTTATGCTTTGGTTACTGAGGGTCCTACCAATTTTACGTCGGCGGATGATGTTGCGAAGGCGACTAAGTATGGACCTGGTCTCATCGAAATCAACTAAGCGATGGAGATGTATGTAACATTGTGAATTCGAGATTTTGCGATGTTTGGCACGATTCGCTGCGAATATGAAAAGGAATGATCTAATGTATATACGAAAAGCAATGATTAATTAATAATTTATAAGCCATTAAAGTTCAAACACCATAGCGCTTGAAATACAAACTTTCCCCACTAATTTTAACAAAGCACCAACTCCGCGTCTCCGCGTGAATGAACAGCTGCCGCTAGAAGAGTGATTATAACTTGCTATAGCCAAGTCCTGTCTGTTTTGAATGCTATTTACCTTCACACAAAATCTAGATTCACATGAACTTACTTCAAAGTGAGAAAATGCTTCAAAGTGAGACCGTCAGTATAGATCTCTTGGTTTCCAACCCAAAATCCAAAATTATCATCATACCATAACTCCCGAAGCAGAAATACCAACAAGAATACAACAATGCCAAAACAAATACGCGAAAGCTCCTCCAAATCGAAGTACTGGACTTGCTGTCACAAGTACACATCAGGCTGGGAGCAAGGTCAAGAGGCACGTACCCCTCTCTCATTTTGATGTAAAGTTTTAATACCGAAGCAGCTGACATTGTCTCAGTGCAGGACGGAGAATCATGGAACTCATGCTCTCTGTGGGGTGTGCAGGAACAGATGCTGTTCGGATTGTTTGCGGCGGGAGATGTCGGAAATGGGTATATTGTAACTTAATTTAGTCAAGGTAAGGGATTTGTTTCAGGACAGGTAGTGCAAATGTCGTTGAGCTTGAGCTTCTATATGTTCCCGATTATGTCTTTCATGTCTGCAGATGCAATTTTTGAATTCTTGTTCCACCGGATATTATAATGATTCGCATACGTACTGGGTACCTGATTTCCTAAATTTCTTTGTCGCTGAAAGTCTAGGGGGAACGTTACCAGCTACTGCGAAAGTTAGGCTCTAATCTTATACTCGTTGGTTTCATATTAGTCTTTGGACATGAGCAGCGGCCGCTGTTACCTGAGCTGAGGGTAGAGTATTCCTGAGCCATGACCTAGATAGCCCGAGTATGCCCTGAGTCGGCCTGAGCATGCATTGTGAGGCCATTTTAGCGCCTAAAAGGGCTCGGTTTGGCTCCTTCAAAGTCCGGTTACACTTTCTTCGTCTTGAGTTATGTAGATTCCATTTCGGCTCCCTGGCGGCCGGATTTCTCTGGGAGCCATTTTGGATACACAGTCGCTTACACCCGCGTGATAATTACGTCTCCTTACTGAAACAACATTCCCCCACACGCTTCCATATTGATTAACTATCATTGCTACGTCTACTTAGGGCGTAATCGCCCTCAGCTCACCCTCGATCTCAGCTATTCAAATCTTCTTGATTACCTACATTAGCACTGTCATCAATACCTCGGAATCCGCTCGAAAAAAGACTTCAAAGTGTCTTTTAGCCTCTTCTGAGCTCGTATAAGAGAGTTTATATAAGAGGAATAGAGCGTGTCGGTATGAGTTTGTTGTCCCAGATCATAAGTTAGTATCTTACACTACGCTAGGAGCTTATCCTTGGTTAGTTGACAAGCTTTAGGTGAAATACACGGCTAAATAATAATACCTGTTGCTTTTGATAATATATAAGATTTTGTTATTGCGACTTTTGATCTCATCATTCGCCACTGATTTCTGCGTCAAGGTCTTCATCACCCCCTAAAAAATTTCCTCCCTTTAAGAACATCAGGTAGATACTGTCAACCCCCGAATGTTAGTCTCTATATAGCAAGGGACATGTAAATAAAACATAGGGGTAAGTAGAACTATCTCACCTCCTGCTCGACCCTTTCTTGTTTAGAATCAGGGTGATATCTAGAGTTGTTCTCGTCTTCTAATCCCTCTATCGATTCTGCCGGCACGTTCCTAAGATGCATTGGCACTGTCAGGGCAGAAACCCCAGGCTCTTTTAGAACCGACAGAGCGCTAGCCAGGCCCATAAACACACCCATACTCTTTTTTGCCCTGGCCAAAGCGACAGCAGCATGCGCGAGGCTTATTCGACATTCTGGCATACCAATCTTCTCTGCAGCGGAATAAGCAGCAGTGGCAAGAGGTAACAAACTGTTATCAGCTGTTCCGATATCATCAGAGGCGATTAGTATCATGTGACGGGCAATCCATAAGGGGTCTTCCCCATACTCGAACATGCGTGCCAGATAGTAGAGAGCGGCATCTGGGCTGCTACCTCGGATGGACTTGTGGAAGGCGGACATGTTGTCATAACGACCGTCCCCACCTCGATCATAAACAAGTGTTTGTGTCATCGACTTCTTGATGTCTTCTTTGGTAATATCTGGCCGTGACGAAAAGCTCATAGCGAGGTCGAGAAGATTCAGCGCTGTACGTGCATCACCCGCGGCAAAGGCTGAGAGATAGGCTATCATGTCCGAATCGAGAACAGGAGGCCGAGATTGGCCTGAATATTCAGCTTCTAGGGCACGCTCAAGTATAGTCTTGATATCGCTAGTAGCCAGTTTTTCGAGAGTGAATGTACGGCATCGTGACAGTAATGTACCTGAAATCTTGAAAGATGGGTTCCTGTGAATATAAGCAAGCTAGTCTCGAATTAACAGTAGAAACTCATACTCAGTTGTTGCGCCAATTAATGTCACCAATCCCGACTCAATAGGTTCCACTACATAAACAGTATGTTAGGTTCACCAGTAGGGGAGAGAGTATACATTCGAGTTCTTACAGAAAATGTCTTGCTGTGACTTTGACAACCGGTGAATCTCGTCACAAAACATGATTGTCTTCCGACCGGACAGCTTTTGCTCGCTCCTGGCCTACGAGAACGTGAGTGTTTTTGCTGTAAACGGCCCCTAATACGAGCTTGAAGCCGGCACATACCTCAGAAAAGAACTTTTTACACTCTCCAACCCCAAAATTTGTGCTGTTAATTTCTATGAACCGACCCTTAACCATCGAGGCAATCACTCTCGCAATCGTTGTTTTGCCGGTTCCAGGGTCACCCCACAGTATCATTGACGGTATCCGGCCATGTTTGACTATCTCTCGAAGCACGCCTTTTGGACCAACTAGCTCTTGACCACAGATGTCGTCGAGGGTTTGCGGTCTCATTCGTGTAGCAAGAGGAAGCTCTTTTTGGAAGGGATTAGTAGTCTTCGGTTTTTTTAGAGCAGGACCTCCCCCAATAACATCGACAGTATTGAGATCTAACATATGCGATGGCGTGGTGGATTCCACAACTCTCTTATTTCGAGCCACACTGCCATCAGCTGTCTTTCTGGGGCTTAGTTGTGAAATGGCGGTAGAGATGGGTGCATTTGCTTTCGGCGTTGCATGGACAGTTGCTTGATTTGCTGCAGGTCTTTGGAAGAAGGATGACACGGGTAATGCATCATCCTGCTGACCAGATTCAGGAGATTGATCTTCAATGAAGGCTTGGCATTCTGAGTCGATATGCTGGTTAATATTTGCCGACTTGACGGGCTTTGAACAAATTGGACAATCGACCATTGGAAACTACGGCCTAGCTGGCGAAGATTGGAAAAAAATAATAGAAATAATGAGTCGTACTTTAGCGACATCGCCAACAGTTATACTTTTGTTCATTGGTGCTGACGCCACGGAATGGGAGGCGGTCAAAAGTCATGAGGTGTGGTCGTGATCCTGTCATCGCCACATGCCTTGGATTGGGTGCTTTGAATCTATGCTAGCTCTTTATAGGTCCTTTGGCGAGGCGGCTCCTGTGCCGGTGAGGTTCCCTGCATTGCACGGACCATAAATGAGATGGCGCCCGCCAATTGCGTTGCAGAATCGATCACTCCCAAACCGGAATGTGAGCCGGGTGGATTGAGGTGCCACTTGGGCCGCTTACGCCTAGCATGTGCCCAATGACACCTCTTTGCATTATCACATTATATCAGAAAAAGAAAAATGTAATTTTTGCTTCCGGAGCGGGGACACAGACTGTATTTGGAGAAACCCGGAAGAAGCTTCTTTGAATGGATCTGCTGCTAAAGTATATTCGGGTCCCTAAATTTCGGAGACCATCCGAACGTTCAATATGAGGCGTTTGCTAGCATTTAGGACTTTGAAGACTTTAAAATTGTTTCCATTTACCAATTTAGAGTCCCGTACGAGATTCTCGGGAGCTTCGGGTTCCCAGGAATAATCGTCAAAACCTAACAACAATAACATGATGAACGCACTAAGCCAATATCTAGCCTCATTAGTTAACTAGGTACTACTCAACTTGCTTAGACAACTCAGATGAGCTAGCTGAGTCGAGGGTGAGCCAAGGGTGATTATCAACCGAATGTAGAACGAAGATTGAAGGATTAGAGTTGAACTACTGGGGCAGAGCATTTGTAGTAGAGTGGTGTCTCAAGGGTCATGCCTTATCTCTGTCTTTTTCTTTCCCTTTACCACGAAATATCTATATACTGGCTGAAAAATGTTGTAGATGGGAGTTGAGAGAACAATGAGACAAAGGAATACCAAAATCAAAGGAAGCATGCCGATAAAGCCACAGGTCTGAGAGCCCCGCTAAACTCGACTCCTAACAGGTAGACCGGCATCCGGTCCCCAACGATTCTTAGGTCTGTTTCGAATCTCCCAAGCAGGCCTCTTAGCCCGAGGCAAGTAGTCATATGGTCGATGTACGTCATATGGAAAACGCGTGTTGTAGCTGTCCGAATCACCAAAGCTCGCGCGGCGTCGCCCAGGTTGCATCAATACCTGCGGATTATTGTAGAAAACTTGCTTCCGACCACTTTTCAAATCGTAACGCCATCGGCCGCCGTATAATAGATGAGAAGGACTTCTGTCCCTGCTTCTGCGCCTGATTTCGGCTGCTTCCAAATTATTTTGTTTGCGACTCTCCTCCTTTTCGTGGAACTCTGCCCGAAGTTGTTGGATGTCTCCAAGAGTTGGCTCAGGATCGATGATATGCGGAGCAACGCCAATGGATCTAGTCGTGATGTTGTCTAGACTTGCCTCGTTCGGGGCTACTGGAAAGTTTCCGAATACTTGGATTTTGCCGTCCCGACGTGTGTTGTGATATTGCCATTCCCCTCCTATAATTCTGCGAAGCTTTTTCCGCTTTCGACCATTTTCAGATAGTTGGATAAATTCGAATTTCTCATTGGGATCTCGTTGGTCCTCCTGATCTGTGTCGGTATCGCTGCAGGTATCACTGGAGGCATCACTGGAATCGTCCACGGTGCTGGACCTTCGGAAAGTGCTGAAGAATTGAAATGATTCCTCACTCCGTGGTCCCGCAGCTGGTACGGGGGCGTCTATTTTGTCTTTGAAAAAGCATGCAGTCGGAGGGCTACGGAAAGTCTCCATTGCATGATTAGAAAGGGAATCCAGGCTCCAACGCCTGTGTCGCACATTTAAGGCGGAGAATCTCGCGGTTCTTCCATCACGAAGACTGTACTGCCAGATGCCAGTCTGGGGATCTGGAGTGGCTCCAGTTTCACGTTGTTTGGCAAGCTTTCGGGCCTATAATGAGTCAGTTACTGAGGAATTTGGTATGAGATATACATTATCACACCTCTTTCGCTTATTTCATTAATATGGAATTGAATGTTCGTAAAAGGCTGGTGATGCCGATAATCGCGGGAATAGTTTGCCCAGCACAAGAAGGCTATTCACTCCCGTCACATTACTCCACAATAAGCTGAGCTCTATGGTGATAATTGACCATATTATCACAATCATTCAGCACAGAGTAATGAAAATTTTGACCCATTTAAATCTGAGAGCATACTTGTAGTTCCGGCTGGCATGTACGTTATTCACCTTGTCTCTAGAGCTAAATTAGCTAAACATTTGTTCATGCTGGTAGGTTGTTCTTACAAAGTCTCGTTCTCGACTTTAGTTTCCTCGCTTGAAAGATTCATACTTACGTATGTAGACCACAAGTTGACCCGCACTCTTTTAGCTAGCTGTGCTACCTCCTGTATCGAAATGTTGGCAACCAGAAGCTTCCTGCCAGCGCCCGTTAATGCACGATATATCCCGATAAATATTCTCCAAAATGCTTCAATCGTATCCTGCAAAGTCAAGTAAGAGTAAAGAATCGCACTTATTCGGAATACGTCTCGTAATCCACGGCTCTCTAGGTTGAATGGAACAAAGAGGAATATTTGGGCCATGCAAACGCTATTCTTGTCTAAGATCCGAATCCCCGTAAACCAAAACCAAATGTTGTAAGATCCAATCGCTGCTCGGAGACAGGCGCGCATCGTGGACCCAAAATTAGAATAAGTGTTCCTTGCTTTAGTCAAAGCCGTAAATCCTTTGGGCATATCTGCACGGAACAAATTGCTCATCAACACCTCAATAGTATTCCAAAGATTAGATCCTGAAACTTGAAGTACTGCCAGTAGAAAAGCAAACAACATTTGTAGAATGATGAAAGCCTCAATCGGCAATATTTCCTTTGCTGCAGTTGCTCGTAAAATTGCAACAGATAGTGCAACGACAAAGATTGTGTTCTATTGACTTGTCAAAATTATTATAGGAAAGTTATGATTGATGAGACACTCACGGTATCCCATGCATCTTGCAGAAGCTCCTCATGATAGTCGTTGGCGAGCAAAGATGAGGTGAGCTGGGTATAGATCCCTAGTCGTACTCCGAGACCATAAAGATCTGAATTTCCGGAAATGACACAACAATCGCGTCTGTCGACCTACGGCGGGAAGAAATGGCCAGAAGCAATAGCGTCCGAGTCATTGGGGAGACGCAGCGGGAGCGTGGTGGGCAAGGACCCCGCTCCAGAAAAAGCTAATGCCGCCAAGGAAAGCGCAATCTTCATTTCCAACTGGCAGGTTCGGTCGATATTAATGCTGAAATAGATAGGATTTATGATTGTTCTCTCTTGTGTTGACTGTAGCTTTCATGCCGAAATCGCTGATCTGCTGATTGTGGTTCGAGTTCAGCTTTGTGGAGGCGACTTCGGCGCGATTGGCCAGACTTGATGGGAAGTCGCGGTCCAGACTCAGCCGCAAGAACTTAATCACTCTGATTCTCTCCTCCGTTGGACATAACTTAAGGATTCCAATTGCTTTCTGGCTAGTCGTGGTGGTCGTACCAGCCAGTCGTCCCGGAGGTCGGAAAAGTCTTTGAAAGTCCATTCGATGTGACGGAACTATCCGATCCTCGAATTACTTTCTATAAACATTTCTGCCTCTGAGATTGCCCCTAATTGATGTGGTAGCCAGAATCCAAAGTCATTGTCTTGTTTCAAGTCTCTCAAAGAAGTGGCTGCGGTGAGCACGCGTCCAGTAGGGGCTCGTTCGTCAGCATTGGAAACAAATATCTTTTCCAAAACCTCGGTATTATATCGCTCAGAGTCAGCTCTATCGATGACTCTAAATATCCAGACTCAAGAATAAATTTCAAATTCCGAGCGAGAGTTGTCGAGGAACTCCCGACAATCATAGCTGCCAGCCAATCAAAAGCTTCGTACGGGGGTGCTAGGTTCCATAAACTACATGGGCGCACAGCTGAAGAAGAGCAGTAGAAACGTCCTCTTTCACTATGGTTTCGAATTTGTACAAAGACCGGTGGACCTTGTTTCAATTGGCGCCTCCTAGGCTCAGCCTGACAGGCTTCCGCGGGTTGTCAAGAATGACAAGACCACGTCCGACAAGCATCAGAAACACATTTAGAATAGCAAGTTGAATATGAAACCGGTAGAATCAGCGCTATTAAGACTTTGGCAACGTCGTGTTTCCGCTCGGAGGGGTAGTGATCCCTCATGCATATGTCGTATCGTATGACAGTGTCTCTGTTGCAAGTTAATGTTTCAGCCTAGAGTACTACGATTGTCTTTTTCTTAGCTGAGGGTGCTGGCCTGGGTATTTGCTTGACAGATTTGCTAAGCATGGCAAGAGATTGCGCGTTTTGAGTTGGCCAGTCGACCCGGGCGTTAGTTGAAGTCCTTTATAGAATTCATCTGCTTAGGTTGTTGGTTAGATATATCATATGCGGGCCAGAAGTGAAAAGTGCCTATCTTGAAGAACACCATTGATGTACAGTAGATTACATTTAGTACATGAACTTCAAGGTCTCTTAGTGGCCGAAGATTGTGACATGGACTAAATTCAGCTAGGAAGGGTCAGCTACCCACAGCCCTAGCTAGTGAGAGCCTATTGAGTGCCACGAATCCCTAGATATATAGGAGAATGGTCTGAGGTTAAAGTTTCTGTGCCCTGGCAAATAAACCATATTAATGAGAACGGCATGTGTTCCTCTTGTATACTTCAAATAATGATAGCGAGCAGTATGTGGATTGAGAGTTAAGCATTCGCGATCATTACTCTTTCTTCTTGCCAAAGATCTCCTGTGCGAAGGAATTACCAGGTCCGATGTACATAATACCTGTACCGTCATCAACTTGCTCATCGGGGTCGTGTCGTTCAATGACCATCCGACCGTCGCCAAGGTTGCGGATTCGAATCAAAGTTTCTGTTTGGGAGCTCGCTGGTTCTAAAATTAGCCATTCGGTCCATGATTGCTTTTCGAGTTCCTACCGCTGGTAGACATTTGTTGCGAGGCCGAGGAGCTTTCCACTTTTTGCTCCAAGTCTTCCTTCTCCTTAGGCCTGATCCCAAGAGACTTGACCTTGCTGTCACTGTGGAAAAAAGACGTCATACCGACTCCGGTTGTTCTTGCAACAAATGTAATGTGTGGATTCAATAGCCCTGGTGGAAATTTCCGTTCCCTCTTGTTGAATGGTTTGACAAGTTTGACCAAGAGCACACCATCTTCCTGTAGCATTACGGTTACGACGTCCACGAATCCATGAAGCATCATCCCTGTGGCGTACTCAAAATCTCTGGTCCGGTCAATCTTGTCGAGTATGGCAGTATTTGTTGATACGCAATCCCAAACAATTTTTGTTGCACTCTTCCATGGATTCTCCGACAGCAAGAAACCATCCTCTCGGAATAGTCTTAGTAAGGAAGCTTGCAACTGCCGAAGAACTTGAACTAGAGCCGTGTCGAGCCAATCGTCATCTTTCCCACGAAACCCAAGCTCCAGCCAGAGAGCCCTGGAGTCGTCTGAACTTACTGTCCTTTTATCAATCTGCTCGTCTCGAGCATTACATGCTTCCAAGAGGCGTATAATGTCCTTTTGACGGATAGAGCCTTCCATATGAAGATTTCTGGCTAGTGCTAGTGGTGTAAAGCCGTCAAAGTTGTAGAGATCATAGTCAGCCCTTGCCTCAACGAGAGCGCGAACTACTTCGCTATTTCCGTGTCTGACAGCTAAATGAAGTGCAGTATTCATATTCGTATCTTGAAGATCGAGAAGTCTCCGATCATGAATCTGGTCAATGAAGAATTGAAGTAGGTCTCTTGCCCATGCTGGCTGTCGGATGGTAAGTCCATCTTGGGCCAAGTGATGGAAGATGGACTGGCGATCACGAGGACCTGCCAAAAGCTTGGCTTCAGAGGCGCTGGGAATCTTGTTGAGCAAGAACTGAAATCGGTCCTTTGACACACCAAAACCTTCAGAAGCTAGCTGACCGAGCAGCGTCTTCCCATCGAGAACCTCTTTGAGATTTGCACCATGCTCAATAAGCTCGGCTGCGATGTCATGGTAGCCAGCTCGTATGGCAAGGTAGAGTGCCGTTTTCCAGTCTGCGTCTGGTTGATTTACCGGAACACCACGTTGCAAGAACTTGCGGACGAACCGGACATCTGCTCCAATCTCGGCACAGACGTGCAAATAAGTTGATCGATTTGGCCGATTTTCCAGTAGAAGTTTAGATCCTGGTCCTCTCTTTGGTAGAGCGATAAACTCTGCGTTGACATCAGCTCCATGTTTTAGCAGAGTTAAAAAGATCCAGCGATGCCCGAGTATAAGGGCATGATACAATGCGGGGTTCCCTCCGTAGCCGTAGTCGAATCTGTGCATATGTTCTTTCGCTCCAATCTCGAGTAGAAATTCAACCATTCGCAGATTCCCCACAGCGATGGCGTTGCGAATGAAATTGTCCTCGCCGTTGTAACCATAGAGGCTCTCACCAATGCCAATTAGGACCCGTATGGTGTTTTCCATTGCGTTGTACCGGTCATGCCCATGCACACTAAACTGCCGCAACGGGTTTGCCGCATTTATTGCCAAGTTGAACAATCTAAGGTTCGGCCCGTGGTCTTGGTTAGCCTTATATTCAGGGACTCTGGAATGTAACATCTTTAGAATATCTCCTAGGTGGAGCATAGCTGCGAGAGCAAAGCAGGTAAGTTGCTTGTCATCTTTGGCGAGTGGGTCGGCACCGAGATCGAGAAGAGCTTGCACTGCCGGAACGTTTCTTTTACCGATTGCTCTGTGAAGTGGGGTACCACTCGCGAATGCTAGCTCTTCAAAGTATCCCTCAGACAACAAAAATGATCCCCTGGCTGACGCTGAGAGTTGCGCCTTGCTCTGGCACAAGAGCTTCGCAACCATTGGAATATCATCGACGACAAATGCACTCAGCCAATGTAGGGGCGTCTCTCCTTCATCATTAGCAATACTGGGATCTGCTCCGTACTCGAGGAGAGTACTAATAACTATTGATGAGCCACTCATACACGCAAGTAGCAGAGGGGTTTGCCGGCCAGGACAAAATCTACTGTTGACTGAAGCCCCCCTCGCTAAGATGATCATGACGGCGTCATGCAGACCTTTTGCACATGAAACATGTAGAAAAGAGATATCTTTCCCTACCTGCGGCCCAGCATCGATCCACTTACAGTGGTCTTCCTCGTGTTTGTCTAGAATGTTTTTGGCAAGGATTTCATTCCCACCAAGTGAACCCGCGACAAGATACCCTGCTTCCCGGGAAGCTGAGGCATCTAGGGTCGTCCACATGGACAAATGCTGAATTCCGCCTAAACGGCAGGTCCTAAGCGTTCGAAGAGCTTCGGCATATCCCATTTTATCGGATTTGATGTGCTCAAGAGCTGACACGGAACCCAACGTGGCTGCATCGTATGACCAAGACAATATTTTGTCGGAAATATCTGGCTGCTTGAATTTCCTCCGCCCAGTGAATCGAAGAAGACTTCCGGATGGTAGCTCAGTCTCAACCATTTGGGAATTTTTGTATTCCTCGAGGCGCGACGCAAGTGCTTTTGCAAACATTAGTCCTTTGTTTGCAGCTTGAACAACGTAATCATAAGCAAAGCCATGCTCGTCGAGAGAAATATTTTGTTCAGCGAGGATCATTGCGGCAGTAACAGTAGGGCACATATGGGCTTCGTTCGTTGGCAATGGAGACTCCAATTGAGCAAGAATTGAAAGGTCCTCAATAAATTGCGACCGCAAGGAGGGAGGAAGCATTTGGAATTCCTGAAAGGAAAACTATCACTCATCAATAGAGTTCAACGGTTTACTGGAAACACTCACAGGTTCTCCTAGAAATCCATGGAAGCTATCTGAGCCAGCAAATAGGAGTTGCCTGGTCAAAGGTAGTTGAAAGGGATAATGCGCTTCCGCTCCTCTACTTATCTGACTTTTAACATACTGCGGGCCAAAAAGCCATGGGACAAACGCCCTTTGCAAGTCTCGTTCCTGTGGATTCTTTTTGAGGGTCCATTCAAAAACCTCTTCCAGCGGGAAATCCTCGATCGGCTGTGTAACTGATTTGGCAAACCTTTTCGCGGCTGGTAGAACAATGTCTGCGGACTTCCAATAAAGGTCATTGGGGACGTCCGAAGCACCACGAACTCCTGCCACTTCTTTAAACAGGTGCTCGTGAGATTGAAAGGGGTTGGCTCCGTCGATGAATACACGCCAAACGAGTAAGCCCCAGGTGTATACATCAGACTTGAAGGCATTTTCCCATGAAACGGTGCTGCCGAATTCAGGAGATGTCCACGGAAGAGTTCCGGTATTCACAAAGATCTCTTTTGGTGTGCCTTTAATAGAGCCTTGTGAGGGGGAGAAATCGATGTTGAGCGTTGCATATCCGAAGTCGCTCAATTTTGCAATGAAGCCCCCTGCTGGGTTATCAAAGACTAGGACATTCTCCGATTTGATATCCCCATGAATGATCTCGCAGTGATGCAAAATTCCAAGTGCTTCAGCAATGTTTAGGACTATGTTCTTCTTCTCGGCGTAGGAAAGAATTTTATCGCTATTCTGAAGATCTGCAAGTGTGCCGTGGGCAGCATACTCGAGTATGAGATAAGGCCAAAGCCGCGAGTCGTTAGGAGAAGGTGATACCTCCCACCCGAGCCCCAAGAGGGTCACCACATTGGAATTCTTATACAGTGGCTCGTGTGTCAAGCAGATTAACTCAGAGATGATTTCTTGAAAACTTTGCCGTGTCCTAGCTGTGCTTCGACTAGGCCGGATACGCTTTAGGGCCACGTTGATGTTGTCATGTTTACCAGTCTGGATGTTTGCCATGTCCGGAAGTTTCGCGTGCTGAACAATAAACGAAGTGCCATGGCCTAAGTCGCCTACAACATCCGGAAATTCTCCCGGTTGGAGATGGTATCGGCCGCTATAATAAGACGCAAAATGTCGAGTGACAAGAAACGGAAGCGCGGGGGCATCGGGGATGAGAGATCTATCCCCATGATGCTGCAGTAAAGCCTTGATCGTTGAAAGTACTGCCTTGCTTGAGTTGGTACCTTCCGTAAGAATTGACCGCCGGGGGGAACTTGACGTTGCTGACATCTCGGGCGAGATTATAGAGCTTAAGAACGATGAAATTTGAAGAGATAAGGGCAGGGAAATATGATTCTGATATGGAGCGCCGCAAGTGACAAGAACGAGAGGACACGACGGCACTTGAAGACGTGGAATTGCCGCGCGAATTTTGGACTGAAACAAAAGGCTTGCAGCTTTAACACCCAGAAATTATTCATGACTGGCTCAAAAAAGCCACGATGCATTGCTGTCACCGCAAAGAAGAAACTTCGCTAAAAGTGTCTGGATATGGTAGGAAGGCTTGCACAGCCCACCGCCAAAGCCAGCCACACTTGGAGACTATATCCAGCGTTCCATCAGATGTTGCCCTCCGTATGTTTGTTTCCATCTGGTATTGATCAAAGTCGTCTCAAGTGCTATTCAGGGTTCTCTATCCTAAGCAAGGACCTCAAATGGAGGCTGCCGGCCTCGCACTGAGCATCTCTGCTCTTTTTGCGACGTGCTACGAAGGTCTCAAGCTCCTTTCCGATGCCAAGAGTGCCACAACAGCAATATCTCGAACAAAATGCAAGTTCGAAATCCAAAGGGCTCGATTGGTGACATGGGGCCGAGGCTGGGGCCTTCTGGCAAATGACGCTCTGATAACTTCCGATATACTAGAAGCAAGGCTTTCCATAGAAGGTGCTGCGATTTCAAACCTGATCGAGTCAATCTTTTCAGAAATGGCGTCCATTTTGTCAGATGGGCACAAGCTGAAAGGCGACTATGGTTTAGAAAGTTTTGGTGCAGAAGGCACATCAGTCGAAGCGTAAGACGGCAACCCCAAGCCCAGCAGGACATCTTTAACAAATGGGCAGACAGCCGCGTCAATCTCCAGTCACTCGGTCTTCGTCGTCGTTTGGATTGATCAAGAGAAGTCGCACGAATGCACCAGAAGATTCGAAGTCCATGGCGCTGTTGAAGCGGCTGAGCTGGTCCATCAGAGATAAAGATCGCTTTGAGATTCTGGTGACAGATCTGCGAGAGCTGAATGATGGGCTTTGCTCTATCCTTCCCATTCAAACTCAAGTTTCGTACCGCCAGGCCCTTAATGCAGCGGTCCTTTCAGGAACGGACGATTCATCTAAGTTAGCCGCTATTGAACAGGCTGCTGAGCCCGAATATCCAGACATTGCCAATGCTGCAAGGCTCAGGGCAGCGACTTTAGGTATAGAAGAAGGGTTCCAGAATCAACTAGCTACCTTACAGCTCAAGCTCCCAAGGGGCTCCGTCAAATTCTTGGCAGGTAGGATGGCGAGTAGCGACGACGTCCAGATGCTTGGCCCCGATATCTCAGGAAAGTGCCGAGAATTTGCGCTTTACCAAGGAACACAGCATGGTTCAACGCCCTCTATTGGGAGTTCAACGGTCGTCGTAGAGTGGAAACCGTATGACTTTCAAGCTGCAGGTGCAAAGGCATTCTCGATCGCCCTTCGGGCGGATGGCTTAGCTCGACTCCTCCAGAGCTCTGCAGGACAAGCAGACTTGAGAATGCTGCCGCTGATCGGATACATTGACGATCTTCCAGAGGCGCGGTTTGGCTTCATTTTTCAGTGCCCGACCCCGAGGCTATTTGGGTTCCCGAATAAAGTTAAAAGCTTGAACTGGATTTTAACCTCGAGTCCCAAACTACCGGCCCTGGAATTACGCTTTCGGCTGGCACAAAATCTAGCAAAAACGCTGTTCGCGTTTCACTGTGCACAGTGGCTGCATAAGGATTTCTCATCTCACAATATTGTCTTTGCTTCCCGCATAGGAGCAACGGAGGAAGTTGACTCGGCTGATCTCGCGAGGCCATTCGTATTGGGCTTCAAGTATTCGAGACCTGAAGACCATGAAGGTCTTTCATCCGAGATCAGGGCACATGAGTCGGACGAAACACATTTATATCAACATCCAAAGCTTAGTGCCCTAGAAAGTCAAAACTCTGTTCCTCGTTATTGTCGAATGTTTGATATATATGCTTTGGGGTGTGTCTTACTCGAACTCGGTTTGTGGCGACCTCTGAGGTCCCTATGGAAGCCGCGATACCGAAAGGAACCTGGGAATTGGAGGACAAAGCTGGTGGAGACATGGGCGACCGAGTTACGAGGGAGATGCGGAACACAATACGAGGAGGTTGTAAGATACTGCCTTAGAATGGATGAAATGGCAGGTTCTCTTGAAGCTGACGAGCTTTCCCGCTTCTGTTGGGAGATTGTGGCCAAGTTGCAAGAGCTGAAAGTATAGAAGTTGAATCTTGCCCCCTTCATCTTGCAGGTTGATAGCTAGTTAAACCGCATGAGAAACGGCAAAAGGCAATAAATTGGTATATAGAAATAAGAAGTTCGTGCTACTGCTCCGAATTGTCGTGGCCAACTCTGGGCTTGCTCCGAGAGGTACCGTCGGGACGTTTCGTGATGAAAACGACGCGTTAATTACTCCAACTCTCGAATCAACTAATTGTTTGACATCCACCCTTGATGCGTTGGAGTTTTTGCCATGAAAGATATCGAGAGGGTTGAGTACAGTTAAAGAAGAGAGACGCTGTACTGTATGTAGTTTCGTTAACGCGAGATTTTGGCGCGGTCTATTTTTGTTCCTGTCTCTCCACTCCACTTTGACCATCACCATCACCATCTTCACATCGCGGAAACCCAAATGTCAACCCCACCACCTATTATCGCCGAACGGCGGATGATGCAGATGCCGAGGATAGCTTCAGTAAGGCTTGGGGCTAGAGGTCCAAGCAGCTAATGTGAGGGGCACTCCCGCCCCGCTCCACAATATCCGTCATCGGTGGGTAGAAAGAGGTAGGTGAATTTCGTACAATGTGAATTATAACAGCAGGTAGGCGAATATGCTTGGTTGAACTTTCTCTATTCTCTATTTAATCGTTCTACATCTTCGCTGCCAACCTCAATTCCACCAGGTAGCAATCATTCAAGATGGCGGACAACAAGCTCACCTTCCACCACATGAACGTACGGCATCTTCTCCCCCTTCTCAGATCTGGCTAACCACGATCCCTCGCAGAGCTCCCAATCCCAGCGTATCCTCTGGCTCCTCGAGGAGCTCAACATCGAATACAACCTCGTCCTCCACGAACGAAACCCACCGAACCACCCATCTGCGCCCTTCCGATCCCCTCCAAGCCTGATAGCCGCAGGAGTCTACGGCAAAGCCCCCATCTTAATCACAGGCGCAAAAGATGGCTCTCGATCCATCCCCGAATCCTCAGCCATCGCTACCTACCTAATTCGTACATTCGATACTGAAGACAAGTTTGGCTTGAAGAACGGCGACTGGGTCCGCGATGAAGTCCTTACCTCAATGGTGTCCACGAACCTAAATCGCGTTGGTGGATTTGCACTGATGCTTGATTTTGGCGTTTTCAAACTCGGAGAGGGTCCAATGGCTGCTAGCTTTGGAGGAAAGGCAATGTGGGGTGTGCTGGGAGATTTGGAGCGGGAGCTGAAGGAGGGTCCTGAGGGCGGATATTTCATGGGAGAGCATCCTGGACGCGCGGATATACTGGCGGAGTACCCAGTTACATTGGTCAAGCATCGAAATTGGGCGGATTTGAAAGCGGATTATCCACTTTTGGACGCATGGTTGGAGAGAGTTCATGCGAGAGATGCGTTCAAGAGAAGTTTGCAAAAGGGGAATGGGTATGATTTGACCATCTTCCCCAAAGTTCCGGGCAGGCTTTAGAGGCAGGCTCATATCTATGGAATGTGACGAGTGGCATCTGGGTGTTCCTGCATAGATGGGCGCCAGGGATATCACGCAATCGTTCTACTTTCATGACGTTCGTCTTATACCGAAAGTGATTCCTGATAACACGTAATGAGGAACAATTGCGGCGTTTTCTTTTGCTTCTCTGCCTTGCAGCATAAGGGTCCACGCCCCTCCATCTACAAAACATTTGGGGATACAAACTCAAACATATCCATCTCAACCAACCCACCAACACCAACAATGTTTCCCTCGCAGAGCTCATGATCTTTCATCTATAGCAGCTGACATGGGTACCTGTCCTTTGTCCTTATGTACCAGTCCTTATTTTGAATAATTCTTGCGTTGATGAATTTCCGTTTGGACATCGAGACAAGAGACTCCATGGCGGGCAATGGCGGGCTAGCTCCTTATACTATTCCTTCCCACGAGGCTGGCACTTGTCTCCATTTCGGATCTCGGATGCTACTAGTTCAAGATATTTGGTGAATATGGTAGGCATACCTAGGTATATTCCACATACTGGGCATATTTTGAGCGCAGTTAGCTAACACACCAGATCATCAAATACTAGTATTGAAGGAATCAGGTGATTTGTATATATCCAGAGATCTTGCATGTAAATGCAAGATGACTCCTTAGGTAGAGAGAACAAGCGGTACAAGATTTATTCTTCTTTTCACTATGATACTCTGACCACTACACTTTTCTGTTAACCTTCGTTGTGTGTTCTTGATATTATATGCCATGATTTGTTCCATCATTAATCGTTCGCGACCATAATTTTTTGTTTAATTGATGTTTATTGCTCACTTCAAACCAAATTAAAAGCACTCGGTCTTTGGATTAAGTGAAATATAGCATTGGATACTGCAACGGATTGCCAAAATACTTCACCAGCTTCACTCGTAATGCGGAGTCACTTCCATCATTTCATCGTCAATTTTGCACCAAAATCTCATAGATGCATCTTTGAGAACGATGATTAAGGTATAATCAATCGTCAAGGAGTGTCCAACTCTCAAGCTTGCCAATAGATGTCGTTTGCTCCAATTCGCTAAATCGATTTCCAAAATGCAATTGATGCTTGCAAGGTCTATGAGGTGGTGAGCCTAGGAGTCTTGGTAGTATATCATGATTTTACTTACCAGAGGTGTAGTACTCAGGTGCCTCATCTTCGTCCGAGCAGATAATGTGTTTTCTTAATTTCGGCTCTGCAAAACTAACCGCTATGTCGCCGAAGCTAGCATGTTGGACCAAAGCGTTGTTGAGATTCTCGACTGTTTCTCGGCATTGAAGCCGGATTTTGTCGGCGCTAATCTCTTGTTCCTAGGTCTAAGCATCAGCATCGTAAAGCTTGAGACGGTCGGATTGAAGGCATTCTGTACCCGTTCCAGGAACCAGTACATTTTCAGGTCCATGTTGGGCTTGATTGGTGATCCCTTTTGGCTGCGGTACCGGCTGTTTGCCCTTTTTAGGAACGAGTGAAGTCTTTGCCCCATTTTTGGCTTGACTGATGATTGCCCGCGGTCGCGGTTCCCGCTACGCTGTCCCGCATCTTCGTTAACATCAGAATTATTCTCGACGATTACTCCGTAATGTCTGACTGCTATTGTGGAGGTGATTTCAGCTTCAGGGGGGATTTGGCTCATTGCAATTGCAGTACCGCTTAATGAATGAATTAGTACCCGACTTACGAGAAAGTCATTCAATGGACAACTTACAGAACTATTGCTTTCTCGCTATCATAGACTTACGGTTAGTGTCATAGGTAAATAGTGATGCTGAAGACAAAAAGTAACTTACGCGTCTGGAAACTGAACGACTTGAATGTCTGGAAAGCGATCCTGGATTTGTAATTTCACGTACGGCAATTTTGCACACTCTCCTATGAGAAATATTTTCTAGCATATCCACGTTAGCCAGCTTCGATCAATCTGTTGGGCAGTTGATATCTCAACTTGAACGTGTGACTACTGACCTTTATGGAGTGAACCGTCGAAAGTTTTCCCGCCAATATTTCGGTCTCCACCATGTCGATTTGCTCCTGTATGAGATTCCCTAGTCCAATCGTCACGGGTTCAAATATCGCCTGCACCATCTCACTGTCAACTGCAATCAGCATACATTGTTTCGTCGCTAATTTGTACTTATTACCAATTCAGTGTCAAGCAGTTGTTTTTGAGCCCATTCGGCTCATCATCAGCAAGTCCTGCCATTGGGAAGAAGACATTCCATTTTTTCGACTTTTCACCTTCGAATGCACACTTAATTTCGCGCTGAAATCGGCTTAGAGCATCAGACCAGGCCCATGTACCCCGAATGGAGTAAAAAGCTTCGTATCCGATGGCTTTCTCAATATGCACTGTGAACCTCTCATCCAATGTTTCTGAGCCAACAATGCTTCCTAATGGCATAACTTAGTACATATTTATTCACTTCAAAGACAAGAAATACTCTGAAATGGCCATAGCTGCGCAATATAATTCCCAGGGGTTGTTTTTCGAAAGGTATAAACGTCGGTGTCTCGATTGCCAACATCACAAATGACGAAGCCTTCCTCGTCCTGCACTTATGATCAGAACAGTGAGAGCTCGATGGCTATCTAAACTTACTTCATTCCAGCAGCCTGACATGCAATCAGTTGAGTTATTTACGTAGTTTGCAGCAGCATCCGCCCTTGAGATTAGCGTAACGGAGTCCGCGCCGGTGAACTTTGCGGCCTGTGAATATCTTTTTAGCATTTGGCAATGTAAAAGGTCTGCTGAAACGTACTTTGTAGAAATTTTCTTTGTCCTGATCAGATATAAGGTCTGGAACTGTAAGGATGACTTCAACACGAAGTGACCGGAAGTAGTCGATGGGAAATTCTTCCTGAAAGCTTTTATAGGTGTGATTGTATAAAGCACCTAAATAATCGTGTGCAACACCAACCAAAGACTTGCCCTGACGTTCTATGGTATTTAGATTGTTCTCTATCAACCTGTGTACGCCGAATGAACTGTAGCCGTCATGGTCCATGTTGTGTGAAAGGTGCTTGATACTATTTAGAGAGTCCTTCTTTACTTCATAACCCCACTTGAACGAGTTAGGGGCTAGGCTATCATACTCTATTATACTTGGGACCTTTGGGGAGAGAGAACCCAGGCCTGGCCAATTGTATATGCAAAAGGGATCTCGAAGGTTCATCTCAGTAATGAGGTAGCACACCCTGGAGAATTCTACGCCATATTCGATTGCAATGACCAATGACTCTCGATTATCGTGTTGCGCCCCCTGCTCGTCGGCTTGCAGATGCATCTCGCGATCGCTTTCCGGCAAGCTTGTAATGGTCGCTGTTGAAGCTGCCATCTGGGAAGCTCCTAAAGTCGCCTCTTCTGTGGCTTCTTTCGATGTTTCCCCACTAGAGTCTATCTCGACTACTGAAGCTAGCATAGATGTCTTAACTATACAGCGAGAATTTGATGAAGTTTCGTCGAAGTGGTCGGATTTCGATACTATGAAAGGGCCTGCGTCTTGTCGGATAGCAGTCAGAACCTGCTCAAGAGTCTCGATGTCCCCTGATTCCTCGGCAGCTTGCAATGCTGTTCGACCACCTGCTTCTGCAGCTGGAGCGCTCACACAGGCACCGGAAGCCAGTAGCGCACAAACCACTTCAAGATGGCCCCCACTAGCAGCCGCCTGCAATGGGGACAATCCATCAAACTTTTCGGGGCCAGAATTCACTTCGGCACCCGCCTTCAAGAGCAACTGTACAACTTCCAGATGGCCGCCTTCAGCGGCTACTTGCAATGCTGTTCTCGAATTTCCGTTCTTAGGGCATGTGTTAATGTCTGCTGATGCTTGCAGGAGGTGTTCGACGATACTCAGATAACCATGTTTACAGGCTAGCTCAAGTGGTGTCCAGCCTTGGCAGTATTGGCTGTGAGTGTGTTTGGCGAGTGTTGGGCATACCTGTATTAACCTGTTCACCACACGATCATGGCCATTATCTGCTGCAAAGTGGAGCGGCGTCCATCCATTCTCATCGAGAGCTGTCAAATGCGCGAGAACACTTTCTTTATTCCCTTCTGAAGCCGAGGAACTCTCTTTGAGATGGCGCTCTGTACGATGGATACTTTTCAACAAGATCTCCAGCACACCAAGAGAGCCAACGGCTGCTACTATGTGAAAAGGGCCCCTTCGCTTAGAGTTGTCAGAAGATACTTTAGCTCCATTTTCCAATAGGATCTTCACTATTCCAAGATGGTCCGATTCTACAGCTAGATCTAAGGATGATTGGCCCCCCGTATTGTTGGATTCGATAAAATCTTGCCACTGACCATGGGATATTTCAGGATGTCTCATAACTTGTGAGGCAACTTGTGAGACAGACAGAACATCTTGATCTCGTGGCTGGAATCTTGGCACCAATTGAGCTTGGAAACCTTTCTGCGCTGTCTGCTTCCTCGTCTTCTCAATAGCGAGCGTACGGGACTGGTGCTGGAGGGATACATCCATTGAAGATGATGGCTGAGAGTGCAGTGTTTGCCGACTAACTGTTGTATGCGTGAGTTGGCTAGTTTCTGTTGCCATCTGATACGACTGAGAGGCAACTGATATTGTTTGCTGCGGTATCATCATGAGTTCTTCCTCTAGAGCTCTCTCTTGAGGGAGAGCCAATTCCATAAGGTTTTGCCGCTGCTTGCCTCCGCCTTTACCAGAATACCCGAACTTGAGTATTGTAGAGACGGTGCTTTGATGTCCAGCGTATGCTGCTAAATGGAGGACAGAGTTGCCTTCATCATTCTGAAGCGAAGGATTCATGCCTTGTCTCAGTAGAAGAGAGACTACCTGATCTTTTCCATTCATTGCGGCCAAATGGAGTGCATTATTTCCAGAGTTATCAATGTCTGACTTGTCCGCACCAAGCCGCTCTAGCAGTCCAATAATCTCGATATGTCCTTCTTTAGCGGCTAAGTGTAAAGGCGTGTGTCCCGTTTGACTTCGTGGGCTAATTTGAAAGCCAGTTTTATGAAGTAATTCCAGAATGGTTCCCTGATTACTTCTGGCCGCGAGATGCATTGCCGCGAGTCCCTCCTCGACGTCGACAAAGAGGGAATTATCGATTGAGGCCAATTTCTGCACGGAATTGCACTTTCCTGTGGCAATGGACTCCAACAAGAGCACTCTTTGCGTCTATGAATATGTTAGTATTGCGAACTTTGAGACTTATTGATGACGAAAGTATTTAAAGTATTTGCGCTCATACTTCTCTAGAGAAAAACGACCCCAGACTCTCAAGACGATTTATTTTCGCGATATCCTTTGCAGTCTTCCTCTTCTTGTCCTTAGTCTCGATGAACGCCCTCTTTGGATTGGCGCTGATTAGCAAGGCTGCCATCTCAGAAGCCAACTTAGAGTCGGGATTCTCAGAACAGAAATGAAGAGCTGTTCGTCCATCAGAAATTTGTGTATTTGGAGGAGCTCCGTTCTTCAGAAGGAATGCGACAGCAGGAACCTGACCAGCGCTTACCGCCAGAACAAGTGGCGTGAAATCCCCGAACGACTCGTCAGATACTGGCTGTAAGACGGAGGCCCCAGCTGCAATCAAGATTTTTAAGCATTCAAGATCCCCGTGGCTAGAAGCGAAATGCATTGCTTGGAATTTTTGCGCATTTCCGTACTTCGAGGGCGAAGTTTGAGAAATACTCATCGCGCTTTCGTACCCCTCTATAAATTGTCTGGCGATTCGTTTCACTTCGGAAGGAACCTTCAAGTGAGTGTACAAGGCGATAGCGAACGTAATTATATCCCTTGTCGGGCATGAAATACCGTGTCGGTTTGACGACTCAATTAAGAGAAGCTCAAGATCCCATTTGACACGCTGGAGATCTTGGAGTCCGGAGGTCAAAGTATCCGCATTGCTAGCTGCTAGTCTAGTGAATATGTTCTTCAAAGACCGAAGCCTTATTTCTAGCCGGTCTATTGAAGGTTTCTCGAACTCAGCAACAGGAGTAGGGCCGTGGTTCGAGGGATTCAAAATCACCCGACATGGCAGTAGAGAAGTCGGATTCCGTTCTGGCTGACTGTAGATACATTAGTTTCTCTGGTAGGCTGCGTAAGGTACTGCATGACACTACATACATTGTAACAAATTCCAGCTCTTCCGTGAGGTCTTCGAAGGAATCTCTTAGCAGAATTTGGAGGCATGCAGATACTCTGTGGCAGAAGCCAAAAACTCCGGATAATACGACTCTAATTTGCGCTTTCTCATTTGAGATTAACTTAACGACCTCGCTGGCAATGTCCTTTAGAGTTGTGCGTAAGAAGAAGCGGTTGATGACCCATGAATTGATCCTGAGTTTCTTTTCATCCCTATCTTCGTGGTCGTCCGGGATCCAGGGGCCTACGGCGACGCATGTGTCAATTTTTGGAAACCGTTTCGAACCTTGCGTTCAATACATCATCGGGAGGGGGTAAAATCGAAAATTAGCAACATTATCACTTACATACAAAGTCGTAATACTCGGTAGCTTCCACGGAAGGCAAGCACTAATTGAGTCAGCCCAAGAATGGAATAGCGTTAGAAGTGATCCCACTACCTCGAAGAGGAATGTACCCTGCATCTATGCGAGTGGTTAGATAGTCAAAATAATAGGAAGCGGCATGGAACCCACAGCTTTTGCTCTAGAATACACGAGTGCCGGGTCGAGTCCAAGATTTCGGCTCCGTCTACTGAGTTTAGCTCTCAAATATTGTACAAACGGTTGACCGAAGTCAGAGTATCCCACGAGGGCTATCTTGCTGTCAGATCTGGGCTCAAGCTCAAGAAACAGTCTATCGGAGGCCATGGCTCGAAATTGTGCGACGCTCTACTGAGTATCAGCATGAAGGAGGAGTCTTTGAGGGGGGATCTCGGACGGTGGTTTCTTCCTCCATATGACACACTATAAAGCGATCACCGACACTAACATCCTCTGACCGAAGTCCAATAGCAGCATGCAGTAAAATGTCATGTTCTGTAGAGGCAAACTCGATAACTTGCGCAAATGTCTCATCTTGCTGGAAGAAGCTCTCTAAATTCCGCTTAACGTCGCTTGACACCCACAAAGGAAGTGGTATCCTCAACTTCGTCGTGACTATCCTCGTTGGACCTACACAGGTATAAGCCCCGAATAGTCTGATCCGGATTGTAAACTTGCCTTTTGCCAACTCGGTAGTGTAGTGACCGCTGACAGCTTTCAGGAAAGCGACGAAAAACACTTGATCGTAGAGATTCAGATTATCCGCACGATTTTGGGTTGAGACATCATGGTAGTATTCGGGTCCCTCTTTGCGAGACAACCCATCTATGATCTCGGCGGCGGTTATGGATCCAAGTGATCTCAAGAATCTCCTGTGCGATCGCCGTTACCACAATGTTCTCGGGAATGGTGAAGACACACTCACAACCAAAGAAGATTCTCGCATTTCTCTCCAGCGCTGATCCGGTCTCCCCATATTATAGGTACATTGCTTCCATTGACAAGCTCATCCGGAGAGCCTTCAAGTCTCATCCGACTAAAAATCCACGATCAGTGCGATACATTAGTCGGGTACAGCTGGACCCTTACAGTGGGATAGAAACGTCTCTTGGGCTACGCAAGTATGGCGAGCTTGGTGCACGCTCGCTGCTGCTGTCCTGTCGGGGGTCATTGGAAAGGGTAAGTGTAATGCATGGCGAGGTGAACTGGGTTGAGAAGAAGACCTAGCACAGTCAACTTCTTGACACCAAAAACGAATTTGACAAGGACGGACCTTAAAATTTCTTTCCTCCCAAGACCGTTCCATTGCTGTGTTGCTGCGTGCCGCCGTCTGACAAGGTATGAAAGTTCCGATTGTTCGGAAGTCAGACAACTTTTCTGCGTGGGGTGAAAAGCACATTGCCACGTAGTCGGTATTTTTTTTTGGGCTGTGGAACCAATGCTGTGCTCGACATTGAGCCCATGGCAGTTTTTGTGCGGTGTGAATGGGGCGTAGGCTCAGCCATGTCTGAGGATGTGGAAATGAGCTGAGCACTCGACGGTAAATCCCGCGTACTATGTTCATTGAGATGATCACTCCTGACTCGACATCGATTTTCCATTCTCCTGAAAGCTCCCCATTTCAGGAATATGGACCTTTCAGCCCAAACTCAAACAGCGCTTCCGTGTTATAAAGCAGATTCGGAACGAGAGACGTGCGAATGTTGCCAGAAAAGGGCGGCAGATCCAAAGGTACGACTCACCGCGAACAGCCTTGCGCACGGTAGAAGTTTAAATATCTCACAATTTTTTAGAGTGTTGTTATCATGTCCAAAACAGCAGCAGGAGTCGCTATTGTTGAAGTCCAGCCAAACAATCTTGATCCAGAGGTATCTGAGAAGAGTTACGAACAGCCTAACAGCAAATATACTATTCTCGAAGACCATTCAGTATCATACGACAACGACGCATACAAGTCGTGCACCGAGAGGGAGCAGTTCGTCAGAGACAAATCAGAAGGGACAGCTGCAGACAAGGTGGAATACTGGGATATCTCCCTACCTAAGATCGAGCTAGATGACGGCGATGAACCATTTCATCATGATGAAGGGATTACCGAGAGCCTATCCCTCGAAAGGTTGATGTGGGGAGTTCAACATGGTCTGGAGAACCAGCAACTTGTTCATTACCTGTCCTACTATGACGCCTACACCATTCAGCAGGACATTGACGAAGAGATTGAAGGATACCCCCCAATATTCTACATCGTCAGTAGAAATGACGCTGAAATGCTTCGCACATGGATATCGCACGGTGGGGACCCAAATTCGGTGGCAGCAGCCCACGGTTTTCCTCTCCTAGCCTTCGCAATATTGATGACGCCACCGACCGGCAAGGATACCACATCTATCGTTACAATGCTACTAGCATTGGGCGCTCGTGCATCAGTAATACCGAAAGCGTTCTACAGCCCGTATCAACAAGACCTTCCAGCAGAAGGCCTGAAACTAGCACAGTTGCAAGATTTGGAAGATTACGACAAGAAATGGTGCAAATCCTACCTCGTGCCGAAAGTGGCGGCAGCACTAAACCTCTCCCAGCGATACTTCTTAGAGAAAGCATCGAAATCTTCCCAGCATTCTCAGCGGCAAAAACAGATCGCAGCAGAATATAACTCAACTGCGTTACTTGGAATATCATATTTTCTGATTGGTCAAACCTGGGCAGCGAGAGCAGTGATCAACAAGTTGCTCAATTATATGGTGCTTTCATCATCGAGACCACTGGTACTCACTTTTGCGGGACCCAGTGGCCATGGAAAGACGGAGCTCGCTCGACGACTTGGAAATTTATTGTCGCTAGACTTCGAGTCTGTCGATATGACGGAGATGAAACACGAGAATGACCTTTTTGGACCAAAGCCTCCATATTTAGGAGCCGCGGAAGGATCGCCTCTAAACAACTTTCTCGTCAGAATGTCAGGGAAACGGTCAATCGTCTTCCTTGACGAGTTCGAGAAAACGACGACAGAGGTGCAGAATTCTCTGCTGATTCCCTTTGATGAGGGTAAGGAAATGATGATCTCACGCAAAACTTGAAGATGGTTTGCTTGATGAAATGAAGTATCCATGTTCAAGTTCACGATATTTTCACTGACTCTGGCTTTCGAAACAGGTAGATATCAAGACCGCCGCGACCGAGCGCCGGTTGATTGCACAAAAACAATCTGGATCCTGGCAACAAACGCTCTCGATCCAATCATAACGGAATACTGCTCAACTCACGAGTCCATCCTCGGGTACAGTGAAGATAACGCCGCCCACAAAACTTTGATAGATAATCTCCATCGACGGATGAAACAAGGATTGAAAGCAAATTTCGGCGTGAGAATAGATTACTCCCCCACCTTCCGGCCGTTAACTGATTTGTCATTAGGCACCATTATCGGGGCGTATCTCTGCCGTCCTACCATTCCTGCCTTTCAGTCTCGGCGAGCAAGCGGTTGTAGCTCATAAGTTCTTCCTTGAACTCGCAGAAAATGTCTCTCAGCCTGTCGTATTGACCCGCCAACAGCCGGGCCGAGACCGAAACTTGCTGGGAAACGTACAGCTAGGTCTAGGGCGCGACTGGAGTGCTTGTTCCTCACTCGTGAAGGAGGGATATGATGTTGATCTCGGTGCAAGAAGTATCAGGAATCTAGTGAGAGAACAGCTAGAGGAGCCCGTCGTACAGAGATATCTAGAGGAGAATAGAGAAATTTCGGAGGACCAAGCGAGGGAGCGGTATGTTTTGGCTTTGCATAAGAGCGACGTTAGAGTTACGAAGGTTTCGGTAAATTAGAGTAGATGAAATGCATGAATTCATAAATTGATATTTAAGTAGGAAAAAAAATTAAAACTTGGCAATGCTCTTTCGGCTGGTGGGGCAACTTGCCTGCTCAAGACACCCAGAGCCAAAGACAAAACGTTAGCGAAGCACCTCCTGTGCTGTAAGTTCAGGTTACTAAGAACGTGTCAGGAGCAATTAGCATTGGGTTCCTGTATGTCCCGAACACTCCCTATTTTTTACCAGATCTCAAAGGATATATCCAAATCTTCCCTTCATCTGAGGGGATGGAGTGCAGTGGTGGGTAGGAACCAATCACAACCCCTGCATTCTACCCCGCGATCCGGAGGGGAAGATATGCATGTCAGCTCCAACGTCGGTCCTCAAAGACTGAACCTTGTGGGCGGGGGACAATCGAATGCGGTCTCGAGATTCCCTTCCCGCGAATGCCCCTCCGGCAAGACAGTATGCCGAACTTCGCATACGAGCCCCTCGAACGGCTTGCCGATAAACCGTCGATCAGGCTTGCGTATCTCCAGCCCGGAAACCGAGATGATCCGATAAAGATAAAGCTTAGACACGTAACGTTTGCGGACAAGCCCAAGTATGAGAGTCTGTCGTATACATGGGGCACCACCAGCAATGTCAGGGCGGTCGAGATCAACGGCACTTCTGTCCCTGTGAGGCGGAATTTGGATAGAGCCTTGCGGCACTTCAGGAGGAAGGACCAAGAACGAGTGCTGTGGATTGATGCTATTTGTATCAACCAGGCCGATGATGCGGAAAAGAGCTGGCAGGTGAAGCTGATGGCAGATATATACCGCAGAGCACAGCGTGTTCTGGTCTGGCTGGGGATCGTTGACGGAATTGAGACCCGGCCGAAGAGCTCTTCGAAAAGATCGTCGTTTAGGCTCACTGGTCGGGAGAGTAGGACACCGGACAATAAGACACAAGAGGACAAGGACCGCGAGGAGGCGGAATATCATCATCTCCTATGCTTGAAAACGTATTGGACGCGAGTCTGGATTGTACAGGAAGTTGGCGCAGCTACAGATTTGGAACTTCATTGGGATCTAAGGCCTAAGAATTCCAAGAAGCTGATATCCAAATCCGAATCTTGGGATCGCTTCTTTGACGAAACTCGCTCGTCAGGCTCCGTGCCGAATCGGGCAACCGAACTTGCGAAACAACGGAAAGGACGGCATGGTGACGCGTTTCTACTGGCGAATCTCATCGAAGCTAGCGCTGACGCTCTTTGTGAACTTCCCCATGACAAAATATATGGATTTGTCGCCGTCGCCATCGATTGCGAGGACGGCAGCTTTCCAGTTGACTATTCAAAGCCTCTTTGGAAGGTCTACGAGGATTTTGTCAGATTTCAGTACTCCTCTGCCGAGGATATTACCACCAAATCAATTGTTCATTTCAGCCAGGTCGTTCTACGAATTCTCAAGGATGTCAAAGCACCACCTGAGAGCTTTTGGATGAGTCCCACGAACCCCGGACGTTGCGAGACTTGCTTTGGCCATCCTGAAGACGGAAGCCGGCTTTTCAAGATCACAGCTATGTATGCTGGCGATGTGTCAATTCTTGGGCCTTCTTACGATGACCTGACCGGGAACCCTGGTCTCAGAAGAGCTTGGAATCTTGCGTTGAAAGAATGTAATGCTGACCCTGAAAGGCTGAGGGAAGAGAATGAAACTTTCATATCCAGAATTCTCGCCATCGATACTTCAGAGCTACATAAAGTAGCTGCTAATGTTTGTTCTTTTGGTTGGAGGTATTCGGATGATGGTATAACGCGAATGTGCTACCCCCGTTCTGTAGTTATCGAGCCCGGATTCGGCGAGCGTAGTCTACGACTGTTTGCTACGATAAATGGAACTGTTGGTCTGATACCTTCGTATGTGAGGAAGGGAGATATGTTGTGTCGATTTTGGAAATCGGAAGTTGTCGCAGTTGTGAGAGCTGAGGATGATAATAACGGTTGGAGGATCGTGGGGAAAGGATTGTTAGCAAAGCAGAAGCACACAAGTGATGTCAAATTTGACTTTGTCGACGTGGAAAATCCAGGCCTACTGTACCTAGATATCGTAGCGCTGTATCACTTGACAAGATGATGCTAGATAATTTAAGACCAAAGAAGAAACTGTCTACGCATGGGCCATGACATTCCTGACCGTTTCACGAATCACCCCCATGGCGGTTGATCTATTGTCTTTTACAGGTTGTGGGATTACAAACAGAATACTGGGGATGTTAAGAATGCCCGCGGGCCTGACAAGTGGCGTCTGTGTCCTATGGACCAGAAGATGAAGAGGCGACAATTCAGACAAAAAAAAAAAAACAGATGTGGCAAG
>Ga0247778_1000283_pt1 | contig 80476 bp, 77 predicted proteins | sample UWRJL049202B5_FD_179939 | JGI IMG/M metagenome (GOLD analysis project Ga0247778, IMG submission 179939) | Plant litter microbial communities from Arlington Agricultural Research Station in Wisconsin, United States - UWRJ-L049-202B-5 | ecosystem: Environmental > Terrestrial > Plant litter >... | reverse complement strand
CAACGCAAGAAGGTGCCTCGCGAACTCTTGACCACGAGATGGACGCGCCCCGTCGCGCCCCAACGGGCGAATCAGCAAGGGCGGGCGAGGCCGCGCGCAAGCTGCCGAGGGGCCTCACTCGAGCAGACATTCCCTCAGCGGCGAGCCTGGAAAACAGATGACCACGACTCCATCGGTGGAGTTGGCCCGCACGGCGCCGAGGCTTGAGCGTGCAACGTAAGAAAACTACCTCGCGAACTTGACCACGAGACGACGGGCCCTATCGCGCAACCCGATCAGAAAAAAGCTGACCCCAACCGGCGAATCAGCAAGGGCGGGCGAGCAGTTGATGCGCGCATCGACGTTTGCGTGGTCGCATTTGCCGTCCCGCGTTTGCGCAAATCAAATGCGAGGCCCCACGCAGCTCCCGAGGCGCCTCACTCGAGCAATCACTCACTCAGCGGCGAGCCGGGAAAACGGATGCCCACGACTCCACCGGTGGAGTTGGCGCGCACGGCGCTGAGTGTCGCGCAATTCGGTCGGAGAAGGCTGCCCAACGGGCGAATCAGTGAGGGCGGGGGAGGCCGCGCGCAAGCTGCCGAGGGGCCTCACTCGAGCAAACACTCGCTCAACGGCGAGCCTGGAAAACAGATGACCACGACCCCACCGGTGGAGTTGGCCGGCAGGGCGCCGAGGCTCGAGCGTACAACGTAAGAAAACTACCTGGCGAATTCCTGACCACGCGACGACGCGCCCCGTCGCGCCCCGTCGCGCCCCACGGCGAATCAGCGAGGACGGGGGAGGCCGCGCGCAAGCTGCCGAGGCGCCTCACTCGAGCAAACGCTCCCTCAGTGGCGAGCCTGGAAAACAGATGACCACGACTCCACCGGTGGAGTTGGCTCGCACGGCGCCGAGGCTCGAGCGTGCAACGCAAGAAAACTACCTTGCGAACTCTTGACCACGGGACGACGCGCCCGGTCGCGCAACCCGATTCGAAAAAGCTGACCCCAACCGGCGAATCAGCAACGACCGGGGAGGCCGCGGGCGATCAGAGGTCAGTCGTGGGACGCAAAATTACTACGGATCAAGGTCGCGCAGGAACTCCTAGCGCCGCAACGCTGTACCGGCTCGCGGAGACCGGCAACCGGCACCACGTGGTGAGGTGCTCATGACTTGGCAACTCCCCGCGGAGGAGCCTGCTCCGGCGCTGGCGTTGGCGCTGGCGCTGGCGCGGCGCTGGAGCGCGAGCGCCCGCAAACGTAAGCGGGGCTAGACGGGACGCGTGCGTTCTTCGTGGTCGAGGTGCGCTTCTGAGCCGCCTAGAGCGTCGGAGACTGCGCCGAGTAGCACTTGGACCTTGCAGGGTTTGCGTAGGAAGCCGAGCGCGCCTCGGGCGTGGACGGCGGATTCGCGGCTGGGCTCGTCGTGGCCGGAGACGAACAGAATGCGCACTTGGGGGTCGACCGCGAGCAGGCGATCTTGCGTTTCTTCGCCGCTGAGCACGGGCATGTCCAAGTCCAAGATCACCAAATTCGGGCGGGGGAACGCTTGGCGGTACGTTTCGACCGCTTTCAGCCCGTCTGATGCTTCGATTACCATGTGCCCGGCTTGGCGCAGCAAGCGGGCGAAGCTGCGGCGCACGACCTCTTCGTCGTCGACCAGCAGGATCAAGCCGCGTGAGCTCGCGGATAGCGCTTCATGGGCGCCGGTCACCTTGCGCGGTTCGTGCCCGGCCTCGTGCATGGGCAGGTAGACCAAGAAGCGCGTTCCTTTGCCCTCTTCGGAATCGATTTTGATCTGCCCGCCGTGGAAGGCAACCACCTCTTTGACGGTGGCCAAGCCTAGCCCGAAGCCAGCGCCTTCACGTTTGGTCGTAAAGAACGCATCGAAAATACGCGCGCGTGTCGCTTCATCCATCCCCACGCCGGTGTCCTCGACGCACAGCACGAGGTGCGTCACCTGCGTGTTCAACGGTTCTGGCAATGACTCGCTGCCGGGAGCGATCGCCCTTGCCGACACGCGCAGCACTCCGCCGCGCGGCATTGCATCACGCGCATTGAGGCACAGGTTCATCAGCACTTGGTGAAGCTCGGCCTGATCCCCGCGTACCGAGAGCCCGGGATAGATCTTGGATTCGATCTGGATTGCTCGATCGAACGTGTGGCGAATCAAGCGCATCACGTCGCTACACAGGCCGGACAGATCGACCGGTGTGTGGGCCTGGGCGCGCCCGCGCGCGAATTTCAGGATCCCGCGGGTGAGCTCGGAAGCCTGCGATGACGCGAGTCGGATATCTTCGAAGCACTCGCGCACCTCTTCGCTATTGAGCGTGCGCTCGCCTGGCAGCTTGCTCAAATAGTCGATGCTTGCGCCGATCGCGCCCAGCATGTTGTTCAAATCATGCGCAACACCCGCGCCCACTCGGCCGAGGGCCTCCAAGCGCTGTCGCTGCAAGAGCTGGTCTTCGATCGGGTCGAACGGTGCGAACAGCAGCATGACGTGCGGGCCGACTTGGATCTTGTCGCCGAAGGACAGCAAATGCCGGGTGATGGGCAGGCCGTTGACCTGGGTGCCGTTCTTGCTGCCGAGGTCTTCCAGCAGGTACGCGCCCAAATCACTCTTCGAGACGCGGGCGTGGTTGCGCGAGACTTCGGGATCCTCGAGCGTAACGGAAGCGTCGCCGCTCCGTCCAATCACGGCGTAGTCGCCGATCTTGAATTTCCTGCCGGCTTGCGAACCCGCAATGGCTATCAGCCGCGCAGGCCCCGTATCGAGCACGCGATCTTGAGTCGAGATGTGACGCGATGCCCTCGTCAAGCTCTGCAGAATAGCACGCCCGCTCGCAATCCCCAGAAACCCTGCAAATTATCTGGAAAAGTGAACACTCGCTCGCCCTTCACGTGGCTCAGGTGGCTCTCGTGGCTGGCGTCAGCGCGCGCAGCGAAAACCGGCAACGAGCATTCGCCATGTTGGCGGGTGGTGCACTCGGTTCGAGGCGCGCAACGCGGCGCCCGGATAGTTGAACGCGCCGCCGCGCAGCGCGCGCTCGCAGGTGGTGGGGATCGGGTTCGAGCCGGTGTAGCCCTGACGCTTACCTTTGCGCAGTGTGGCGAGCGATTCGAGCACCTGCTCGCAGTCGCCCGGCACGCCGCGATCGCGGCCCTCGCGGCTGTAGGCCATCGGGTCGTAGATGTCGGCGGTCCACTCCCAGACATTGCCCGTCAAATCGAAATGCCCGTACGGACCGCGCCCGAGTGGGTAAGAGCCGACCGGCATAGTGGTCGCGCCTTTCGCGCCGACTTTCCTGCCGAAGCACGCGAGCCGTTCTGGGTCCGGCGCGTCATTGCCCCACGCATATTTTCTTCCGTCGTCACCGCGCGCCGCCCGCTCCCACTCCGCTTCGCGGGGTAGGCGCTTGCCACGGAACTCGCAGTAGGCGCTGGCGTCGAACCACGAGACCCCCACCACCGGCTGCTGTGCGCCGCGGAAGCCTGCTTCAGGACCAGCGTGAAAGCCGCGCGCTACGTTGTCGCGATAAGGTTTGCACGCCCCAGCGCTGACGCACTCCGAGTATTGGGCGTTCGTTACCTCCGTCTTATCCAACAAAAATCCAGCCAGAGTGACCGCGTGGGCAGGTTGTTCGTCGCGCTCGCCTACGCCGTCGGCACCCATCATGAACGTGCCGCCCGGCACGGGCAGCATGTCTTCCGGCACGGCCGGCGCCTCCGGTCCCGGCAACGCGATCGGCGCGGGAGGTGGAGCGCTCGCTGCGGGCGGGATGGGTTGTGCGCGGGCTGCCGCTCCCGACGCGAGCAGCGCTGCGCAGAACCACGCCGGGCTTCGTGGCCACGCGCGTTCGCTCACGGCGCCGGCTTCGCGCTGGTCTGAAGCATGATCCTGAGTGACACACGGCGGCTCTCCGGATCGACCGCCGGACGCGTCTTGGAGCCGGCCGCGACGCTGGCGTTGGCAGCGATCGTCTGTAGCCGGCGTGCATCGACACCGAGCGAAATGAGCAGCTGCTTGACGGCCCGCGCTCGCGCTTCCGCGAGCGAGATGGGCTCACCAGCCGTGGTCTGCCCGACGACACCCAAGCACTCCAAGTTCGGGTCATCGGCCATACGCTTGGCGACGACACGCGCGCTGTCATCGGCCTCCGGCGCGAGCACGGCCGAACCCTCGCCGAACGTGAAGTGCTCGCTGATCGGGCTGCCTTCGGCCCGGGTACGCGCGAGGCGATCCTGTTCACTCGCCGCATCGATGGCAGCACAACCCACGATCCCGGTCGCCGCGGCCGGCGTCGTCGGTTCGGCATCGGCGACGAATGGCTTTACGTCCGCCGTCAGTGCTTCGGGCAGGCAACTGACGGCCGCGGTTTTGGCGTGACAGGTCACGACCGGTTGGGCCTTCAGATGATCGACCAACGCAAACTCGTGCGCGGCAGGCGTGCCCATGCGAACGCGCGCTTCCGCTGGCGTGAACTGCGGATAGTCTGGATTCGCTTCTGGTGTGTAGATGGCCTCGTACACCACGTACGCCATCGGCAGTTCACGTTCTTCGACCTTCTGCACATCGCGCAGGTTGCATTTGCCCGTCCAAGTTTCGCTCGGACAGTGGTTATTGGCTGCGCTGCCAGCTGCGCAACCTGCGCTCGCAAGGAGCGCGCCCGCGAGCAAGGCCGTGTGGATCCTTCCAGCGCGATCGGTTCGTCGTGCGGACATCCCGACAAGCTAACATCACCCTCGTGGGCTGCGCGCTCGGCTCGCGAAACACCCGCTATTTCAGCCAGAAAGGCCAACGCGAGAATGGGGACGCGACCGAGGGCACTTGGTGGTGGGGGGAGGGTGCTCCCCGGCCGCGTCCACCAATACAGCACACACGAGCTCAATCATTTCATCCACTAGATTGTGAGTGCGACGCACGATTTATCGTCTTCGCGCAAGCACCGTCGTCGCGGGCGGGGCGTTATTCCACGTCGCGTTATTCCCCGGTGTCGACACTTGGAACAGCATCCGGGTCGCGCAGCACCGTGTCGCCGAGCTCACCCGCGCTGAAGGGCGTGACGCGTTTGGTGGCGACATTGCCAATCTTGCACTTCGTGCCCTTGCCGTCGAGTGGCAGTCCGTACGGCATCTTGCTCTTCGCGGGAGCGACGTACACCTGCCCGTCGGCGACGGGTTTCGGAATGATCGCCGCGACGGTGCGGGGCCTGTTTGCACGTGCCCCTTCCACGAACACGATCACGTCGTTGCCCGAGATGCGATAGCCCCAGTACGAAGCGCCCGAGCTGCCCTTGGGCTCCTTCTCACAGGGCATGCTCTCGGAGCTCAGTGCGATCGCCAACTGGGTATCGTCGTTCAGTTGGGGCACGCTGCCTTGCCATTGAAACGCCGCCGACGGCGCCGAGCCGATCGCGATCTTGAGGCAGGCACAGGCCGCGTTGGCGTGCGCGATGACCAAGCTCATGTCGTGGCGTGCGCCGAGCAGCGTGGTTGCGCCGGGCGCGGACGCTGCTGCCGAGGGCGCGGCCAGCGCTTTTGCGCTGCTCGGCTTATTGAAGTCGGGCGCATCTTCGGGGCCTTCCTCCGCGTCGTGGCGCACGTGTGTTTTCACGTCCGCGTTCACCGAGGCTTGGCAGCCCCCCGCACTCAGCGCTAGCGCCAGCGCGCAGGGTCCATGCTGCGAGACGAGGCGCGCCAGATTGCGCCGAATGGCTTGATAGAACGAGCCCACCACAAAAGCCTCCCATCCTTCAGGTGCTTTGGGCAAACTCTTGCCGTGGACATCGACTCGCTCCGAGCGCGCCTTGCGGGGACGTCTACCCTGCGCCCGGTGGGCAAGGTGGTCGGGGTCACGGGCCTGATGCTGCGCGTGACCTTGCCCGGGGCGCGCGTGGGCGACGTGCTGATCGTGCATCGCCGAGGCGAGCCGCTGAACGGTGAGGTGGTGGGTTTTGCCGACGGCGAGGCGCTGGTCGTCCCGCTCGGCGAGCTGGCTGGCGTGGGCCCGGATGATTTGGTGGAGTCCACGGGCAGCGGGCTAGAAGTGGGCGCAGGCCCCGCCTTGCTCGGCCGGGTGCTGGACGGGCTGGGTCGAGCGATCGACGGCGGCGAGCCGCCGACCGGCTTGAGGTGGATGCCGGTCGATCGCGCGCCGCCGCCTGCGCTCGGTCGGCGCCCGGTGAACACGGCGCTGGCCACGGGAGTGCGGGTGATCGACGGCCTGATGACGCTCGGTGTGGGCCAGCGCGTGGGGCTGTTTGCAGGCTCTGGCGTGGGCAAGAGCACGCTGCTCGGCTCGATCGCGCGCGGCACTACGGCAGATGTCGTGGTCGTGGCCTTGGTCGGTGAGCGCGGCCGTGAAGTGTCGGAATTCCTCGAGCGCGCGCTGGGCAGCGTGGGTCGCGCCCGCTCCGTCGTGGTCGTCGCCACCAGTGATGCGCCGCCGGTCGAACGCCTGCGTGCGGCGCAGACCGCGACCGCGATCGCCGAATCCTTCCGCGACCAAGGCAAGAGCGTGATGCTGCTGGTCGACTCTGTGACCCGCGTCGCGCGCGCGCAACGCGAGATCGGCCTCGCGGCGGGCGAGCCGCCCGCGCGCCGGGGCTATCCGCCGAGCGTGTTCGCGCTCCTGCCGCGCCTGCTCGAACGCAGCGGACAAGGAGAAAATGGCTCGATTACCGCAATATACACGGTGCTGGTCGAAGGCTCGGACATGGACGAGCCGATCGCGGACGAGGTACGCGGCATTCTCGACGGTCACATCGTGCTGGAGCGCTCGATCGCGGCGCGTGGTCACTATCCGGCCGTGGACGCGGTGTCGTCACTGTCACGAGTGATGGAACAAGTCGTGTCGCCCGAGCATGTCCGAGCGGCGCGGCGCGTGCGCAGCGCGCTTTCGCTGTACGAGCAAAAACGAGATCTGATCGCGCTGGGCGCGTACGAGAGAGGCAAGGACGAGCGGCTCGACCAAACGCTGCTCTTGCTCCCCGAGCTCGAGCGCTTCTTGTGTCAAGACTCGATGCACAGCGAGCCGCTCGCCGACACTCGCGCCGAGCTCTTGCGCCTAGCGCAAAAGCTGGGCTGAACGGCCGCCGGCGGCGCACGTCAATCAGCGGTGGCGTCGGGGCCGAGTTCGGTTTCGAGCTCGCGCAGTAGCTTCTTGGCTTGCTTGCTGAGCTTGGTCGGGACGCGCACGTTGACGGCCACGTGCAAATCACCGCGGCCGTGCCGATCCAACCGGGGCATGCCTTGGCCGCGCACCACGATCACGCTGTTCGGCTGCGTGCCCGGCGCGACGTCGGCGCTGACTACCGTGTCATCCGGCATGGTGATCTCGAGCTTGCTGCCGAGGGCCGCTTCGGCGAACGAGATCGACGCGCGGGTACCGAGATCGGCGCCCTGACGCTCGAAGCGCTCATCCGCTTCGACCTCGATATCCACGTACAAATCACCGGCGGGCAGCCCACCCGGGCCGGGCATGCCTTGACGCGGGACGCGCAAGCGCTGCCCCGAGTCAATCCCACCCGGAATGGCGACGATGACCTTGCGCTGACGCTCGACCGCCCCCGAGCCGTTGCAGGTTTTGCACGGGGAGGGCAGGTACTGGCCGGTGCCGCGGCAACGCGCACACGGGCTGGAGAACATGATGAAGCCACGCTGGGCCGTAACCTGGCCCGAGCCCCGACATTGGCTGCAGGTTTCGCTCTTGGTGCCTGGCTCGGCGCCTGCGCCGTGGCACGTGTCGCAGGGGGCTGCGCCGCTGACGTTGATCTCGTGCTTGCCGCCGAGCAGCGCATCGCGCAGCGAGATCACCGCTTCCACCCGCACGTCTTGGCCGCGTTCAGCGCGTTTGCGACGGCCGCCGCCCTGAGCCTGCCCACCAAATCCCCCGAAAAAATCGGAGAACATGTCTTGGAAGTGGCTCAGGATATCGCCCATGTCCGAGGCCTGGCCGCCGCCGTTCAGCCCGGCGTGACCGAAGCGATCGTAAGTCTGCCGCTTCTCCGGATCGGACAGCACGCTGTAGGCCTCGCTCGCTTCCTTGAACTTTTCTTCGGCAGCCTTGTCACCTGGATTGCGATCCGGGTGGTGCTTCAAAGCGGCCTGGCGATAGGCCCTCTTGATCTCCTCGTCAGACGCCTCGCGCGTCACACTCAAGACCACGTAATAGTCGCGCTTTTCACTCATACTGGATGCTGCCGAGCCGGACACCGGAAGATGGTCGGCAAGGTAAGGCTTTCGATCGGCGTGTCAACGCGCTTCTTCGCCCGCCAGCGCAGTTTCGGGGGCCGAACCCTCGGCGGTCGCGGGCTTGGCCGCCAATTCGAGGCGGAGCGACAGGCTCTCGATCGTCCACGCGGCGGCTTGGAGATCGGCCTCGCGCTCGGCGAGCGCCCGTTCGAGCTCCAAGCTCGCGTGTTTCGTTTGCTCGCCGGTGCGCCGTTCGAGCTCACGGACCAGCTCGCGGCCGGTGCGCTCGGCGGTGCGTAAATCCTGCTCCAGGCGGCGCACCTCAGTGCCGCGTTCGGCGAGTTGGCGTTCGAACTCAGCGAGCTCGCCCGCATTGCCTTCTGCGAGCTTGGCGGTCTGTTCCGCCAATGCGCGATTGCGCTCGGCGAGCTCGCTCGTGACGCGCGTGAGCTCACTGGCTTTGTTGCTCGCGTCGGCGCGCAAATTAGTGGCCTGCGTGCGGAGCGCGCTCAGCTCGGCGCGAGCCGCGCTGAGCTCTTTCTCGTGCTGAGCCTTGAGTGCGGCGCTGGCTTGGCGCTCGGCTTCGAGCTTGGCGCGCTCGACTTCGAGCTTGGCGCGCTCGGCTTCGAGCTCGGTTTCGCTGTGATCGGCGCGCTCGTCGGCGGTGCTCGCGCGAGACTCGAGCTCTTTGATCCATTGATTGAGCCGACCGAGCTCGGCGTCGTGCAGCTTGGCTTGCGCCGCGCTCTCGCTCGCCAAAGCGGACGCAGCGGGCGCGGGAGCCAGCGCGGCAGATGGAGCGTTGACGTTACCCAGCAGGCGCCGCGTCGGCAGCTGAATGACCGCGAACTCGTCCAGACGCACCTCCTGGTTGGAAGCCAAGGCGATGAAAAAATCTGGCTCCTCGGCGCCGCCGGGGACGAAGCTCGTGTCGAGCGCGGGCTCTGGTTCGCCGGACGCGGAAAAGTCAGCAATCGCGTAGCCGACGAACGGCGTTTGCCCGAGCATGCGCACGTACTCGAACTCCGCCGCTACCGCGTCGTACAGCGCGTAATAGTCGAGGCTGGTGGCAGCGCGATCGGGGGCGCCGCGGAGCAGCGGGAAAGCGGCCTCCGCGTTGGGACAGGCGACGCATGCCGCGCCGCGCGCGGCGAGCGCGCGCTTCACGGTGCGGATCAGTGACAGCGGATTGTAAGCGCCCAAGTTGTCGACCAGCGCCAGTTCGTAGGCACCGTCGCGCAAGGACAAGTCGCTGTCTGCCAGGCTCGAGAACGAGATTTGAGTCGAGCGGTTGCGGGCTGCGGCTTCGGCCGCACGCACAGGGTCCGGGTCGCACACGTGGATCGAGCGTGCTCCGCGCTCCATGAGCTGCAACGGTAGCGAGCCGAGCGCGTTACCAAAGACCAGCACGCGGCGATTCGAGGCCAGCGGCTCGGCATAGGCGGCCAGCGCGATGCTCGGCTCCAGCGAGGAAGGTTCGGTCATTCGAGGGCCCGGAGGCTAGCGGAGAAACAGCGGTGGTAAAAGCCTCACGCGGCGGACCGGGCCTTTGCCCCTCAGGGCTGCCGGCAGGGCGCCGGCACTTTGCACGGAGTGCCGCAATTCAAGCCCAAAGCATTGCGCTCGACTTGGCGCGCTTGCTCCATACCGAGCCCCGAACCGGCGAGGCAAAGCATCACCGAATCTTCGGGGGCAAGCGCTTGCGCGGGATCCGTGCACAGCGCGTTCAGGCACTGGCCGTCTTTCAGGCCGTGCCCGGGTGGGCAATCCGCGTCAGTTTGGCACACCAGCGCGCGGCAGTCCCCGGGCGTCTCGGGCGCCTGCCCCGGCACTACGTCGCAAATGCCGACCAGGCGCCCGAGGCGAATCAGGGAAACCGCGGTCTTGTTGCCGGGGCGCCGGTCGCCCGAAGTTTGGCTGAGCGTGCACTCGCCGCTGCGTTGGCACTTGGCAGCGAAATGCCGTCGCTCGGTGTCCACGAGCTGACGCTCACTCGTGCTTTTGCAGCCTCCGAGACTCGTCAGCAGGCCGAAGGCGAGCAGGGATGAAAGCGCAGTCGGACCTTGAATTCGAGCCATCATCGCGTGGGCCAGCATGGCTCGAGAGCGAACGGCCCGTCAAACGTGCACTTCTGGCGTGTGTGACGCGCGCCGCGCAGAATTTCTGAGTTTTTTTCGGCGGGGCGCTATGCTGGCCAGAACTTTCGCCTGAACTCGGTCATGTACAAGAAAACACTCGTCGTCGACGGCATTACCCCGGTGGGTGCCTACCAAGCGCTGCGTCAGCGCTCGGAAGGCGGTTCTTTTCTGCTCGAAAGCGTGATCGCCGGCGAACGTTGGGGGCGCTACTCGATCCTCGGTTATCGCCCGCGCTCACAGCATGTGGTGTATGGCGAACCTGGGGTCGATCCGTTCACGCGTTTGTCCGAGCTCGCGCCAGGTGGCGGGGTAGACGAAACCGACGTGGCCGCGCGCTTCGCCACCGCCTGTGTCGGGCTCTTGACCTACGACATGGTGCACTTCGTGACCAAGGTCGAGCCGTGGCCGGAGCTGATCGGTCGAAAGCGGCCGATCGCGCGCATGATCTCGGATGCCACGGTGGTCGTGTTCGACAACCTGACGCACACGGCGGTGATCGCCGCGCAAGATCCGGCGGAGGTCGAGCGGGCCGAGCACGATCTTTCCCACGCCACGACGCTGCCGATGATGGCGCCGCCCGATCCGCACGCCCTGCCCAACGACGTCGACGTGAATATGTCGGACGCGGACTACGGCCGCGTAGTGGAGCGCGCGAAGGAGTACATCCGCGCCGGTGATGCCTTTCAGATCGTGCCCGCCCGCACTTTCTCTACGCCGACCGGTGGAGCGGACCCGTTCGACGTGTACCGTGCGATGCGCGTGCTGTCGCCTGCGCCCTACATGTACTTGTTGGAATTGCCCGAGCGCGACGGCGCGCCGCGGGTGGCCGTTGCCGGAGCGAGCCCCGAAACGCTGGTCCGCGTCGAGAACAAGCGCATTACCCTGCGGCCGATCGCCGGCACGCGTCGGCGCGGGCGCAGCCCGGAAGAAGACCAAGCCTTCGCCGAGGAAATGTTGGCGGACCCGAAGGAGCGCGCCGAGCACGTGATGCTGATCGACTTGGCGCGCAACGACGTCGGTCGCGTGTCCAAGTCGGGCAGCGTACGCGTACCGCTCCACATGAGCGTCGAGAAGTACAGCCACGTGATGCACATCACGAGTGAGGTCGAGGGCGATCTGGCGCCGAATCTGGGCCCCTGGGACGTGATTCGCGCCACCTTCCCCGCCGGCACGCTCAGCGGTGCGCCGAAAGTGCGGGCCATGCAGATCATTCGCGAGCTCGAGCTCCGTCCGCGCGGCACCTACGGCGGCGCGATCGGCTACGTGACGCGCGGCACCAGCCTGGATTTGGCGATCGCCATCCGTACCGTGGTGATGCAAGACGGGCGCTTCGAAGTGACGGCCGGTGCCGGCGTCGTCGCCGATAGCGTGCCCGAGCTCGAGGCCAAAGAAACACGCAACAAGGCGCGCGCCGCGCTATCCGCCATTTTCGCCGCCCGCAATCGCTGATCCTTGCCATGCCCCTGAGTGACGAGAACGCGTTCGGCGTGTTGATCGCCTACTTTGCGATCGAGCACGACGAGTACGCGCTAGAACCCGCCGACTTCGCCGCCCGCTTCACGGAGTTTCGCTCCGCGCTGCGCGGCTGCGTGGAGACCTTTCCACTCACGCAATCCGGAGTGGCGCGTGAGTTCGGTCACGCCCTGTACATCGAGTTTCCCGACGGCGATCAGCTCGAAGATCCGATCGCGTGGATCAAGCTCGTCCGGGCGCGGCTCAAAGCCCTCGATCTCGCGAGCGTCGGTGTCCTCAGCCACGGTGGTCGCTGGCAAGCCGAACCCGCCGAACCCCCGCCACCCAGCGTGAGCGGCATCGATTGGCAGCCCGTGTCGCTCCCGAGCGAACCCCTGCGCCGCGCGCTGTACGCCGAAACCGCCACCCACGGTGAAGACGAAGACGACGAAGATGCCTGGGGTCCCGGCATCTACGTCGACACCGAAGCCGTCGAAGCCCTCGGCCGCACCCTCAAAAACGCCCCCACGCCGCTCGCAGTGGCCGGCGCCACATTCTACCGCGTCGCCCGCTGAGCGCGCTTCTCGCCCCGACGGCTCGGGGCGCTCAGTTCGGCTCCCAGAATTTTAAACCGCCAAGCCGCAAAGTCCTCACCGCGGCGAAGCACACGAGCTGTCCACCTCAAAAACACACGGAGAATTTTTGGGGTTGGAGATGCGCGGGCGTGGCTCGCGTTGTGAACTTCGAACCGGTTACTTTGCCCTGTCCAGCCGTTAACAAAGTGAGCTGTGCCACGCACCGCGAACCCCGCAACTCTCTTCGTGTTCCGAGGTGGAGAGATCACGCGATCTGTCGCGGTAAGGACTTTGCGGCTTGGCGGCTAAAAACTCAGGGAGTCGTGAAGGGCCGGACACTGCCGTGACTGACTGTCGAGTGTGCCGTTAGCCGAAGGGGGAGAAGCCGAATAGGCGCAGGTGCACCTTGAGTAGCACGGCCAAAAGCAGAGCTGCGATCACGACGGGGACCCAGAGCTCCTTCAGTGCCAGGCGGTTTTTACCTTGGATGATCGCGGCGAAGGGTAGGTTCGAGGTGATTTCGAGGTAGCGCGTGAACTCGGCCTTGTTCGTGCGGCGGCGCTTTTCGTCGATGCTGCCGGTGCCGCGGAGCGCGTTGGCGAGCAGGGTGCCGAAAAATAGAATCGCCGCGACGTGGCCCGTGACCAACAGGTGCGCGCCGCTCCAGAGCGCGGTGCCCCACAGGAAGGGGTGGCGCGTGATGCGCAGCACGCCGCGGGCGGCGTCCGTGCGCTCGAGCAGCTTTTCGGCGCCCACCGCGGTGGGGTTCGGCACGCTGAAGGCGCCGACCACCAGCACGAGCGCGAACGGCATCACGGCCAAGGGCAGATAATGGATGATCCGCGGTGAGAACCAGAGCGGATAGAAGGGCGCCTTGCGATAGGCGTCGATCAGAAATAACAGCGAGGCTAGTGAAAGCAGCGAGAAGAGCCCGCTGAAAGCTCGCGACCCGAGGCGCTGCACGAGCCACCAGCGCAGCTCCGAGCCGGCGATGAAGGCGTGAATGGCGAACCACGCGAAGCTGGCCAGCGCGAGTCGCTCGAACATGGCTAGAGCCAGCCGGCGTTGCGGTACCAGTCGACCGTTTGTTTGACGCCCTGCGAGAAGCTCACGGCGGGCGACAAGTGCAGGCTGCGCCGCGCGCTTTCGCCATCGCACACCCATTGATCGAAGAGCTCGTTGCACTTGTCACGGGTGAGCATCATCGCGCGGTTGGTCAGCTTGCCGTAGCTCTCGCTCAGGACCGCCGCACCCTCGACCACGCGTCGCGGCAGCGGGATGCGCAAGAAGGCGCGCTTGCCGATGGCCGACTCGGCCTCCGAGATCAGCTCGGCCATGGTGTGCACCGCGCCGTCGTCGATGGCGAAGATGCTGCCGCTCGGGACGTCCGCGTCGATGGCGGCGATGCAAGCGCGCGCGCAATCCGGACCGTAGGTCATGCTCAGCTTGCTTTGTGGCGAACCGAGCAGGGGCAAGACGCCCATCTTGATCGACTTGAAGAAGGCCAAGATTTCGCGATCGCGCGGGCCGTAGATCGCGGGTGGGCGGATCACGGTGATCTTGAGCTGATCCTTCTTGGCGAGGGCGGCGCGCTCGGCGGCCAGCTTGCTGCGCCCATAATCGGTGACCGGGCGCGGCGTGGCGTCGACGGCGACGGGATTGCCGTAGGCGTCACTCGGACCGCCGACGGCGATGCTCGAGACTTGCACGAAGCGTTTCAGGGAGCTGCCGAGGGGCAAGCATGCCTCCAGCAGGTTTTCGGTGCCGCGCGCGTTCACGCGCATGAACTCCTCCAAATTGCGCGCTTTGACCAAGCCCGCAGAGTGGACGACCGCCGACACCCCGACGACGGCGCGATCCAGACTCGAGCGATCGTCGATCGCCCCGTCGACCAACTCTACGTTGCTCAGCGAGCGCAAGAACTTGGTATCGCTCGAGCGGCGGACCAGTGCGCGCACGGGGCGCCCTGCTTGCGACAGTTGCTCGATGATGTGAGAGCCGAGGAAACCCGAGCCGCCCGTAACGAGAATAGTCATAGGTTTTTCTCGAACAAGCGGTACTTCTTGTAGACTTTTCCGCCCATGAATTTGATGCCCACGTTCACCGGGCCGTTGTCTTCGAGCGTCCAGGAAAGCTCGCCCCACTCGATGCCCAGCTTCTTGCCGGACTCGTTGAGCTTGGAATAGAGGAAGATGCTCAGGCCCGCGTACTTGCGTTGACCGCGAAACTTCTTGGAGATGCCGAGCAAGGCCAAGCGCGCCGTCTTCGGGCCTTTGACCTTGAGCCGCCAGAGCAGCTTGCCGAGCTCGAGCGGGCCGAGCTTGCCCTTGAACTCACGAATCAGCTCGTTGATGTTCGGCAGCGCGACCGCGAATGCCGCCGGTTCTCCGTTGATTTCAGCGATGTAGGAGAGCTCGGGGATGGCGATCAGCTTGAGATCGGCGGCCATCTTGGACAGCTCTTTTTCGGTGTACGGGACGAAACCCCAGTTGTCTGCCCAGGCGTCATTGAAGATATTCATGATTACACGCACCTCGCTGTCGAGGTTTCGCATATCGATGTGCCGGGTTTTGATCTCGGGCAGCGCCGCTAGTTCGTCGTGGGCCTTGCGCCCGCGTTCCGGCATCTCTCCGACCGTGTAGCGCCAGGCGTACAGGTCCTTCAGTTTCTCGAAGCCGCACTTTTCGATCAAGCCGGCCTGGTACGGCAGGTGATGGGGCATCATCACCATCGGTGGCATATCGAAGCCTTCGATCAAGCAGCCCGTCTCCTCGTTGATCGAGAGCGAAAACGGTCCGCGAATTTTCTTCATGCCGCGTTCGCGCAGCCAATCAGCGGCCGCGTCGAGCAAGAGCTTCGCCACCTCTTGGTCTTCGATCGTGTCGAAGAAGCCAAAGAAGCCAACGTCGTCCTTGTAGCGAGCCAAGTGCTCACGGTCGATCTGTGCGGTACAGCGGCCGACGCAAAAGCCGTTGCGGAAGGCCGTGAAAATCACGCCGTCGCCGTGCTCGAAGAACGGATTCTTGAAGCTCAAGCGATCCTTCACATCCATGTCCAGCGGACGGATATAGTTGGGATCCCGTTTGTAGATGTAGTCGACGACGTTCAAAAAGTCGTTGATCTTGCCGCCGATGATCGTTCTCTTGAGCTCGAGAGTCATTTGAACGCTCAGCTAACTTTGGGCCGCTGAGCGAGTCAATGTTTCTCCGTCGGCAGCGCGCCTTCGCTTGCGCGTACTTCGGCGGGCACGGAGCGCGCTGTGAGGTGCGATGCAGGGGCGCGATCGCCCCTCTCGAAATTCGTGGTGTGCGCGCTTGACCGTTCTGTGAAAGAGCCCGTCCGAGGGACGGGCCGGCAGTTCACTTGCCGATCACGCCGTACTTCTTGCCGACCTTTTCGAACGCTTCTAGCGCGCGATCCAGATGGTGGCGCTCGTGGGTGGCCATGTAGCTCGTGCGCAGCATGGCGCTCTTCGGCGGCACGCCGGGGGAGATGAACGGGTTGGTGTAGATGCCGTACTCCTCCAACAGATCACGCCACATCATGATCGTACGCAAATCTTGGCGGATGTAGATGGGGATCACCGCGGTTTGCGTGTGCCCGAGCTCGAAGCCGAGGCTCTTCAGGCCCTCACGCATGTACGTGAAGTTTTCGCGCAGCTTTTCGATGCGCCAGGGCTCTTCCTGCATCACGTCGAAAGCGGCCATCGCGGCCGCGACCGAGGGGGGCGCGGCGGCCGCGGCGAACATGAACGAGGGCGCGAAGTGGCGGATGTAATCCAGCACCTTGCGCTCACCGACCAGCCAACCACCGATGCTGGCCATCGACTTGGAGAAGGTGCCGCCGATCAGGTCGACTTGGTCCATCAGACCGAAGTGGGCCGCGGTGCCCATGCCGCCCGGTCCGATCACGCCCAGAGCATGCGCGTCGTCCACGAACAGACGCGCTTTGTGTTTCTTGACCACGGGCACCAGCTCGTCGAGCTTGGCGATCTCGCCCTCGGCGCTGAACACGCCGTCGGTGATCACGAACGCGCCTTCTTCGGCCTCCAGCTTTTCCAGCGCTTTATCGAGCGATTCGGCGTCGTTGTGGCGGTAGCGCACGAGCCGCGCGCCCGCGGATTGGCCGAGCCTCACACCGTCATACAAGGAGGCGTGCACGTTGCGGTCGATGAAGGCGACCGACTGCTTGTTGGACAGCAACGCGGCCAAGGTGGCGATGTTGACCTGGTAGCCCGTGGTGAAAACCAGCGCGGATTCTTTGTTGAACCACTTGGCCAGCTTTTCCTCGAACTCCTCGTGTAGGCGCATCGAGCCGTTGACCAAACGCGAGCCGGTCATGCTCGTGCCGTACTTGTCGATCGCGGCCTTGGCGGCGTCACGCACTTTGGGGTGCGTGGTCAGACCGAGGTAATTGTTCGAGCCGAACATCACCACGCGCTTGCCGTTGATCTGCGCTTCCGGACCGTCCGCGAAATCGAGCGGGCGGAAGTAGGGATAGATCCCCATCTTGCGCGCGTTGTCGGCGGCCATGAACTTGAAGGCCTTCTCGAACACGTCCTTGCCGCCGACGCTGGCCAGGCTGGTCCGCTCCTTCATCGACTCGGCCATGTCCGACGAGCCTTCGCGTTCGCTCATGTCGATGCGGGCGCCGTTGCCGTTGCCATTGGCGACCGCAGCAGTGCCGTTGCTCGCGCCGTTGGCGTGGCCATTCTTGTGACCATTGCTCTTGGTCACCGCCGGCTCGGTCTGACCGATGTTCTCGTCGAGGGCGGGGTCGATGTTGGGCAGCTCATTGCCGTTGAGCAAGACCTTCCAAGCGTCTTTGACGCGCGTGCGCGCGTCCATCAACCCCTCGGTGGCCTTCATGACGCGGTCGTCCGTCACCCAGCGCAGCACGCTCGGTTGAAGGAGTGCTTGCTTACCGCGTTCGACGATTCTTTGCTTCAGGCCCATCGTTTCAAAGCTCCTAGGTGCTCGCTCGATAAGTGGCTGTCGTGAGGAACACGACAGAGCCGACTGAGCGTAGCTCGACGAACGGGGACGAGCCCGCGTTGTCGCCGGCGGAAGCTACGTTACGGATCGCCCTACGTCAATGTGCCGGGGGCCAAGAGGCGAGGTTATGAAAGCTCGTGCCGTCCGCCAGAATTCCATCATCGATAATGACGCGTTCCAGACATAAACCGTCTGGTGGCGCCGTGATGCCGAGGTCCGTTCGCGCGTGGCTCGCAAGTGCCCGTGTCAATGCGTCCTTCGGCCGTCGCTCGCGACCGATGTCGATCAGCGTCCCGACGACGATTCGCACCATATTGTAGAGGAATTTGTCGCCTTCGACTTCGACCAGCGTGATGCGTTCGTCGCTATGCGCTTGTCGGACCTCGATGCGAAAAATCTGTCGCACCGTCTCGGTTCGCGTATCCGCCGCGCCGCGGAAGGCGGCGAAGTCGTGTTTCCCGACCAGGGACTGAGCAATGGCGTTCAGGTCCGAGTGGTTGAACCTCTCCATCACGCGCCAGGCTCGGCCCTCCAAGAACGGGTCGCGAACGAGGCTGTGGAGCACGGTGTAGCGATACACCTTGCGAGTGACCTGGCGACGCGCGTCGAAACCGGGCGCGACGCGGGTGGCGCGGACGATGGCGATCTCGTCGGGCAGGTGCTGTGAGATGGCGAGCACCCAGCCGCGCAAGCCAATGTCTTTGTCCGTGTCGAATGCGACGAGTTGCTCACGCGCGTGCACACCCGCGTCGGTCCGGCTGAGCCCGCGCGTCTGACTCGCTTTCGGATCGACGGCGGCGATTGCGCCCTCCAGCTCACCGGCGACACTGCGCGCATTGGTCTGCCGCGCCCAGCCCGAGAAGCGGCGGCCGTCATAAGCGACGGTGAGCAACACGCCGAAGCGGTGTTCGACGGTGCGAGCGCGCGCGACGAGGGACCGAGATTCCGTATCGCCCGCGTCTGCGTCAGTGGCCACCGGCGGCACCGGCCTGAGCACTTGCGCTCCCGCCGTCTCCGTCATCGCCGCTCGCACCTGCGCTTGCGTCGTACGGGAACTCCGTGGAGCGCGTGGCACAACCGGCGTCGTAAGCCGCTTCGAGCGCGAGTTGCACGTCCGCCGAATCCGCGCTGGCCGCATCGGCGGGTGAAGCGTCGCCGAGCGGATAGGTTTGATACAGAGGCAGGGGCGGACAAGTCGACGTGGCGCCTCGCTCATCACACGATGCGGCCAGGCACCCACCGCAGGCGAGTGCCCAAAGCATCTTGGATTTCAGCGAAAACGCACGGCGCATCAGGTCTTGGGTTTGAAGTACAACGGCACGGACGCATCCACGCAACCGCCCTTGGGCGCGGGGAACGTTGCCGAGCGGAAGCTCTGCAAGACGCAGTTCTCGACCAGCGGGTTGTTCATGTCGCTCTTGACCTGCGCGCTGCAAACGGAGCCCGTCTGGCTGATCTTGAGCGACACCGTCATGCGACCAGAGAGTGTCGTATTCGAGCTCAACGCTTTTTCGTAGCAGGCGCGGCTCTGCCCGGCCTTGCCGCCCAAGGCCCCCGGCAGACTCGGGTTCGGCTCTCCGGAGCAAACTCCACACGCACTACCGGCAACGGTGCTGCCCACCTTCTTCGTGCCGGGCTTGGTGTCGTCGGGCTTCGCGGAGCTATCCGTGGAAGCGATCGGCGGCGGAGGCGGCGGAGGCGGCTCATCCAAGGCTGGTTGCTCAGCTGGCGCGGTCGGCTTGGGCGCTTCGACTTTGGCGGTCTCGCCGCCGCTCTTCATTTTCCAAAAGATTAGCCCGCCCATCAGCAGCAGCATCACGATTGCAGCAAGAATGAACGGGCCGCTACCGCCAGATTTCGGAATGGGCGGGGTGGTTTCAGACATCAGGGAACTCCACTTTGCTCAGCAACAGGTCAAAAACCGCCGGCTTTCTAGCGACGGACTATAGCTACCCCTCCGACCGAGCGCGAGCCTTCTTAAGAGGAGGATTCAGGGAGTTGCTCCGGTGCTTCGATAAGCTCGAAGATCGTGACCGCGGTGTCGCCCCAACGGCGCGTGTCGATTGCGCTCAGACGGGCGCCCGCTTTCGGCACAAGCGGCGTGCGAGCCGCGTGTTCCAGCACAAGCCGCGCGGCCGGTGCGAGCAGAGACGACTCGGCCAGCTTCTCCAATACGCCGAGGGCGGCCTGTGCATCCGCCCAGGGTGGATCCGCGAACACCAACGAGAACGGACCGAGCCGCTCGAGGGCCTTGAGTGACGCCTCGGCTCGCATGGGGAGCAAGCTGGCACGCGCCGCAACGCCGAGTGTCTCCAAGTTGCTGCGGATTGCTTGCTGCGCTGCCTTGCTCGACTCGACCAAGACCAGTCGCTCCGCGCCGCGTGACAATGCTTCCAGCCCCAGTGCTCCGCTGCCCGCGTACAGATCCAAGACGCGATCGCCGTTCACGTCCGCAAGGATCGCAAACAGCGCCTCTCTGGCGCGCGCTGCGGTGGGTCGAGTGGTATCGCCGCCTGGCGTCGACAATTGCCGGCCTCGGAATTCGCCTGCCACGATCCGCATCTAGGTGGTTTCGATCTTGCTCCACATTTGACGGCGCATTTTCTGTCGTGCGCCGTCTTTGCGGGTAATGAGCTTCGCTGCGCCGAACGCCGCCATCAGCTCGCCTTCTTGCCCGAGCCCGGGGAGCACCGTTTTTCCGACCAAGTACGTATTGGGGATTGGACCGCGGATGGGTTCGCCCGCGAGTTCGAGGTAGCCAGTGGGTTCGACCTTCCACAGCCGTTCCATGGGCTCCGCGCTCGGCGTAGTGCCCTGCAAGTGCACGCGATCGATTTCACGGCGCGTTCGGCTGCGGTAGTCGTAGAGCGGCAAGCCGTCGTGGGCGCTATCCACGATCTGCAAGTGCTCGTCCAAGAAAGGCAATGCGTCGCGCAAGGTGCCAAGCACCGCTTCGCGCGCTTCCAGCAGCGTGAGCGAGCCGCGCGTAGGCAGGATCGTCTCTGCCACGAGCAGCGTCTCGTCTTGGGCTTGCTGACGCTCGGAGAACGCGGCGGCCTCGAAGCGCTGCAAATGCACCGTGGGATGGCGCGGATCCCTACGCTTTCGCTCACTCGGCACCACGAACGACTCTTTGGAGAGCGGCACCGGCAAGCCGCGCGTATTGACGATGAGGCTGACTACGAAACGCCCTGCCTCCGCATTCAAGCGGGGCCAATCGTCGCGCGCTGATTTGGTGACCCCTTCGCCACCGGACAGCGCAGCTAGCGCTTCACCCGATTGATCCGACAGTACGGCGCCCGCACCGGTCGGCGCTTCTTCGCCGTCTTCGATGACGCCGATCGCGACACCGCGACGAGTGACCAGCGACGTCGCACGTCGATTGAGCTCGATCACTCCCCCGTGCGCGGCGATCCGCTCGCACAAAAACTCGGCGAGTTCATCCTCACCACGGGCGAGCGCCTGCACGCCGCGTGTCCACGCGCCATGTAAGCGTGCGAGCGCGAAAGGCGGGAACTCTCCGCCGAGGATCGCCGTATTGGAGGCGAAGCTGGCGGGGATGGTGGTGAGCTCTCGGTACGCGTGACCGCTTGGAAACTTGCCCAACAGGTCGACCGCGAGGGGCAAGCTGCTCGCGATGCGACCCGTCTCGAAGCGCTCCCAAAGACTACCCGGTGGCCAAAGCGCATCGCGTTCGAACGCGCTATCGGCGGCGGCGTTGACCATCGCGACCGAGCCGTACAATTCGTCGACCAATTGTTGCACTTCCGGAAACTCGCGCTCGATCTCGCGGCCGAAGTGCTCCATGTCCGGCGGCACCTCGATCCGCCGGCCCTCGCTCAGCACCACGAACATCGGGTCGAGCGGCGTCGTGCGCCGGCGAAATTGCGGGCTTTGTGCGAGCTCGTGCAGGATGCGCCGCCAAGTCGGTGAGGAGCCGGCCAGCAGCGTGAACGAGCGCCGGCACAGCACGTGTTCTTCGAAGCGATAGGTTTGGCCGTGCTGGCCTTGCCCGAGCAGCAAGACTCGGAAATCGCGGCGCGCCAGCACGGCGGCGGCCGCGAGCGCGCCCAAAGAGCGGCCGAGCACGATGACGTCGTAGTGCCGCGATGTCACTCAGCCCTCGAACGGCACGACGCGCCCAGCCGCGATCTCACGCAGCACCTCGACGAACAAGCCGTGTTCGGCGGCGTGAATGCGCGCTGCGAGCGACGGCAGATCATCACCCGCCTCGACCGGCACCGCGCGCTGGGCGATGATCCGCCCCGAATCCACGCCGTGATCGACGAAATGCACGGTGCAGCCGGTGAGCTTCACGCCGTAGTCGAAGGCCTGCTTGGCGGCGTCGATCCCGGGAAATGCCGGCAACAGCGAGGGATGAATGTTGATGATGCGGCCGGGGAACGCGCGCAAAAACTCCGGTGTCAGCACGCGCATGAAGCCAGCGAGTACGACCCAATTCACGTCCGCTTCTCGCAGCGCGCTGACCAACGCGCGGTCGAACGCCTCGCGATTCGCAAACTCGGTATGGGGGATGGTCAAGGCGCTGACGCCAGCGGCGCGTGCGCGCTCCAAGGCCGGCGCGCCCGGGCGATTGGCGACTACCACCTGGACCCGCGCGTTCAAGCTGCCCGCGCCGATCGCGTCCAAAATCGCCTGCAGATTGGAGCCCACGCCGGACACCAACACGCCGAGATTGAGTGGGCTGGGGGCGGTCATCGCGCGGCTTCCATAGCACAGCTCATGACGCACGCTCCGGTCGAAACGCCTCGATGGCGAGTGGTGCGCGTTGCCCGAGCACGGCCGCGCGCACGATTTCGGCGCTGATCGGCGCGAGCAAAATGCCATTTCGGTAGTGCCCGGTGCTCAAGAACAAGCCTGGGATCGGCGTGCCACCGAGCAGCGGCAATTCATCCTTGGTGTAGGGGCGGAAGTTGGACCAAGTGGCGCGCAGTGCGGCGCGTTCCAACGCCGGCACCAGCGCCGTCGCGTGCAGCAGCAGATCGCGCACTGCGCCAGCCGTCACCTCGCGCTCGTAGCCAACGAACTCGAGCGTCGAGCCGATCAGCAATCGGCCGTCGTCGCGCGGGACCAAGTAGGCGCCGGGACCGAACACCACGTGCGATAGTGGGGGCGCGGGCAATTCGAGCTCGATGATTTGGCCACGCGCGGGGATCACGCGCCCCGGCGGCAAGCCGAGCCCGTCGATCAACGAGGTCCAGCTGCCGGCGGCCACGACTACGTTGCGCGCGCGGACTTCACTGCCATCATCGAGCACGACGCCCACCGCGCGGCCGTCTGCCAGCGCGATGCGCCGCACGAACGCGCCGCTCTGAAAGCGCACTCCGCGCGCGAGAGCCGCGATGTGCAGCGCGCGCAGCAGCGCCCGGGGCTCGACGCGCGAGTCGCCCGAGAAGCGCACGCCGCCCGCGAGTTTGGGCGAAAGCGCCGGTTCGAGCGCGCCGAGCTCGCGTGCCGACACGCGGGCCACGGCGAGCTTTTGTTTGCTCTGCCAGGCGGTCTGTGCGCCGAGCTGCCTGACTGCGGTGCGCTCGAAGCCGACGCGCAGCACGCCGCATTTTCGGTAACCGACGTCGATGCGGGTTTCTTTGACGAGCGTGGCTGCGAATTTTTCGTAGCGCGCGCGGCTGGCCAAGCACAGGTCGGTCATCGGTCCCGGCGCGTGCGCTTCGGCCTGTGCGCCCAAGATCCCCGCCGCTGCGCTGGACGCTTCCGCGCCGGGCACACTACGCTCCAGCACCAGACACTTTACCCCGTGATGCGCCAGCTCCCAGGCGGCGCTGGTGCCCATGATTCCGCCGCCGATGATCAGGACGTCGATCGGAGCGGAACGAGAGCTGGTTTTCTTGTGAGGCATGGCGGCGGTTCGCGGCCGTCCTTGCTCAGCTCACCTTCTGCGTCAACTTGACGAGGCCGATCACACTGAACGCGGCAAAGCCGAGGAACAGACCGCACAAACCGAGCGCCCAGCGCGTGGTCTGCGGAGCTTCACCGTCGACCAAGAGCCAAGCGTCGTCCGTCACTTTGCCTTGCCAGGCGTCACTGACCGCCGCGCGCACCATGCCGTGGCGAATGCCCGCGCGGCTGACGGGAATCAAGCGGCCCACGAACGAGGTGGGCGCCACGAAGTGCGCACCTTCTGGATCGGAGGGATCATCCGGCACACTCACTTGGACCCACAGCTTGTCATTGCCCTCGACCTGAGCCAGGCGATAGGTGTCGTCTTCGAGCGGCCGGGCGTAGCGCACCGCTCCGTCGGCGCGCAGCGTGCCGTTGCCGTGCACCCAAGTGTTGGCATTGCTATTCTCGGCGTGAAATTGACTCAGCTCACCGAGATCGACGGGCGGACCACTCTCGAGCGCGAACACCGCTTCTCCGCGGAGCTCGAAGGCCAGCGTCAGCGAGCCGACCGCCGACAACGCCAGCGCCGTGAGCGTGGCGCGCCGCCACGGCCGACGCGGAGCCGGCAGCGCCTCGAGGTCGAGGTCGTGATCCGATGCGGCAGGGGTGCCGAGCAGGTCTGGGGCGTCTGGCGTGTCAGGGTAGCGGGGCATCGAGATCGGCCAACTTTATCCGACATCCGAGCGCCCGATTTGTTCCGTGGCGTGGATGCTCAGCGAGGAAAGCTTATGTAAGCGGGCGCGTGCTCGCTCCGCCAGTGCCATGAAAACGGGCCGAGCGTAGCAGAATCCGTTGCTTCGGTTGCCGGCCAGCTGGCCACACTACGCACGGCGGTTCTGGTCCCCGATGTAGGTATCGACGCCGCCCCCCAGCGAAGGGACATTTCGCCGACAACCGTGTACTTTTCCGGGAGTACTATTAGGGGTCAACATGGCTGTCGCTAGCAAGATCATCTGCCCGTCGTGTGGTTTCTCCAACACGCCTCCGCTTGCCAACAATCGCTGCGTGTCGTGCGGCGCCAAGATCGAAGATCTGAAGCGTTCACTCACGCGCCAAGAGGAGCTCGAACGCCGCTACCAGCAAGAGGGCTTCAGTCTGCTCTGGTTCGGCGTCTCGATCGCGATCATGTCGGTGATGACCGCCGCCCTGGTGATGGGCCTGCCGATGGTCGTGCCCGCGTTCGATTTCGAAGGCTCAGCCGGCATGCGCATCTCGATCCCGGTTTGGTTTTTGGGCGGCATGCTCATTGGCCTGATCTCGCCCGGCAAGACCTTCATCGAGCCGATGGTGGCCGTGTTCCTGGTCGCGATCCCGACCGCGTTCTTGCTGTACGTGAACCAAACCGTCAAGACGATGCCCGCCTTCATGTACGTGCTGCTTTCGGCGCTCGGCGTGCTGTTCACGTTGATCGGTGCGTACATCGGTGAACGCATCCAAATGGGCCCGCCGCCGAAAGTCGCGGACTGATTCGTTCACTCTCCCTCGCGCTGCTGCTCTGCCAGTGTTCGCTGGGCGCCTCGGCCAATGAAAAAGCCGAGGCGGGCCGGCTCAACCACGCGCTCAACGAACTGCGCGCCGCTCCCAACGCTCAAAAAGGCGATCGCCTGGACGCGCTCAAAAGCGTGACCTGCGAAACCGCGGAACTGTGCGAGCTGCAGCGTATCTGCGTGGACGGCTATGGCCAACACGTGTTCGCCCTGACCGAAATCACGCGCGCCAAATCGCTGCTGACCGCCCCCGAAGGCGCCGCCGAAGCGGCCCGCGTGCTCGACTTCGCCCAAAGCGAACTCGCCCAAGCGGCCCCCAAAATCAGCCACTGCGCCGACGCCCAAGGCGTCGCCCAACGCAAATACAAACTCTGACAGACCGTCCCGGGGTGAGGTCACTTCTTACCCACACTTCGGCCGATGTAGAGATGGGCGCTCGCGACCCAGCCTCGCACCTCTCAGCCCGCCGAGTTCCCGCCTTGGACGGCATCCCAGTGGGCACGCCCTCGCGCCGCAAAAGAAGCCCGCGGTCCTTCGGTCGCGCGAATCGGTTTAAGACGAACACAGGCTAGCCCCAGGCGGCGCGGTCCGGCTCCCGGATATTCGCCAATGGAGAGGAGGGAGAAGAGGGCGCCAAGAGCCCAGCTTGCGAAAGAGCAATGCACCACACCTCGGACGGCTCAGAAATTTTGGGGTTAGCGAGCCACTCGGCGCCCTGCATTGTTGAGCGCCCGAGAAAACGAATGGCGTTCCGAGCGGCGCGCGGAGTGCGCGCTTCGATTGGACGCAGAGCGGTGCGCGGAGTGCGCGCTTCGATCGGACGCATGGTGCGTTCGACCGCGCCACGAGGTGAGCACCAGGGACGCTTTCGGCGATCTCGATACCGCTCTCGCGCCGAAGAAAATGCGCATCAGAGGCTCACGTTGCCAACCCAAAACCTTCGGTGTGCTCCGGTGTGGTGCCGGGTTGATCGGGCGTCGAAAGCTCTTGGCGCCCTCTTCTCCCTCGTCTCCCTTGGCGATAATCCTAGCGCTCCCCGTGCTCCGGGAAATTCATCGCGCGCCTGGTCTTACTGCGTCGATGGCGTGGCACGCCAAGAATAAGGCGTGCTGTGAGGTGCGATGCGGGATCGCGATCGCCCATTCTGAAGATCGGAGTTGGCCGTGCGGCGTAGTGCAATCCCTCAGTGCGATGGCGCGGGGGCCGGCGAGGGAGCGAGCTTTACCGGCGCTTTGGGGGCGCTGATGGTGCCGACTTTGGGGGCGGAGGCGGACGCGGCGGGTGCCGCTGCGCTGGCGGATGCGGCGGCGCTCGCGGCCGGTTCGGGGGCCCCTTTTTGGGACCAGATGACGCGGCCGAAGCGGGAGGCTTTGTGAAAGTTGCCGTGGCCCATGATCGGTGACCAAGCCACGCCGCCGTTGTTCTTCATGGCGTAGAAATTGATGCGCCAAGAGGAGCCGACTTCGGGCGGTAGCTTGGCGGCTTTGCTGAAGGACTTCCAGGGCACGAAGGCTTCCACGGTATAGCCGCGATCTTCATCGCCGCTCTTGTCGAGCGTGCCGTCCAAGCTGACGGCGCTCTTCAAGTTGGCCGACCAATCTTGATGACCGAAGGGGCCGTCGGGTTCGACCTTGGGCTCGTTGTAGGCGTCGAACTGCGAGTCGAAGACCAGGTTCTGGGGGTTGATCTGAATCTCGTAGTAGTCCTTGTTGTCGCCGTCGCCGTCCGGGTCGACCATCATTTCGACGGTGTCTTTGGTCCACAGGTGTGGGTCTTGTTCGCCCTTCTTGAAGCCGCCAATCAAGTCTGTTTCGGCGACGGAGAACGCGACGTAGATGCCCGCGTCGTTCCACAGCAGCTTGACTTCACCATTGACGGGGAAGGCATGATTGGGCTCGCCGGTACGCACGTCGACCAGCGGGCCCGTGCTGGCCGCGGTCTTCCAGGCGGCTTCGTCGAGCTTGCCGTCGAGCTTGATCGTGACCGCGGGCTCGAGCTTCTCCGCGTGCATGACGGGCACGCGTGGGGCCTTGAGCGGGCCGTGTAAACCGCTGACTTCGAGCGTGGCGGCGATCGCACGACGCGTGGTGTCGTGCGGGCCGGCGGTGATCTCGAGCCGACCCTTCTTGCCGAACACGCCGGTCAGGATCTGCATCTTTTCGGTCTTCAGCGTGGGGGGCACGGTGAAGCTCTGCTCGTCGACGTACACCTTGCCGGGCTCCCAGTCGCTCGGCGGCAAGGCCGGTGAACCCGCGCGCATTTCACGCAAAGGCCCCACGGTGTCGATGTTCAGCAGGCGTTCGCCCGAGGCATCGACGATGTGCGTGAACAGCTTCCAGCCCCCATCGAGCTTCTGCTGGGCTCGCCAATAGAGCGTGACCTTCACCTTTGCGCCCGGCTTGAGCCCGCTCGTCGGCTCGACCCGCGCCCCGAGCAAGCTGAGCTTGCCGCCGAAGTCCACATCCAGGTGCGTGCCGACGTCCGCGGGCGGCGCATCCAACACATACTCCTTCAGGCGCTCCGCTTCCGCGGTCGAGTCGTGCTTCTCGGCAGCGGGTGGCGGCGTCACGCAGGCGGTGAATGCGCCGAAACACAGCAAACACGACACAGCCGACGAACGCAGCCTAGCCACTACTTCTTGCCCTTGCTCTTCTTGCGCGCATCGCGTTCGCGCTTGCGCTGGTTCTTCTTCTGATTTTTTTCGCCCTTGGACAGGACGCGCATCTTCGGACCGCCCCCATCGCCCAAGCCGGGCATGCCCGGAAAGCCCATGCCGGGCATGCCGCCAAAACCGGGCATGCCACCCATGCCAGGCATACCGCCCAGGCCGCCCATGTTTTGCATCACGTCCTGCATTTTGCCGCTCTTCATCGCGCGCCGCATGTTGCGCGCCATGTTCAGCCCGCCCATGCCCGGGATCTTGCTCATCAACCCGCCCAGCCCGCCCGCGTCGCCCCCGCCCATGCCGCCCATCATTTGGCGCATGAACAAGAAGCGCTGCACGAGCTCGCTGACGCCCTCGGCGGGTTGCGCAGAGCCTCTGGCGATGCGCGCCACGCGCGAAGGCTCGCGCACGAGCACGTTCGGATCCTCGCGCTCGGCACGGGTCATGGATTGGATCATGGCCTCGATTCGGCCAAGCTCGCTGTCATCCAGGTTCGCGGCCGCGCCGGGCGGCATCATGCCGCCGAGGCCCGGGATCTTTTCCATCAGGTCCTTGAGCGAACCCATCTTTTGGATGGTCCGAACCTGATTCAAGAAATCATCGAGCGTGAACTGGCCCTGCATCATGCGGGCCGCGTCGGCTTCGGCTTTCTTCTGATCGATGACTTCTTCGAAGTCTTGCATCAGGCCGACCACGTCGCCCATACCGAGCACGCGGCTGGCCATGCCCTCGGCGCGGAACGGCTCGAGCTTGTCCGTGGTCTCGCCCATGCCGACGAACACCAAGGGCGCGCCCGTGACCTCTTTCACCGAGAGCGCCGCGCCGCCGCGCGCGTCGCCGTCCAGCTTGGTCAAGATCACGCCGGTGACGCTCAGCCGATCGTTGAAGCCGCGCGCCGTCTTCACGGAGTCTTGGCCAATCATGGCGTCGATCACCAAAAAGATATTTTGCGGTAAGACGGCTGATTTGATCGACTTCAACTCTTCCATCAACGCTTCGTCGATCGCGAGGCGACCGGCGGTATCGTAGATGATCACGTCCTTGTGCTGGTTCTTCGCTTCTTCACGGGCCGCGATACAGATTTCGAGCGGGGTGCCACCCTCGATGTTGAACACCGGGATGGACAGCTGCTGGCCCAGGATCTTCAGCTGCTCGACGGCCGCCGGGCGTTGCATGTCCGCCGCGACCAAGAGCGGAGATTTGCCCTGCTTCTCGAACCAACGGGCAAGCTTTGCCGTCGTGGTCGTCTTGCCGGAGCCCTGCAAGCCAACCATCATCACGCCCGTGGGGCCCGAGCTCGCGAACGTGACCGGCTCGCCCTCGTGGCCCATCATCGCCACGAGCTCGTCGTGACAGATGCGCACGAACTGGTCGCCCGCCGAGACGCGGTGCGTCTCGCCGCCGTGACGCACACGCGTCTGTACGGTCTGACCGAGCGCCTTCTCTTCGACCGTCGCCAAGAAGCGTTTGACGACGCCGAGCTCGACGTCTGCTTCGAGCAGCGAGAGCCGCACCTCTTTCAGGGCGGCTTGGACGTTTTTGGGGTTTAGCTCGGTGAGACCGGCGAGGCGGTTTTGAGCTTCACGAAAGCCTTTGCTGAGCGCTTCGAACACGGGCGGGGTCTTAGCATAGTCGGGGCCCAGGGGGGCGAGACGGGGCGCGAGACGCGGGGCGGCCCGGGGGGCGAGCGAGCGGCCGAGCGGACGCCCTCCCGCCGTACGCGCCTCAGCTGCGGCGCAAGCGAAAAATGGCCGGTGGGGCGCCCACGAAGCGCCGCTCGAAGACCCAAAAAAAAGCGTACGAAAACAGCACCGATAGGGGCAGGCCGAGCAAAATCAAGCTCAACATTTCGAGCTCTGGGGTGAGCTCGAGCCGGTGCAAACCGAAGTAGCACAGGGCCACGATTGGCAAATGGGTCAGGTACAGGCTGTACGAAAACCGACCCAGAGCGACCAGCGGCCCCGACTGCAAGAACCGGAGCAGCAGCGGGTGCTGCTGCGCGGGGCGGAGCGCATGCGGGGTGAGGTAGAGGAGCACGCTGGCCGTCGCAGCGCCGACCAGCGCGTCGCTGTACGGCATGAAGCGGAACCAATACTTGATCAGCAGCGTGACGCCGCACAGCACGGCGGCCACCATGCCCAAGCTGATGATGCCCCAAGGTGCGCGCTCGCGCAGCCGGCTCTCGGCGGGGCGCGACGCGAAATTGATACCCGCTGCACACATGCCCAGGCCGAACAGCCCGATGTACCACGACGACGCGCTACGTGCGGCGCTCGGCACGAGCCAAGTCAGCGCGCCGCCGAGCGCGAATGCCACCAGCAAGGTGCGGCCCGCGCCGAAGCGGCGCCAGATGGGCAAGAGCACGAACGGAAAAAAGAAATAGATTTGCCACTCCGTGGCCACGCTCCACAAGGGGCCGTTGATGGTGTGGATCCAAGCTGGAAATAGATTGTGGATCAGCAGCAGATGGCTGACGATCGGCCCGAACCCGAATGCGGGGAAGCTATCCTGCCAGATCGTTTTCGTGGGCGTTTCCAAAACTGGCGCGACCGCGATCAACAAGAGTGAGCCGCCGAGCGCCGCGAAGTAGGGCGGGAGAATGCGCCAGGCGCGACGGGCGATGTAGTTCGGTATCCCGCGCACGAGTAGCCCTTCGGCACGCGCCACCGGGAGCATCAAACAATACCCAGAGAGCACGATGAATACGGCAACTGCGTCGTGCCCGAAGGACAGCGCGCGCTGCAAACTGCGCGCAAAACCGTGGAGCGGCCGCTCACTGTCCAGAAAGCCATTGCCGGTATGGAAAAGCACCACGTAGAGGGCGGCCACCGCCCGAAGGCCATCGAGATATTCGAGCCGATAGGCCTCTTTTCTAGTCATATGCAGGAGGGCAGATCCGAGCCTGTGGAGTCTAGACGTTTCCGGCGTTCCGGAGTACATGGATAATGTTTATTTCGTTCCCGATGGCGCTGTTGCACGGGTCAAAAGCGTCGGAGTTTGAAAGCCAATGATCGAACGTACAGCCGCCCTCAATATCGTCTACGCCAGCATCCAGGAAGTCTTCGCGCAAACCGGGCTCGACGCCCCCTCTGCCCTCACTGAAGACACGGTGCTGGTTGGGAAAGACGCCGTGCTCGACTCACTCGGCGTGGTCTCCCTGATCGTAGAAGTGGAGCAGCGGGTGGAAGGTGAGCATGGCGCGTCCGTGACACTTGCCAACGACAAAGCCATGTCGCAGCGCAACAGTCCGTTCCGGACCGTCGGCATCCTCACCGATCACGTCGTGGCGATGGTCGCGGAAGTGAGCGCAGCGTGAGCGAGCGCATCGTGAGTGAGAAGCCCGTCATGCTCGTGACGGGTAGCCGCAAAGGCATCGGGCGCTACCTGTGCGAATACTATCTGCAGAAGGGCTACTTGGTCGAAGGCTGCAGCCGCGGCGGCAGCGATCTCCAAGACCCAGCCTACAAGCACCACGAGGTGGACGTCGCCGACGAGCGCGCCGTGCGCTTGATGATCGCCGACATCACCAAGCGGCACGGTCGCATCGACGTGGTGCTGAACAACGCCGCCATCGCCAGCATGAATCACATCCTGCTCACGCCGGCGAAATCCGCGGATCGCATGCTTTCGGTCAACGTGACGGGCACCATGCTCGTCTGTCGTGACGCGGCCAAGGTGATGATTCGCCGCAAATACGGGCGAATCGTCAACTTCACCACGATCGTTGCGCCGATCGCGCTCGCGGGCGAGGCGATCTACGCGGCCTCCAAGAGCGCCGTCGTCACCTTCACCCGTATCTTGGCGTTCGAGCTGGGGCAGTGGGGCATCACCTGTAACTCGTTCGGCGCCACGCCGATCATGACGGACATGATCAAGGGCGTGCCCCAAGACAAGATCGACGCGGTGGTCAATAACCTTGCCATCAAGCGCTTGGGCACCAACTTCGATTGCGCCAACGTGTGCGACTTCTTCATCAACCCGGGCAGCGACAACATCACCGGCCAGGTCATCTACTTGGGCGGCGTCACCTAGCGGCATTTCGCGGGCCAATCCCGCGAAATCTGGCAACTCCGCTCGGCGGCTGTCCGAGCGAAAGAGGTGCATGCTAAACTCCGGGAGGTTTCGCCATGGCCACTTCAGCCGCTGAAGTCATTCGTCCACTGCGCCGCGTCGAGTACGACCAATTGGTCAAGCTCGGCGCTTTCGAAGACGAGCGCATCGAGCTGCTCGAGGGCGAGCTGGTCGCCATGAGCCCGATCGGACCACCGCACAGCGGGGCGGTGCAAAAGCTCACCCGTTTGCTCGTGCTCGCGCTGGAAGGGCGCGCCGCGGTGCGTTGTCAGTTGCCGATGGCGGCGCTCGAATTTTCCGAACCGGAGGCGGATTTTGCGGTCGTCTCGCGGGCGGATTTCGATCTGGATCACCCGAGTGAAGCGTACCTGGTGATCCAAGTCGCCGAGTCATCGCTAGCCAAGGATCGCGGCAAGAAACTCAGGCTGTACGCGAGCTGCGCCATCCCGGAATATTGGATCGTCAATCTCCCGGAGCGCTGCATCGAGGTGTACACGGTGCCCACGCCCGGCGCATACGCCCAAGTCGAGCGCTACGAACGCGGGCAGTCGATTCGCCTGGTCACGTTTCCTGACGTCGCGTTTGCGGTCTCCGATATTCTGAAGTGAACGAGCCGGCGTGGGGCTTGCCGTTCACGCCTCGGCCTACTGTTTTGTTTGGCCGTTTGGGTTAACGTGTTCGAAGCGTAGAGAGTTTCAAATGGCATCCACATCGAGTCAATGCCCATGATTGCGCCCTGGCTGTTCGAGCGAATCGCCGCCTGGGGTGACGCGCCGGCGTTGGTTTGGAATGATGCCATCACCAGCTACAGCGAGCTGACGAAGCTCGCAGATAGCTGGCAAGAGAAGTTCGAAGCGCGGAATCTGAAGTCGGGCGAAGTGGTGGCGCTAGAGGGCTCATTTTCGCCGAACGCGTGCGCGGCGTTGGTCGCGCTCGTTCGTCTGGGAGCGATCATCGCGCCGCTCACGCCGCTGATGCGCACCCAGCGCGATCAGTTTTTGGGCATCGCCGAAGCGCGCCTCTTGGTCGAGTTCGACGAAGCAGATGCGTTCACCTTCTACGATTACGAGCGCACGGTTCTAAATGCCGTAACGCAGAAGTTGATTGCGCGGGGTCACCCAGGGCTGATCATCTTCTCCTCCGGCTCCACCGGTTCCCCCAAAGCAATCCTGCACGATTTTGCGTCGCTGCTCGAAAAGTTCCAGAAGGTGCGCCAGAAGAAGACGACGCTCACCTTCTTGCTGTTCGATCACATCGGCGGCATCGACACGCTGTTCAACACCTTGGCTAGCGGCGGCACCGTGGTCACCGTGCCCAATCGTGATCCGGAAACCGTCTCGAAGGCGCTCGAGAAGTACCGCGTGCACACGCTGCCCGCGTCGCCCACGTTCCTCAACCTGTGGCTGATGTCCGGGCTGTTCGAACAATATGATTTTTCGGCGCTACAGGTGATCGCCTACGGCACCGAGCCCATGCCGCCGAACACTCTGAAAAAGCTGCATGAGCTGTTCCCCGCGGTATCGTTGGTGCAAACTTACGGCATGTCCGAGCTGGGCGTGCTGCGCTCGCGCTCGCGCGATTCGGAATCGCTCTGGATCAAATTCACCGGTGAAGGCTTTCAGACCAAGATCATCGACGGTATTTTGTGGGTCAAGGCCGACGCCGCGATGATCGGCTATTTGAATGCGCCGGATCTATTCGATGCCGAGGGTTGGCTGAATACCCAAGATGCAGTCGAGGTCGATGGCGAATACATGCGCATCTTGGGTCGGGCCAGCGATCTGATCAACGTCGGCGGCCAGAAGGTGTATCCAGCCGAAGTCGAGAACATCCTGCTGCAGATGGACAACGTGGCGGAGGTGGCCGTGTTCGGCAAAGCGCAGCCGATGATGGGCCAAATGGTGGTCGCGCGCTTCAACCTCAAGAATCCGGAACCACTGGCCGAGTTCAAGCGCCGCATGGGCGCCTTCTGTCGCGAGCGCATGGCCGCCTATCAGATCCCGCGCCTGGTCGAAATTTCGGACGACGAGCAGTATGGATCGCGCTTCAAGAAGCTACGAAATGCCTAGAGCCAGTCCTAAAACCCCTCCCGTCGCCCGCCTGCGGATACGCTTCGCAATCCTGCGTTGCGCCTCCTCAACGTACCTTCCAGGTACGCCTCGTCGGCGTGCCTTGGCTTGCTCGCGTCTGCTTGGCGGGCTCGGTCCGGGGTTCTAGCTCTTAGTCTGGGTCCGTGATGCCTCGTCTCGGCCGCAAAGGGTGGATCAGCTTGGGATTCGCAGCAGTCTTGGTTTTGGCGCTCGGAGTCTTCGCCCGCGTTCTGGGTCAGAAAAAGCTGCGCTTTCCGTACCTCAATTCCCCGATCGCTCAGGCCGAATACCAAGCATTGGCGTCGCAGCCTGGCTGGGCCGCTCGTCGGATCACGGTTGCGCCAGCCATTCGTCTCAATGGCCTCGTGCGTCGGCCAGAGTCTGCGGATGCGCCCTGGGTTTTGTTCTATCAGGGCAATGACTCGCAGATGCTGAAGGTGGGCCAGGCCTTCCTCTCGCGGCTTGCAGACGGTAGAGATTGGGGCCTCGCGATTTTCGCCTACCGCGGCTACGACTCGTCCGATGGCGTTCCGCGCCTTCCAGTGTTGGCCGCCGATGCTCCGGAAATCTTGGAGCAATTGTGCGTCAGCGAGCGGGTCGACCGTGGGCGTGTGCACGTGATCGGCTTTTCGATCGGCGGTCATTTGGCGGTGCGCGCGCTGGTCAGCGCAGCGCGCCTTTCGCCGAAGCCTCCCTCGTTGACGCTGCTCGCGTCGGTCGACGAAATCACGATGGTGCCGCGCTCGTTTTACGACAAGTTCGATCCCGGTGACGACTTCCACACCGTCCCATTTCTGGCCGACATCCCCGCGCCGGTTCTGGTCGTGCAGGGCACCAAAGACGAAGCGCTCGCGGGCCCGGAACAGGGCCGTTCGATCGCCGCCGCGCTCGGCGCGCGCGCGCGTTACCTCGAGCGGCCCGGCGTCGGGCACGTCGAGCTGATGGAAAATGAGCCCACACTGGCCGCCGTGCGCGAGTTCATTCTGGGGCACGCCAAATAGCTGGCACTACTTCGACCACCCGCGGGAGGATGCATGCGCGATTTCAACTTCCAGAACCCGACGCGGATCTTGTTTGGCCGCGGCCAAATCGAAAACATTGCCGAACACATCCCGGCCGACGCGCGCATCTTGCTCGTCGCGGGCGGTGGTTCGATCCGAAACAATGGCGTGCTCGATCAAGTCAGAGTGGCGCTCGAGGGCCGCACCGTGCACGAATTTTGGGGCGTCGAGCCGAATCCGGACATTGCCGCGTTGCGGCCCGCTTTGGAGATCGTGCGCGCCGAGTCGATCGACTTCGTGCTCGCGGTCGGTGGCGGCTCGGTGATCGACAGCGCCAAGTTGATCGCGGCCGCCGCGCGCACCGACGCCGAGCCTTGGGCGATCCTAGCCAAAGGGGCGCGTGTCACCGGCGCGCTGCCGTTGGGCGTCGTGCTCACCCTGCCCGCGACCGGCTCGGAGTCGAACGGCGCGGCCGCCATCAGCAACCGAGAGACCGGGCAAAAGCTGGTCTTCGTGAGCCCGCTGTGTTTTCCGCGCTTCGCCGTGCTCGATCCAGAAGCCACCTTTTCGCTGCCTCCCCGGCAGGTGTCGAACGGCATCGCAGACGCCTTCGTGCACGTACTCGAACAATACTTGACCTACCCTGCGGGTGGCGTGCTCTCGGATCGTTTGGCCGAAGCGCTCTTGGTCACGCTCAAAGAGCAGGGCCCCCTCGCGCTCCGAGAGCCCAGCAACTACGACGTGCGAGCCAACTTGATGTGGGCCGCCAGCCTGGCGCTCAATGGCTTGATCGGACAAGGGGTGCCGCAAGATTGGACCACGCATCACATCGGCCACGAGCTGACCGCGCTCTTCGGGCTCGATCACGCGCGCAGCTTGGCCGTCGTGTTGCCTGCCGTGCTCCAGGCCAGGCGCGTACAAAAGGCCGAGAAAATCAGACAGTTCGGCGCGCGAGTATTCGGCATCAGCGCGCCGACCGAGGACGAAGCCATCGATCGAACGATCGCCGAAACCGTGGCCTTCTTCGAATCTCTCGGTATCCCCACGCGCCTGTCCGCCCACGGGATTACGGACGCAGCCATCCCGCAGGTCGTCGCCAAGCTCAAGGCGAACCGCCGTCTGCGCATGGGCGAACGGCTCGACATCACCCCGGACGCGGCCGGAAAAATCCTGGCTCTCGCGCTCTGAGTTGACGTCGAGCGTGGCTCTTGCCCACCAAACCGACGAACGAGCAGCGAGAGTGGGCGATCGCGCTCCAGCGTCGCAACTCGCGGCGAGCTCGGTTCCCGCCGCGCTGGAGCCGCGCGCGCCGGCTCAGAAGGCGAGCGACCGAATTTCGTAGCCCGGATAGCGCTCGCCCTCGACGTAGTAGAGCGGGCCTTTCCGGAGCGCGATCAGCACCCGGCGGCCGGGCCCATCCCGACGAAATGCGATCAGTTTGCCGAGCTGGAGTGACAGCTTGCCTTGCTCGATGACCATGCGCGACGGAAAGTCGACGCGCTGGATCAGGAAATTTCTGATCGGCGCGTCGTCGCTCGGGTCAACGTTGGGATGGGTATCGACCATGGCGTAAGTCTGGGCGTAGTCGTCCGTGTCTAGGCCCGCGAAGCGCTGAGACTCAGTCAGCGTGCCGAGTGAGCCGTCTTTCAGGAAGCAGCCGGAGGTCACCGAATTATGCAGCGCGTCGCAGCCATCTCCGTAGATCTCCAGCAGTTGGCCCTGGTCCGTGATCAGGTGTGTCGCGGGCGAGCTGTTGAACCCGTAGGTATCGCTGACGTGAAAACCGCCATCGTAAGGGGATTCGTTGACGAACGAGACTTCGTCCGTGTCGAGCAACCGGTACAGATGGAAATCGGGCCCTGACAACTCGGTCGGGACGGTCACGAAGTCGTCCGTGCCCGGCACGCGCCGCATGGGCAGCCCGTTGTACGTGTACGGAAGCGAGTGGGAGAGCAGCGCACCGCGCGAAGTGTCGTAGGTGTAAAAGACCCGCTGGGCGTCGTGAGGCGGTCCGCAGACGGCACGATGATGTGACAAGACCACCAGCGAGCCGCACGTTTCAATCGTATCCGTAGAGGAAACTAGATTGAGGTTGGCGTCGTAAATCGTCAGCTTGTTTCGGTCGGCGACGGCTAGGCGCTCGCCATCGAACGCGGCCGCTAGCAGCGGCAGCGGCGCGCCGACTCGTTGCACCACCTTGTCCTTGCGATCGAACAAGGTCACCGAAGTTCCGAGCACCACGTAAACGCCGACCTCGCTGACGAAAACATCGACTAGCTTTTGCGGGCCGGAGGCGATGAGTTGACCGGCGTCGCCGCTGGGAGCACCGTCTGGAGCGTCGCCAACGCCCGCACTGCCACCGTCGTCCGCCATCGGATCGGCGCCGCCCGAGCCGCCCGCGAGCACGCTGCCTTGGCCCGCGCCGCCAGCCAGGGGGGCCTCGGGCAAGTCAGCCTCGCCGGAGACCGCGCGCCCGCCGCACGCCGCACTGCTCGCGAGCAACAGCCAACCCAGCACACACCCACGCAACCAGGTCAGCATCTCGTTCCCTCCCGAGGATTAGCTCGAACCCCGAGAAGCGTCAATCGCACCGCTGTCTCGCTATCACGATACGCGATGCACCCACGCTTCGTGTCAGCGCAGCGTTGATACGGCCATCACGACGTCAGCCGCGGTCGCATCCATCGGCGCGACCCAACGCAGCACGCCGCGCGCGTCGAGCAGAAGAGTGGTCGGAAGTGCGCTGACGCCCGCACTACGGCGCAACGTGTCGCCACGGTCGACCAGAAAAGGTTCGACGACGCCCCATTGGGCGAGAGTCGCTCGTGCGTCATCGGTCGACTCACCCTCGGCGAGTACGGCGACCAGCACGAGCTTTCCCCCACGCGCTTCGAGCGCGGCTTTGCGCGCATGCAGGGCCGGCAACTTCTTGCGACAAGGCGCGCAGCTTGGCGCCCACGCGTCGAGCACGGTGATGCGTGCGCTCGGCAGCGGAATCGAAACCAGGCGACCGGTGTCACTGGGCAGCGAAAAATCAGCCGACTGATTCAACTTCGGACTCGCGGCACTGGGTAGCAGCGCGCCACCGCAGCCGAGCAGCGCCGCGAGACCCGCGCAACAGACCAAAAACGAGCGCGAAGTCCGCAAACAGGCGCCGATGTTCATGGTGATTCGCGACCATCTTAGCTCACTGGTCGCGGCTCGGCGTGGCCCCTGAAAAAGACTCACAGATACGAGCTCTCCGGGGCTTCTTTTTGCCACTCGTCATCACGCCCGTTGGCATAATGAATCGACGCTCGCGAAAGCTCCGCGTCGGTTGCACCGTCCAGACAGGCGAGGTTGATGGCGTAGAATTCACCGCCCGTTTGCGCCCACTCGCCCCCTTTGCTGAACGCGCGGATGCCGCAGCGTTTGCAAAAGGTGAGGTGAAGGAACGGTTCGGTTTTGTTGGCGGGGGCATGTTGGTCGTCGGTCAGGGCCTCTTGCCCTTGCAGGAGCCGAAATTCGGCGGCTTTGCTGAACGCCATCCAGAACCGCGCTTTGCGGCAGAAGCTGCAATTACAGCGGGTCGTCCCCGCGCTGAGATCGAGCTCGGCCTCGAAGCGAACGGCGCCACAGTGACAGCTGCCTCGGTACGTCTTTTTCATACCTCGTAAGAGCGGTCGCATCGCAAAAACTCATCGCTCGGGCAAAGAAGACAGGCGATGCACGGCGGGGTCCAAAAATCCCGTCAATTCCGCGATTTTCCCTTGGCGCAGGCGCACCACGTTCAGGGCCCCGAGTCGAAAATCTGGACCCTGGTAGGCGGCGAACGAAAGTTGGATTGGCGAGCGGCGTCGCCCAGCGCAGCCAGTTCCGCCTGTTGTGCGCGGCCGGCAAATGCTGGAGCGCGGCTACGAACGCCAGCTCCAGGCTCTCTTTCAGCTCCAAGCCGAGATCGAGCGCCACTGGATAGGGCTCCAGCCAAGGCGCAGCCTCGAACTCCGTTCCCGCGATCCAGGTTTCGCTCGCCGGGCCTCGGTCACTCGGCAAAATCCGTGCGGGGCGCTGCTCGATCGAGCGCAGACAGGCGTTGGTCGCGATGCGATAAAGCCACGACTTCAGCGCGCCTCGCCCCTCGAAGCCAGCGAAACCCTTCCACGCGGCGAGCAGCGTTTCTTGCAGCGCGTCTTCCGCGTCTTGCGGCGAGCCGAGCATGCGATAGCAATAGGCGTGGAGCTCGCGGCGGTGCGGTGCGACCAGCGACTCGAACTCCTGACTCGAGATGGCCATGCTTGCCCTATGAAGCAGCGTGGCGAATGGAGCAAGCCCCGAGCCGCGCGGGGCTCGTCTCGGCCGTGAACTTCACGGGCTGCGAGCTGCGCGGCGGGATCGCGAGCGCCCCCTCATTCCTCTTCTCTCACACGCTGCACCAGCGCATAAACCTCTCGCCGCGTGAGCCGCGAATCTTCGGCCAATTCGCCCACGACGGTTTTTACGGTAGCGCCCTCGCCGAGTCGCCCGCGCGCACGTGACTCGAGCGCGCTCAGGTCGATCGCTTCGTCCGCGGTTTCCTCGGCGCCTGCGATCACGAGCGTGATCTCTCCTCGCCACTCGCCCTCGCGCGCGGCAAGCTCCGCGATCGTGCTGGGCGCGATCTCTTCGTGTAGCTTGGTGATCTCGCGACACAGGGTGCAGGCGCGGGTGGGGATGCGCTCGCTCAGCTCACGCAGGGTGGCGGCGATGCGTTGCGGCGATTCGAAAATCACCACGGGATCCAGGCTCTTCTCCAGGCGGCTCAGCGCGTCTTTGCGCTTCCGCCCGTGGCGCGCGAGAAAACCCAAAAAAACGAAATTGGCGTCGACCAGGCCGGACACGCCCACCGCAGCGGTCACCGCGCTGGCTCCGGGGATCGGTACGACCGAAATTCCGCGCGCGTGGGCGCCGCGCACGAGCGCAGTGCCCGGATCGCTCACCGACGGCATGCCGGCGTCGGTGACGAGCGAGATGTCTTCACCCGCCTCGAGCAACAGCAAGAGCTCCTCGATTTTGCGCGGGCTGGCGTTGGCGTCGAGCGCGTGCAGCGTGCGCTCGAGGATCGTGAAGTGCGTGAGCAGCTGGCGCGTGCGACGCGTATCTTCGGCCGCGACGTGCCGAGTCTGTTTCAGCGTCTCGAGCGCGCGTAGGGTGATGTCGCCCAGGTTGCCGATCGGCGTGCCGACCAGGTAGAGCTTGCCGGCCAACGTGCCCGCTGACCCGCTCAGCTGCCGCCGACGCCCACGGCGTCGCCGAAGTTTTGGCGCAGGTGATCGCGCAGCTTGCCCATCAGGCGGGCCTCCAGCTGCCGCACGCGCTCGCGCGAAACCCCGAACTGATCGCCGAGCTCTTGCAAGGTGAGCGGCTCGTCTGCCACCACGCGCTTGTCGAAGATTTCGATGTCTTTGCCGGTCAGGGTGGTGCGAAATTCGTCCAGCTGAGTGTGCAAGAGTTCGGAAAACTCCGAGCCTTCGGCGATCTGGTCGGGGGTGGCATTGCTCGAGGGCATCAACTCGAGGCGCGTGGTCGAGCGGCCGTCGGCCTCGTTGACCGTCGCGTCCAAGGAGGCGTCGGCGCGGGCCAAGCGGCGATCCATCTCCGTTACCTCGGATTCGGCGACGTTCAGGCGCTTGGCAATTTCGGCGTGGCTGGGCTCGATACCCATCGCCGTCAGGCGCGCCTTCTCCTTGTTCAAGTTGAAGAATAGCTTGCGCTGCGCTTGCGTGGTGCCAACCTTCACCAGCCGCCAATTGTTGAGGATGAAGCGCAGCATGTAGGCGCGGATCCACCAAGCGGCGTAGCTCGAGAGCTTCACGCCGCGATACGGGTCGTAGCGCTTCACCGCCTGCATCAGGCCGATGTTGCCCTCTTGTACGAGGTCCATCATGTTGCGGTACGCACGCCGATATTCGTAGGCGATTTTCACGACCAAGCGCAGGTTGGCGGTGACCAAGCGAGCGGCGACCGCGCGGTCCTCGGTCTTCTGGTACTGAACCGCGAGCTTGTGCTCTTCGTCGGGAGACAGCAGCGGGTGGCGCTGCACTTCACGCATGTACGCCTGCAGCGGGTCGAAGCGGGCGAGCCCGCGCTCGTCGGCGTCGCCGTCGGTCTCGCGTTCGCGCTCGTCGGCGACTTCGATCTCTTCGCCCGGCTCGCGCTCTTCGTCGGCGTCGGCTTCGTCGGCGTCGACGACTTCGGCTTCGGTATCGAAAACGGCGCGGTCATCGCCGAGCACTTCCGGATCTGGATCGTCCGCGTCGGTGTTCGCTTCCTCGCCGCCTTCTTCGGAGCTGGCGTCGGTCGCACCTTCCGCTGGTTGGTCTGCGCGTCGGCGCGGGCTCGGGGCCCGTGTGGCGGCGCGCGGTTTGGCGCGTTTCTTTGCGTCTGCTTTGGCTGTCACGGTTGGTGCTCGAGGCCGCTCTCGGGCGCGTGCGTGCGACCTGGCAACCGCGGCAGAGCGTGTGCCGCTCGCCCCGCGTCGTCAAGGGAACGCCGGAGATCTCCTCGGTTTTCGCCCCGAGCGCTGGCTGCGATTCGCTAGCCAGGAAAAAGTGTGGGAGACTTTTCTCGAAATCTTGGTTGAGGGGCCAATGAAATCTATTTCTGTTTCCACTAATTCCACGCGACGTGCCGAGGAGCTTCGAGCCTTCGTCGACCCGAACGCGAGCGACTTGCGCCGCGCCGAGACCGAGCGGATGGCTTCACTCGGCACTTTAGCGGCCGGGGTGGCGCACGAGATCAACAATCCGCTCTCTTACGTGCTGGGCAGCTTGGATCTCGGCTTGCGTGAGCTGCACGGCTTGCAGCTGTTACTCCAAGGTCACCCGAACGAAGAGCTCGAGCACATTTCGGGTGCTGTGGCGGCACTGGACAGCGCACGTGAAGGTGCTGAACGCGTGCGCAATATCGTGCGTGACCTGATGGACTTCTCGCGCGCCACCCCCGGCGATGGCGATGCTGCCGACGTCGAGGCTATTTTGGACGCCACGATCCGCGTAGCCTGGAACGAGGTGCGCCACCGCGCGCGGCTGATCAAGCGTTATTCCGGGATTTCGCGGGTGCTCGGCGATGAGGCGCGCCTGGGCCAGGTGTTTCTCAATTTGATCATGAACGCCGCACAGGCGATCGACGGTGATCCATCCGTAAATGAGATCGCAATCAGCACCAGCGCTGAGCACGGCTGTGCCGTAGTCGAGATTTCGGACACGGGCGGGGGCATTCGCGAACAAGATTTGGGGCGTATTTTCGATCCGTTTTTCACCACCAAAGTGGCCGGCGCGGGCACCGGCCTCGGGCTCGCCATCTGCCGCGGGATCATGACCGCGCTGGGCGGTGAGATCTCCGTGTCGAGCGAGCCGGGCCGTGGTAGCACTTTCCGAGTGGTTTTGCCGTTCGCCTCGGAGGAGAGCGCGTCGCCGCGCGCTCTCGTGGAAGCCCCGCCTGAGTCTCAGCCGGCGCCGTCGCGCATTTTGATCATCGACGACGAGCCGCTGCTCGGCCAAACCCTGCTTTATGCCTTCAAAGGGCGCCACGAAGTGAGCATCTGCACCGGCGGTCGCGAGGCCCTGAGCCGGCTCGAGACGGACGCGAGCTTCGACCTCGTGCTCTGTGACTTGATGATGCCCGACGTCAATGGTGCGGCCGTCTATGAGTCGGTGAAGCGCAACCACCCCTCGCTGGCGGAGCGCTTCGTGTTCATGACGGGTGGTGCATTCACCGCCCGCGCGCGCGAGTTCCTCTCGCAGCACCCTGGCGCGCAGCTGGAGAAGCCGTTCAACATCGCCGACGTGGAGCGAATTTTGAGCCAGTTTGCGTCGGCGTCTTCGTCGGCGGGCGTCCCGGCGGTTCGCTAGCTCGCTCGTTTCGTTAGTGGCGTAGCGACACTTTGTGTCCGGGGACGGGCGTGTCTCCGAGGAGCACGAAGCTATCGAAGCTGGCCTTGGTGAGCGTCTTGGCCGACGCGGCTAGATCATAGGCCAGCCCCCATTCCACGCTCGGCCCGACCGACACGAACAACGTATTGGATTGCTTGCAGCGCTTGGCGAAGCTCTCGATGTTGTCGCCGGTCATGCTCAGATCTGGCCCGGCCATGCCTTTGCCGTGCTTGGTGGCCACGCCGCCGGACAGCTTCCAGACGGCTGTGCCGCGATCCTCCAACACCATCGCGACCACGCTGCAATCCGGCGTGGCCTTGAGCGACAGCTCGGGGCTGAAGGGGAGGCTCGGCGCGAACTCCTTGCGGGTCTCGGTTTTGATCACGATGCGTTTGGCGCCCAGCTTTCCGAGCTCGTCGATGAACGCGATCACCCAGGGCAGCTTGGCGCTGCGGTCGACAATCAAGTTGACGTCGTTGCCGCTGACGTACTTTTCGGTAGGCTTGAGCAGATTGATCAAGTTCGTGCGACCATCGCGTTGATCGAGCAAAGCGCGCTCGAAACCGACCTTGGCGCTCAGTGTGTCGATCTCGAAGTCGGGCGGACCAGCGGGCTTCGGGGGCGTGGTCGCGGTCGGTGCGACGGTCGCTTCCGGCTTGGGCGGGGCCGGCTTGGGCGCGTCGTCGCAGCCGGCGATCGCGCACAGACAAACGCCGACCGCGAAGCCGCTCTGGCGCGCGCTGAAATTCATCGCAGATCCTCACAAATGCCGGTGGTGGAGGCGAGTATGATCCGAGACACGCAGCGACCCGTGCTGGTGTTGCTCGGGATGTCACAGACGTTGCTCGTGCAATCTGCGTCTTGGGTGCAGCTCGTGGGATCGACGCGCGCGACGCACTTGCCGCCGTCGCAGTCGAGGCCGGTGTCGCACTGGAAGGTGTCGGTGCACTTGTCGTTCTCGGACTTGCTCTCCACGCAAGCCTCGTCCACACCACAATAAAAGCCGACGGCACAGGCCGCGCCCGACGCGGAGCAAGACTTGCCGGCGCCGACCACGGTCGGGATCTGACAGGTGCCTTGCCCGCTCTTGAATACGCACAGGTAGTTTTGAACCGTGTCGCAGTCGTCGTCGATGGTGCAGCTCTCGCCTTTGTCTTGCGTGCCCTTCACCAAGTGGTTGCAGGGCTCACCCCGGTGGCGAACGGTCGCGATTTCGTCGGCCTCGAGCTTGCCGTCGCTGTATGCGTTTTGAACGGCGCTCAGGCACTGCGCGGCCTTCTGCGAGCTGTAGCCTTTGGCGGGGAACAACCCCTCACAAAACACTCGCTGCGCGCTGACGCACTTGTCGGTGAGGCTGGCGTCGACTTTGTCCGCCCCCGAACAGGCCAGCACGACCGAATTCGAACAGGCCGCCTTCGCCCAGTTGCCGCAGAAGCCGCTAACGGTGCCGTTCGGGTCCGGCGCGTCCTCCGTGCTCGAACAGCCGGCGGTGCCCAGCAAACACAGCAAAACAAAGCGAAATTTTAGACCCTGACCCATGATTGTCGAACGATACACGAGCCATGCCGAGGCCCGAAGTCTTTGGCAGGTTCGCAGAAGGCGGGGGTAGAGTGGGCGACGATGCCAACGCCGAGCCTTGCCCCGAATTCTCCTTCGAGCAAGGAAATTCCAACGAGGCTGCAAGCTGTGTGGTTCTGGTGCATGGCGCTCGTCGCCGTTCTGGTCACCGGTGTGGGGGTGGGCGCGACGGCCGCCGTGTTGGCGGTGCGCGCCGGCTTGCCGGTGGATCGCGCGCTGGCGATGGTCACCGATCCGCGCTCTTCGCCACTCGTGACCAGCTCGACTTGGATTGCCGTGTCGATCGCAGTCAACGAACTGGCGGTGGCGCTCACGCTCACTTTTTGGATCGTCCGTCACCGTCCTCACCTCGGCCACGTATTCCCGATCGGTCACCCGACACTGCGCACGATCTGCGCGGGGCTCTTGATCGTGTTCGGCTTTGGACCGTTGGCGGAGTTTGCAGGTGAGCTCGCATTTCGATTTTTGGGCCGCGAGATCAACGCCGAGCGCTTGGTTGTGGCCGTTGCGCAGAATGCGACCAGCGGCGGTTTGGTGGGGGTGCTGTTCGCGGCCGCCGTGCTGCCGGCCTTGGTCGAGGAGCTGATGTTCCGCGGGCTGGTCACGCGCGCCTTCGAAAAGCGTTCGCACGCCGAGATGGTGCTGGTGCCCAGTCTACTCTTCGGGTTGTTCCATCTCGAACCCACGCAGATCGCGGGCACGATCGTGCTCGGCATCGCTTTTGGGCTGACGCGCCTGTACAGCGGGTCGCTCGTGCCTTCGATCATCGGGCACGCGGCGTACAACACGATGGTGATCTTGTCGGTGCGATTTTTGGGGCGAATCGGCGATCACGGGCTGCACTTCGGGCGCGTTGCGGGCGGGCTGGGCGTGGCGGCGCTCGGCACGCTATTGATGGTGAGCTCTCCGGCGAAGCTGATCCCCGCGCTTCGTCATCGGAGCTAGCGCCATGTTCACGCGTCGGCGTTGGCTCGCGTCTGCATTTTCGCTGCTGGCGCGACCCGCGCGCGCAGGCGAGCTCCCGCCGCTCGGCGTGACCGAAATTTCGCTGCCCAATCCTGGCAGATTCGGGCAGAAATGCCTGCTCTTGCGGCCCACCCGGGTCGCCGAAACGGTCGCGTTGCCGCTGCTCGTGTTGTTTCATGGCTTGGGTGAAACGGGCAGCGAGGCGCTCGGCATTCGCGCTTGGTTCGATCGCTATGGGCTACCTCGAGCGTATGCGCGCTTGAGTGCACCTCCCATCGGTCGCACCCTCGCGCGCGAGGGCTACCTGACGGATACTCGTTTACGGGAGCTCAATCAGGAGCTGAGCGCACGGCCCTTCCCCGACGTCGCTTTGCTGTGCCCATTCACGCCCAACGTGTTCAAGCAGCATCCGAGCGCGCCGTTTCTGGATCGCTACGCGGACTACCTGGAGCAGGCCGTGCTACCCGCGGTGCGTGCAGCGACGCCCCTTCTGCCCGGCTGCGAGCACGCGGGGGTGGCGGGCGTATCGCTCGGCGGCTACGTCGCGCTCGAGTTATTTTTGCGGAAGTCGGCACTATTTAGCGCGCTCGGCGGTGTGCAACCGGCGCTCGGTATGGCCGCGGTGGAGTCGTATGCGACGCGCCTGGCCGCGCTGAAAACGGCAAGCACCCCCCGCATTCAGTTGCTGACCTCCAGCCTCGACCCATTTCGAGCGCCGACGCTGCGCTTGGCCAAGCGCCTAGCCGAGCTCGGCGTGAGCGTCAGCTCGACGTGCCCCGCTGGGCCGCACGATCAGCGCTTCTTGCAGGAACTGGGCACGCTCGAAATGCTGCTCTTCCAAGCGCGTGCGCTGCACGCTAGCGTCGAGCCGTGATCGGACGTGTGGCGCGGCGAGTTCTCGGCAGTGCGGCCGGCGCGGTCGACCGCGCCGCAACGCTCGCGGTGCAGGCGCGGAACAACGTGGGCCGCGCCCCCAGCGCGCAAACGCTGGCTACGGAGCAGCGCGTCACGGTGCTCGAAAGTTTCCTCGGGTCCTACCCCGACGCTCTGGGAGATGACTTTTTCCTGCCGCCGCGCGTCATCTCGCCGATTGCGCGCCAGCTGCCCAACGAGCTGGGGTTCGGTCAAGCATCTGATTTATCTTGGGCCAGCGACTATCGACCCTTCCTGCCAACGCTCAGCGAGCGTTACGCCCGGACCAGCGAGAATCGCGCGGCGGGGGTGCGGTTTCTGGCTTCCGGCGACAAGCGCCCCGTTGCCATCTTGATCCATGGTTACATGGGGGGCAGCTATCAGGTGGAGCAACGGGTTTGGCCTTTGCAGCGCTTGCTGCGCAGTGGCTACGACGTTGCCCTGTTTACGCTGCCATTCCATGGCGTGAGGGCGAGCGCAGCGCGCCGCGGCGCGCCAGAGTTTCCCGGCTCCGATCCGCGCTTCAGTAACGAGGGCTTTCGGCAGGTAATCGCGGATCTGCGAAATTTCGTGGGCTGGCTGAGGGAGCAGGGGCACCCCGAGGTGGGCGTGATGGGCATGAGCCTCGGCGGCTACACGGCCGCGCTGCTGGCCACCGTGGAGCCCGGGCTGTCGTTTTGCGTGCCGGTCATTCCATTGGCTTCTTTGGCCGATTTCGTGCGCGAGCAAGGCCAGCTGAGCAGCTCAGCGGAGATTGCGGCGCGCGAGCATGCCTTGTTGGAGCGTCTTTATCGCGTGGTCAGCCCGCTCGAGCGTCGCCCGCTGATCACCCCCTCCCGCACCTTGGTGGTCGCTGGCAAGGCCGATCGCATCACCCCGGTCACCCACGCCCGCAAGCTCGCCGCCCATTTCGGCTCGCAGTTGGTGTCCTGGCACGGCGGTCATTTGCTGCAGCTCGGCAGAAACGCCGCCTTCCGCCGTGTCGAAACGCTGCTCCGCGAACTGCGTGGGCGGCCCATTTAGGCCGGTTCCACCATGAGAAACCCGGAAACAATCGAAAACGATTCGCCGCCCGGCGAGCCCGGCCGCGCCGGGGGCGCGAAGTCCTCTTGGCTCGCCACCGCGATCGAGGTTAGAGGGGTTCATGCGCGGCTACTATCGGCACACTAAAATCATTGCGACCGTCGGACCTGCTACCGACAGTGAAGAAAAACTCGGGCAGCTCATTACCTCCGGGGTCGACGTGCTCCGCCTCAACATGGCGCACGGCTCCGGTGACTGGGCCAAAAACCTAGTCGCCCGAGTGCGCAAGGTCTCGAAGGAGCTCGATCGCCACGTCGCCGTGATGATGGACGTCAAGGGTCCCGAGATCCGCACCGGTGTGGTCGAGGCCCCGATCGAACTCGCGGTTGGTGATCTGTTCGAGTTCTACACGGACGTTCCCACTCCCGGAATGCGTGGCGTCTCGGTCAACTACCCGGGGCTACCCACGGACGTGAAGCTGGGCGCGACGATCTTGGTCGACAGCGGCTTGATGCGCTTGGAAGTGCAGGACCTCGACGCCACGCACGTGCGCTGTAAAGTGTTGACGGCGGGCAAGCTCGGTTCACGCCGCCACGTCAATCTGCCCGGCATGATGGTGAACTTGCCGTCGCTGACGGAGAAGGACGAGCGAGATCTACGCGCGGGGGTGGAAGCGGGCATCGACTTCGTCGCGCTTTCGTTCGTGCGCAAGAGCGACGACATCCTGCTGCTTCGCGACTTTCTCAGTCACTTGGGCTCGCGTGCGCGAATCATCGCTAAAATCGAGGATCAGAGCGGCGTGCGCAACATGCACAGCATCATCAAGGTCACCGATGCGGTGATGGTGGCGCGCGGCGATCTCGGTATCGAAATCGACTATCACACGCTGCCCTTGGTCCAGACGCAGATGGTGGATCTGTGCCTGAAAGAGGGCAAGCCGGTGATCATCGCCACGCATTTGCTAGAGTCGATGATCAGCGCGCCCATGCCGACGCGCGCCGAAATCTCCGACATCTCCACCGCGGTCCGCGAACGCGCAGACGCGGTGATGCTGTCCGGCGAGACCACGACCGGTCAATATCCGCTCGAGTGCGTAGACGTGATGAAGAACATCGTGGGCAGCATCGAGCCCACGGAGAAGCGCCCCTTCAACGAGACGATCGAACTCGAGCATCCGAAATCGAAGATGCTGCGTGCCGCGACGGTGTTGGCGCGTGAGCTGGGCGAGTCGGGGATTGTGGTCTTTACGCGTAGCGGCTTCTTGGCGTACACCTTGGCCGCGCTGCGCGCGGTCGGCGTGCCGATCTACGCCTTCACCGACGACGTGGAGACGTTCCGCCACTTGCTCTTGCCGTGGGGCGTCGAGCCTTTCCTGATGCCGTTCAGCGAAGATCCGGAAGAGACCGTGAGAAACGCGCTCGCCTACCTCAAGCGCCAGAATTGGGCGGACGACGGCACCTGGCTGGTCGTGATCACCAATGTGCTGGCTCAAGGCCGGGTGGTGGACTCGCTGCAGCTCCGCCAAGTCGACGCGGGCCCGCCCAACAGCCGCCGCGACTGAGCGCGCAAACGGGCCGTGCGCACGCCGAGCGCCGAGCGATGGCTCAGCGGCTCGGCGTGACGCGGGCGCAGCGCGGATGATCGACCACGACGGTCACACCGCGGTTGCTCGGCACCAGGCTATTCCAGAGCGCCGTGATCTCACGGTGCCCGGTGAACACGTCGATGTGTTCCCCTTTGACGCGCACGCCGCGATCTTGGGCGATGAAGCAGCCGTCGTGGACCGCGCTGTGCGCCGGATCGCGTGGGATGCCGTCGTATTCGGGGATGTACACGGGCGTATCGAGCGGGATCAGATCGCTGTCCACGGCGACCGTCAACAGCGGGGTGATCGCGCGGCCGGTCGCGCCGCGGCCCCAGGGATACGCTTTCGAGTCGAGCTCGTCGAAACAGATGTGCTGCCCGGTGCGCGGACACAATTCTGCGCACTCACAGTCACGTTTGGCGAAGCTCACGGTGCTGCCGCTCGCGAGCGTACCGCTGCCTTGCACACACAGTGATTCGTAGAACGCGCGCGCGACGCTCTTGATCGTCTTACAGCGTGAATTTTTCAGCGCAACCGTCTCGCCGCTGAAGTCCGACTCACTCGGAAAGTCGTAATACGTGTTGCGGAAGGTGCCCAAGGTTCGGCCGCCGGGCGCGCGTGGATTGAGCTTCACCGCTTCCGCCACGCCGAACGCGGTCCCCGACGCAGAGGATGCCGAGCTGGGGGTGGACGGCAAGAAGCCGTCATCGTTGGGTGGCGCGTCGCTGATCACGCGAGAACGAACCGGCCCGGGCGGCACGGCCTTGGGATCATCGTCGAGCGAGCTCTCGGCACTGGCGGCGGGCGGTGGATCATCGCCCCAGGCGCCCGTCGACAACGGTTGGTTCATCCAGGTCGAACCGGCAGTGGTGCACGACCACGCGCAGGCGGCCGAGAGCAGCCAGGCCGAGCGCCGGGCGATCACTCCGGCACCGAGCGGGAGCGGTTGGTGTGCAGGGGATCGCATTGGTCCAAGGCGTTGTCGGTGATTTCGCTCTGCAGAGAAAGGGTGTGTGCGATCCAGTGCTCGCTCACTTCGGCCGGGACCTGAAACGCGGCCAAGGTTTCCTTCAGGATCTGCAGGCGGCGCATGAATTGCCCGCCCGTGATGCGGTGGGCGCGGTGAGCGTCCGCGAGCGGGCGGCCGGTGTACGCAAGCGGCGCGCCCAAGTGGCGCGCGGCAAACTCGTACTCTTTGGCTTTGACACGATCACGATCGGCGGCGCGGAACAGGTAGCCGATCATCAGATCGTCGAATAGGCGATCGACGAAGCGATCGATGATCGCGTGCAGGGTGGCGCTTCCACCGAGCCTCTCGAACAGCGCTGTTTGCGGCATGCTCCGCCGGTCTAGCGCGATTTTCGAGCGCTGGCACTAGGGCGCGCTGGCGAGCCGAGCGATGCGCAGCTTCGCCAGGTAATTGGCGGGATCGAGCTGCAGTGCCTCACGCCACTCGACCTCTGCTGCCCCGCGATCACCCTTCTGAAACAAGACGTCACCCAGCACCACGCGCGCGCCCGCATCGCGTGGCGCGACCGCGACCGAGTGATTCGCCCAGCGCAGCGCGGAGGTTCGGTCGCCCAGCTTGAGCAACGATTCGGCAAGTCCGTTGCTGGCCGCCAGGTTGTCGCCATCGAGCACCACGCCGCGCCGAAAGAAGCGCTCCGCGCGCGCGTAATCGCGGCGCTTCAGCGACGCTTGCGCTTCGCGAACGCTGCTGAACGAAAGCGCTTTGAACTGCTGTGGGTCGTTGCTCGGTTCGAGCCGCAGCGACGAAAGCCAGGCGCGCTTGGCGGCTTCATAGTCACCAACCCGCGCTTGTCCGTCGCCCAAGATGCCCGCGGCGCGAGCGCTGGCAGGGTCGAGCGCGAGCCCTTTCTTGGCCCACTCTACGGCCTTGGTGCCGTCTCGACGCAGCAGATACAGCTGCGCGAGCTCGAGGGGCAGGGCGGGGTTGCTCTGGTTCCAGAGCACGGCCTTACACAGCGCGCTTTGCGCGGCGTCGATGTCGCCGCGAATTAGCGCGCGGTTGGCTTGTTGCACTTGGCCGTAGGCGGCGCCCGGATATTCGCCGGCTTTGACCTTGAGCCCGCCGAACGATTCTTCACAGCTCGGTGCGCTGGTTCCGCTCTCGTCAGGGGGAAGGCTCGTGCCCGGAACGACGGCCTGCCCCGAAGCGGCCGACGCACTGGGCTCGGGATTGAGGGGAGCTGCCGAGGCCGGCACGGCCGGCACCGTCGCCTGGGTTTGGATCGAAGCACTGGTCGCGCCACTGGCAGCGGACTTCGAGTGGCGCGGCTTCAGTAGCAGGCTGAGCGCGCCCACCACGAGCAAGCCTTGTAGCGCTGCCAGTGCGACCAAGAACAGTGCCGCGGGTAAGCTAACGCCGGTGCGGGACGATGGCCCCAAGAGGATCTGCACCGCGTGCGAGGCGAGCTGAGCGGGGGGGGGCAGGCTGGTGCTGACTGACAGCTCGCCCGGCGGCGGGCGCAGGCTGGCACTAGCCGCGGTTGGGATCGAAGGCGAGATGGGGGATGGCTCCGAATCGGCCATGTTGAGCGCGACGTCGACCGTTGCCATCACGTTGGTGACCGCAGGTTGACTCACCGGCGCGACGTGCACACGCCCCGAACTCAACACCATGAAGGCCGACAGCGCGAGCGCGCCATCCCATTGCTGACCTGAAGTGAGGCGCGACTCAGCCGCGGCACCGACGACGAGGCCGTCCGAGATGTCGATGCTCACGGTCACGCGCGGGTTGTTGACCGTGACGCGTAGCGGCCGCGGACTCGTCGTCAGCGCGCGCAGGCAACGCGCGGGCCCGGTGATCTCCAAGCGGGCATCGAAGCTGTCTCCCGTTTCGGCCCAGGCTTGCAAGGTGCGATCTGCTTCGGACAACGCGGCCAGGGCCGTCTCCAAGCGATCGAGCGCGGGTACGGACAGGGCGTCGGACCAGATTTCGTCCCAGCGCACGACCAGCAGTGAGGCCCAGCGTAGGCGCGTATCTCGCCGCATTCGGCGCAAAAGCTCGTAGCCGTGGCCTTTGACCTGCGCTTCGCCGATCAGCAAAACCTCGGGATCGACCTGGCGCAGCTTGGCGAAGCGCAGATCGGTAGGACAAAGATCGGTCACGACCACCGAGACGCCGCGCGAGCGCAACTCTTGCGCGACGCTGTCGGCGCGACCCGTATCGTCGTCGGCCAGCGCCACGCGCAGCCCCTTCACGTTGATGCGCGCGGGTTCGCTCGAAGGTGCCGCCGGGTCGAGCAAGGCGACGGTGCCGCTCGCGTGCTCGGCGAACTCGTAGTGCAGCGGTTCGGCGTGAACGACGTGCGCTTTTACCTGACGCACGAAATCGTCGATGAACGCCGCCAGTGGGCGGCCGCTGCCGAGCACCAAGCGCACGGCGTCGTCGTTCCCCTTTCCGGTGTGAACCGACAAGATGCCACTCCGCAGCTCACGGCTGAGGGCGCCGACGAATTCGCTCAGGGTCGCCTCGCCGACGACACCCAAAGATTCCCCGCCGCGCTCCGGGATTTCGCGCGCCAACTTGGCGACCTGTTCGGCGATGGCATCGATACTGGCCGACGGTGCGATGACGGCGGCGGCCCCGTGCCGGAACGCGCGCAGCCGCATGTCGAGGGCGGTGTTGTCGTCCAAAATAGCGACTGGGATCACCGAGCACACGGGCGAGCTCATCAATGTCTCGAGCACGCTGCTGCCGCCGTCGCGCGCGGCGGGACCGACGAGCAAAACCAGATCCGGCGCGGCCGCGATCACGGTTTCGGCTACGGCTTCGGGCGTCGTGGTTTCGACGTACACGCGATGCCGCGCCAGGGCCGCCCGCAGCGCGGGTTCGAACGCGCTGTCGGCACCGACGAGCAAGATCGTCGGCTCGATCGCGGGGCTCGCTGGCGCTGGTCGGCGAGCCGCGAGCACCGGCCCCGAGCTGGGCCGCACCGGCTTCTTCGGCGGAGTCGGCCGCAGAGCGAAAGCCGCAGCAGGTCGCGCCGAGCGATCGTCCATTCTCGGCTATCATCCTCCAGCCGAGAGGGCGGGACCAGCCTCGAGTCACAGGATCAGATTCGACATGCCCTCGTGGATTCGACCATTGGAAGCCAAGACGTTACCGACCGACAAGTCGGGCGGCGTACCATCAAGTGCGCTCAGCATGCCGCCTGCCGCCAAAACCACGGCCGAACCGGCCATCAGGTCCCATGCGTTCAGGCTGCGTTCCCAGTAGGCGTCGTACGTACCGTCTGCCACCAAGCACAGATCGATGGCGGCCGAACCGCAGCGACGCAGGCCGCGGACGCGTGGTTTGACACGGGTGAACGACGAGAAATTGTTGCGCGCGGGATCGCTGCGCTCGTACGGAAAGCCGGTCGCGACCAGCGCCTGATCGAGCTCGCTGGTTTCGCTGACCCGACACGGTTCGCCATTTCTGAGCGCCGGCCCGCCCCGGAACGCCCGCCAGTGCGTGGCGAGTGCTGGTGCGACCACTGCGCCAGCGACCGGGATGCCCGCTTCGGCGATGCCCAAGCTGACGCAAAAGAAAAAATGGCCGTGCACGAAGTTGGTCGTGCCGTCCAGCGGATCGCAGTACCAAGTGAGCCCGTGGCCCGGCGCGGGCGCGCCACCTTGCTCCTCGCCGACGATGGCGATTTCGGGAGTGCGCTCGGCGAGCCTCTGGCGAATCAAGCGCTCGCTCGCCAAGTCGAATTCGGTGACTAGATCCGCGCGCCGTTTTTCTCGGGCCGAGGGCTGCTTACGGAAGCCCGCCTGCAAGATTTGCGCAGCTTCGCTGGCGACTTCGAAGGCGATCTGCGAAAGCTCTTCCGGGGACCGTGTCATGGGCGTGCCTGCCAGCTCGGCGAGGAGCTCAGGCCTCGGCGCCGTGGCACTTCTTGTATTTCTTGCCGCTGCCGCACGGGCAGGGGTCGTTGCGGCCGACGCGGGGCTCGCTGCGTCGGATGGGCGGACCCTTCAGCTCGACGCCGTCGATGAAGAACCATTTGCCGTCTTCCTTTTTGAAGGTCGCGCGTTCACGGTGATCGATCTTCATCTTCTGCAGCTTGTAGCTGGCGACGAATTCGACCGTGCCTTCGCTGTCGCTGGCGGTGCCGCCTTCGGTGGCCAAGACCTCTAGGCCGAGCCACTCCGAGTTCTTCGCCCAGGCCTCGGTGTTGGCGCGATCGACCTCGCCGGCCGTCTTCGGATCGTGAGACGAAATCACGAAGTCGACGTTGTTCGTCGCGTAGGCGCTGTAGCGCGCACGCATCAGCTCTTCGGCGGTCTCGGCCTGGCGTTTGCCGCTCAGGATTGGACCACAGCACACTTCGAGGGACTCACCTTTTCCGCAGGGACACGCCACTATCAGCCTCTTTTTGCTATTCCTGAACGCGTTTCAGAGCGCCCGCGTTTAGCACCCTTCGCCCGCGACCGCACGGGGCTTTCTTCAGCGGCTCAAGCGTTCCAGCAATTTCGCGTGAATGCCGCCGAACGCGCCGTTCGACAACAGCACAACCACGCTCCCGGGGATCACGTTCAGCGCCAAGTAATCCAGGATCGAGTCGACGCTGGGCAGCGCCTGGGCGGACTTGCCACGCGCGTTCAAGTCGCTAGCGAGCCGGCCGAGGTCGAGCGCTTCTGCGGGGCTGAGATTCGAACGACCGAGTGGCGCGAGCAACACGACATCTGCGTTTTCGAATGCGCGGGTGTATTCGTCCTGATGCATACGACGGCATGCGGTCGCGCTGCGCGGTTCGAAGACCGCGAAGAGCTTGCCCGTGGGGTGCTTGCTGCGCAGCGCCGCCAGCGTCTCTTGGACCGCGGTCGGGTGGTGCGCGAAATCGTCGTACACGAAGCTCTCGCGCGGTGTGCCGATCAGATCTTGGCGGCGACGGACGCCCTCGAAACGCGCCAGGGCGGGGGCAATATCCGCGATCCGCGCGCCGTAGCCTTGCGCCGTGGCGCCGATCGCCGCCAGCGCATTCTTCAAATTGTGACGGCCGGGCACGGTCAGCGCAAAGCGACCGCAAGCCACGCCGCCCGCGTACAAATCGAAGCGCGTGCCCGCTTCGTCCATTTGCGCGGGAGCCGCAAACCAGTGCGGCGGTTTGCCGTGCGTGTCTTCCCCCTCGAGCGCGAACCACGCAACCTGCGCGCGCGCGTGGGCATCGACTACCTTCACGACTTCCGCGTCGGCTGCGTTGGCGACGATCAAACCGTCTTCGGGGACGAGCGCGACGAACTTGCGGAACGCATCCAGGTAGCTCTCGAGCTCGGGGTAGATGTCCACGTGGTCGTGCTCGATCGAAGTCAGGATCGCGACCTCTGGTCGGTAGTGTAAGAACTTTGCCGTCTTCTCGAAGAAGGCGGTGTCGTACTCGTCGCCCTCGATCACGAACGCGGGTTTGCGCAGTGGACGATCGCCCAACAAAAGCCGTGTTTTTCCGGTGCGCGGGGCACGAAAGCTGCGCGGAAAATTCTTGGGTAACCCGCCGATCAGAAATCCCGGCGCAAAGCCGCAGGCATCCAACAAATGTGCGGCCATGGCCGTGGTCGTGGTCTTGCCGTGGGTGCCCGCGACGACCAACGGCGCACAACCGTCGAGCGCGAACTCAGCGAGGGCGCCTGCGATGTGCGTGTAGCGCAGGCCGCGCTCTTGGACGACCACGACTTCCGGATTGTCCTTGCGACACACGTTGCCGATGACCGTCAGATCGGGTGCAGGCTCGAGGTGTCTGGGATCGAAGCCTTGCAGGCAACGCACCCCCCAGCTCTCCAGGGCCGGCCCCATCGGCGGGTCGAAGGCCACGTCGCTGCCCGACACGTGGTGCCCCAGCTCTTGCAGCAGGCCTGCCAGAGCGCCCATACCCGTCCCGGAGACCGCTATGATGTGGATGTGCATGAGCTCAATCATCCGCCTGAGTTGATGGATGCCTGTTCGAGAGGGCGACCTATTGGCATAGCCTGGGGCGCGCTGCTAGCGTGCCCGTCGGCGCTCCCGTGCGCCGTTCTCTCATGAAAATCATCGACAAGCTTTCGGCGAAAACGCCTGCCTTTTCCTTTGAGTTTTTCCCGCCAAAGGATCAAGCGGGCGTCGATCGCTTGTTCGAGACGGTCGCGCGCTTGCAAGCGTACGAGCCGGCTTACGTGTCGGTCACGTACGGTGCAGGCGGCAGCACGCGCCGGCTCACCGTCGACCTGGTGACGCGCATCAAGCGCGAGGTGGGGCTGGAGGCAATGGCGCATTTGACCTGCGTCGGTGGCACGCGCGAAGAAATCAGCAGCGTGCTCGATCAGCTGCAAGCCGGCGACATCCACAACGTGCTCGCCTTGCGCGGCGACCCGCAGAAGGGCGAGAGCGCGTTCGTCAAGTCCGAAGGGGGCTTCGGCTATGCTTCCGAGCTGGCCGCGTTCATCCGCGAGCGCTACGACTTTTGTTTGGCGGGAGCCTGCTATCCGGAGAGCCATCCCGAGTCGCCGTCCGCTGCGGCGGATCTGGAAAACGTCAAACAAAAAGTCCTGGCCGGGGTCGACGTATTGGTCACGCAGCTGTTCTTCGACAGCCGGGATTACTTCTCGTTCGTGGCCCGGGCGCGTGCTCTGGGCATCAACGTACCGATCATCGCCGGCATCATGCCGATCACCAACCTCTCGCAGGTCAAGCGCTTCACCGCCCTGTGCGGCGCGGGCATCCCTGCGCCGCTCTTGGCGCGCTTGGAGAACGCTGGCAACGATTTGGCCTTGGTGCAGCAGATCGGCGTGGAGCATGCGACAGCGCAGTGTCGCGAGCTGATCGACGGCGGAGCGCCCGGCATTCACTTCTACACCTTGAATCGCTCCCCCGCGACGGTCGAAGTGCTGGAGCGTTTGCGCGGCTGAATCCCCTGGCCCCGCGCCACGGCGCAGGCTCGGCGTCATTTGCGGATCACGATTTTCGTCTTCTCGCCGTCTGGGAGAGACGCGGAAAGCCCGTGCCAGCCTTCGGGCAGCTCGGGCGTCACCCATTGGTAGACGCGTTCCGCGTCGACCGGTGACAGCTCGATCGCGCCTGCGCCGTGATCGACACCGAAGCGGTCGTGCCAGTAGGCGCCGTAGAGCTGCAAGCCAGAAGACAGCGTGAGGCCCCACGGGGCGTCGAACAGCTCGAAATTCTCGGCGAAGGAGTGAGCGTCGCGGCTGGCGAGCGTCACCTCTTTGCCCGTCAGCTCGAAGGTTCCGAGCCATTTGTCGCCCTCGGCTTGGTGGGCGTCGCGATTCACGCTGCATAGAGTCACGAACAAGGCGCGCTTGCCCTCGTAGAGCGTGAAAGTGCCGGTGACTACGCTGACGTCGATCCAACGCTGAGTACCCTGAGCGAAGTCCGGAAATGCGTTCCGCTGCTGGACGACCAAGACGTCGCGGTGGCGCAACCAATGACCATCGCTGGTCGCCCAATATTTCACCCCTCCCACGCTGTGGAAGCGGCCCGTCAGATGCACGACCTGGTGATAGTCGAGCGCGCCCGCCTTCTGGCTCGCTTCGCCCTCGAGCCTGAAAGCATGCACGCCACGCTTGACCACGAAGGCCAAAGGCAAGTCATCCTTCTTGGTCAGCTCCACGCCGTGGAACTCGGACGGCTCCGCCGCTTCGAGATCGCTGGCTTTCACGAAGCGCCCGCTGGTCAGCAGGGCCAAGCGTTGCGTGCTGCCTTCCGGATCGCGCGCTGACCAGGAGCCCACCACGGCCATGCCCGCGCGGCGCTTCAGCTTTGCGACCTCCCGTACCGCGTCATCGTGCGCGGGGTCGCGTTCGAAGAGCGGCGTTTCGAGCCGCGTCCGTGCGTACGCGTAGGGCAGGGGTTGATCGAAGTTTGGCGTCAGCGCCATCGCCGCCAAAGTGGGGTGCGCCATGTCGACCGTCGCACTTTCGGTGGCACAGACGAAGCCACGCGGGCGCACCGGGTACCAGCCGCCACCACAGCCGCGACGCGAATACGGCTCTGCGGCCCGGGCCACGCGTGCCCCCGCGTGCAAGTAGCCGATTTGCCGTGCCCCGTTGGCGGGGCGCTCCAAGACCGGAGTAATGTTGGCAACGGCGCCCAGCTTGGGCCCGGTGGCCTCCGGCACGGGCACGTTGGGAATGCTCTCGTCTTCGGCAGTCGCCCTGGACAGGCTCGGCCCATCCTGATGCGAGCCGCAGGCACTCAGCAGCAGGCCCAGCGACAAAGCGCGGACGCGGCGCAAGAGCAGCGGGTCGAGCCGACCGAGCATTGGGGCCATACCGAAGCGGTTGCCATGGTTGGGCGATGTGGGCCAAATTTCAGCTGTCTTCTGGGGTTCGCAGGGCGTGCAAGACGCCTTCGAGCGCGGCCCGCGCGAGCTCCCCGGGCGCGGCGGGGATGGCAAATTCGCCACCGTTGCCGGCGTTTTCGAGCGCGGCCAAGCGCTGCTCGAGGCCAGCGGCATAGGGCTCGAGCGCGGCGGTGAAGTAACCACCCTCGGATAGCGCGCGCGCGAAGCCCGCGCTGTCGCCGGCCCGGGCGGCGGCGAGCGCATCGGGGTAGCGCGTGGCCAAGAGCCGCACGTAGTCGAGGGCGCCGGCTTCGGCGCTCTCGTAGATCCGGAAGCGTGCGTTGACGTGGCGCTGTGCAGCGCCGTGGCCCTCGAGGGTCGGGAAGCTCTTACCCGGGGCAGCAGCTGTGGCCTTGATGCCGGCGAAATTATGCCCGGGCATGCAGCGGCCAGCGTCGGTTTCGAGCGCCCAATGTGCGGTGAGCAGAGCGCTCGTGCGCGGCTCTGGCAGATTACCCATGACCGACACCCAAGCGTTGCTGAGCAGCGTTCGCGCTGCTGGCGCGCTCAAGCGCGACTGCGGGCCGAGCGAACGAAAGGGCGTCCGCGGCGGGGGCGCCGCCGCTGCTCCAGGGAGGGGCCGAGGTGGTCCAGCTTCGATCCGCATTGAAACTAAGTCGGCCAGCGCTCGGTTCAGTTGTGCGCCCAAGTGTGTCGACATCCGTCAGCCACGTGGCCCAGCGCATGGCCAACGGAGCATCACGCGAACCCGACCCGGCGGCCTGAGGCGAATTGCAGCCGACACCGGGGACGCAAACGGACATGCCCAAGCCTCGTTGGGGACGCGACCGATCGCGCTACTTCGCGGACGGAGTGCAATCAGTATATCATCGTGTTGAATATCAACACCATCAGTGGTTCATGTCTGCACCCGGAGTGAGAAGAAATCACCTTCCCTTGCCAAGCATCTTCGGAAGGGAAGTGCGCCGGCGTCGCGTCGCGCTCGGGCTCACGCTCGAGCAACTAGCGGAGCGATCCGGTCTCACCCCCAACTATATCGGCACCGTCGAAAATGGTCGCCGCGATCCCTCGCTGAGTACGGTCATGTCGCTCGCGGTCGGCCTCGGTGTGCCCGCTGGGGAGCTCGTTGGCGGTGTCGCAGAACTGGGTCCGGTCGCGATCGAAACCGCACGCCTGGTGGAGAGCGCACCGCCGGAGTTACAGACCGCAATCCTCGAACTCGCGCGGGCGATCACCAAAAGGCGTCGCTGAGCACGGCTGTATCCGTGGCCGGTTCCCCGAAATTGCGCGCGGAGCGGGTCGCCGAGCGGCCGGGGTTGACCCCGAGGCCTGAGTGTTCGAGATCGGGTAGCCCCCATGAATCGATCGCTTCTTTGCTGTGCCCTGCTTGGCTTCGGTTCGATCACGGGCGTGGCGCGCGCTGAGTCCTCGGACACCTCCTGGGACGGCGGCTACAAACAGGTGGCAACGCGTCGCTCGGGTTTCGTGGCGGGTCTCGGTTTGGGCTTGGCGGTGGGCAGTGCATCGGGTTACCCGAACGAGATCGCGAAGCTGGGTGACCCGCTGTACAAGCGCAATACGGGTGGTGCCTTCGGGGGTGTGAACCGCTTGTGGTTCGGCGGCGCCCTGACGGACTATTTGGTCTTCGGCTTGGGCTTCGCGGGCATGGGCATCAAGCACGACCAAACCTCTGCGGCCGGCAGCGCGTTCGTCTTTCACGTCGAGGGCTACCCGCTGTTTTATCGCGGCGGTGTTTTTCGAGACCTTTCCCTGTTCGGTGACTTCGGCGCGGGCGGCATGAAGATCACCGGCAACGGTCGAGAAGACGCCGACGGCGGGCTGATGAGCGTGCTCGGCTTCGGTGCGGGCTACGAGCCCGTGCGCTTTTGGAAGTTCACGTTCGGGCCCGCCGTCGAATACTGGCATTGGTGGAGCCAGACCATGACCGTGAATAGCGTCGCGGTCGAAGCGCGGCTCACCTTCGTGGGCGGCCCGTAGCTTTTCGGCCAACCAGCAAAAAATGGCTGGCCTTCGCGCTCGGATGCCGGCGCACGCGCTGCACTTCGACGTCGAAGCCGCCCTTGCGGAAGCGCTCGACGAATAGCGGTTCTTCACCCGCCGACCAGTACACGACCGTACCGTCAGGGGTCAGCGCACGCTGCACGGCAGCCAGGCCCGAAGCTTGGTACAACCTGCTGTTCCCGGCCGTGTTCATGTTCGTGGTTTGGTTGTCTGCGTCCAGCATGATCGCGTCGAAGCGCGCTTCGCTCGCTTCGATCACCCGCGCCACATCACCGAGCACGACTTCCGTGCGCGGATCTGCCAAGGCTGCTGACGAGAGCGGATAGGCGGGGTTCCGATTCCAGGTCACCACCTCGGGGAGCAGCTCGGCCACCACGACCTGAGCGTCGCCAGCCAACGTCGAAAGTGCGGCGCGCAGCGTGAAGCCCAAGCCGAGACCACCGATCAACACGCGCGCGCCTTTGACGAGTCGCAGCGACTGACACGCGATCACGCCCAGCTGCTCTTCCGAGAACGAATGACGGCTGGACATCAATTCCCGGCCGTTGACGCGGATCGCGTAGGTCCCATCGTGCTCGGCCAGTGACAGCTGGCTGCCATCGGGCGTCGTGAGTTGCTCGAGTAACCTCCACTTTTTCACATGCAGCTCCGGATTACACCGAGCGGCGGCCGCTGACGACGCGCTCGACGCCCGCCAAATCTTTGCTGCGCGCGATCTCGCGGAAGCCCGAAGCTGCCAGCAGCGCCTCCACGGCGGGCGCTTGGTCGAAGCCGCCTTCCAGCGCCAACAGGCCACCCGGGCTCAGGTAATGCATGGCCTCGCCGATCAGGCGGCGGGTGACGTGCAAGCCATCGGCTCCGCCGTCCAGCGCCAAGCGTGGCTCGAAATCGCGCACGTCCGCGTCAAGGGTCGCGATTTCCGCGCTCGGGATGTACGGCGGATTGGCCGTGATCAGTTCGAACTCAGCGCCCGCTGGCAGCGCCGCGAACAGGTCGCCCTCGAGCACGCCCACGTTGTGAACGACGCCCGCGCGCTGCACATTTTCGCGCGCGACTGCGGCCGCATCCGGCGAGAGATCGACGGCCGTGACGCGCCAGGTGGGCCGCTCCTTGGCGAACGCGATCGCGACGCAGCCAGAGCCGGTGCACAAATCCAACATTCGGCCGTACAGGTGGCGCTCGCGGGTGCCCCGAAGGGCGGTCTCGACCAAAATTTCAGTGTCCGGTCGCGGGATCAACACGCGCCGATCGACGAACATCGGTAGCGCAAAAAACTCGCGGCGCCCCAAGATGTAAGCGATCGGCTCCGACGCGCGCCGCCGTTTAATCAGATCGCGGTAACGGCCGAGCTCGTTGTCGGCGAGCGGACGTTCGGCCTCGACGATCAGCTTGATGCGATCGAAGCCGAGCGCTTCGCTCAGCAAGAGCTCGGCGTCGAGCCGGGCGCTCTTGTTGCCGCGGCGTTTGAAGTCATCGGTCGCCCAGGCGAGCACTCGCTTGATCGACCACGGCTCTGAGTTCGGTTCGGTCACTGGTATCGAGCGCGCTAGGTCAGGGAGAGGGAGTTTCTGGGCTTGCCGCGCCGGCCGTTGGTAGGCAAGCCACCTCGGTGCAGCTCTTGGGGGCCGGACTCAACGCCGGGTTTGGGTACCACGCAGGCCGGTAAAACGAGAGTGAATCCGTTGTCCAAAGCAGTTTCGCTTCGGCATAGAGACAACCCTTTTGCGGCAGCACGGCGCGGCCGTCTTGCCACTCCCAGCGGCCCCCGGTCCAGTCCCAATAGCCATCACGCCAAACACAGACGCCGCCGGAGCTGCCAGCGATGCGGATCTCCTCCACTTTTGCGGGCGGCGGCGGGTAGTCCACGACCACCTTTGCGGCCTGTGCCGGCAGCGGCCCAGTGGGCACGGTGATCAACCGTGGGCCGCCGCAGGCTGAGAGCAGCAGCGCTGCGCTCGCTAGGCGCGCCGCGCTCATGGAAACAACGCCTGCACGATGACGTCTCCAAACAACAAGTATTCGACGGTCGCCAGCGCCAAAAACGGACCGAACGCCAGGCGCGCCTTGCCCAAGCCCTCCTCGGGCTCGAAGGCCAACGGGTCGCGGGCGATCTCGCGTTCGAGTTCCGCACGTGCCTCACCTTCGCTATTTTCGAGCAAGGCTTGCAGCTCCTTGCGCTCTTGGATGACCGCTGCCGGTTCGTCGATGCGCCCGCGGGCCAAGAACACGGCCAGCGCGACCACCGTGGCTTGCACGGCGCCCGCCAACAGCGCGAACACCGCGCCCTGCCAGCCGAACCAGGCGCCTGCTAGCATGACGAGCTTGGCGTCGCCGAGCCCCATCCCGGGCAGGCCGCGCAGTTTGCCGTACAAGAAATCGAAGGGCAGCCAAACCAACAGGAAGCCGAGCGCAGCGCCCAACAGCGCACCCTGAAAGCTTGCGCCCCGCAGCGGTACGCTGACTATCCCCAGCAGCGTGCCACCGATCGTGATCGGATCCGGCAAGTACATGTGATCGAGATCGATGAACGCGGCCGCCAACAGGCCGAGCGCCAGCGCCAAGTACAGCGCGAACAAAAGCACGACCTTCCACCACACCGTTTCATCGGGTAGCTCGAAGATGATCGCGCGCACGATGGCCCACGCGAACAAACCGCCCAACGCCTCGATCAGCGGGTAGCGCGCCGAGATCCGGATCTTGCAACAGCGCGCGCGCCCGCGCAGCAACAGCCAACCGAACACGGGAATATTGTCGTAGATCCGGATTGCTTTGCCGCAGCCGGGGCAGCGCGACGGCGGATTCGAGAGGCTTTCGCCGCGCGGCAAGCGGTAAATGACGACATTCAGGAAGCTGCCGAAGGCCAGCCCGAGGGCCACCGCAATCGCAGTGACGAAAGGTCCAGGAAGATCACCGAGCGTGAGCACGCGCGCTCGGTTCTAGCACGAGGCCGGCCCGAACGGCCGGGGCCACTCAGGGCGCTTTCTTTGCGTGCAAAGAGAGCTTGATCAAAACATCGTCTTTGATCAGATCGTCGGCCATCCCGGCATAGACGATCGCGAAGTCTTTGCGGTTGATGGCAAATTCGGCGTCTACCGTGACCTGCGCCGGCTCGATCTTGATTTTGGCGGGAAAGCTGATGCCCTTGGTCACGCCGTGTAGCTCCAGGTTGCCGGTGACCGTGTGCGTGGCGCCGTTTTCACCGCCGGGCTTGATCGCGGTGGAGGTGAACCTGCCCTTGGGGAATTTCTCGGCATCGAAGAAATCGGGGGTCTTCAAGTGCCCGGCCAGCTTGGGCGGTTCCACCGCCAATGACGCGATGTCGATGTCGGCGTTCACGCTGCTCTTGGTCGGATCTCCGCCGACGACGCTGATTGTGCCACGAAACGCTTTGAACGAGCCTTCGTGCTTCGCGGTGACCTTCGCGCCGACGAACTCCAGCGTCGAGCCGTCATTGCTGAATGCGTAGTTGACCGCGCCCGTAGCGGGCGCAGCGGCGGTCACGGCCTCGGCGGCGCTGGTCACCGTCGCTTGAGTTTTGCCCTTAGCTGGGTCGGTATTGCACGCCCAGGCGAAGCAGCCGAGTGCCACGGTGAGCAGCGTGCGAGCAACGATCGTCGATGATGAGTTCATGGGATCGGCATCCTAGCCCGGCAAGTGCCGGCGCAGTCCAGCGGCCGTGGGCGAGCGGCGTGTTGCGCTTTGGCCACAGCGGGGCGTTCGGGAAAAATCACTCAGAAAGCCCCGAGCAGCACCCCAATGCCGAGCGTGAACGACGGCCGATCGAGCGTCACCACGCTTTCGTTCCCCAACTGGACGCGCGCGGCATCGAAGGCAACCAAGCCGCCGAGATCCAGATAGACGCCGAAGGCGCGGGAGAAGTAGTGAGCGCCGCGCACAGAGCAACGGACTCCGCCGCTACCATGATCGAGGTCTTGAGCCTGGTAGCCCGGCTGCGCCATGCCGCTGGTCCGGTAGTGCAGGTAGCTCAAGCCGGCCCCCGCCGCCATTTCCCAGTTGCCGCGCAAACGGACTCGCGCGCCCAAGTGCAGGAACAACGTGCGCCGTGAAATTTCGGCAGAGCCGGCGTCGCGCTGGAAAGCCAGCGGCCAGAGTGAAGTTTCGGCACCGAGGGCGACGAAACCCCAGCTTGGACCGACCCACAGCGCTGCCTGTGCGCTCAGCTGGGGAACACCCTGGAGATTTTGAATGAACGTGGGACCGAGCGCGAGCTGAAGAGGTGGCGTCGACGCCAGCGCACTCCGCGGCGAGGTGTGCTCCGGGGGTGGCTGCTCGGCCCGTGGCTGCGTTGCGGGCGGCTGTGTTACGGAAGGCTTTGGCGCCCCAGTACGAGGATCTTGCGTCGGCAGCAGCCGGGCCGCGCGCAACGCTTCGACAGCGCGCACCGCGATCACTTCGGCGCTCACGTCGGGGCCGTCGAGCTCGACGCTCTCGACCAGCGGCGCCTGCGCACCCGCCGCAAAGGCGCGCACGATGATCGTGCCCTCTTTGACTTCCAAGCTGAGCCGCTCGCTGGTCGTGTCGGCAGCCGAAGGTGCGTCCGCTGCATCAGCGGCTCGCACTTGTACCTCGAGGCCGAGCGCTGACAGCTCGCCGCGGATCAAGATCAGGGCGCGCGTCAGGCGCGCGTCCGACAGATTGGACGAGACGAGGACCGTGGTCGGCAGATCACTGCCGCGACCAGGAGCGGCAAAGGCAAGCTGCGTGAGCAGACTTGCGGTCGCGCACCAATAGTGCCGAGCCCCGAACATGGATCGCTACTCCGGCTGGAGTACGAGCTTTGCCGACTTCGCGTAAGCGCCTCGCGGATAGCGCTCCAAGTAGCTGCGCGCGGTGCTCACGGCATCCGCCCTTTGCCCCGATTTCGCTAGCAAGACCAGCCGCCGGCCGAGCGCTTCACTGGCATACGCGCCCCCGGGTGACTCTGCCAAGTAGCGCGTGAGCCAGCGCAGGGCCTCCGTGGAATCACCCTGTTCTTCGTAGCCGCGCGCGAGAAAGAAAGCGGCGCCTTGGTTCACGGCGTATGCGGCGTAGCGCGTACGCAGAGTCTGCCAGGCGCGTAGCGACAGCGCTCGCCGGCCGGTGTAGCGCGCGGCCAATGCCAGCACTTTCAGATCGCCGGCCGGCGCCGAATCGAGCAGCCGCTCGCCACCGCGCGCATCCGCATCCCGCATGATGGCCGCAAACTGACCCGTATTGAGCAGCGCGCTCCAGTCCGCTTCGGGTGCTCGCGCGCTGGCGGCGCTTGGCTTCACGCTCGCGTCTTTGCTCGGAAGCGGCAGTGCCGCGACTGCCGAGACCGACGATGGGGGCCGCGCCGGCGGCGGTGCATCGAGCGCGGCCTCGCGCGCCGGCTCCCGGTTGACCGGCAAACGCAGCGTCTCTCCGGCGCGAACTTGGCGTGGGCTGCCGTCACCGAGGACTCGGACTTCGCCGCTTTGCATTACCAAGGTGAGGCCCGCGGCTTGCGCGTGCCACTCGAGGTCGAACTCGGTGCCGACTACTTGCACTTCGTAGGGACCGGCGAGAAAGCGATAGTTCGTATCGGGTTCATGGTGCACGGCGACGTGCAGCCGGCCGTCCATCAGACGGGTCAGCGCGGCGCGCTTGCCGAGCAGATCCACACTCAGCGTGGTGTGGGGAGCGACGGTCACGCGGCTACCGTCGGAGAACGCCAAGTCTGCGGGCGCGTCTTTCGCCGCTAAATTGCTGCCCTCGGACGACAGCCCATGCGCCTGGTAGCGGAGCATGGTCCAGGCCTGCCAAGCGGGCGCACCGACGGCCAGGCCGAGTGCGAACACGCCGAAGGCCAGCGCCCAGCGTAAGCGCGAACCACGAACCGGAGTGCGCATGGCGTATTGCAAAGCGTGCCAGGCGCGGCGCTTGTCCGCCGGCTCACGCTCGAGCGCATGCTCGTTGGCCAAAGCCCGAAAGGCTTCGGTGATCTGCTGTTGGCTCGGTTGCTCGCGCTTATTCTGCATTGGGTGGTCCCGAACGCGCGACGAGGTAGTCGGCGAGCAAGGCGTTGCGCCGCACTCGCTTCAAGATGTGTTCGTTGGCGCGCCGCACGCGGCGCTTGGCGGTGGACTCGGATACGCCCAGAGCACTGGCAATCTCGGCGACGGGCATGTTCTCGAGAGAATGTAGGACGAAGGCGGCGCGCTCGTCCGGACTCAGCTCCTCGACGATGCGGCCGAGCTGCAACAAGGCAGCCTTCGCTTTGGGGTCGTCGGGCGACGTTTCTCGCTCGGCGTCCCGAGGCCATCCGATCAAGGTGTGCAAAAGCGCGCGCCGGCGGCGGGCCCGCAGCTCGCGCCGCGCGACGTTCATGGTGATGGACACCAGATAGCTGCGGACGGCCGAGGCCAAGCGGATGCGCTGCGCATTGGCAAAAAAGATCACGAACACATCGCCCGCGAGATCCGGGACTTCTGCGCGTGGACCGAGTGTCTTCGACAGCAGGCCGTGCACTAGACGGTGATACTCGTCGAACGCGCGCCGCTGCCAATCACCCTGGTTGTGGGTGATCGCTTGGTGCAGATCTTCTTCGCGTTGCGCGTCGCGAACGAGGGCCACGGGCTTCGAAGACGTGTAACGCACCACGAATCCAGCATACCCCATCTATTTGACTTCGTGTTACCTTGGCCCCATTGTTTCTCTGGAGCCGCAATCGCGCAGCAAGGGAAATGTGCCCTCATACCGCATGTCTGCTCAGCGCCCTCGCGCTCGTGACCGCGTGTCAAACCACGCCGCTCGATGTCGTCTACGCGGTCGACCATTCGGCGGTTGCTGACGCAGCCGCGGACGCGAGTGCGAATGATGCGAGCGCCGACGCGGCGGCGGGTGGCGGGTCGGGGGCGGCGGGCAGCGCTGGCGTCGGCGGATCACCCGCTGATGCCGGCCCCTGTTCGATGGTTGGAGCCGGGCGCTACGTGCTGCGCGCTCAGCGCAGCGGTCTCTGTCTGGGACAAGGCGCGCCCACCACCGTCTTCGCATATCCCGCGTTCGAGCTGGATTTTGCGGCGGATTGCCGGTTACCGGCGCGCTCCTGGCAACTCGTGGCGACCGCCGTACCGAACGTGTTCTCGCTGCAGAACGGGTCCTCCGGCTTCGTGCTCGACGTGAAAATGGCGGCCATTCAAGACGGCACCCCGGTCATCACCTACGGCGAAACCGGGTACGACAATCAGCGATTCGAAGTGCGTGCGCGTGACACGTTCGCGTCCGAGCTTCGCCCGCAGCATCACCCGCAAAGCTGCGTCAGCGCCACGGCCGATAGCGCTCAAATCGTTACCTGCAACGCCGCTGACTCGACGCAAGCCTGGCTGCTCCAGCGCAGTGATTGCTTGTAGTTGCGGGTCCACCGCGATGTCGCGAGCGGCGTCGGTTCCACCTGCGACGCAAGATTTGCCGCGCGCGACGGAATGTGAGTCGCGATCCGCTTTTTTTTGACCCGGCCGGGGCGGCTCGGTTCTCAGCTTCAGTACACCTGCAGCTGCCCGCTGAGGATGACCAAGCTCATCAAGTACAGAAGTCCCTCGTAGTAGCGGTTCTTGCCGCTCGGGATGTCCTGTTGCCAAACCGCGTTCACGAAATCGTGGCGGAGTTGCAAGTTCGCGTCCGTAGCCGACGCAGCCACGACCAGCGCACCATTGACCGAGATCAGTGCTTGCGACGGCGTAGGGCGATTGGAGTCGGGGGTGATGCCGTCATCCAACGTGAGCGTGCCATCGACCGCGAAGTTCGCGCCGTAGGTCGTGAGGTCGTGGTTGGTCGAGGCTTGATCGAAAAAAGCCAGCAGTTTATCGGCCACGCCGGTTTGGGTCGGGTCGGCTGCAGCTACCCGCCATGCCGCATCCAGCGCCAGGTTGAGCTGAGTGCGATAGCCCTGGGCGATGAATCCCCCTGAAACGATGCCGCCTGAACTCGCGGGTGAACCGCTCACCAGGTTGCTGCGGATGGGCCAGAGCCCCGTGTTGACATTGGCGGACTTCGCCAAGTGCCGGCGCGCAGCTTTCGCCGCTTCGTCCCAAAAGGCATCGCCGCTAGCCTGGTACCAAAGCGCGTAAGCGCCTGGCATCTCCAGCGCGGAGCGTGTGTAGTCCGTCAGCACCAGCGACGGCTGCTCACGAACCAAGTGCGTGACGGGGTCGAATGGACTGCCAATGCCGTTTTTGAGCAGATCGAGCAGCGTCAGCGCGTCGCTCGCGTAGCCCGGTGCAGCGTCGGTGGTTTTCCAGCGACGATTGGCTAGGATCAGCGCGAGCGCGAACTGCTGCATACCGTAGGTATCCAAGCAAGGCGTGATCGTGTCGTCGTCGCAGTAAGACGTGAAATAGTCGCGGCCTGGGCCAGAACCCTGCTTCATGTTCTGTTTGGCATAGGTCCACAGCTGGTCGAACTCAGGCTGATGGCCGAGCGCGACCGTGATCACCATGCCGAGCCCAATGCCTTCGGTGCGAACGTCGTTGCCGTGCAGGGGATCCTGAATGTAAGAGGCGTTCGGCGAGTCCGGCACGTAGATGGTTTGATTGTCGTCGGTACTATAAAACAGCTGTTGAAACGCGGCCTCGAGCTTGGTCGAGACGTCGCTCGCGCTCACACCGAGCAAGCTGGTGAACGTGTTGGGGTAGGGCGGTGGAGCGGTGAAGGGTTGGAGCGAGCTCGGCACTCCCGCGCTGCCACCGTTTTGGTTGGCACTCCCGCCGCTTGCACTCGGAGGGCCGCCCAATGAATCGAGTGTGCCACTGCAACCGCTCAGCGCGCCGAGCAGCGCTGCGCCGAGCAGCACAGGACCCAGCGCGCCTCGATAGGTCACAGCCCCGCGTAGCTGCGTACCCGTGAGGCGAGCACGCTGTCTGGATGAACCCGCAAGAACGCCTCCGCTCGCGTGCGCGCGGCCTCGCTTTGGCCACTCTTGGCGAGCGCGCCAATGCGTAGCACCTCGGCTTCGATTTTCAGCCGACCATGCGGAAAGTTGCGAGCGTAGGCATCGAGCGCCACGAGCGCGGCGGCCGGATCGGAATGACTCAGCGAAGTGCGTGCGGCATCCAAGGCCGTGAGCTCAGCGCTGAGCGGTGGGCTGGACGCGGGCTTGGCAGGCGCGCGCCCGCTGCCGGGGCGTAGAGCGCGAGGTGCGGGCGGTGGAGCGGTGACTTCGGCCCCTGCAGGCTCGACCGGCGAGCTCTGGATCGGTGCCGCCGGGATGGGTGCCGGCGCGAGCGCTACCGACGCGACCGGCAAGCGGGCAGCTGCGTTCACCGGCGCGTGCTCGGCCGGCGCACTGCTGGCGTGCCGGCCGAGGTAACGCCACACCGGAACTGCGACCGCGCCGAGCACCAACACGGCGACGGCCATTTTCGCGATCGCGGCCTTGGTCACAGAGCTGGTTGCGGCCGCGGCAGACGGCGCGCTCGACGTGGCCACTGCCGAGATCCCGAGCGCCAGCAGCGTCTTTGCCCGCACCGAATCCGACGCGGTGTACGAGCGACCGGCGTGGAGCAACGCTCGTTCGAGCTCGCTCTCTGGACTGCTCAGTAAGCGTGTGGGTTCGTTCACGAGCCCACCTCGGCGTGGGTCGAGCCGGAGAGCGCGCGGACGCGATCGCGAAAATCCGCCCGGGCGCGACGAAGGCGTGAGGCTACGGTGCCCTGAGGAATGCGCAATGTCGCTGCAATTTCGGTCATGCTGAGCTCCTCGAGCTCGTACAAGACGAACACGGTACGCAGTTCGAGCGGCATTTCTGCCAATACTTCATCCAGCAGCTCGCGGGCGCGCTTTTGGTCGAGCATCTGCTCTGGCTGTAGCGGAGCCTGAATGCGTAGCTGAGCGTCCGAATCATGCACTTCACGCCGTCGAGCCAAGGTGCGCCGGGCATGGGCGGCCATGCGCAGCGCGGTTTGCAAAAGAAAACTCTTTTCCGCGTCGGGGCGGACGTCATCGAGCCGATTGGCGACGGCGATGAACGTGCGCTGCACGTCGTCGTCTACCTCTGCCTCAGGGGTGCCGGCGTTGCGCAAGACGCGGGCGACGAAGTCGAGGTAGCGGTCCACCATCGCCCGCAGGCGCGTGTCGCGATCACTCGGCCGAGTCACGAGCTTCAAGGTAGCGGTGGCTGGGGGGGCTGGCAACCGAAGGGCCAATGTATGAGAAATAACGACCATTGTCAGAGCGAGCCGTAACCGCGCGCGCTACCTATTCCCCTATTCCCGCGAACGCCGGATTCGATCACGGCTTCGCGTCAGGCCGACATTTTTCAGCAATAAGAGCCAGTCCTAGAACCCTGGACCGAGCCCGCCAAGGAGACCCGAGAAAGTTAAGGCGCGGCGACGAGGCGTACCTGTCAGGTACCTGAGGAGCCGCAACGCCGGATTGCGAAGCGTATCCGCCGACGGGCGACGGGAGGGGTTCTAGAACTGGCTCAAGGACGCTTCGCCTCAGAAGCGATAGCCAAGGCCCAAGCGTAGCAGCGGCGAGACGACGGGCGTGGCAGCGACCACTTGGTCGGGTGTGTTCGTGTAATAGCGATGCCGAGCCAGGGGGACGGTCGCGCCGAGCGCGCCCTCGAAGACGATGCCGCGGCCGAGCAGCCAAGCCAACTGTAAGTCCACGCCAGCGCTCAACCATGCCCGGTTCACGGTGGCTGGCTCCGCCACGCCCCTGCCGGTCATTTCCAAAAAGCCGATCGCCGCCAGCGCACACGGCGACAGTTCCAAGCTGCCGCTGTGGTAGCGAAAGGGACAACCATCCAGGGCCAGCGCACCAAAACGGGTGCGGTGGTCTTCGGGCGCGGTGAGCAAGCCGGTGCCCGCGAACAGCAGAGACAGTTGCACGGCGCCGCTGCGACTTGCGTCGGCTTTACGCAGCAACATGACGGACAGCGCGCCACCTGTCGCGAAGCCAGCGGTTTCGACGACGGTGCCCAGCACACTCAGCCCAACCTCCAGCTCGAGAGGTGCAGGCGCGGCGGGCGGCGTGGGCGGCGGCTGAACGGTCACCGGTTTCGGCGCCGCGGCTGTCGTTTCGCTGGTCGATTTCGTGGGCGCGGGGTTGGTATCGGGCGCGGTTGGCGCGTGCGCCTCCGGGTCGAACGATAGTGCCACGGTGAAGGACAGCGCTTCGACGACCTCCTTGCACGTCTGGGCGTCCACACTGCGCGCTGAGGTTTCACCCTGATTCACGACCTCGCGCATCTCTCCGTGGAAACTGTGGTCGCCGCGAGTCACCCGTACATTCACGTCGACCCGCGGTTCGTTGCCTTGAGCCTTGCGCACGCGATCGGTGCGGGCGCGCACGGCTTCGTAGAAGGCGTCTTGATTCGGGCAGCTCGCGGGTGCATCGTAATTGACGCGGATCGGGACAGCGTCGGCAGCAAGCGCGGCGAGCGCATGGACAATCGCTGGCAGCGCGAGGAGCACCCATGCAGACTGACACGACGCCGCTCGGTCGCTCAAGCCAGATGACGCGCAACTGCGGCGCGCCGTGGTCGAAAGGAGGCTTACCCCATGCGCCTCCTATTCGAACATGGCACGTTGGTTTTGGCCGAAGCGCCCGAGTTGAAACCGGGTCGAGTCCCCGGTTTGCTCTGGGACCCCCGCATTGCGCTGTTCAGAGCCCCCGCCTGGCGGTACGCGCAGGTTTGTGCGGCTCTGCACGATTGTCCGTCGCCTTTATACGACGAGGTGAAGCCGAGCGCGCTGCCCCAGCCTAATTCTTGGAACGAGCTTCCGCTGCGTTCGTATCAACGAGCCGCGCTCCTTTCCTGGGAACTTTCAGGTCGCCGCGGAACGATCGTCCTGCCCACCGGCAGCGGGAAAACCCAAGTCGCGCTGGCGGCGCTGGCGTCCACTGGTGTGCGAGCCCTGTGTTTGGTTCCGACGCGCGCGCTGCTCGAACAATGGCTGTTCGCGCTGTCTGCGGCGTACCGAGGCAGCGTGGGCTGCTTCGGCGACGGCCGCCGTGAGCTGCAAGCGATCACGGTCTCCACTTACGAGAGCGCGTATCGGCTGATGCCTCGTTTGGGGGCTCACTTCGAGCTGTTGGTCGTGGACGAAGCTCACCACTTCGGTACCGGCGTGCGCGATGAAGCGTTGGAGATGTCGATCGCGGCGCATCGTCTGGGCTTGACCGCGACTCCACCGAGCGAACCCGCGTTGTCTCGCATGGCCGAATTGATCGGCCCCGTCGTCTACCAATTGGGAGTCGCAGATTTGGCCGGGAAGTGGCTGGCCAACTTTGATTTGATCACCGTTCAGCTCGGGCTCACCCCGGCGGAGCGCGCGAGATACCACGCAGATCATCGGGTTTTTGCGCAATATCGCCGGCAGTTCCAGGGCTCGGACCCGGCCGCGAGTTGGTCGGATTTTGCTTCGGTGGCGGCGCAATCGCCGGAAGGCCGCGCTGCTCTCGGCGCCTGGCGGCGCAATCGCCAGCTGTTGCATTTCACGGAAGCGAAATCGGCCGCGGTCGGCGTGCTGCTCGGGCGTCATCGGGATTCGCGGGTGATCATTTTCACGGCCGACAACGCCGCGGCGTATCGGATTGCGCGCGAGTACCTGGTCATGCCCATCACCTGCGACATCTCGCGTGCCGAGCGAGAAGCCGCGCTCGGCGCGTTTCGTTCGGGAACGCTGCGTGCGCTGGTGAGCGCGCGCGTCTTGAACGAGGGCATCGACGTGCCCGACGCCGACGTTGCGATCATCGTCGGCGGAACGCAAGGTGAGCGAGAGCACGTACAACGGGTGGGCCGGCTGCTTCGGCCCGTGCCCGGCAAGCGCGCGGTGATCTATCAGCTGGCCACGCGGGCCACGCCCGAGCTTCGGCGCGCAATCGAAAGGAGGCATGCCTTTGCTCCCGCACGCGCTCCTTCGCACTAGTGCTCACCTCGAGGGTGAGCGGATCGTGCCGCACTACCTGACGCCCAAAGACGAGCCGTGGCTCGCCGCACTCATCCACGAATACCGGCGTTTTGCCGGGAAAAAATCCAGCGAGTTACAGGAGCAGCTGCGCGAGGCGCGCTCCAGCCAGAGAGCGAAGGCCAAGCTCCGGGTCGCGAGCGTGGTGCTGGACGCGCTGTGCCTGGCCCGGCCACCCGCGGCCGTGCCGGCCAAAGAGGCCCGGGCCGCCTTGTTTCGCGCAGCGGCGGCCAGCCACGCTTCGCGCGTCGCAGTGCTGAACACCGTAGCTGCCTCTTTCGCGGTGACCCCCGTCGAGCTCGAGAGCGCCCTGTTTGCCGACCTGCGGGGGGAACGGCGCGTCAGTGAGCTTCCTGCTCACGTCTCTCCGTCGCGACTGGCAGCCAACGCAAACTTCGCGATCGTGAGCTCGTTGATCCGGCGGGCCGTGCAGGTACGAGTCGTGGCTCGAGGCGAGGTGCGCGCGCTGATCCGGCAGGCGCGAATCGCGGGTCTGATTTGTGGCGTATCGCGTTCGGCATACGCAGCCGATGGCGTCGCGTTGGACCTGTCTGGCCCGTTTGCGCTTTTTCAGCATAGCGATCGCTACGGCCGCGCGTTGGCGTCACTCATTCCCCGGCTGGCGAGCTGCGCCGAATTCGAACTGAATGCGAGCTGCGCGCTGGGCCACGACGGACAGCTCGGTTCGCTCGCCCTGCGGTCCGGGGATCCGATCGAACCGAGCTCAGACCTGCCGCTCCCGCGCCGAGCGCTGGATCAGAGGTTCGAGCGCGACTTTCTGCGCGCCGCCGTGGGCTGGGATTTGCTCCGTGAACCTTTGGCAATCGCGTCCGGCGATCGTCTGATCTTCCCGGACTTCGAGCTCGTGCCGCGCCACGATCCGACGCGCAGCTGGCTGCTCGAGATCATCGGCTTTTGGACACCCGAATATTTGCACGAGAAGCTGAAACGCTTGAGCGAGGCGGGCTGCGAAAGATTCTTGCTTTGCGTCGATCTGGATCGACACTGTGGCCCCGTGGATCTCCCGCAAGATCCTCGGCTGCTCCGCTACACGACCCGCATCGATGCGCGCGCCGTGCTTGCTCGGATCGTGGCCGCCCCTTTGAGCGGCTCGTTTTAGCTTGGCCGGCGTGCGATCGATTGCCCAGCAATCAGGGCTACTTCTTGTAGCCGACGGCTTGAATGTTTTTCATGACCGCCAGATCGGTAGCGTCCGTCGGAGACCCGTTGGTGACTGCGCCTTCGAAGAAGGTTCCCGACGAGTTGTTGCTGTTGTCGCCGCCGACACCGAGGGTGATACCACCCGCATTGCCCCAGGTTTTGCCCGACACAATCGCGCCGTCGTACGCCGTCGTCAGGTCGGCCGCCTTCGACACGTCAGCCATTCGAAGCGCGTACTTTCCGACGGGTGTATGCAGGATGCCGAGTGCGAAGTTGACGCCTGCCATGCTGGGATTTTGAGCGTTCTTGACCGAAGACGCTCCGGTGCCGCCGGCCCAAACACCGCCTTCGAAGTCACCCATGAACCATGGGGCGTCTCCCGCCCCGGAGCCCCAGAAGCCTTTTCCGAAGAAGAGCGTATTCATCGTCACGTACTTATTGGGGTCGGGGGACACGGCGCCGAAGTCCCAGCAGCACGCGGTCCCGAAATGCGTCCCGTCGACGAGCTGGTAGATCCCTTGGTCCTTGTTGCCAATCGGGATGCCTTTGCCGGTGACGTTCAGGGCCGTCCGATACCCCTCGTACTGATTCATGTAGAGGGCGTAGACCTTGTGACCGCCGGCTGTGAGCGAGAGCTTCGTAGCCGTCGATTCGTAGTCGTTCTCACCAGATCGCGCTCCGTTGCCGGTGGGCCCCGCCGAACCCCGAGTCAGATCGTTCCCGTTGCCAGATTGGTCGTAAATCTTCGACACCGTGCAAACGGTTCCCATACAAAACGCGTCCTGAGTGGTCGAGTCAGCGTAACCGTCGGCAGTCATTCCGATGTCTTTGGTGGTCCCGCCGGTACCCGTGTTCGTACTCGAGCTCATGTTGCGCACTTGGTAGAGCGGCCCCGCGTACTTGCTCGAGAGCGCGCGCACCATGCTGTACGCAGCGCCACACGGCGTGTTGGCGGTTGCGTAGATGTCGCACGGCCCGGGGCCCCGGGTAGTGGGCCCACCACCACCCGCACCGCCCGCCGATCCGCCAGCAGCACCGCCCGTCGCGGCACCACCCGTCGCGGCACCACCCGTCGCGGCACCGCCCGTCGCGGCGCCGCCCGAGCCCGAGCCCGACGAGCCCCCGCTGCCATCACCCTTTTGAAGGACGATCGTGCCCGCCGTGGTAGGGCTCATGCCTTGCGGGGTGAGCGTCAGCGCGCCGGACGAGCAATACGCATAACTACCTTCGTCTTGGGTGATCTTCAGGGTGTTGCCCGAAATCGTGTAGTTGCCGTCCGTTTGTGCGGAGGTCGAGGGCAGGCCGATCGAGCCCTTCTGCTTCACCGTCGCGCTGCAGGAGCAACCTCCGCCCGCGGCGGTGGTGCAGCTCGCGGTGTCGTAGTAACCGCCTGACATCACCTCGCCGAGCTTTTCACATGTTACCGCGGCTCCCGACAGGACCAAACAGTCGGCAGGCAGGGTCAGCTGCTCCGTTCCCGTGGTCGTCGTGCCATCGACGAACGTGCCGTCGGCTTTGGCCGACCATGAGCCGCTCACCTGCAACGAGCCTGTCACTTGCCCAACGGCGCAACTGAAGCTGAACAGACTTCGCACGTCCAAGCTGCCGGACACGGTCAAACAGGACGACTGCACATTCCAGGTGCCCACCAGATCGCCCCCACAAGCCGTGACGTTGGTGCACGCTGCCGCTCCACCGCCTGCGTTCGAAGCACCGCCCGTGTTCTGTGCGCCGGCCGCGTTCGACGTGCCGCCTGCGCCTGCGCCTCCTGCGCCTCCCCCGCCGGTTGAACTGCATGCCGCAGAAATCATCCCCACCGTAACGGCTGCACTCAGGACTGCGGACATCTTCATCGAAATTTTCCTCCCGCGTGGACTTATGTTCGAGAAATGCAAGCGGCGCCACTGGGGAGCCCGCGATCACTCTCTCCATCCGCAATGCAAACTTAACGCTCAATCCGTGTAAGAAAATGATCTTCGCTCGATTTCTTCGAACGGACGCCGACGGCGCGAGCGCAATGCGAGGACTCGTCGTAATCTTCGTGTAGCGCGATGTCGGCGGACGCCTCGACTCCGATCAGGTCGCGCGTCGGCGCACGCCGCGTTCCGTTCGCTCATAAGCGTCACGCGCACGCTGAATATCCGCGCGGTGTCGCTGGGCCCAGGTCGCCAGTGCACTGACGGGTTCGAGCAGTGTGCGACCCACGGGGGTGAGCACGGACTCGATTCGCGGAGGGACGGTTGGGTAGAGCGTGCGTTGCACTAAGCCATCCTGTTCCAAGCCGCGCAAGGTAAGGGTCAGCATTCGTTGCCAGATACCCTCGATCGTTCGTTCAGCTCGCTGAAGCGCTTGGTCTCATCACCGCGCAGCACGATCACGAGCACGCTCCACTTGTCGCCCACCAGGGTCAGGATCTCCCTGGTGAAGGTGCATTCGGCGTCGAAACCCTTGGTCAACTTGCCGTAGCCGAGTGACTTCAATGTGCCTCCTTGCCGGTTGCCATCCGCTACGCAATGTAGCTTTGGTTACCGAACGTAACTGGGCACACAAAAGTGCCCACAAAAGCCCCCGCCTGTGGGTGGTTCAGGTGCTGCTCCCCATCACCTTTGCGGGGGACGGCGGTGTGGAAGCTGCTCACGCGGATCCCTCGGCTCGCTGCGATGATCCCCTGGGCGGGGCAGGTCCCGCATCAAGCCGGGCCTGACCGCGTCGGCCGACCTCGGTTGCGCCGCGCCTCAGCTGTGCGCCATCGTGTTTCATCTTTCGCGCGGGGAAGCAGCCAACACGCCCTTCAACTTCCTGTTGCTCGGGCTGTCACTGTTCGTGGTTTGGGGTCGGCGTTTCAAAGCACCAATTCCAGCCCGCTGAGTCCGACACTCGCGCGCAGCGAACTGTTCGATGGCTCTGGATGACGACCGACGAAAGCTGCTGCGGCGGGCTTCGTGCGCTTGCTTGGTCACCGCGCATCGATGGTCGTGGGTAAGGGCAAGCGCTCTGCACGCGAGTCAGTGATCGCTCGCGTCGCAGGCAGCGCAGCTCGCACAGCCCACGTGTGGGACCTTGACGCGATTCTCGACACGCACGTTGCTCATCACCCCGAGTTCATTGGCGCGTAATTCGCCGACGCGCTGTGGCCGCAGGGTCGTCGTCGTGGGTGTGGGGCCGACGATTGCCGACTCGGGTTCGCTCGCGGGTGCCCACAGCCTCGACGTCTCGAAGCTGACACTGCTTGTCGAGTAAGTGGCGAACCATGGCGTGAGCGATCAGCGCCCGGCCGCGACCGCACGCTTCGCGCGTTCCTCACGCCGACATGGTCGGTGCTGGTGACGCTCGGGCTCTGCTCACCGTTGGAGATCCGACGTTCGCATCGGGAGCGAATTCGTCACGAGCGACCTACAATCGGCGATCACCGAATTCCTCGTTCGAGTCCGCAGCGAACGGCCGCACTCGCCGGGACGGTCTCGACCTCTTTGGCATCGAATGCTGGGCTCGAACCGCGACGCCGAAGGCTGTGACGGATGTGCCGTTCTCGCGTGACCATCAATAACATCATTCGCTCCGCGACCGACCGCTTGGCCGTCCTGTCGCGTGAATCCGTTGCGCGTCGCGCGTCGCGCGTCGCGCGTCGCGCGTCCATGGGGGGGAGGGATCACTTTTCCATGAGGGGAAACGGCGGCGTCGACGGCCAGAAACAGGCCACTTCTAGTCTACGCGAATAACCCAGCCAGGGCGCGTTCATGTCCGTCGATCGCGACTCGCATGCGTCACGGATGAATCGCTCACGGATTCACGGCTAAGGAGAATCGAATGGACACGCTTATCAAGGTCGACCTCGCGGCACCCGCAACGGATCACGACGTTATCCACAACCGTTGGCATCCCGACATTCCGATCGTGAGCTGGGTCGAGCCGGGCGCCCAGTTTCGCGTCGAATGCATCGACTGGACCGGTGGTCAGATCAAGAACAACGACTCGGCGACGGACGTGAAAATCGTCGACCTGAGCAAGGTCCATTACCTGAGCGGGCCGATTGGCGTCACGGGCGCCGAGCCGGGTGATTTGCTGGTGGTCGACATCTTGGATGTGGGGGTTTTGCCCGACTACCAATGGGGCTTCACCGGCATTTTTGCGAAGGAAAATGGCGGCGGTTTCCTGACCAATGCTTATCCCGAAGCGCGCAAGGCGTGCTGGGATTTCAGCGGTATTTACGCCAATTCTCGGCACATCCCCGGCGTCGAGTTTGCCGGCATCATGCACCCCGGCCTGATCGGCTGCTTGCCCTCGCACGATTTGCTGAAGACCTGGAACAAGCGCGAGAAAGCGCTGTTCGACACGGACCCAGAGCGCGTGCCGGCGTTGGCCACCCTGCCGTTTGCCGCGACCGCGCACCTCGGACGCATGCCCAAAGGCAGTGTCGCTGCCGCAGCGGCCGAAGCGGCGCGCACCGTGCCGCCGCGTGAGCACGGCGGTAACTGTGACATCAAGAACCTGACCAAGGGTTCCACCTGTTACTTTCCGGTGTACGTCAAAGGTGGCGGCCTCTCCATGGGCGACATCCACTTCTCCCAGGGCGACGGCGAGATCACGTTCTGCGGCGCGATCGAGATGGCCGGCTATTTGGACCTACGGGTAAAGATCATCAAGGGCGGCATCGCCAAGTACGGGATCACCAACCCCGTGTTCAAGTCGAGCCCACTCGAGCCCAACTACTCCTCGTACATGATCTTCGAAGGCATCTCCGTCGACGAAGGGGGCACGCAACACTACTTGGACGTGCACGTGGCGTACCGCCGCGCTTGCTTGAACGCGATCGAGTACCTGAAGAAGTTCGGCTACACGGGCGCGCAAGCGTATGCGATCTTGGGTACCGCCCCGGTTGAAGGTCGGATCAGCGGAATCGTCGATATCCCCAATGCTTGCGCTACTTTGGCCATCCCGACCGAGATCTTCAACTTCGACATCACGCCCAACGCTGACGGTCCCTCGGCCAGCTCCGTGCCCGCGGGTTCGGACTTGGCGGTCGTGACCTGAGCGGCAGCGTCACCGGCTTTGCCGGCGCAAACGGGAGTCTCCGTTTGCGCCGGCTCTATTCTCTTCCAGCGAGCATGCGCCTCGGCGAAGTACAGGTCATTGAACCATGCCCATTTATGAATTCGAATGTATCGATCATGGCTGCTTCGAGCTATCGCGACCGATGGCGCAAATGCGCGAGCCCGCGCCTTGTCCGGATTGTGGTGAGCTCGGCAAGCGCCTGTTGAGCGCACCGAACCTGGCGACGGGTTCGGCCGTCGGGCGCCGCGTGGCCGCAGTCAACGAGCGTAGTCAGCACGAGCCACGCATCGTCAAGCGGGAGGCCCCTCGTTCCAACGGCGAGCCGGTGAAGCGAGCGGTGCATTCGGCGCACGGCGGCTACCCATGGGCCATCGGTCACTGACTGACGCATGGGCGACGGCCGGAGCGCTACGCCGACAAGCGCGCGTACACTCGAGCGAGCCGCTCGGGCAAGCCCTCGAGCCGATCCAGTAACGAGTAGTTACCCACACCGAAGATGCGCCTGACGCTGGCCTCGGCGTTCGCGTCGAGGCCGACGCAAAAGCTGGTCACGCCCAGGCGGCGGTTGCTGTTCGTCGCCTGTTTTGCGTCGAAAATTAGGTATTTGGGGTCATGCACGTCGATGTCGGAAGGATCGCCGTCGCTGACGACAATCAGCAGTTTGCGCGCTTCACGGCGTGCGGCGAGCGCTTGCCCCGCGTGGCGGAGTGCAGTGCCGAGCCGAGTGGACAGTTGCGCGCGCATGCCGGCGAGGCGCGCGCGGGTGCGAGCGCCGTACGGTTCGTCGAAGTCTTTGAACCGGTAATAGCCGACGTCGTGCCGCCCGTTGGACGAGAAACCGTGAATTGCCAACTCGCTCGCCACGCTGGCCAGCGAAGTCGCCAACAAGGCGCTCGCGCTGTGCGCGATTTCCAGCAGCGTCGTGTTCGCGCCTGGCGGAACGACATTGAGCGACTCGGACAGATCCAGTAGCACGAGTAACGCCGGCGGCTCTGGCTGAAAACGAACTCGGCGGTACACGCGTGGGTCCGGAGTCGCGCCGCTGGCTCGCGCCACGATCGCCGCGATGGCTGCCGGCAGATCCAAGCGATCTCCGTCGAGCAAGCGGCGCACGGGTCGCGGCCGACGATCGGCGAGCCGCAACGCACTGCGCTCGAGACGCTTTTGCCAGAGCGCATAGCGCGCCAGCGTAGCGCTGACCCCGGCGCTGTCTCCCTCTGCCACCGGGTGCTCGAAAACACTGCAAAACTCCGGCCTTTCGCGCTGGATCACGTAATCCCACTCGGCGTGGCGCGCGGCGGGCTGAACGGCTTGCGTGGTCGCGCGGCGTACGCCCGAGGCGCGTTCGCTTGCGGCCGCCGCGAGCGCCGGAGTTGTTTCTGGCTCACCGCGTTCGCGCTGCTTCGGCACCGGCGTGTCGTTTTCGATGCGCCGCACGCCTTCGGATTCCAGCTGGGTGCCGTCTTGGTTTTGCTCTTGCTCGAACTG
>Ga0247778_1000282_pt1 | contig 80687 bp, 83 predicted proteins | sample UWRJL049202B5_FD_179939 | JGI IMG/M metagenome (GOLD analysis project Ga0247778, IMG submission 179939) | Plant litter microbial communities from Arlington Agricultural Research Station in Wisconsin, United States - UWRJ-L049-202B-5 | ecosystem: Environmental > Terrestrial > Plant litter >... | reverse complement strand
TGTCGTGTGGGTAGCGATCCAGGGTGTACAGCAAATTGGATTATGTATTTTACGCCCATGCTGGATCTCCAGAACCTTCTATAGCCACCCTGCTGGGGATACACAGACCACTACCTGGGGACTTTGACCAACCAATCTATAAGTTCTAGGATTTTGTGGGCCAGAATCCTTGTTCCAGCTTTATTTAGGGGGGGGATAGTACAATCTGACAAAGCTGGTTTTAGGCCGACATAGTTAAAAATTCAATCAATTGTAGAACAATAGTAAAGGAAACTGTAACCGGGGCACACAGGAGGCGTCCCACATTTTGGTGCACAGGCTTACTCAGGGCGTGCTCAGGCTCTGCTCCTGCATGCTCATCCTCGGCTCAGGTTAAAGCAGCAGTTGCTCACGTCCGCAAATTAAAACAGAACCAACAAAAGGGAAAATTAATTTTAAATATAGGGGTATTTTAAACTATCTCTTACAGAGCAAAGAGCCTAGCACAGCTCCGAAGAGGTCTTAAACTAGATATCGGCGCGTTCTTTCTGATTTCGAGTGTCGAGATGAAAAATATAAAAATAGAACGGGGTCAACCATATTCGCGTGGCTCCGCACACTTAGAGGAATGGTTAAGGTTCACTTTGAGGTTGAAGTCTACCTTTCGGGTTCCAAGAAGGCTCGTTGGAAAGTAATTTAGCAATGGTGCGCACTTGATTTATCTTCCTACGAATGCTATTTTCCAGTACGAAAATGCACCCTTCACCTGTTAGACACAAGCATCGATGGTGACCCAATGACATCAGTAAGGATTAGGCTATTTTCTTCAATGCGCCTCTTCTACTCCCAGTTCGCTGAAAAGGATCTCTTTCACTCGTTTTAGGAAGGCCTCTGCATCCGCATCAGAATACGCATTTTCGTTGAAGCATCCGTTCAGATACCAGGTTCCGGCAAATGACCATTGGAATACGGCCATGGACGCTGCCATGTTGTCCACCACAGGTTCAACGCTCTTCACATCCAAACCCCGTTTGCCGTCATACCGAATCCTGACAAGACCGTCCACTAAACCAATACTACTCAGCTGCGGCTGACTGGGTGGCGCGACTCCCTCCGGCATTGGCGATGACAAGACTTTCACCATACGGGCACAGAATCCATCATACCATTCGATCGCCTCACATCTGTCTGAAGCCATGTCTTGACCATATATATCCTCCATATTCTTCGCTGTAGTGATAAAATCGGCTTCAGGCTGAGAAAATGGGACGCCGACCATCCACACCCCCATCGGCCATGCAGCGCTGTCGTTGTAAGGAGCTTTCAAATATTTTCGGTAATTGAACAATGCGACTGATGAGAAGTCTTGCTTAGATAGAGTAGCTGGTGCACGCTCTCGGGTCGCAAGTACGATGGCAGATTGCACGGCTGCTGCGAGACCAAGATTTTGCTTTCGTGTCGCACTCAGGAGCGAGGACAATGTCGAGGTTGGTGAAGCCAGTTTGACCACTTTGGTGCCACCGGGTACAGTGAAATTCTGGGCTGGAAGGCCGACAGAAGGCATTTTTGAGAGGTAATTCGTAACAATAGTTTGAGCTTTAGCCTCTGATGCCGATGAGAGTGTGGTAGGGAGGCCGGCGGCTTCCAGGTAACTCGGGGCAAGATGTGCAGTCTCCGATCCAAAGTTAGGAGCTGGGTCGTCAACAGAAAAATAGCTAAGAAGTCGATCCATGAGGTGGAAACCCCCAATCCCATCGATGGCCCAGTGATGTGTCCGCATGAGTATCTCGGAGCTAGAAGGGAAGAAGTGTAGTGACGAGTACTCTCTGAAGGGTGCTGTGAGGAGAAAATCCTTTACTGATATTTCTTTGTGTACCAAAAAGGTCTCGCTAACCCAAGACTCAATCTCTGCACCATTTGGTACGTCGTAGGCGTGTTTATCGCCGTTGATAGAGGCAGCTATGAATGGATGATGGTATCTGACTTGAACCCATGCGCGCCGAAGAGCAGATACGTTTTCTTCGTCTGAAACTACATCAATCGTCACTTCGGCGATGATGTTCAAAGCCCAATGCTCCTTGTTGAGGGGTTTGAACAGATCTCCCACATACTTCACCACGAGCTCATTATTGTCGAGGGGCCGTTCCCATGACCCATCTGACACCTCTTTCCAGGACATTGTGAGGGCGAAATCCTCGCCGTGTTGTCTTCAATTGATTGAGCGGCACTTGGAGCATGCCACTATGAGTGGTGAGTCAAGTCAACAAAAGCTTGTTTGATTTCGGAGGTCTTGAAGATTGCTTCTTTGCCCACGTACAGAGTAGCACCCCCAATCTTATATATTTGAAAGCGTGGCAGGTAAATTGAACCTAGTTTACGGCGTACTTCATGCTGTATGCAGACCATGTCAATCATGATAAGCAAACCAGCTCTAGACCAGGTTCAGGGGCGCCTCGTATGGCTAACCTGTGCGACTCGAGCCTACAAGGGGGGCTTGTAAGATTACAAAGGAGCTCCGTTCAATTGAAATTGATAAACGAATAATAAAATACGTTTCTTAGTCACCCAGCTCCAAGAAACCGCTGATATAAATGTATATTATGTAAACAAACTTCAAATAGAAATATAAGGGCTACAATTTGAGTCCAATCGTAAAAGAAATCACATGGGCACGAAAACTCCTAATTCGGAGGGAAAGACCCCTCGTTTTAATGGATACCAAAGCTAACAGCAACTTAGTGTCTGTCTTATCCACTGGTCTTACATATATAGCACTGCATCTTGAGCTGGTATGCAGGTGCAGGTGCAGATTGTGATACACTGATATCGACAACCAGCCATGGGACTCCCTCAAGCCTGACCTAATGCGATGTAGTCCAATAATTGGATAGTTCATGATTGGTTAGATGAACGGGTTTATAAGGTTTCGAGTTTCGGCGGATTGATGACAGGATTCCGACCTGTTGCTTAGGAGGGCCCAATGTTACATGTGCCGCCACCCGGCATAGTCGTATCTATTTTTGGAAAGCCACCGCAACATATACGAAGGTAAGCACAGTGGTCAGTCACGTGCAAGATTAGAGACACTTTCAGAGGGAGGCAGGCCTCCACTTTCGCCTCCAACGTCTGTCTTCAAAGTTTTTTTAATACAAGATTCTACAACTACTGATAGCTTCGAGTTCTTCGCGCGGCAAATCGTGTCTTCTACATCCTCAACTATGTTCCAAAAGGAAGGACTTGTACTTCTTTATATCAGTCTGGAACTCCTCGCTATGGGCCTGCAGGTTTAGTTTCACCGCTCAAGGTCATGTGCGCATACCAACCCCCAAAAATTAGAACCGCCTCGGATGTAACCCTTCAACTAGGTTGAAAGCATGCATACGGCACAGCGTATTCCTCGTAGATTATCGAGATCTAACCAACCTAGAAAGGCTAGTTCCAGCGAGTACATGCGCTGGGTCAAAACCCAAATATGAGGTGCGGAATGGCGGACTGGTATAGCAAGAGGGGAAGTCCGGGGTATTTCAAGCCCAATAGTTCCCTCTTGGGCATCTGAAATTGTTGACGGTGTGTTTCACAATTACCTTTTCAAATGATTCCATAGAGGGTGGGAATACATCGTCGAAACGAAACGTCTTGAATATTGCAACTTGCAAGATATCTATCCGCTCTGATGTCAACTTTACAAGCCGTGGGAAACCTCGAGGCTAATGCTGGCCCCACTACACTGGCTGCGTTACTGGTTACACGATGTCTAGCGATTATCGTAGTTGGGTTGCGCTTCTTCGCGAGGAGAATCGGGGGATCTCCATACTGGTGGGATGACTGGTTTGTGCTGGGTGCTGCTGTGAGTTCTTTTCTTATCATGAGAGCATCTCGAAGAAAAATCTAACGGACGAGCAAAATTGTAGATCATGTTGATCCCAGCAACTGTCATCGAGGTGATCATGAAAAAATTGGGCCTTGGCTGACATCTTGCTTTCGTCCTAAAGAACTCACCCTAGAACCTACCACTTTTCACCAAGGTGAGTTGCACATAATCTACTCTACATGCCAAGATTGAGAACAGACACTAAGGAACGGTACAGCTTTTATATACCGACCAACGTTTCTACTCTCCCCTTCTCGCTCCAATCAAGTTGAGCATCCTTTTCCTTTACCTGAGACTGTTCAGAGTGCATCGAAGAACGGTTATTCTGTGTTACATGCAAATAGTCATGGTGATATTATGGGCACTCATAACTGAACTCGTCTTCGTGTTTCAATGTAGGCCAATATAGGTAGCATGGAGTGTTGATCGGACCGCGGGAACATGCTTCGATTTCCGCAAGCTGTTCCTAGGCGCTAATGTCGTCGACGTTGTCATGGATTTCGGAATACTCTTTACGCCATTGCATAGAATCTGGATTCTGGTCTCTTCAATTACCGACCGCAAAGAAAGCTCTTGTCACTGCTATTCTCATGCTTGGTCTTTCGTGAGTCCCACGTTCGTTGGTCGTGGTCCACAGTCATTTATATGCCTTTAAGGAAATAATTTTCTCTGCCAGCCGCTTTGGCAAAGTTTCGAGCTTTTCATTCATTGATAATACTTGGGACTCTGCAATATCATTTATTTGGTCTTCCGTTGAGACAGCTGTTGCAATTGTGTGCGTGTGCATTCCGGTCTTGGGTCTTGGCACCATTGCTGCCTCGTAGATTACTCGGCCGGGCGAAATCGTCAACGAAACCACGAAGCGAAGCGTACGGATACAGACACATGAATTATAGGCGACCGATCCGCTCTTTTTCGATCAACAAACACGATATAGAGGCCAGCACTGATGATATCGAGCACGAACTCGGGGGCCGCGGCAATGACATGGCCATAACTCGTCCTACTAAATACGAGGTCAGAAACGAGAATAAACCCCTACCGCCACTACCAATGCCACCTAGAGAATTGAAGTTTCAAAATCTGCAATAACTGCATGTCTTCTATGTCTTCAGAGTTAGTATGATCAATTCCAACATTTCATTTTGAGTACAGGTCAATTGACTGGACCCTTTTTTTGGACTTCAATTACAGAACCTAAGTGACACCCTCCCAGTGTCAAGATTACAAATAGCTCTGCTATTGAAAATGGTGGGCCGGAGAACTTGATGCTGTCGACTCTGCACTACTTTGCGTCTCCAATTTCAATCCCACCCCATCCATGAAAAGGCCCGTCATGTTGTTGTGATTAGTGTATCCGAGATACTGACAATTCCAATAGGTGTCACCTCGACAGATCTACTAATCATCCCAAGACCAGCACTTTTGAGGTATACGAACTTACTCCCAATAGCGCACCTTGTACAATAATATTTCGAGTTTGTCGGCACCTAAAAAATGGGATATTGAAGCCTTCTCAAAAGAGAGACTGAATCAAAGATACCCTCCCTTGAACAGAAATTACCCTGTAACTTGATCTAGCCTATCTCCAGCACGCGCTTTGGCTTTACCACCTGACTCCCGCCAACAACATCTCTGCCATCCATAACCACATCCCCCCGCAGGGGAATATCTTCTTTGAAGCTCGGATTACTCATTTGGTGAGTATCATACCTGCTCCCGTACCAACTGCTTCTCGAGCCATCCGTTCTACTTTGACCGCTAATTTGATATTGCAAAGATATAACACTCGAGAGCCTTTTGGGCCGGGCAATCAATGGCTTTAAAGTCGGAAGGCAGCACGCTACTAATGCGAGCCCGCATTCTATCACGCCCCAGTAGAACAATGTACAAACAAACACTAGAGTAAAATAAGTACAATCCGGAAATCTCTAAAACATAACCTACTTTCTACATCGACTGCATTCGCCGTGTCAAATTTCAATGCGGTAATCTGAAGAATAAGCACCAGACGAATGATAGATGCAACCAGGGCCCTGGTCTCAGTCAGCTTGAAGTTCGAGCTGTTTAAGAGCTCCTCACATAAAAGCAGTGAGCATGATGCCAGTTACTGCAAGCTTTCGACTCCAAACGATATGTAAGCGCCAAATCTACCAATAATCAGTACCTATAAATCATCCGACGCCAGATCCCTGGTGGAATTACCGTGGGGAGGGGCAAGACTATTAGTATAATGTTCATGATGAATTCCGAAATGTAAAACGCCAGGTTGGATTGGCCATAAATGCTACAGTTTCGAGCGAATTCGGGCCGCGGACCCCAGTTCTCTTTGATATCGACACCGCAGTTCAGAAGGAACAAAAAGAAGAAGGCAATTCCCCATCCTATAGTTACTGCCATCAATACCCAGACTATCACACCCAGATTGCTTCTCTGGTGAACAAACAGCCGCTGATAAAAGAAGAGGATGCTAAGTTTGATGAGAGTATACGCTGGCACCAGCAACAGAAGAATGACAAATTCTAGCTATTGGAAGGTTAAAATTGCACCGCGTATGAACCGCGTAGAGGAGTAAGCAAAAGGACACTGACATGCGCAGCAATACTCGTATCTGAGGGATATTCATTTTGCCCCCGCCAAGCCCCAGGGGGCGCCGAAGGATATCCAAATGCACGTTTCTCGACGCCTTCTAGAGATTAATACCCGCCATCTTCTCTTCCGAGCACGAGCAACAAACCAGCTATCAAACAAGCTCCGGCTCCAATAACAAAGAACTGAAGAATTAAAAATTGTTAGCCCCCCAAAACCGCTCTTCGAAGTCTGCATCGGGTTGCTCTACCACTGCTGGAATAAGAAGCCAGTCGTCAACTCCAAGAATTTGTTTTCGCGTGCTTCGTGCGTATATTCGCAGCATAAACGCGATTATACAGAGAACTGGTAGGATTACACCGACAGCTATGATATTATTCGGCCGAGCGTACGGCACAAGCATTGCAACGGCGCTGGAGGTCATTGTTGATTGCAGATTAGAAAAGGGTTCCTATCTTTCGAAGAAAGTTTACCAGGTGTACAAAGGCAGGAAAGATAATTTTCCGCCGCCCCTCACCTGCCCGTGCATTTGCCAATCATCCGTCCCCAGCAGACAGTTGGTAGCACGAGAATCCTCCGGGATCTCACCAAGCACTCTACTCAGCTCGCTGCCGTGTCGCTCCCTTCATCTCATTGGATCAATCGTCAAATGGCTGCGGCACGACTCGCACATTGATATGCGGAAAAATATATCCCGATCCTGAAAATAGGCGTCCAGGTTCCGAGTTGTGCGCCACAATTATGCTTCCATTTAATATATTCTACATGAAACAACCCAGTACTCGAGCATTGCATGCAGTCCACACCAATTGTGAAAGCGCTAGGGCACAGAACACTGGAGAATCAAAGGCTTGTCATTTTTTGACTGCTTTCGTGTGTTAAAAGGAACTTTCATTATATATTTGATGGATAATCCATTGATGGGGGACGGTGGGAATAAAAAAAATTAAAAAAACTCTGGACACATGAGATCAGAAGTCAAAACAAAGAAAACTAACTACAGCTCATCCAAAGACCTTCGCGTCGCATTACCACGACACGGTCCCCGAAAACCGCGTCTCCATATCCCTACTTTCTACAGTAAGTCTACTCATAATTGTCCCGTGTTCTCCCTCGTTCATTTCGCAAAAGAGAAAATAAATACCCGCTCAGGTTGGGAGAGGGGACAAGCAGCGATTTGGGCGTTATTAGATATAGCTCCAATACAAAAATAAAACGAATTTCAATATTCATGGCACTCAAGTGATAATAAAACCCTTCAAGTAATCCTGGTGTTGCATATCTCTGAGCAGGAGCATTATTCTTAGAAGCCGGCACGAGGCTGCTAGGAAATCCTGACAGTGGCCAATTGTTCTAAGACGAGCGGTGATGATAAATTTGGCTGGTCTTAGCCGCCGACAAGGCGAAATGGTGCATTGGGACTGCTCTGGACTCAGAAAAGGCGGGCTTGAAACTTGCACGAAGCTACTGGCATCTAATTGGATCTGTTGCAGTGCACTACTATTTGTATGCGACTGATCGCGGTGGAGTAGTGTTTGATATGATCTGCATGGTAGCGGTTGGGAGAAATTTACACAGGCATCACTTTGGCTCGCGTCTGATAGAGGTGAAGAGATGAACAATTGTTGATGGAATGGCTGCGTTATTTAGCGGAAGAGGGAATTAGTTCTCAAGAACACTCCACAATCAAGATTGCACAGCAATTTTTCAGAAGAAACTTTGTATTACGCGCACCGGGTGTATCTAATCCATTGGCAACGAGCAGGGGCATACTCACCAGACTATGTTACAAACAAGGAGTTGTGTGCGAAACTACCGTACCGCAAAAACACATGAACATTCGTATCGCCAAAAAAGGAGCGAAATGAAAGTAAAAACAAGAACTTTTTGTATCCCTCGAGGAAGCCCACATGAAAGCTCGATCCACTCCGCGTCATGACTTAAACCAAAGAATCAGCAAGCCAAAAAACAGGAGGTTCATCTCGAGTTTCGTAAGTTGTCAAAGTCAAGGTATCCCAAACGCCCCACAATCAAAAAGCAGCCTGGTGTGTGTAAAGACAGGCAAATGCCACAAGCCGACAGCCCACTGTATGTCTCAAGCCCACAAGTATGATCTCAATGCCCACAGCTCCATGTATGAATGGAGAATAGTCAAGAGCCCACAACCCACAAAGCCAACGACCCACAAGTCAAGTCAAAGTCAGCGCGATGTAACCCCTCTGTGCGGCTGCTGACATTTTCGGTCCCCTCAAGCTCAAGCCTCATTTAAGCAAATGTCTGCTTCTTGCCTTGGAAATCTCCAAAGCCTCCTCGGTTGGTGCTGCCGCCACGACCACCACGCGCACCACCGCGTCCACGATCACCGAATCCGCCACGGCCTCCGCGAGCACCGCCTCGGCCACCTCCACGTCCACGGTCATTGAAGCCTCCGCGTCCGCCACGTCCACCGCCACGACCACCTCCTGCGCCACGGTCGGGCTTGGGGGTAGCGTAGTCGAGTCTGACGGGACGGCCGGCAATCTCTTGTCCCTTCATGGCCTCATAACCAGCCTTGGCGCCATCAATGGAGTCGAATGTGACATAGCCGAAGCCCTTGGGGTTTCCAGAGTCCCTGAGAATGTTAGTGTCTTGTAAATGCTGTGAAAGGGAAGGGTACTTACATATCAGTAGGAAGTCTAACGTTAACGACAGTTCCATACTCGCCGAAAGCCTCACCAACAGCATTCTCGTCAGCATCGAAAGACAGATTACCAACGAACAGGGTATCAGAAGGAGGGTTGGTAGAGTCGCCAAATTGCTTAGCACGGTTCTCGGCCTTATCTCTAGGAGCATCGTTGGATCGAGGGGTAGAGAAGTCGACGTTGGCCTTGCGTCCGTCGATCTCAGTATCCTTCTTGGCAGCGAGGGCGGCAGCAGCTGAAGCAGAGCTGGAGAACTCAACATATCCGAAACCCTTGGAGCGTCCACTCTCACGGTCGGTGATGATGTTTGCGCGGGTGATCTCTCCAAACTCCTCGAACTCACGGTACAGCCACTCGTCATCGACGTTCCAGCTCAAGTTACCAATGAACAGGTTCTTGCTTCCGTTGTCCTCGACGGCCTCGGTCTTGGACTTCTTTGCGGCGACGGGCTCGTCATCTTCGGCCTTGCGCTTCTTGGATGGGGCAGCCTCGGTATCGCTCTCGGACTCGCTGTCATCGGAATCAGCAGAGTCGGAATCAGATCCAGATCCGGAGTCGCTGGAGTCGGCAGAATCCTCTGAATCATCATCGGACTCCTAGAGGATTGTTAGCAACATGAGAATTGTATGGTAGATCGTTACTCACAGTAGCCTTAGCAACTGCCTTGGCAGCACCGTTCACAGCAGTCTTGGTCGACTCAACAGCCTTCTTGGTGACGTCCTTGGCGACGGCGACTGGTGCAACCTCGTCATCAGAGTCCTCCTCGTCGTCGCTGGAAGAAGAATCATCGCTGTCGGAAGCGGCAGCAGATTTTTCCTTCGCAGTAGCAACGTCAGAATCAGATGCTCCCGAACCAGAATCGGAATCAGAATCAGAGTCGTCGTCCTCCGAAGATTCAGATTCGTCAGAGGAGGAAGAGGAATCGGAAGAGGAATCTACCTCTTTCTTGACACCGTTGGTCTTGCCGTTGGTAACTGGCTTGGCGACCTCTTCGGTCTCAGAGTCGGATTCACTCTCCTCGTCGTCGCTGCTCTCGCTCTCGGAGGAGGATGGAGAGGGTGCCTTGACGACAGGCTTGCTCTTGCTCTTCTTGCTGCTACCGTTCACCTTGGTGGCGGTGTCTTTGGCGATCTGCTTGGACTTGGCGGAGGGGGTCTGAGAAGGTTTAGTGATTGCTGAGCCCTTGACTGCTGAGAGAGATTTGACCTCCGACTTGGACTTCTTGTCCGTCTTGGGGGCCTTGACTTTCGACATGGCGATGGTGTCTGTGTATGAAGGGAGGTAGAGAGAATATATTAGATGATTGAAGATCAAAGAATGGTCTTCAAGATGATGGGAGAAGTTGTAGATGTTGGTGGTGTTTTATGTAGAAGAAGAGGTTGGGGAGTCGAGGGAAAAAAAGAATTTATGGCGGGAGGCGGTGGAGCGAAAAAAGCTCTTATCGTGCATGAATTTTCTACCTTCTACCTCGCCTATCAAAGCGGGGGTGACTAGTGCTGTATAAAGGTTAGTGCAATCTAGGCCAAAATTGAAGAAACGTGACCTGGGAACTCGAACTTCAGAATCGCGAAAGAGCCGCATCACAGCTGGAAATAGCTTCAAGAGCAGAGCACATCCTCCTCAATTGCCCTGCTCGACATCGCAAATCCCTTCGCCTGCCATTCCCTTCTCACAATGGCCCCAACTCCCGAGTCCGAAGCTTTCCTAGCCAAGAAACCAACGGTTCCCCCGACTTTCGAAGGTGTCGACTACGATAATACCGCGCGACTAAAGCAAGCTCAAGATGCGATTATTCGGGAACAATGGGTCAAGAGCATGATGGCGAGACTGGTGAGAGAGGAGATGGGGAAGTGTTATTATAGGGAGGGCGTGAACCATTTGGAGAAGTGTGGACCTTTGAGAGGTAAGTCAGAGGGAGAGGAGACGAGAAGTTGCCATTGAAAGCTTCAATTCCTCGTGTTTGGCAGCTTGAACCTCTAGAATTCATAATTGGAACTGGTGCTAATTGATATGTCCCACAGAACGATATCTCGAGCTATTGAAGGAATCGAAGATCCGGGGATACCTGTTTGAGCAAACCAACTACATCTCAAAGCAACAAGAAGGGTCGTCGTGAGGTGAGAAGGGGGAGGAGCGAGCATTTGGGATCTACATAGCTGGGAAGATGCTCTTGTATGATAAATAACCAGCTTGGTGCTATGGAAATGAATTCCAAGCTTCTGCACTGTCAATTTGATCAGACCATCCCAATGAAGCTCACAGTAATATCGCAAATCTGTCAATTGATAATATCAAATCCATCAGAAAATATTTTTGATGCTGATTAGCTTATGTAAATCCCATTATTTGTCGCGTGCAGCCCTCCGACGCCTTTGATATTGACCGCACACCCGTCACACTTCGGCCCCCCTACAACCTCCAAAAAATAATCCTCAGCTCCATCTACAAACCACTTCGCAATCCCAATCCCAATCCCAATCCACCACAACAATGATCTGCCGTTCCTGTCTACGCAAAGGCGTCTCATCCTTCCGATCCTCAATACCCAGCCGAACATTCACAACCTCCGTCTCCCGCCCCTCCACCACCCCCCCAGCAGCAACCTCAACCTCCGCACCACAACCCTTCACCACGCCCCTCTCCCCAACACCTAACCCCGTCTCCTCCAAATCAAAAGCCACCGCAACGGCCATACCAACAAGCATCTCCACCCCCGGCCAACGCCTAAAAGGCATAAACTACCTCAAAGGAAAAGACGACCCGCTGTCCCTGCCTGAAGACCAGTACCCGGATTGGTTATGGAGGTGTTTGGACGTCAAAACTGCAGCCTCCGACGTCGACGTCAATGAGGGGGATGAATTTTGTATGTTCTCTTTCTCTTTCTCTCCCCCCTTCCCCTTCCCCTTCCCCTTCCCCCAAAAAATAAGAAGAAAGAGAGAGAGAGAGAGCTAACGCAAACAAGCAAAATCCAAAAAACTCCGCCAAAAAGCCGCAAAACGCCAACGCAAACTCGAAGCCAAACTCCTCGCCTCCGGCAACCTAGCAGCGCTGGAACCCAAGATTCCGATTACGAAACAGAGTGTTGATTTAGAAGCGGGGGAGATGGGGGAGTTGAAGAGGGCTATGAGGAGGGAGAGGAGGGCGGGGATTAAGGAGGGGAATTATTTGAAGGGTATGTGATGTGGTGTTTTGTTGGAAGGGAATAGGGGGAGGGGGAGGGGAGGGGGGAGTGTATATTTAGTGGTGGAAATGGGCATTGTATGGAGTGTACAATTACAAGATGCGGCATGTCACACGGTGGATATTGTATGAATTGGTTAATGGCTGTATTATACATGCAATGCTGCAAAAGCTAGCACCTTCCATGTTCCTTTGTAGGTAAAGATGAGTACCACAAGGCAGATTATCATTCGTGCCTTGTCAATTACTTGGTTTCTGTATCAGAGAAACCCACTCAATCATCATCATCTGCCTCCCCATCATCTCCCTCTCCAAGAGACGACTTCTTCAGCTGTAACTCAGCCTTCAGCCTCCTCACGTTATCTTCTAATCGCTTCCTCAAGATGGCATTCGAACTCGTAGCCAACTGGGCTTGCACGTCCTCGATCTTCTTCTCCAGGTCCACGATATCTTCGCGCATGCCTTGGATTTGTGCAAGTCGAGCCTTCTCATCCTCGTCGATCTCGCCCTCGGAATCACCTTCGTCGTCACCGTCTCCGTCTTCGACAGACTCATCGCCGCTGTCTTCTTCCACATGGCCAGGCGTCTCGCCATTTGCCATCGGAGTAGCTCCCTCGATGGTAGACATTGGCGTCGCGGCCTCCATGTCTTCTGCTTGCATGAAGCCCTCTAATTCTGCCTCTAGCTCTGCATTCATGTCCTCGCCCATTTCCTCTCCATTCGTGTGATTCTGCCCGAAATAACCAGGAGTATCATCAAACTCTCCCTCCGCATCTTCATCCTCAGAGTACTCGCCCTGTCCATCCTCATACCCCTCCGATCCACTCCCCGGACTAAACGCACTCTCGCGTCTACTCTCCTCCTCCGCATCAAACATCTCCCACCTCGTATTCTCAGCCAACCTATCCTCCTCCAACAACTTCTCAACCTCCTGCTCCACAGCCTCGATAGCAGTCCTGCTAATCCGTTTCCTAAACCGGCGTTTGCGCGCATAATGCATAGGCGGCGTAAGCCCATGCGGATACTGAAAAGTCTTCGGGTCAATAATCTTCGGAAGCGCAATAGTCTTCGCCTCCTCTTCCCTTAAAATCGGCGCAAACACCCACAACATCTGGCAAATATCCGCACTCTTCCACCAACCCCGCTTATCCCAGCTCTTCATCCCCTCAATAATACAAGGTAAATCCACCAGCGTCGCCGCGTACAGATTCCCCCGTATATTTATCGACGCCCGCCGGCCCTCGGCATGGTAGAACTTCATCGTGACATCTGCGCCCCCTTGTGATAACGGCATGCCAATCTTCTTATTCACAATCGCCTCCCGCAAATACTCGCAGTCTGGTCCTGGCAGCATCCGTAACACAAATTCCTCCTCAATCGTAGGATCGATTTCCCGATCACTAGCTTCGGAATCATAGCCGTCCCCCAGGGGTCGTTTCGGCGGCTTGCCTTTGATCTTCGGCTTGATGTGTATAGGTGTCTGCGCCACAGCTACAGCAGGCGTCTTGGGTCCCCCAAAAGTAATCTTAACTTTCTTCGCAGGGTGCTGTACTGCGATTGTAGAGCCTTCATTGTCGCTGTCTGTCTCGTCTTTCGGCGCTCGTTTTCGGGATTCTAGGAGTTTGGAGGAGGGCTTTGCGGTGCGTCCTGCTTTCGTCTTTCTCGGTTTCGGGGCTTCTTCGACAGGAGCTGGAGTGGGAGGGTTGGATTTCAGGCTCAGTTTGAATTTGGGGGTGCTGGCGACGGGTGTAGAGGTTACTGGTGTTGCGCCTGGTGTGCCCAGGGAGGGATCTCGGGGGACGCCGCTCGTGTTGAGCTTTAACTTGATGCCGCTCATGTTGGATATTGGTTTTGGCGCACTCGAGGAGGATTCGCAGAGGTGAGCGGGGAGGTGTTTCGTTCACGCCTGGCTGTTCTGTAGAGATGGCAGCTGTTGAGGTCCTAGGGTCGCGTGGGGAAGTTGGAGGGAAGCTCGAGGTATTTAAATATTCCTGCGGGCTACAGCGACCATTGACGCAATGCGCCGTGTAGCTTTGGCGCAAACATCTCTTCTCCTATTGACTTTTTTGTCGACATCTACCACCTAGCAATCTCGCAAACATCTATGGACTCATTCTTCTCGCTCTCCCGGCCATGAAGATTCCCACGGCAAACATTCCCTGACTCGCTGTCCATCCGACAACCAACAGTCACAATGACAACTCCCCAAGCACTCCACCACTCCCTCCTGCGCCCATGTATCCTGCACATCCTCCGCGCAGCTGGCTACCACTCGACACGTCCCTCTGTGCTCGACACCCTCACAGATCTCGCGGCCAGATATATGCTCCTGCTTGCTCAATCGACAGCAAACCATGCAGCGCTCAATCACTCGGAGCCAGAACTCTCGCTAGAAGTTAGTATACAGGATGTCAGGATGGCATTGCAGGATTGCGGGGCGCTGTATCCAGAGAGACCAGAGGTGGAGCAGGAGTTTGATGGGGTAGAGGATACGAGGGGTATGGATGCATTTCTGGAATGGGTGACGGGACCTGGGAATAAGGAGATTAGGCGGGTAGCTTTGGAGGGAGATGGTGGAGTGAAGCAGGATTACTTGACTGGTTTGTCTTGCTGGGGCATACACCTGAGTTCTATGCTAATGCTCTGCAGCTTTGAAGAAGAAGCATATCACGACAGAGCAAGATACGAGATATAATGGAACGATACTGGGAAAACCTGCGGAACCTCGAGCTATCAAAGTCGAAGGTGGAGAAATAAGCAGTGTGAAAGAATGGGCGGAGCGGCTGAGGAAACCCTCGACATCAACCTCGGCCATGTCATCACGGCGGCAGTCTTCAGCACTGAGCTCCTTAGGGGATGTCGAGATGGAAGATATGGAGTTCTAGCTGCGGCGGATTTGGCTTTCTGCATTGCGACGGCGTTTGGGTGGTTTGGTATGTACTTGTACAATACATCGGATTCTGCGAATACCAGCGCAGACGGTATGGGCCTTCAGTTTTCAGTTCCTCTATCCATCTTTCCATCTTCTTTCTTCCATCTCTTCATACCGAGCCCAGTCCCTCATTCTCTGTCCTATTCCCAGCTCCTCCATCAACATTGACACCCCCTTTCCTGGCGGCCTGGATGTCCTCCCTTGCACCCTTCTGCTCCGCCTTCTGTCTATCCAGATCACTCGTCAAGCTGTTCTGCTCACCCCACCCCGCATTCTTCTTGTCGAACTGTGCGTTCATGATCTCCCCCTCTCCTGGAGCACGCATCTGCTCGCCTTCTAGGTCCTCGTTTTGGGGCCCGACTTTACTTCCTGGCAAGGTAGCATTGCTATCGTTGGCGTTGTCTTGGGGATGATCGCCATGGCCAGCTGCGGTAGCTGAGCCTACGGAATAGGCTGGTGTAGCAGAGGATTGTGGCTTGGTATCGTTGGGGCCAAAGGTTGTGCCTGCCCCGCGAGCTTGGTTGAGGGAGGATTGGTCTTTGGAGGCGGACATGTTAGTTGTGGATTTGGATAAAATTTAGATGACTGAATTGCAGTTTATTGTAGTATGAAAGAATATAAAGATTGAAGCAAGAAGATGTTGGCAATGGCTATCTTTGTGCTCTCGATGATCCCCCACAGTGACGTATTGATCTATATATATTTTAAATCCACCCCCTTTTCTCGCTAGAGATAATCTTCAGCCTCGCCAATGTGGAGCCAAGAGTCTTGTTTCAATCACTTCTCTTCTCATGCACGCCCATTCTTGCAAACGACTTTCATGAGTTATGAAATACGCCTCTTCTTGATACCTCTATGACTTTTAAGCTTTTAAACCTCGTAATATTTGAAATAAGAGAGTTTCAGTGACTAGGCTGATCACGCGCAGCCATGCCTTTCCCGTTCACTCTGCCCACGACTTCAGCCTTCTCATTTTCTACGTTCTTCAGTAGCGATTCTCACCCATCACTCCCACTATCCGCAAGTACGTATCGCGGTGTCTTACGAGACGCATTAAAGAAACACAAACGCCTACCCCCTCACGAGCAAGCCTCAAATCTTGGCAACATTCTCCTAAGTCTCAACAACTACATCCCCTACCTTCTCGCCATCGACGCCGGTCTTGGAAGCCAGCCCGTGGCAGGAGAAGAACTAGATGTCGTCCTCAAGTCTACACCGACTTTAGAATGGAGACCGACACTTTCAGACAATCTTGTTCCGGGGCGGGAAGCGGCGCGGCTGAAGATAAAGAGCTTGGAATACGAGATATACTTCGTTATCTCAACACTGGCATACACACAAACGCTTCTTGCTCGCTCAGCTCTTCACCCTCTCTTCTCATCAGCAACCGCCTCTCCAAGTACAGAACAACGCACACTGGCCATTCAAACAGCAACCAAACATCTTCTATCCGCGGCATCAACCCACGACTACCTCTCATCTCGCTCAGACCAAGTCCCGACCGACGCCCCATGCTCGGATATCACCAAATCAACATTCAGAGCCCTATCCTCTCTCGCCCTCGCTGAAGCTACATTACTAGCTGTATTGAAAGACGACCCCTACCCCGCAGCCGTAGCCCAAGACCGCAACAAAAACGACAAAGAATGGATGATCAAAGCTCCCGAGATCCCAAAAGTGCGGGCTCATCTCTTCGCGAGACTGTGTTTAGCTGCTAGTGAGCATGCCGCAAACGCTCACTCCTTGCTCAGCACCCATTCTGGACGGGGCAAGATTGATGGCGAGTTGTTGAAGTATGTGGAGGATTTGAGAAGGACGGGTAGAGGCAAAGCGTGTAGGTTCTTTGGCATTGATGCTGAGATTGGTGGGCAGACGGGGACTGGGATTGCGTGGTTGCAGGCTGGGTTGCATGAGCTTGGACTGAGCGCGAAGGAGGAGAAGAAGGGACTTGGGCTGGGCAGGTTTAAGACCGAGTGGAAGGAGAAGAGAGAGGATAAGAGGGTTGAGAAGGGGGCGGCATGGGGATCTGACGCGGGAAGAGCGGAAGAGGGACGAGTGTTGGAAATGTTAGGGGTCAAATGGAACAAGATGAACGACACAGTACCCTCCCCTCCTTCACTGCTTCACATTGCATCACTAACGAAATGCAGATCAACACACAAGCCATCCCCCCAATCGGCCCCCTAATGTCCTCAATGCCCTCAGGCCGCGAAATCCACACCCTAAAACCCTTCATCCCACCCGTCCTCGAAGCCTCAGTCCTCGAAAGCATGCGCGCACCTCCCGACCGAGTAGACGACTACGGCAGCGACGCAAGCTCAGACGAGGAAGCGGAACGGAGTGAGCCCGTTGGCGCATTCCCGGGCACGAAAGGTGATTACGCGGGCAGTAGTAGTTATTATTGATACCACTTGATTTTGCTTTGCTCAAAATGCAGTTTCGTTAACGTCTCGCATTTTCATTCTGTCTATCTATCTACACTCCACTACATCAACGTCTGAATGAGCCGGGTCCAAATCCACGTGGAAAGGCTGTGCTTGGACCAGGTCTCCATCCTCCGTAATTCGCTCGATAATAGAGCCCACCGGGGTAAGGAGCATAGTTGCCCTGATTCCAGTTGTTGCGTTGATTTCGACGGTCGACCTGAAATTGGTTTCCCCTGATAGCAAGAGGCGGGAGGCGACGGTTTGGATACATTTTAGTTGTTGTTCTTGGGTTTTGTGTTGCTGCTGTTGCTGTTTTTCTTGTTGCTGTTGTTGGTTTTGATGCTTGATTGTGGAAGAGGAGGCGTAAATGAGGTTCGATTTATACTCGCGGCAGGAATACAGCAAAGGCCATCTTGTGATTCATCAGAATCTGACCTTGAATTCATTCACGGATTTTTCATATTCATTGGGACGGACAATCTTCCTCTCTAGCTTCAACTTGCAGCATTCAAGCTGGATTCACGGAACGGACGCGCGTTTGCAACGAATCTGGAAAATATACTGGCGCATATACCCAAACCTCAATTATCTAAAATTATATATCATGAACCTTTTACGATTCTTTATACACAATCTACACAAGTTTCGGTATAGCATTCAGTACACCAACTAATTACAAAGCCTAAAGCCTTTTTTCTGGTTAACATCTGGCATTTCTTTTTCTACCTATCTATCTACCTACCTATTTATCTCCCCTACCTCACAAACGTCTCGGCCACACAGGTTGAAAAACACCCGGTCCCCAACCCGGCGGAAACGCAGTCCTCGGCCCAGGGCTCCAGTCCGACATGCGCGGCATATGATTTCCTTGTCCAAGCGGATAATAGTTTCCTTGGTTCCAGAGGGTGCGTTGTTGGCGGTTTTGGGCGACGTTGGGATTTATGATGTAGGGCAGACGGGGACGGGGATACATGGTTGTGGTTATGGGTGGGGTTATATATCTTGAGTGGTGTTTGTTTAGGTTACTAGAAGGTGGGGAATGGAGGAGGGAGGGGAGTGAAAAGGAGAGTCTTCTGTGGCAGTCTGTTAGGTGAAGGGTTATGAATCAGATACTGATTTGGTTAGATTCACTGGGAAACGTAGGAGTCGTTTTATGAAGAGCAAAACCATCGTACCAGGTCCCATCACGATGAGCTGTTACACATGTCTGCCCCTTTGGCAGTACAGAGGTACAACTGTGCTTCGCGCTGAGCCAAATTGAGGATTAGCCTCGAAGATTAATTAATCAATCGGAGGCACTTGCCGTGTGAGCACGAAGCAGCAATGCATTCATTACTTCCCTGTCGAGCCTTCCGGGATGATAACGAATCTGCCTTGCCAGAAGTTTTCACCAATTGGAAATTGCTTGCATCATCTTTGGCGAAGCTGAGATTGTGCAAAAACCATTGGCTGTTTGAGAATCAACAACCGAGCCTTTTTTTTCTGTCTTTGGGAAGGCTCTTCGTCACTTCCAACTTTTTTCTTCAACCCTCAGCAGTCTCATAAGTTTTATAGACACTACTTATCCAGAAAGTTTCGCCATGCATCCTCGTCCCTCGATCCGCGGATGGTGGTATTGCTGCGAATGCGGAGACGGGCCGCGCGATGTTGATCTTTATGATCGTTGTTCGAATTGCCCACACTTTCGCTGCGAGAGTTGCAGGACAGAGGGGGATAATGATGGCTCGAATAAATTCAGACCGCCAAATATACCAGCAAGCCTAGGGGCGGCTGCTGCAATACAGAAGAGACCTCCGCCTGTCAATGCTCGGCTCATGGGAATGTATTCGACCCCAACGAGGCTGGCAAATCGACAAATAGATCCACAGCTTCCTGCTCCGGATAGGTTCATCCAGGACCCCGGGGACTATTTAGGAAGCGTAAATATGCTCCAGCAAAAGTTGTTTGACTTGGGAGAATTCGCACTTGAGAGGCTTAAGAGCGAGGATGGCTGCTACTGGCTCCCTCTTCCACCTTCACCCCCGTCAGCGGAACACCTGCAGGCGGAGCACATGCGTAGGCTCTTTTTGGACAATCTACAACTAGCCGCCGCTATCATTGAAGGACAGAACCTTCCGCTGAAATCCTCGTTTTGCCACGAGAGATACAACATTATTGTTGCCGATGACCGAAGAAACAATGTTCTTAAGGTGATTTCAGTCGATCCCAGAAGAATACAACTTCTTTCTACTCTGCTGAAAGAGGCCATATCTCAATGCGGGGCTTTTCTGGAATTGAAACCGTTAGAAGAGATCTCGAAAGATATTGACCAAGTCATACGACTAATTCTTCATGAACTGGATTTGAGTCGTTCTTTGATATACAGTCCCATGATTTCGATCTGGGAAAAGCGGTTTCATATATGCCACGCAACCTCCTACACCTTGATAGTGTTATTCTTAGGAATGGTATCCTTTGTTAGCTCTCATGCGTGTATTGGAAAATTCATGGAAAAAGCAGCACCACTTGAAACGCTTTATATTGAAACAGACACTGGTTTCATATCCATGGCACCACGTCGCTTGAGTTGCCTCGATGGTTTTACCAAAAGTTCCCTATGGGGGTTTAGCGCATCATCAAGGTCCAATCTAGGATTCGAGGCCAGAGGATCGACATTGTACCAATTATCTTGTTTTCTGGTAGATTTTTCAGAGTTGTGGGGACCTCTGGGTCTCAGATACACGGAAAACAGTTTAAATCTTATAGACCAGGTGACTGTCAAAGGTGGGACAATCACTGCGACTAGTACAAGCCCTTCGCGACTCGACCTAGAAGCCAACGAAGTCCTTTGCCATTGGGATTCTTGGGGAGAATCTGGGATTAACGGCGAAGGCATGAACCGTTGCCCCTTTTCTGTTACAAAAAGACTTGTCATAGGAGCTGGTAGTGGGACGCAATATAGCCCGAGTTCTACTTTCCACTTTCTAGACCAGTGCGAAGGGAAGTGTGGCAGAGGAACCCCGTACAGCGATTCGTTTTCTTCGTTTGAACTTCAAACACAGATTCCGTCTTGGAAATTAGCGGAAAGAACCGCACAGTTGTCAGGGGGCGCTTATGTCAACCTTCTGTATGGCCATACTTGGAAGTTCAATAGCGGTTGGACTCTGAAAGACATCATAATCAACGACTGGGTCGAGCAAGTCAGAAATGATATCACTCATGCCCCAATACCCTTTTATCTGGATTATCTCACTACTCTGGAAATAAGTCGTTGTACGGGAAATTCTCGACGCCTCAGCATATGGGAACTTCTAAAGCAGGCGGCACTTAAATCGTACATGTACATGATCCTTGATCGGAAGACCGCAGACGATTTTCACATCCTCTTGGAGTATTTCCCTCGGGCAGCTTCTGCGAAGGAGGTTTGGCAGTCAGTATCAGATGCAGGAAGAGATGTTTTGAAAATCACCATCAAAACATTGCTGAGTATTTTGAGAAGCACAGGGCTTGGGGAGGATGGGAAGCTCCAGGTGTGGGATATTACATCCCGAGAACGTATCGACGGCAGAAAAATCTCTCAAAATTGGGAAACTATGGTGAAAGATGACCTTGCCTGTGCCACCTTTGCAATCATTACAAGTAGTTGTATCCGAAGTTCAGTCTTCGAGCGCGATTTGAAAACCGGCATGAATGGCACAACAAAAATAGCTCACGGTGTACTCAGCACTTTGATCTGTATTACAGCGTCGGAGCCGCTCCCAGTAGATCAAGCACAAGATCCGAAACTGTCCGAAAAACCCCTCGAAGAGATAGATAACCGACCATCATGGGCTCTCACGAACCAAGACTTTACGGATTGGAAAGTAAAACTGGCAGCAAGAGAGCGGGCGTCGGGCCCTGATCCTCGTCGAAAAATTATAGAGTCGGTTCGAGAACCTCGACTTTCGGACATTGAGGGATTGGATGAGATAGAGAGAAGACACACCGTCAGGGAAATAAGACGACAGCAAAATTCCAGCCTTCTATCCCGCATGAAGAACTCAAAGAAACCAGAGTGGAAGACATTCTGGGATAAGTATTACAGAAAATTTAAAACCCAGCAAATGAACCTCGATGAAGGTGTGGCAGAGGAGCCACTGGATCCCGCAGACCTCAAAAGCAAACTGAATGTTGTCCAAAAGTCGGCTTTCTCTTGGCAATCCTTTCGATTCAAAAATGGCATGGGAGAGGAAGTGGGTAGCTTGACTCTCAAGCCTTGTCCTGGCATAAACAATGATAATACTCTACCTACGATATCCGACAGCTGCGGGGTTCCGGCTGAGTGGTTACAGCGTAGTTCAGGAGCAAGTATTATCAGCAAGTTGAAGTCGAAGGAAGAGACACTAGAAACACAGCTCTCTAGCTGCCGGGAGAAGGAATCGAAGGGACTATTACCTTGGGCTATAAAGCGTTTCATACCGGATGAAACCTCGACTCCGACAGCGGCGGAGCATATAAGGGGAGGCGAGTTGACCAAGTATCAGAAAGTGATCAGGATGCATATCAGATAGCAGCATGGCTTGAATGCGCGTACGCTTGAATGTATGAATGATACGCACTTAAGAAATTTCAACACTCAATTCGCACTTCTAAAGGCAGACAACTGATGCGTTGTTGATGGCGATTCTGAAGAGATGAACAGCGTGAAATGCTACAAGAGATGCGATGTCAGGCATTTGATCTGACAATCTGACAAGCTCTGCAACACTTTATTTACTGTAATATTCGTTGGATGGTCGCTGTCGAATTTGGTTCACGAGTTCTGTCGACCTAAAAGTATGATATGTCAAGAGATTGATCTACTGCGGTTTAATTGCCTTCATTTATTAAGATGTGTGAACATTTGTATTCCATCAGTATGGAAACATCTAAGCCAGGCGCTCTGTGCTACTTGTGCCATCTTTCAATGCTGATGTTGGTACATGGCCTGAGGAGAATGACTGTCACAAGTTCTCCAACCCCTTGGCTCCTTGCCAACGGACTTTCGGTCCTATTCGCAACAGAGAAGGGATTGATGCCCATGTGAGGTGTCCACATTCCACTTAACCCCATTACATTAAGTGGAATTAAGCAAGGGTGCCTACTTTTACAGGGATTACTCACCTCAGCCAATCAGAGACTCAGTCTCAGGGATGCTCGGAGAACAGTTAAATTGTGAAAAGCTTCGCCTGACTTCTTGGGATTTTGCGCGTAGCGATTGGCAAAATCTGAGCCCCGCGTGTTCCATGCGCCTTCTGCCCCGCTCCCCCGCATTGCATGTAGGACACTTTCGCTTGCCTTCTTGGGAAGAACCGGAAATATTGCTGACCAGACAGCTGCGGTGGGTGGGTAACATTAGAGGTGAGCACCCATCTAAACCCAGTGCTGTGTGTTTTTGGGTCACCAACGGCAATCAGACCCGGAGACCTTGGCAAAGCAGCGGCCCAATTAGAATGAACCAGTATAAAAAATAGAGCAATCAAATGTTCTATAGTATTTTGAATGAGGTTCGTCCTTGCCGATGAGTTACTTAGTACCAGCCTTGGAGCCCCCATCAGCGCGTACCTGTCGGGACTGAAGTGCCACTCGCAAATTTGGCCCCCGCTTAAATAGAGTGCCATTCGAGTATTAGACACCCAGATCACACCACAGGCACATCTTTGCTACAGTGCAGCATTCCATATTCCGAAGACTCGCAGCTCAACTCGTAACGTTGTAGTATTGAATAGTCACCGAGTATCCGTAATTGGTGCCGGCTGTGTAGTTTTGCATCTGAAGCCACCAAACTACGAAGTTGAACGCCCTGATGTGGTGTAGCAGAAAGTAAGATTTGCCCGATGCGATGGAGTGATGGACCGACCTCCTCTAGGAGCGCCGCGACGAGGTTTACAAGCCTTACCACAGCTATGTAATAAGGACATCTTGGCCAATTTCTGAGGGAAGGGCCAAGAGACAGAGCACAATCACTCCCCCAATCTCATTGCCCACCCCTTTACTTGGAGCCAATCCATCAATTCTCTCACGATATCCGAGGCTTGGCTTTTAGCAACAACCAAAATGCAGCTTCGTCGTCTCATTCTGGGTGTTGGCCTCTGCGCCACCTCGGTGCTGTCCGCGCCCAAGCCCTCCAGCCAGGAGGGCAGCTTCATCACGGCTCATCGCGAGAGTGCCGTGGACTGGAACACGCCACGGGATAATGGCAGTTCCTTCCTCGCTGAGCGTGCTAACAGGCACTCGGAGGCGTGGTTCAACTCTCGTGGCAAGATTCGCCGTGAGGACGATGTGGCTTTCGTAGCTTCCAAGCGCGACAGTTGGCAGGATTTGACCGGGCCTAACCACCTAGTCTCTTTCCCAACGGGCGTCTCATGGGGTGGCCAACGACAGGACCTCTTCCACCACGAGCGGAACAGCAACGTGTGTAAACACTTTTCCTATGACGGAGTCACCTGGAGTTCCGGGGACAACCTTGGCGGTTCGTTCGACTCCTCCTTTGCCGCCTCGTGCTGGGGCACAGGACATATCGATACATTCGGCAAGGGGACAGACGGCGCCTGTTGGCACACCTCATTCGACTCCTCTATCGGGTGGAACAGCTGGGGCAGTCTGGGTGGTAATATGGTCTATGAGCCTTCGACGGTAACATGGGGCGTAGGCTTCACCGATGTATTTGTGATCTCTGCCAGTACTGGAGAGTGCTGGCATAAGAAATACAGCGGTGGCGGGTGGGCCTCCTGGGAGAACATTGGCGGCAGTATCGGCTTTGCGCCTGAGTCGTGCACCTGGGGCTCTGGTCACATATCTGTCTTTGGTGAGTGATGTCCTGTCTTTGGAGTAGAATAATGAACCAGGGTGATTCAGAGAGAGGGAATAATTTACATAGATGGGCTAACAAATGCTTCTCTGCTATTGTAGTGGTGAGCAGCACAGATGGCCAGTGCTATCATCGCATGTGGCTCACCTCCAGGGGAGGATGGAGCAACTGGGAGCCGCTAGGCGGCACGATCATCGGGTCGATCACGTCGGTCGCCTGGAACGGGAACATCATAGACATCTTCGTCAGGGGGAACAACAACCACTGCTGGCATAGAAGGTACCATGGCGATCTCAATCGGTGGGATGCCTGGGAAGACTTGGGAGGCAATCTAGCATTCCCACCTCACGTCGTCCAGTACGGAAACACGTTGGAGGTTTTTATCGTTGACCCCAACGGCATCTTGTTCGTGCTGATCCAAGTCAACAATGTGTGGTCGTCATTCGGGTGGGTGAGCCGTGGCGGCTCGCTTGCCAGCCAGCCGACGGGCGTTGTGTGGGGCAATAACAACGTCGACGCCTATGGCATGGGCAAGGACTTTTCGTGTGAGCGCAGTTTTTAGAATATCTTACGGGTCAGTCATGACCGCCGAAGAGGCAAGTAATTGCTTGAGATTTTCTTGCTTTTTCTTGAAAAGAAGGTCGCCCTCTTGACTGTGGCGATGGGCTTGGGTGGAACTTCCAGAAATGAACTAGTTTGTATTTGTTGCGTACTTTACACATAGCTTAATCTTTAGCATGCTAGGTCGGGCTTTCTGTACCTATTGACTTTTTGATATAATGAAGAATATTAGCGCGACATTACGGTTTCCCTGCCTAACGCTGCCCGTAATTACCTTCTTCTTTTTCTGCAGTCTGCCTCTGATCACACCCGCTCCCGATGCACTCTGTATAATCAAAGTTAGGAAAAATGATTTGAAATTGAAAATCTCGTTTTCGAATGATCAATGAACGATGTGAGATACAAAATCTAATTGACGACTGCTTCCCGCAAATCTCGTTCTCAACATGTTTCATTTGAACCCACTGGAATTTCTCGCCAGGATTCATCAGACTTCTGATGTCAATCAAAGTGCCTTGATGCACTAAATGGCATGGGGACAAATACGAGGAGACGATGGTCGGGCATCATCAAAGTGTCAGAAACGAACAGACATTTAAGGTAAATCAAAGTGCTAAACAATGCCCGCAAAATTCACAAGTATCGCAACCCACCTCACCTCAATTCTGACACATACCCACTAAGAATCACCCCTCCATGAGTCCAACTTTTTCTTCGGGCGGTTCGCACGTTTCACGGTGACTCTCCAATCCCGTCTCTCTGTCTGATCTAGTGCCGCAATAGCAGCATCTGCTTGAGCACCATCCGCAAATTCGACAAAGCAGTAGCCATTGTTCTTACCGTTGGGGTTGGGGTCCTTTTCGAAAATCTTGCTAGCCAGTTTGACCTCGCCAAAAGGCTGGAGTAATTCTTTAATCCCGTTCTCCAAGGTCTTATCATCCTCGAAAAGAGGAAGACCACCGATAAAGACACGTTGTCTCTCATGAAGTTTCCCAGGTATAGATGATGCACGAGCGACGGTGATGTTCCAGTTCCATTTGTCGAGAACATTCAAGGCCGCGATGGCTCCTTCGACATCTTCCTTCCTGCGAAGATCTACAAAGCAGTAGTAATGATTTCCTGGGGCTGCAACTTTAGATTCATGCGGCGAGACCAATTTGCTAACAACTTCGACCTCAAAATCTCGGAAAAGATCACGAATTCGTTGCACGTGCTCCCCGTGCGTCAAAGATGAAAATCTAGGAAGACCACCAACATAAAGCCGTCGGCCCTCGTCAGTTGCAGAGTTATTCATGCTTTCTGTATTTATTTGTGTATCGAGCCGGCGCCATCGATTGAATGCGGGAGACCTCTCGTTTTCTTCTCGATTTGGGGAGACATAACTTGAGCCGAGCCGCTCGTCATCCAAGTCGTTTCTTCTTCGCGGCGCCGGCTTCAGACCAGGCTTGACTTTCAGAGGGCGTCGCATGAAGGTCTGTCCGTTATAGATCTCGATCGCCTGGACAGCTGCCTCCTTGGATGTGAAATCGACAAAGCAATATGAGGGATTTTGGCTAGTCATGGGATCGATAGAAATGGCAATGTCCTGGATCACTCTAGATACATCCGCAAGCAGGGACCGGATATCATCCAGCTTCGCATCGTAAGGGAGATTTCCAACATAGACTCGACGACCTTGTTCGATGGCTTGCTCTGCTTCCTCGTCTGGGAGTGTTGGAGTTATTATATATGATCGGCTGCTTGGATGGGAAGAGCTGTTGGTGGTTCTCGTAGGATTTCGACCTCCTCGGTACATGTAGTCTCGTCCATTTCCTTCGTATGTCGGCATGCCTCCCCAATTTGATGACCCGTTCTGACGCTGTCGATCCGGAGTACCAGATGGTCTTCCCCATGATCGGGTTGGAGGGGTGTTGTCCCTGGCAGGGTCGTCGCTGGCATTGCGCTTAGTACGCCAGTTATTGGACTCCATGACACTAGACAATGTATTTTTTGTGCTTTTACGAAGGTTTATCAATTATCTTAGGAGATTGACCACCCAAATATTGCTGAACCTTGGTGAATGATCGACTTTCTGCGTGGATGCAGCTGTGTGACTTACTGTAATTTTTGACTCCGGTATCTTCTGATTTGAAAGCAGCAGAGGAGCCATATTGACTGACCAATATTTCTTGTACGATCTGAGACGTTTTGGTTTTGGTGCTGGATGTGTCTGAATTGTAGTTCAATTAAAATTTCTAACGGCACTTTTTTGGTGGGGTGGGGCACGTGGTAACGCGCGCCCCGCGTTCTTTCTTGGCGCGGAGACGCGACTTCCCAACGTCAAAGCATCATCACCAGGTCTCCGCCCCGCTCCGCCGATACTTTTGCTCCTCCCACGACTTCTGTTATGATATTGAAGCAGCCGATACACAACAGATACATCAACCACGACGAATTGCCGTCCCATTGCTTTCCAAGAAGGAATTGGAGCCAGGAGTCAGTAGGTACAGTACTCCCCACCAGCCCCCTTCTTGCCTGGGGATTCTCATGTACTGATTTATGCTATATAGGGCCAGTTTATCTCCTATATTTTCCCTCTATCATCAATCTCCTCAATTGTGCGCACAAGTCTCGACCGATTGGCACCCGCGTCTCTGGCTTTCTCGCCCGCTAGCTGCCCTGCGCGAATACACAACCCTCGCGGCATCTACGCACTCTCGACTTAAACAACCCCTACACCATGGCCCCTCACATAGAAGATGAAGAATTTGGCCTGGAATCCGAAGACGATGCAGATTTCCTCGACATAGCAACCAGTTTCGACGCCGGCGCCAGCAAGAAGCGAAAGTCCTCGTCCAACGACCTCCCACCTGCTAAAAGAACGGCTCTTGATACACAACACATAGCTTTGGCTACCACAGCTCTGAAACGCAGCTTTGGAATGGAGGCTTTCCGACTGAAGCAAGAGCAAGTGATCTCCCGGCTCCTTGGCGGCAAAAATGCTGCTGTGGTGTTTCCTACTGGCGGGGGCAAGAGCTTGTGCTATCAGATTCCCGCCCTGGTATTTCCCGAGATTGATGCATTGTCGAACGAACGTGGCAGAGGAGAGAGCGGAATTACCCTCTGCGTGTCTCCACTCATCGCCTTGATGAAAGACCAACTAGACGCTCTCGTTCGACGCGGCATTGAAGGCGTTGCTGTGATGGACTCAACAAAGAACAGAGAGGAATACCTGGCGACCGCGAATGCGCTTCGCAATGGAGAGCTAAAGCTACTCTATTGTGCTCCTGAAAGATTGAACAACGAGGGCTTCGTCGAGCAAATGAAGTTCGTCCGAGGAGGTGTTCGTCTGCTTGCTGTGGACGAAGCACATTGCATTTCCGAGTGGGGTCATGCTTTTCGTCCCGATTATCTCAGTAAGTGAAGATTCCATGGATATATCAGCTCTTGTCACTCATTGACAACTCGCAGAGGTAGCTCGATTCGCTCACGAGATCAAGGCCGAACGCGTGGTCTGTCTTACTGCTACTGCCGCACCGCGTGTGGCACAAGACATCTGCAAAGCTTTCGATATAGATGAAGCCGGCCTGTTTCGGACCTCAACATACCGCCCTAACCTTCACTTGCTCGCAGAATCAGGCAAGACGAAGGCCGAGCTGAATCCAAGACTTTGCAAATTTCTCAAAGAAAACCCTGGCCCTTCAATTGTTTATGTTACTCTCCAGAAGCAAACAGAGGAGCTTGCGTTGATGTTGACTCGTAACGGCTTTAAGGCCAAGTCCTTCCATGCCGGGATGGATGCCCCCTCCAAAGCGAGAATACAAGAAGACTTCATGAGGAGAAACGACCTCATCATTGTGGCAACAATTGCATTCGGAATGGGAATTGACAAAACGAATATCCGCAACGTCGTCCACTACAATATTCCCAGCAGCTTGGAGTCATATAGCCAAGAGATTGGAAGAGCTGGAAGAGATGGTGCAATCAGCAAATGCATGTTCTACGTCTGCGGCGAAGACCTCCACCTCCGTGAGATGTTTGCCCGCGGGGACCTCCCATCCAAGGAATCAGTCCGCGGTGTTATTGGTGACATTTTCGACCGCACCACGAGAGGTCTTCCAATCGGCGGCGAAATCAAGCGCTCACTGATAACTCAAGGCAAGGATTTTGATATCCGGGCCACAACGCTTGCCAATATTTATGCCCAGCTGGAACTCACGCACGACTTGATCCGTGCGACGACCCCAATGTATACAAAATATACGTTCAAGGGTAGCGGCGAATACTCTAAGAGAATCAATTCGGACAAATCACCAGAGGCTCATGCCATCAGGCAGAACGCGACGAAGGCATCTACATTGTTTCACATTGATATAGATGCCGCGGCAAATCAATTCAAGGTCCCTCGAACTGACTTAATTCGTAAACTCAACGATCTCAACGAAACAGGGGTTCTCGAATTGAAGCCTTCCGGCGTTCTCAATGTGTATAAAGTTACCAACACACCACCAAAAACCCCAGGCGAGATTGAAAATCTCACGAAATCCATCTACGATGTCATGGCAAAGCGGGAGAAGGAGGCTCTGCTAAGAACGGAGCAAATGTTAGCACTGATTACAGGCAAAGCTTGTTTTACCAAAGCTCTCGCGGAACACTTCGGAGACAGTCTACCAGACGACAAGAAAGAGTGTGGACATTGTACATGGTGTATGACCCATGTAGCCGTCGTGCAACAGATTCCTGATCCTGTTCCATTCAACGATGGGCGCTTCAAAGCCATCTTGAACAGTATTCCAGCTCGAGACGACGCAAGGCTTTTGGCTAGGATAGGCTTCGGCATCACGAGCCCTCGTTCTACAGCGATGAAACTTGGGAGAGATCCTATTTTTGGGTCTATGGATGATCACAATTTCGAGGTACATCCGGTCTGTCGCTGATTGACACTGAGTTGAACTAACTTTATGTGTTTACTTAGGACCTTCTCAATGCCGCAGTGAAGGCTTGCAATGAGGCTAACTAGAAATCCTGATTATAGAGGTATGGACTCTTTCATTGGAATGAAGTCTCCGAGACTTGGCGTTGTTTGCTTCTTGGGGTCAATGAAAAGGCACCTGTCGTGAGGGTTTATATTGTACGATTATTGGCGATGGTACTAAGGGCTGTTAAGATAGAAACGGGTCGAGATCTGTCTCGATATGTATTTGTGAAACGACGTTGTATTCCCATCGTTTGTGGATGATCAAAACTGGAGTCTTCTTGACTTTAATATGTAATGCTCAACTGAGTCCTTGCGGTGGGGCAGAGGGGAAGTCCCAAAGTGTGGGGCCCCACATTCTAGGCATGTCTCATCCACCTCGAAGGTAATTTTGAGCTCTGATGCTTAATCACGCCAGATTTTCACTACCGCATGAGTCGAGCGAGATAGCAACGACCTGAAACCCGTTTTTTGGCTGTCTAGATTTTAGCTATGGATTTCGCAGAGTTCGGCATCTCCTCTCTTGCTCTGCAGCATGAACCATATCCAGCGCTCCGTGTAGAAGCTCTGGTGAATACCAATATAGGCAAAGTCGCTGTCGTGACTGGTGCAGCTCGAGGCAAGATGTCCTCTTTCGGAGTCTTGGGGTGATACTAGCTGAATTGATCCAGGCATTGGAGCAGCAATAGCAGAAAGTCTCGCCAAAACAGGTGCTAATATTGCCTTACTTGATCTCACCGTTGACGCCCAGAGGGAAGCAAAAGAGGCCTGTGAGAATGCGGGAGTCAAGGCTGTGGCGTACAGCTGCGATGTTGCAGATCTGGAAAACACAAAGAAGGTTATTGAGCAAGTCGAGAAGGATCTTGGGCCAATTGAGTAATCCTCCGTATATTTGCACAGACCAATCCTTGACTGATTCATGTAGTATCCTCGTCAACAATGCAGGAATCTTTGAACAGCGGCCCATGGCAATGGCATCATTCGACAGCCTTTGGCGCCAAATAGAAGTCAACTTCAAAGGCGTACAATATCTTCCTTTAATTTTAGTGACTGCTCACTAAGTTATCGTGCAGCCATTAATGACCTCCTTTCTCGCCCTCACCAGTATGCGAGCCCGCCGCCAGGGCTGCATCATTAACATCGCCTCCCGCTCCGGCACAGTCGATGTCCCTATGTGTCTCGCGTACAACACTTCCAAAGCCGCCGTCATTCGAATGACTCACACTCTGCAGAAGGAGATGGAGCTCGATGGCTTGGATGATGCAATCCAGGTGTATGCGGTTCACCCTGGCGGGGTACTGACTGCCATTGGGGGCTGTAAGACCATCTTGTCATGAAGTCTGACCGAGAGCTAATGAAGTCTATCTCTAGCAACTGCGAAAGATGTGACGGAGAAGTATGGGATCGTGAAAGACGAAACGTTCTATAAATCGCTTTTTAGAGACGGACCCGAGCTGTGTGGCCAGACGTGCGCTTTCCTCGCGTCTGGTAAAGGGAAAGAATTGCGGGGCCTTTATCTTGATTCGAGGCAAGATGTCACGAGGCTGCTACAGGTGGGCAGAGAAACTCTGAAGAGAGAAAGATTGAATACACTTGGGGTCAACTTTATAGAAGGCTATTGTAATGAGCCATAGAGATATTTTCGGATCTTAGGTTGGTTCAGTTTCGTGCATTGATACGTAAATGCACAAACTTCACAGATAGATTTCTGCAATCAATTGCGCAAATGAACTTACACAAGCAGCGGAGCGCCGAAAGCTAGCAAGAACTTATGATATATACGAAAAAGAAGACTACTATGGAGCTCAAATTGCATCAATGAGAATAGGGTGAAAAATGGCGGGGTAATGGAACTATCAAATGACAATCGTTTGAATAGCTTCAGTGAAACCGAGGGCCACTGCGAGCATAGTGCTTCCAAATGGAAAATTTTGTGTAATTCAAGAGCATAGTATGCTACTTCAAATAAAAGTAACCGGAGCACCTACCGCGAAATAGACGATGGACCCCACCCTCTACATTGGTCTTGCAGCCTCCAAGATGCGCTTTCCAGCTCTAGCATTCCATTGAACGGATACACAATTGTTTATCTGATCTTCCAAAGAAGATGGCTTCCCATGGTCCTGTGTCCAGAGGCTAAACGCGCAAGCTCATTCTTGGGCCGAATACAAAGGCTTTAGAACACGGTGGCACATCGACTCAAGACAGTGCTCGGTCCGCAGATATCATGCATGAAGATGCTCATTGCTCGATGTATAGGTAGGATCGCTGTTATTCGAGGTATTGGGTGATATTCGAGCGAATCCTGGAGCTAGTCAGCTTGGAAAGGTCAAGATTGAAAGTACAGTGGAGGATGGAGGGCGCTTACTAGCCTGGGTTGAGGTCGATACTATTAACGTCTAGCAAATATATTCGCAGATTATCTCCATGTCGGCTCCTTTTCCCAGAGACGCTCACGAATGCATCTTGCCCTTCGTGGGTGAGTAGTCGACAATATGCACCTTTCCACTTCATCAACCTTCGACCTTCACCTGCATTGATAGACGAGCAACCAGCATGCGACGATGCATTCGTATCAAGTCGCAATTGCGCGCAGCCTACCGTTTGGGTTTTGTACAAGAATGTATTTTGTTGTACAGGTGCTCGTCAAAGGAAGACGACGTCTGCGAGTTGACCCTTGACTCCCGTCCGACGCTAGACATGGCTAACCTATTTATTGATCTCCACTCCTGCTCTTACCACCGTTCTCGAAACTTCTTCAACAATCGGTTGAGAGCGGTACGTAGCGTTTCCGGAGTGGGTGAGGAGGGAACTGACGGAGTCCAGAGACACAGTGCGTCGCAGCCAACGCGTCGAGCCCGCGGGGTACCATACCAGCTTCAACATCGGAACCCTCGCGTGGGGAAGGCGAAATAAATCCAAGTGGGAGATTTCGACTTGTATTACAACCGAGTCTTTCATTCCTCCGTCGTCCTGTTTCCAGGCCATGTTCTACGACCTGTCTGCCATTGCGGGCTAGGAAGAAGGCTGTTCAAGGAATGGTCTGCAGATCCTAATGTCACCGTGGTCCGCGAAATGGAGGAGTCTTTGGCCGGAGATGTGCTGTACCTACACGATTTCTATGGTGTGTTAGATCCGCTGCCAGACGCTGGCGGACTGGAATCAACATACAGAGCTGCAACCATACGCGGCGTCATTTCGACCCAAAATGGAAACTCGGGTCCGTCAGGTTCAGCGCGGGTAAATCCGAGTGTGCGAAGATTTTATCCACAAGTTGTGCATGAATAACTTCAGTTTCGAGACAGCAAGTGCTTCGGATTCCAGAAATCGGCTTCTCTTCATTCGAGGTTTACGATTCGATCGTTTATATTCTGTGGCGTTCCCCGCCCGCGATTTCCTTGGAGCCACGCCACCAGCTGGGTCAACCTCACTCCATTTTCATGGGTCCATCAACAATCCAGAAAATCACCATCGAAACATCTGTCGTGGGTCTTATAAATCCTCGTGTCAAATAAATCCCTACAAGCTTCCGTTGTAGCTTAACAACTGTCAGTGCTTGGCCCCTCTTACCTCATTTTGTGACTGGATGCCTATCGAGACCGGCCGGAACGCAGTCGGCCACCACGGTCACAGCTCAGAGCTTCTTGGTGCATTCGGGTTTTCAACCTCTTGGTTCCTGTTACATTCATCAGGAGCTGGTGATTCTATGCACACCATCACCTAGTTCCTGGTGTGAGTCAATCGACGCGGGGTATATCTACAACTCTCGCGCACTTGACCCGACGGAAATAATATCCCACAATTACGACATCGAAGCAGTATTCAGTGCGTAAACAAACATGGACAACGTCTTACCGATTGTTCTGGGATGTGTGGCCCTCGTCATCTTCATCATAGGAGTAGCATCTCTCATCAACTTGTCTACCAAGAAGGAACCGACCCCGGGCAATCCAATAGCGGTTTAACACTGCACGGTAGTTGAGATTTCCCAACTTGAAATTGCAATCATCAGTCACCCAAGGTCGAGTACCTGGAGATTCGAGGCTGTGAGGATGGCCAAACCGAACGCTTCCAGTACCTCGACCTGCAACAAGCTCTTCTGCGTACCAACGACACCTCTCGTTACCAAGCCCTGTCATAGGCATTGGTAATGTTGTATGATCTCCCTACTACCTAGAAAAATGAGCCCAACGCTCACCTCATCGGCATATTAGTGACAGGCGTCTGCGTCTTCGCTACGAATACCCCAAAGCCGAATCGACCTTCATCGACAGATCCAGCACCCTATCGTCAAGGATCGGCTCCTGCAGCTACTCTGGCGAAAGGCAGGACAAATGTCTCGCCGAGCAAGATCTGCCTGTGCACCGCAGTCAAACCCAAGCCGCGCATCAGATATACGGGACAGGGCGTCTGTTCCACCAAAGAAGTCGAACAACATTCAGTTATAACGAACAAGTGGCGAAGCCCTACCTATAAGCCATCAGAAAGTCTGCAGGAACCAGTCAACAAACGCGGCAGAACGATCAATACTCCAGCTGGTTTTCATATACGCCAATGGTGGTTAAGACAGAGTGGGCAACAAAGATCTAGGCGGTCAAGAGTAGTCGACGACCTTTTTCAGAATTGGCGAGAAGTATGTTTCATGAGAAGAGGGGGGCATGTTTAGTGATGCTGTCGCGGTGGTTTTCGAGGTGGGATCTGTAATCTTATCCTCAAAGGATGTGACATGCGAGGTTTTACATACCAGTTTTCTTTGTTTCCTTGGAATTTTCACACATTTGTCGCGCATGTCATTCTTGCTGCCCTCATATCTTGAAAATTTGGCTTTTGCGCTCCGTGGCGGGGCAGGAGTTGTTGGGATTCCACTCACATGACCTTCCCAGCCACAATCACCGTCTGTTGAGGGCTTCAGACTCAGTTCACTGGCTGCGCAGATATCTTTCATGCTCACCGATCACTACCGACATCTCCATATTACCCCATTTGAACTTTAGATTACCGTGTGCTCCTGTACCCGCCCCACCAAGAGCGTCTTGAACTGCCGAGATACTGCGCGTCCACTTTTATAATGATCCTTTTCTTGAATATTACAACTTGATTGATGTTCCGACCTGCGTCAATCCAAGTCCTCGTTTGATGGGGCGGGATCAGCTGCACGTCCACCAGAAGTTCCGGAGGCGGCTACCGGATGATCGCCATGGCTAAGATCATGATTAGCGGCATCGTCCAGTCAAGGCCCAAAGCAAATCGCTCATGTAATAATAATCTTGCAAACTTTTAATCGACGCTCCATCTTGAAAGAGGGGGAAATATCCCTAGTCGGTACAATGCGGGGTAGATTAACAATTCTCCCAGTGCCGACGTCGCATTTCAGAATGGGACTCAGGGGTACATATATTCTCAGTTCCCGTAAACGTGAAACTGGAGTCAATCCTCTTCTGAGTATCGTATCCTTGAGAAATTGGCCAGAAATCTTGAAGCAATTTGAATCAAGTGAAAGATTCTACAATGCTTCCTCGCGTTCTTGGAGCGTGCTTAGCGCTCGGCACAGCAGCTTCTGCCGCACCCGTAGCTGATTGCAGTTTATCGACTCTACAAGGAGCAGTTGCAAGTTATCTATCGGCGCAGACCAGTGGCTCGAGCAGCGCGTTGACGGCTCTGTCCTCCAGTACCACATACACGCAAAATGACAAGACTACCGATGTCAAGGCGGGTATTCTTTCTTCACCACTCGCTATCAGCCATAATCGGACGTCCTTTGACACCACACAATGTGCTACCTATACCGAGTAAGACTTACCTCTATTCGCAGCACTGTTAAACACAGCTCCCTTTCAAGGGAGACTTTGGTGAGATAGAACGCTGACTTCTGATTAACAGGCTGATCGTGGCTGCGTCCAAGCCATACGTTATAGGGACGCAAATGCGCTTCAATGGTGACACGATCAGCAAGATGCAAACGCTCGTAACCACAACTGGCGATTGGTTGTTCAACGTGACTGGAACCTTGTATTGGGCATCAAGAGAGACATGGAATACAATACCCGTGGCGCAGCGTGATACTCGCGCCACCATACAAGCTGCTGCCGATGCTTACCTGGATATATTCAAGAACAAGAGTGTTGTTGTTCCATGGGGAACTCCTTGTGATCGTCTCGAGGGTGGAATGTACACTGGCACAGGAAAAGATACCGACAGCTGCAATGTTGGAATTCCCAATGGTCAGGACCTTACCAACCGTCGTTATGTTATTGACGAAACGGTCGGTGCGGTTGATGTGTTCTTGAATTTTGGGGGAGCGACTGGATTACCTGACAGCCACGAGTTTCGCATTCAGAATGGCAAGCTTCGTTACGTGCATACTTTGACAGTCATGTCCAAGTAATTGTTGGAGCACAGGCTGACCAGTGGCGATACTGGCTCGAAAGGTAGCGCAGTGTATTTAGAATGCTAAGCATCTTAATTTGACGGAAATTGCTTTGAGTTGCTGTTGCGAGGTTTAAAATGTTAATGCCAGAATTGTACCACTTCAACAAAAGGTTTTAACCTTCCATTCTCTATTCTGGGCTAACGTGCCATTGTGGATGTCGAAATTTACATACCCTTTTCTTTTTGTCTTGGTACCCTGAAAAGTTGAAAAAAAAAAAGAGGGGGGGGGGGAGAATCGCTAAACTTTACCCCTGACACCGGAAACCGACGTCATGGGCCGCGTCGCGAAAACAAGGAGCCAAAATCAACAACAACCTTGGAAAACGTCAAAATATCCCCATTCTAGTCCTGCAGCGCTCCTTACGGCATCTAAACCCGAAATTCCCATAGCAAGCTCTGTATTGCCTTTCTTTGAAGTCAGAATGCCACGAGCAAAGCGCCCTTTGGCTGTTGGAGATCCAAACGCGTCCAAGACCGTCAACGTGAAGAGAGCGAAACGCGCCTCGCCGAAGACAGATACCGGAGTGGGTCAGTATAGGTTGAAGAGCAAGGATGAATTAGTGGCCATACTTCGAGAGCAAGACCTGCCGCACACGGGAACAAAAGAAAAGTTACTCCTGCGTCTGGAGCAAAGCTGGGAAGGAGATCTAGGGAATGGAAACCCCGCCATCGAGACGGTGCCTCTGACATCTCAACGAAGACGGTCTGTTCGACACATCCCATCGAATACTGCACTCGGCGGTTCAAATATTATACAAGAGAGGGATCGAGATATCGGCACGCATTTGGTCGGGAGGGAGGAAACTCCAGGGTCCGCGACGAGCAACGCCTTCGACTACACCACCAAAGACAACAGCAAACTACGAACGCTCCTCTCCGATCGAGGTTTATCTGTGTATGGCACACGCGAGGAGATGATTCTCCGACTGACCGAATTCCCAGCAGATTACGACAAATATTCTGTCGCCGAGATCACGGAGATTCTTAGAAGAAGAGGCCTTAAAATGGCGGGGCAGGGGTCGAAGGAAATCAAAATTAAACGACTGATGCTCAACGACGAGTTAGATCACGATACAGAGAATGTTGAAGAACGTAATCTCTACGTTGAGCTATGGGTTCAGACAAACTTTATTCACGATTGGGGCCCCGGACAGCTTGGAGATATTGGCAAGAAATACTCGTATTGGAATACCGACCGCATAAAAAAACTTTTGAAGGAGAGGAAGTTGTCCTGCAAGGGGGACAAGTACATTTTGATGGAACGACTTCGAGACAACGACCGCAGGACCATAACAATGAAACTCGAGAAATCCAAGGGAGAATACGACTCGCTCAAAACTGGGCTAGAATCCCGAATCGGACATCTTTTGTCATTGGAGAGTTTGAGGGACGGACTCAGTGAAGGTCGAGGTCGCGATACAGCAATACAGATGACTCACCAGCCAATACGCAAGGGGCCAGTGTGCGATTATAATTGGAAGGATTCACATTGGGCATCGAGGTCCGAACGCCAATTGAGAGAGATATGCACTCGGAGGGAGATGCCAGGTGATGGTCCTAAAGCTGCTAGGTTGAAATGGCTTGACACTGGGGAATTAGAGTACAATGATCTATACAGAGATTCTCTCGTGCAGATATGCAGGGAGCGGGGTCTACGTGTGAAGAGCGGGGATACAAGGGGTGACCTAGCCAACACTCTTACCGAGGCCGATGAGACTGAGGAAGGGGGATGATAGCTACACATCGCGTTCCTAGAGATTCGAATGTCCCCTGAAGCCTCCCTGTTCATGCTGGATAATTGCTACAACCTGTTCACGTTTGAGAAGACCAACAAGAAAGGAACTCCTCAGCCGCGCGCCAGGCGGAACTTGGTCACCAATGATCGACCTAGGTGGGGTGGGGGGGCAACAGACCGTCTCCGCTAGTAAAATCAATGAAGAGCCCGCAAAGTCGAAATCACCAACGTAGGATTTCCTTCGCAACTCTCTATCTAGATCGAATTGCTCCATCCGTGTACTCAATTTGGTAATTTACAGTTTCACTTGTAGAATGAAATCCCTCTACGGGCTATCTCAACCCCGTCCCAAATTTTGTTAGCACTTCTAGTGGCATGAGCGCAAGCGGAGCGCTTAATCACAATTCCTTATTGTCCCATCTCTGGACTAAACCTTCTATTAGATTTTCTATTTGGTTCTTAGTAACCCATATAACTTGATGTTTTCCGAGGAGGGGGAGATTGTCGTCGATGGGCCAATGAAAAGTGAACTTGCGTGATTGGCTCGCGACGTTTTAATTTTCTTGATCCCTTCTACATCAAAGCTTCGCCATGGAAATTCTGCTACGTCGGTTTTGCAAATATTGTGTGAATGAATGTCACCCACCACAACGTCTATATCTCGCCTTCGGCCTTACGACTGCCTAGGGGTAAGCATCTGAGCGTAGCCGCCTTCAGCAGCTAGTGTATCCTATCATTTCGGAGGCGAAAAATCAAATCCACTTTGTCAGCTTAATTAGTGTCGTCATTCCAGAACTCTGGGCTGAGGAAGTTCCATGTTAGGATGTGTCAAGACACATGCTGCTTTCTCTAGTCGAGGTTTGAGAGACGCATGTCCGCGCATGACAGTCCCAGCCACGCCCTCACACCAACTCTGAACAAAGTTTGCTTTCTCACTCTCGAATGGAGTCGTTTCTACCGACACCCGAGCGCCCTGCTTTACAAGATGAAGCCTTTTGTCCGGTCTGCTCGGGGATCACTTTAGAAGGGTTGGAGCGGGGGTTTATATTGCCGTCTCCTAAGGATTTGATCTCACTCTCTAGAACCTGTCGATTGTGCTACTTTATTTCCGCGGGATGGCCACGGGCAATCAATTCTCTGATTCAACTTCCCCCCGATCGTTCACCTTCTCTTAAACTATGTGCTCAGAGTGATGAGGTTAACCAGTCGTACGACCGAGGCAAGCATAGACAGATATTGCCTCTGTCGCGCACGAAGCTACCATCTGGCCTCGTTCTTTTGATAGACTACAGTCTCAAGAACTTGAGTCCCGATAACAGTGAATGGAGGATTCTCGGTAGAATATCTATTTTGCGGGAACCTGGAGGTATTTCTTATTGCCGAGAGAATTCTACTTCTTTTCCCTGAGAGCTGACATTCATGGAGCAGGAAACATTACTATTGATCATGATGACAATCAAAAGACCTGCTGTCCCATCTTCCCGCCTGATTCTGCTGTCAATTTTGAGAGAGTGAAAGAGTGGTTAGACACTTGCGTATCCAACCACATGCAATGTAGAAAGACAATTGCTGGGGCAGAAGTTGATGATGCTACCTCGAACTCCATCTTGCCGTCTCGAGTCATAAGTGTCGGTTGGCAAGATTCTGATACCCCACAGCTGTTGATTTCCAATGGCAAAAGTGGCCGATATGTTGCTTTAAGCTACTGTGTACGAACTCTGATTTCCTTGTATGAACACGCTTCGTTTGCTTGCATTGACCTCGTTGGCCTCAGTCTCCATGTCGGCCGACAAGAAGACCTTCGGAGTTTACAGCCTTTTTTTAAAGCTCCTACTTGCTAACTGCTTTATTGTATAGTGGGGCGACGATTCGGGAAACTCTCTTGTAACAACACTGTCAAACATAAGTGAAATGCAACAGGCTATTCCCTTAGCCTTACTTCCAAACACAATCCAGGACGCCATTAAAGTCACCAGGATGATCGGTGTTAAATACCTTTGGGTGGATTCCATATGTATCGTGCAAGACGACGAGGATGATTTTCGGAAGGAGTCCGAAAATATGGGCAGGATATACCAGCAAGCCATCCTCACTATAGCCGCCACCTCTGCGAGAAAGAGTAGCGAAGGACTGTTCACGCAACATTTGATGGACGTAGAGATATCTTCGAGGCAAACTCTTGATATTCGTCTCCGACGCGGAGGGACTAGTGAAATGTTTGATGATATAGTCCTACAGATTCAGGGATATCCAGATCACCAGGCCCTGCGGCCATTTGATGCTGAACTTTCAAAATGTGAATGGAGCAAGCGGGGATGGGTTGTTCAAGAACGGCTATTGTCTCGCCGAATCCTCCATTACGCCAGCGAACAGCTATTCTGGGAGTGTCAAGAAGGGGTGTTTGCCGAGTCATGCAAAGAAGCCCTGCCAGAAAGCTCTCTTGTTCATTCAAAACGTTCAATGTTCAATCGAATAGTTAGAGAAACGACATTGGCTGCCCGGACAACAGCCTCCAGTCATCAGTTGCAGACTGTTCGCGCTGCAGCCTACATCTCGTTAGACAAGATCTCTGACGCGTTTGGTATTACTCGATGGTCAGTTGAAGAGGCTCGGCATCGATTCTGGGAACGAGTCGTTCAAACTTACAACATTTGCAACCTAACATATGAGAAGGACAAACTGCCCGCGATCTCAGGGCTTGCTCGGGAAATCGGGGTCTTCACACGTCAGACATACTTTCAAGGCGTTTGGCTGGAGGATATTTCTAGAGGACTGTATTGGCACGGCTCAGACCAAAACGTACGGCTTGAAAAGATTGAAGCAGCTGGAGGTGTGCATCTTGTCTCTGAGAATTTTCACGGCTAACATACTTCTAGCGCCGACATGGAGTTGGGCTTCTTGGAAAGGGCCATTGCGGATGGCAACGTATTTAGCAGAATATGATACCGGGCGACCGAGGATTACGGAGGAAATGCTTAAATCTGTCCGAACAAATCCTTCACAGCCTGCTGAAGCATTGGATATATACGCTCACTTTTGGAAAGCCCAGATGGTGGACTCGTTGCTCCCATGTGAAACTCCAACGCGAGACCAGCAGTGGATGGTACAAGATTGGTGGACGCCGACTAGTTTTGTTGAAGATCTGTTCTCCGGCTTTCCAGATTGGAATTGCTGCGAGCTCGAAGGAAAAGACTCCGACTCTCGCAGCCGTGGTCTTCGCGGCCTTGTTTCCTTTGATCACCCTCGATTCGAAGATTATTCAGGAAAGGAACTGACATGCATTGTTTTGAACACCGTGCGGATTAGGAACTTACGATCTGAAAAAAATGGCTATGGCTACTATCAACTTATTGTTGGAGAATCGAGCAAGGTTCCGGGGGCGTACGAAAGGTTGGGAGTGGGCATTAGTATCTCGGCAGAGAAAGATCGTATTTTTCATGGCTGGTTAGGCCGGGAATCCCCTGGTACAAACATTTTCCTTGTCTAATTTCAAACTTTGCGGCACAACATAGCAATTGCGGTCCGTGTAATGCGATTTTTCACCTTCCGAGGACACGATTTCATTGTTGTGAGGAGCGAGAAGTTCAGGGTCATCGGACAACATCACATACGAGTCTCCTGAGCTCCGTGCTCAGAAGTCTTGAATTGCCATGACCTCATTCATTTGTATTTGGATATTGTTCGAGAGATGTTGGCTTATAATACCAGCGTATCCCATCTAGATGGGTGTGCCCTGATTCTGATTGTATCTTCATGGCGAGTAATGGGTATGGCAATATCCAATATGAAAGGGAAACTTTGTTACGAGGATTAGGGGGATGAAGGAGCCTGCCTACAACTCATTCTGAAGATGAGAATCAAGTAATGAAAGAAGTGAGGAGTTTCGCATCAACGCGTTGAAGAACTCCGGTGTCTTGTATTTTCAGGTGTTACTAGTAAAGTTCTGCTTATGAACTGAACCGTTTCCAAAGTTCAATGGCGTTCTAACCATCTATCATTCAACCAGTGGTAGCGTATTTCGCAGCCACGACGTTTGCTTGTACCGAGTTCTCAGTGGCGTCAGAGGGATATCCGGTAGTCATCACACCCTCGTAGAATGTGCCCACGGCCCCATCTGCAACACAGGGGAGTCAGTAATTTCCTGTTCAAGAAGGTTTCGGGAGTGTTATTTCCTTTTTGGGAAATGTATGGAGTAAATCGGAGTACATGAGATGAAACTGAAGGTCGTGGGGGAGCATGTGAACAAAGGACCCAGGGTTGCTTACGACTATTATCACCTCCAATGCCTAGAATGATTGCCCCTTGCTTCTTCATCGGATTGTAGCCATTTGGGCGCACACCGTTGTAGAATGTCGACAGTGAGCCAGTTGCAGCGTCACCGCCCCGGATCGCCAAGTTACCGGACTTCCCCTTAACGACCGCAGTGACGAATCTGTGGTTGATTGACGGATCACCTGCGTTATTCTTGGGATTAGAACCAGAGAAAAGGCCGTTCTCGAGATCGGCCATAATCCAAGGACCATTGCCGGAGCCAGTGCCCCAAACGTTACAGTTGCCAAAATAGATAGCTTCCATAGAGCCCGCGCCTGTATCTTTGCTATTAGTTTCAGCGTTTCCGTAATCAAAACAACAGCCACCGTTGTAATGCGTTCCGTCGAAGACCGCGTAAAGACCTTCTGCTGCATCGCCAGTCGCGGTGCCTTTAGCAGCATTGTTACGATATCCCACACCAGATGCAACGTAGACGCCGTATACCTTTTTACCGTTTAGGTAGATTGGTGCTGCAGTCGCACTTGCTGGGTTATCATAGCCACCAGCTGCCGGGCTATATACAAGTTAGTATGTGGCGGATTTGAAAGAGGTTTTAGGTTATTGAGCAGCCGACCTCCCTCACAATATTCCCGAAGAGTTCGGCTCTCAGGGTTCTTTGAGCAGAAGAGAAAGAATTCACGTACCCATTACCGGCTGAGCCACCTGGAGCTGGAGTGAGGTGATTGCCGCGGCCTGACTGATCGTAAATGATTGTAATTACACAGCTCGTATTCGCGCAGAATGTATCTTGAGCTGAGGAATTGGCAGTCCCTCCGGCGGATAGCGGCACGATATTAGCTGTGGTGCTATCGGACGAGCGTTTCACTTGGTAAAGGGAACCAGAGTAAGCATCATATAATGCGCGAGTGGTACTGTGCGCGGCGACGCAAGCTGTACCTCCGGAGGAGTAGAGGTCACATGGACCAGCATTGACAAAGGCGCTCGCGGCAAAAAGGCCCAAAGTAAGTACGTATTGTGAGAGCATGTTCACTTATTTGGTATAGGAACAAATGTGCAAACTTAAAAAGTGTTGGGAGTTATGGACGAGAAATATAGACTGCCACCGAAGCAGAAGATATATGTCGTTTATGACATATATATAGAGATCGATGAGCGGGGTTTTGAAAAGGAGCATAATTTATCCCATCAATTGCGGAGTATTGACCATTGAGAGAAAATCGCGAGTGAGGAGTAATGTCATTTTTTTTGTCGGAGTTCGATCCACCGTCCAGAGGCTAAGTATAATTTGTTCCATCAATAGCGGAATGCGAACGCCAAGAAACAACCAAATAAACGAAGCATAATGCTATTATTTCAACGGAGTAACCTCAGCCGCTGTAAGGATAAGTATGAGTTATTCCATCATCAAAAGAAGAGCAAGCATTGAGTGGAGGTGTCCGGATAAACGGATATTTGGACCCAGATGATCAAACAACATCTCTGTTCTTGATTGGAGCGCGAATTCAGTCTGGGTCTTTTTATTCCAACCCTGTTCTTAGCAAAAATTCGAGCTGTACTTACTACGGATATACCTACGCCGAGCACATTCGGTCACTCGGACGAAAGTTGCTGCAGATTGATTCAAAATCAGAACCTTTCACCCCTACTTATCCGAGGGAATAGTACCTCGATACCTAGTCTCACTCACGAATTGAACTGAACATCAAGATTCTTGTTTCACATATATTTGCAAGGCAGCACAACAAAGTAGTCATAATGACATATTTTAATCTTTTTCTGATCCTCCAATCAGTGATCGACTAATAGCTTCATATAATGAACTTTGTTTCTTTCTTACAAGTGTTAATCTTATGGATGTCTTCAAGAACTGAAATTGACGGAAGAGGGTGTGTGGATGGGCTAGCCGCTGGATCAAGTTAGCAAGAGCAAACAACCTATACTTCGGCCGTATTTACCTTTCGTTGGCGCTACTGGGGGAGAAAGCTCAAACAAATTTGACTAGTCAAATAAGGACCAAATTCCAACCAAAGCAGGGCGAGTGGTAGGACTCAGGTATAGTCGGTAGAGGGAAGCCTCAATATTCTGCAGGGCAAAGTTTGAGAGGAGAACGATCAGCCAAAGATAGTTGATAGTATTTCATAGGGAATATTCTTTCACCCACGTTTTTATAAATTTTGGTCTCTAAAATATCCCGAAGAGCATGAAAGCACTTGAAGGTCAATATAAAGAATATGTCATTAGATAATTACTGACAGATAACTTCAGAATGTGTTCGAATTCTTCGCCCAAATTGGGGTTTTGCGACTTCTGTTTGGGAAGAGCTCGGCTGGATCAAGCTTATGCAAGAGGCTGCAACTACTATTCCCGGAGCTCCTCGTATCCCGAGATAGCTGCCACTATGGGCTTTATGTCAAATGGTAAATGGAACAACCGATCTTGGGTGACAGAGACACTCGAAAAGCAAGGGCTAGTAGACATCGAAATCAAAGCGCAGACCATACCGTCGAATTGGGCCAACCTGCGTGAGTTCATGGATTCGATCATGTCTAAAATTATGGCGACGTTCCCCTTGAAACTATGGGACAAGGACGACCAGAAAGATTTGGATCTAAGTTACTCCCAGCCTTGGAGAGCTTCTTACTGGGTGAACACGGGAATGATACTGCATTTGAGCTTGAGATGGTTGCACTCCTTGTTACAGCTTGAAAGCGAGGTGAATAAATATGTAAAAGAATGATCTAGATGAATCTAAAACATAGCAGCCTTGAACCTTTTAATTCAGATGTACTATTTATTTTCAAGCTAGATAATTTCTTCGAGATCTAGTGTCTTCGAATGCACTTTCCTTCTTGATTATCTGATTGAATCCACGCTTTCCCTTATTTCTACAGGCAAGCCCCTCTCATTCGCAAAACCAGGTGCAGATTGTTCTCTTTCTGGCTAACAAAGAATTAGGCCTCTTTATCATTCAATCACAGGGTACGGAACACTTACACATTATAATCCGACAATGTTCTCCCATCTTCCAACTGCTTTCCGGCAAAGATAATTCGCTGCTGGTCAGGTGGAATCCCCTCTTTATCCTGGATCCGGGCTTTTAGTCTATCTACCGTGTCGGTTCTATCAAAGGGAAGAGTGATTGTCTTCCCTGTCAAAGTTAGAACGAAGATCTGGCCATTTGGCCCCACTTGGCCAACAGCTCGCAGTGGTGCGGCAAGCGATTTGACGAAACGTTCTCTTCTTGTTTCGATTGGCTCGTCTGTAGCTAACCCTAGATGCATTTGGGGATGGTCCAGTCTGGGATTTTCTTCTTGCTTTGTTGGAACCAAAGCTGTTGCATAAGCTGGGACCGAGGGCTCAGTCCTGGATGACATGGCCTCGTTGAACCTGGTGATCATATTGCTAGCTCTATTCACGATTCTGGAGTCGTTGAAAGACCTGGTAAATGCATTGCAACTTCTCCTTGGCTGGAGCTCAAACATCCGCGGATTATCCCGCGTGGTAGAATCTTCTAAGTTGGGAGGAACAAGGCTAGCAATTGTCCCTTGGGGAGGTTCGTCCACAGACGAGACGATGGTCGGGTGGGGTCTCTTTCGGCGTAAGCCAATTCGTGGGAATATTTGGGCTCTATCACTAGGTGCTTTGAATTCCGAGATGCACGAAGGATCCATTTCAGTCGCTTCATCGAAAAAATCGAGCATATTGTCGCGGTCATCGTGTGAAGCGTCTGGATCTTCCTCCCACGCAAGCGACGCTTGTAGGGTGATTGCACCAATCTTCCGGTGTGTTTCTGCTGCGTATGCAATTTGCTTGGTTGTAGCATCGGCGGCTTCGGGTCCTTTCAGAGTCTTGATATTGCTCACGGCGGAGTGGAACACTGTGACAGCTTGGTCTGGCCGGCCTTCCCGTAGACAGTGGAACGCATAACTAAGCTGAAGCTGCCACTGGACTGCTGAAGTCAAGGTAAGCTGACCCAAAGGAATTCGCCCTTCAAATGCATCTTGATACGACTTGATCATCTCTAAACTTCGAAGTGCGACTTTAGCTAGAGAAACTAACACTCCAAGAGCCTCATTCCTCTCTTTGTCGAGGAAGTTCATCGGGTCTGCGGCTGGATTCGTGTTATTATGGTGGTTTAAACCGACTGCGTAGCTGAAGGATATCGAGAGCTGTGCGCAGGCGGCAATAGTTAGGATGGAAAATTCGAGGTCTTCACTTGGGGTCTTAAGTTTTAAGATCAACTCGTCTATAAGCGGTGCCCATTTGGCCAGTCTGTCCCAGTGAAGAGAGTCATGTACAACCGCACATGAAAGAAGGAGTGCTCTGGCGTATTCGGACTTCCCCGCACAAAAGCCTTTGGCAGTGCTGAAAATGTCGCTGGCATCGTGCACTGTTGTGACATCCATCTTCTTAGCTTGGAAAGCCATCAGGACTGCATATGTATCATGGAACTCGAAATGTGGAATGTATCTGTACTCCTGTCTGGGGTCAAGTTCCGGGCAGTAAGCTCGATCGAGGAGCAGCCTGAAATCCTGGAGCATGATCATTAGATCTAGAAAATCGTCCATTAAGCCCCCTCCACCAGTTTGGAATTGGCCGCCTCGGAATAGGAAGGAGACTGGGTCGTTCATGCCTGCCATATCTCGAAGAATATCAAACGTGCTACCCACAGCGGCTTGCCAGATGCCTTCACCCATCGAATCGTCAAAATTGACCGCTCGGAGTCTGCGAGATATTTTATCGACAGAGCGAGAAACATCCATAAGAAGTAAATCTTTATCAGCTTGCAGCGCACAGTCGTCTATACTATGCATGAAAATCCATATCGCATTGAACGCGAACTTCTTTTTCAGATCGGGCTCGAGGTCATCCTTGGTCCATTGGTGGACTAAAGGATGGATATATATGTCATACTCCTTGCTTTCTGTATCATCCGTTCCTTCCTTGATATCTTTTCGAATGAAGCAAAAGTTCTCCAGGTCGGAAAGTGTTCTCTCGAACTTCGTTTGGTCCCACTCTTCGCTGGTATTGGTTGCCAGAGAGACCAGCCAGTCTGGCACACCAGCTTTCTCAGGCTTGAGTTTCTCCATCTGCCCCACTGATGTCCAATAATACTTCGTTCGAACCGCATCGCGGAACATATGAATGCTGAGCTGCTTTCGATCGAAAAATGCGCAAGTCTGGAGGAGGAAAGCCGCGCCCGGGTTATTACTCAAGATCATCTGGAACGACCGCCTCCATGTATCAAAGACGCCCATCTGATACCGTGAGAGATACTGGGCGGCCGGAACGGACTTGAGAGATTCGTTGATCGAACTTTCGTTTTGCTCTTCGATCCAGCGTGCATACCCTAGAAGATTGGTATCACCCATTTGTGCAATGCAAGCGCCAGCTAGTTCTAAGCCTAGGGGCAGATGTCCAACATAGTCTGCTATTGCACTCGCTCGACGCACATGCTCTTCCGAATGCTCCTTCTTTTTGGGTCGTGCGAGCTTTAACAAAAGGCCTTGAGCCTCGGGTGGATTCATCCCTTTGACAGATACACCGTATCCTAGCCGTTCCGCATTCTTGAGACGAGAAGTAATAACGATGTCGCCCGTGCTTCTCCTAGGGAAATACCACTGAAGATCAACTTCTGCAGGGTTGTCATGATTGTCGAAGATGATGAGCCATTGACTCTTCCGCTCCGAAAGCCAAGATTTGACGAAGTTGACCTGAAGGGCGTTGACGTCATCTAAATCTCTCTGCTGTTGAATGGGGTCCAAATTGAGCTGAGCTCGTATCTCCATTGCTGCCGCCGTAAAACCTTGAATCAGAGACCTCTTACTGCTGGCGTCGATTTGCAAACAGTTCTTGTACATATTGCGGTGTCGACGTGCATAGGCAAGGGCAATTTGAGATTTTCCTATTCCGCCCAAACCTGAGAGAACCAATATCTTTTGCTGCTCATCTTCTGGGCGGGCGGCCGAAAAGTACGTTTCCATTTCGGAGAGAATATCACTTCGGCCATGGAAGTGATTTACTGGGTTCGGAACTTCACAGATTCTAGGTTCACCAATGCCTTGCGGATCTGTCACTGCCAAATCAGTATTTTCCTAAAAGAAATAAATTTGACCTATGAAATACTACGCATCTCGTTCATCTTCTCACGATCACTCACCGGGTCTTAACCCAGCACCGAGCTCAATAGAATGAATGTAAGCCTTGAGTCGTTGTAGCACCTTCGCATAATTGTCATCGTCCTTGCTCGAATACTTGCACATAGTCCTGTGATTTGCATCCAACACATAACGAGTCTCCGCAGCATCCCCTATAATACTGGAAAATTCTTCAACAATCTGTAGCAGTCAGTAACTATCCTCAAGGATTAGCTTGACTGCCACTTGGGACGACTCACTTTACCAGTAAAGCCTGGAATGTCCGTTATACCGTGACCTTCGATGAATGAATGAACTTTGAAGGCGTCTTCTCTTAGCATGATGGCGAAAGAGTCAACAAGGCGCTGCAGCTCCGAGCTATCAACTTTGAGAGAGCGCAGAATGCTGGCATCGTTTTTGCCAATAGCAAAGGTTGCGGCTCGTTCTGCAATACCGACCCAATCGCTGCCTCGGTGGGGTGTTCCAAGGAAAATGACCGCGAAGGTCGACGGAAATATAGGTTGTAGTTCGGTCTTGTACTTTGCGTCCTGAGATTGTTTCAAGACCTCCAAAATGTCAGTAAGAGAGGAGCACATCGAAAGTAGGAACCACTAACATCTTTTACCAGTATGCCTCCTAGGCTATGTGCCAAGAAGATGATAGGTCGATTGGGCTGGATCTTGTTAATAATGAAAGAAATTGGCAAGAGAAGAAACTTACATCTTCCAAACGCTCATCAGAAAGGTTCTGTAGTAGATTTGTGGCATGCTGGTATATATTGGTTCGATTTACGGAACTAAGAAAATGGACAGGGTTGGAGTCGTAACCGTAGGTGAGTATTCGCGCGTTTTTTATTGACAAAGGTAGGAGGTCCGCAGGCCAGAATATACTTGTGTCTCCACTGTTTTCTGGCTCTCCTGGATGCTTTTTAGGGAACCCCAGAGTGCGTCTTAGGCCTCCTGCACTGAGCGTTGGCGGGGTGTATGTCCAAGTATCTATCGGATGCCCGCCGAGACCGTGTACGAGTACAATACTGTGGCGAAGATTAGAATGCGAAAATATTTTCAGCAGGCTGCACTTACTCCGCGACAGGTCTTTCGTTCTCATTTCCGCCCGGGTGAAGCTCAGTAAAGCCATGGCGCCTAACCCGCAATCTTTCTGCCATCAAATCAAGAATCAAATTCAGAAGTAATGCGATTTACAGCGATATTTCTGAAGGCAAGAACAGCTTCCAGATTGGTTTTTTTAATATTTTTTTTTAAAAAAAAAGTATTCGGAGCCTTGCTGGGCCGTCGCCCTCCTTATCATCTGGGCAGCTTGGGCTGCGCATGTCGCCTGACACGGCATGAAATGTGTCGCCCTCTAAGCCTCCACCAGCGCCACCACAGCATTATCCATGCTACGCGCTGAGGCTGAACTTGGAACGAATAAGGAAAACGATATTTATCGTACGACGTCATTTGTTGGCTCGACAGCCTCTTCTGCTCGCGAGGAACCTGCCTCTCGAGAGTTTGGAGGACCAGCAATATCGTGCGCTAACAAGCCCCTGGACGGTACAGTAGCGATTGGATCGCTACAAATATCCCCCTGACAGCCATCCGCTAAAAGACCCCGAAACAGCATTAGGCAGCGGCTTCCAGCGACGTGACATCTGCTTTTCAGCAATATAAAGTTTACAAGCTATTCAGTGCAACATAATACTGCCATCAGAACTGAAGGTCATTTCTCCCTCCAAAACCTGCGGTAGCTGAGACTCTAGGTGTCGGATCTTGGCTGTAAAATATCTTGTTTGTTGTTGAATTTTGTTTTGGAGGTGATTGACTTGATCGGACGCAGACCGCCTGGAGTTGTTGACAGAACCAGAAGCCGCGGCATCGTGGTGTATGAATGGGTTGTCGGAATCCAAATCCGGATCGGCGGCCTCGACAGATGATTCAACTTCCAACTTGACGGACGTGGTCAAGTTGCCTCTCCGTGTCGCTGTTTATGTCTTTTAAGATAGTCTTCCAATATATCCATTTCCCGGTCTAGATGTTTTCTCAAGACCAACTTTGGGATCTTTCGGTTCAGCTTCTCATCGTTTTGTTGCTTTTTTTTCAGGTCTCTTGCTAGTGCGATGATTTTGCATTAGTTTTGATAGACATGGTCCTTTGTGGCTACCATGGGATGGCTGACTCGCTTGGCAAGGGACAATTCTTTTTCTAGTTTGGCGATTTCCCACTGACTCTTATATATATTGTCGATAGCGAGTGGCTGAGAACGATCATCTATCTTCATTGCCTGGGGAGTGTGGCCGGGCGTTTCGATTGTCGAGACTGAATGGGTCTCACGGGCGGATTTGGGCGCCATCCCAATAATCAAATGCAACTAGGTTTCAGGTTGAGCTAGATCGCTCTCACTTGCCAGTTGGAGGATTTGGTATTGAGAATACTCATCTGCTGTTCTGAACGCGTCTTGAAGTTTATATACTTTGTTTGACTCTTTGAGTCTTTGTACAGTTCGACGTGAACTTAAGCTTAAAGAGCTCTATTGACTTGTCACTTATGTGTTCTTCAGTGCTTGAAAATCGATGATTGGCATACTGAGGTCCTCTTTCGTAGTATCGATCCGACAGGCAAGTCACTCCTCTCAGCCGTTCCTCTTGAGCGACGATTGGCATCGCTGAATTCCAATTGTTCTGCTGAGCATCATTCAGCTGGTGTTCTTATTGATGTGTTTGGCCCTTTTCCTTGTTAATTTGCGTCTTCTTAGGGGCGGGGTAGTGGGCCAACTCGGAGAGTATTTCAGCACAATCCAACTTCGGCTGGACAGAGTTCTGACAGGCATCCTGTGCTGGTGGACTATCTTCGGGCAGCATCATGTCACCAATTGCTCCAACAGTACTTTTTCGCTGGATGGTAAAGTGCGGGGCTAATAACCGGGGATCAAACTCCCCGAATGCCACCACAGTGATATTCATTTGCTCGTCCAGCTCCGCATTTTCGGCGACCTGGTACTACATACCAACGGCAATATCGCAATTGCGTTATTGATATGCGCTACGATGTAGCAGGGTTCAAACGGAATACTTTCAATGCATGTTCCGACCGAGCCTTGCGGGTTCGTCTGCAGGGAGTCAGAGATGTGACAAGCCGAATTATATGAGTTTCTGGAAGCCAATGCACCTCTATCAAGTCACACCATTTGCGTCTCGCATTTTTTTGGAAACGAGGCAAACTGTGACCTGCCATTGAGGTCCTCCGGAGATATGTATGTTGTCAACGCCGTTCTAGAGAGATAGGAAAGTAACGAAGGCTGTGCCCTAAGCCACCACAGCGCGTGGAAGCCACCACAGACTGCATGGCTGCCGACCAGCCAATCCGTTGCAATCACACCGTAAACACAGGGCCTGGCAAGGCCAACTAAGAGAGGCCTTCTAGAATTAATGGCCTTCTGCGGGAAATAATACCGAGTTAAAACCGCGGAACAAGCGCGTTTTGAGCTGCCACGACACATTTGCCCGCTTTGCTCAACTCACCACGATAAATGCCCCAGCATAAGCAGACCTAAAAGCAATAACCAGCATAAGCGACCCAAGCTATCTAAAGTCGCAGTATAGGGGAGGCAGAGCAGTTCCAAGCAAGTATTAATCAATCAAATCACACATTAACGAGACCGGCTCTGATAGTTTTTGCAGGCATCAGCAGCTGCGGGTGGCAAGACACTTATTAGCGAGTTGACTAGCTGGAAAAAAGTGGCCGAATTTTGTCCCATCCAGCAACACCACGAAACCAGTAACCACAACTTTACTCTTGTTTCTTCTAGAAATTCATACAGCTCATGTTACATGTTATGAGTCTCGTGTAGATAATTTGCATGTTTAATTAAATCATAGTTGTGTAAAATACCTTCCAAAATAAGTTGGTGAAGCAAATTTTAATGTCCTCACGAGGGACGAATATTGGCTTTCCTCCGACTGAGAGTGCAGGTCACGTAGCTCTCGCCCTTACACATCCCACGAGCCAAAGCCGTGGTCATCATCATCCCAATACCCTGAATCATATGAGAACAGACCTCTCCGAAACATGAGATCACCAGAAAGCCTGCGTCGCACCTCACGATACCTCCTAACGAGCCTAGTATGGATGGTCCGTGTTTTCAGGCTGTCAGGCCAACAAAACCATCAATTGCATATATTTTAATAGATTTTAATTAGAAGTTGACCACTTATAGCGTTGTATTAGTATCTCTACCCAATATTCTTATTCTAATATCAATTTATTTATTTATTTTTATAATATTCTAGTTTATTTTTCCAATATTATTTCTTGCATCTCAATTATTATAATAAATTATTTCCAATATTTATATAATATCTGCTTGATCCTCCTCCAATATTTCTTAATAGAATTTATATTAGAATTTGTAAAAAAATATAATATTAGAATAATTTTATATTTTATATATTATTATATATAATAATTATAGATAATTTTATAACTATACACAATATTATTATTTTTTATAAATAATAATTTTGTAGAAAACTAGAGAATATATATAATAATTGCAAATATTTCTAGAATTAATTATAAATATTTTAAAACTTGGACTAAATAATTTATTTGTTTAAATATATCCTTTTTCCCGGTACTTTTAATAAATATAAAAAAATTTTTATAATTATAATTTATAATTCCCCAAATATTAATTAATTTTATATTTTTTTTATAAAATTAATATTAAATATAATCTAAATAATAATATTTCTTTATTTTTTTGATAATTTTTTATTTTATAATTTTATTTTTTACTAGAAATATAATCTTATTTGATTAAAAAATTTTCAATTATTTTTTATATCAAAATATATATATAATTGTTTAAAAAAATTAAATTAAGATTTAAACTATTGTAAAATAGAATTTTTAATATATAATATATTGAAAATAATCCTTCTATTTATAATAAATTGTAAATATTTAAGGGCTACAAATTAGATTTAATTTATTTTAGAAATATATTTAATCAAATATTCAAATATTTTAAAAATTTAATAAATATTTAATAATTTTATCAATTTTAAAATTTAGAAAAATATTTATAAATTTTTTTTTGCGCCGGAAATATTTAGATTTATTATATATAATAATTTTAAAAATAATCGATTTAAAAAATTTGTAATATATTATAAATTTTTTTATAGATATTTTGACAAAGTTATAAAATTAGTATATTATTTTTTTATATTTGGTAAGGACCTCGAAACCTGGGAAATATTTGAAATCGAATTTAGGGGTAGTAGATGCCATTTTTGAGGTTATTTTGAAAGTTTTAGTGGGTGAACTCGCTAAAGAGGCCCTGAAAACACGGACCATCCATACTAGGCTCGTAACATACATTCCTTGACCACCTCACCTGTCGCTGGTTTCCCATCAAAATCCACCTCCAGAACCTTACCTTTTGATAAATATTGATGAAAGCAGTTCAGAAAGGCTCGTATAAATATGAGCCAGCTCTCCATTTCCTTCTCGAGTGGAGGGGCATTCCAGTATGTCGCTTGGACAGGTTGCTCAGCGACCAAGCGTATAATGTTCAACGTTGGAATGATAGAAGACCACATTGTATTGTCGGGGCTGATCTCCCCAATCTAGCTCCTGTGCGCTGCTGTGAGGAGTAGAAATCACATTCGACGTCTGTTTGCTTCGGTAAAATTTTTTTGGAGACAGAGACCTCCGTCTGCGTGGAGATAAAGCCTAAAGGCATTCTCGCCATATATAATATCCAGGGCTTCATTGGAAATTTGTTTGCACACTAGGAAAATACCGTTCTTCTTTCTGTCGGTGCCCCAGGAGGTAGTAACATCGTCCCAAACTATTTCGTACGCTGAGTTTGTACAACCACCAAAATCCACAGCGTCCTTTATGTATGTATCTTCCAGCAGACCAGATTCTCTGAGTCCCTATCGTCTATTTCGCATATAGACAGATTACCATTCGGCATTTCAGTTCTTGAAGGTATTTGGGCACCCTGCTCTGCACGAGACTCATCAGAGTCCGAGATATCGTCTTCTATGTCCAAGCCCGCAATATCCGCCGCTATCGTTCCTTTGTTCGAGATCATGTATGTGAAGCGAGGATTGGACACTTCGATAATATGCTTCGTCGGGATCAAGTAATAGTAAATTTGGTTGCGTAGCTCGAGCGGCAGACGAAGGAGACCTGGAATTTGAATGTTACGGGTCGTTGGTGCTGGTTGGACTGCCATGGTCATCGATTCGTTGGGTACGGAGCTGTTGTGGTCCTGGTATTTCCTTTCCTATCGCGAAAAGCTTTCACAGTTTCGAAGACTGGAGTTGCTGGAGTGCTCAACACGGAAGAAAATATGTGGTTGTTGAATTTTAGGCAATACGGGGGTTGTGGAAAGTTTAAAGCCTCGACCCTCCACACGGTCTCGTGTGTCCTCAGGCAGCCATCTGTTTTCCCCGCTGACCCCCAAGCTGTAACAGTAGTTAGTGCCGGGTAAATGTGGGTCTGGGGATAAAAACATATTAAAGAGCAAATAATAAAAAGAATATATTGTATCCCTTCTAATAATAATAGATGTATAATAAACAAAAATCCTATATTTGTTATTTTTTTAATTTAAATTGGAGAAAGAATAATAATTAGGTCTTCTAGAGCAAGTGAAATTATTGTCAGTTAGTATATTAAATTTTCTATGTCCTAGCTCGGTCGAAGCGCCACCGGACGAGAGCCAAAATCGAGAAATTTGAAATCGCTGGTAGCAGATCGGAAGAGGTGCGAGGTGCTTCTCGATATAGCATTACAGCTCTGGATTATTTTCGTATTACAGATATGTGCTGATATCGAAAATTCCATGGGCGAAGACATTCGTCGTCCCTTGGAGGATATGCAGACAGAGGTTCGGGGTTTATTACATGCTTATAAAAAACACGTTCATTTTGCTCGCGAGAACGCAGAAAAGCTACTGGATGAAATGTTTGACGAGGATTTTGCCTCTGAGATGGCTCGAATCCGGGCGGTGGCCCTTCAAGACGATTTCTCTCTATGGACGCCCGATGGGGTCGAAATACCGCCAGACAACAGCGACAGCCCGGATTCGGGGGGACTGGTGAGAACAGCCTGCGAATGTTGCCTTCATTCAAACCCCTTGCGTTGCGGGCTATTGAAACATTATGCAATCACGAAATTTCAAGATTTCAGTACGAGGTACATACTAGGCCATTCACATCTTCGCAGCCGCACATGTGTACAATGCCGCACAACTTCTGGTACTCAGTACACCAAAATGACCCGATATGGAGCGTTTCATCGGTATGCAAACCCCAGAATATCTCTTCGCGGGAGGTAAACCTAACACCATCGAATAGGCAGTAAAACGAGTGTACTTGGTTTCGGGGTTCGCTCCTGAAAACTTCATTAACCACAAGAGCTTAAGTCGTTCCGGTCGCCTCATCAAGGGAAAATTAGTTTATCTTGTGGTTCATCCTAGCATTCTGTCCAAGGTGATCTAGTTTCGGAAATATCCTCTTGGTATTCACAGGGGGGCTGAGATGCTCTCCGATTTCCTGGATATGGTAGTCTATGGCTACAGCAGGAGACATGTCCTGAACTAGTCTGTCAAGCCTCAACTATCAACGCGAAAGCCGTTTGAATTGATTTCCATGCTTCAGATTGTCAAGCTCCTGCAAATTGAGCTGAGGAAAGAGATGACCGAGTTGTATTTCGATTACTTCGGACTCCATCAGCGCTGCTTCGAACTGTTATCTAATGTCGGACTGCAGTTTTCCGAGTTACATTTCGAGACATATTTGTGAAGCTGCGCACTAATGAAAAACCCAGGTGATAATGCCACTCCATTGACGCTTCCTCGGCATATCATCAGAGAGGCGTGCGATGCCCTGGATGTGACTATTATACGCATACGTAAGCAAATTTTCATATACTTCGCGAGCTTGAACGTCCGTTTTGAATCACCCAAACCTCCTGAAACATTCAAAGGATAATGCTAATTATGAAAACCTACAGTAAAATCTGGTCCAGGCGCGGATACTGAACCACTTCTCGCAACCGCGGCTTTCATCAAAGACTGTGTCCCTAAGTCTGGAGATGAGGCTGTGATGAAACTCAAATTAGCTTTTGGCGAAAAGGAGCACGGGAAATATTTCTTTACGCATGAGAGACTAAGAAACGAATGTGGAATTGGTTCTGCGGCTATTGATAAGGATGAAACTGGTCTGGTATGCAAATCCCCGGCCGTCTTCTTGTTCGTATATACCGCGAGTTCTGGTCCTTTAATTTTCTTAGAACCCGAGACATATCAAAATGGGACGCCGAAATTCGCGAGATGGCCAAACATTTCTTTATCGGGTATTGCTGACTCCCAAATCTTGTCGTACAAATGATTTGATACCGATGAAGCGAGCTCGGTACGTATATGAAGATAAGAGGGTATGCAAACTCTCAAAGCAATTCATTTCCCTATCGGCGTACTTTGCCCGTTTCAATGCCAGTTTTTCGAAGGTCCCAGAAGTTCTGGGCTATTCAAAAAGGGCCTTGGAACCCGCTGAACTTCTGTATATCTCTTGGACTGTGATTAAGTAATGCTGGTGCTGACTTTGAAAAATTCCAGGGCGAGGGTCCGCCGCATGATGCGCGAAGGGGTTGAAGAGTTGTCTAAGATCTAAGAAATAGCCGAAAAAGTTCATATGGAGAACTACTGGCATAATGTATCTAAATATGGTTGTCTAAATATCAATTCATACTAAAACTAATGCCCCTTCGCATTTTTCGCACCTATAGGTGCGTTCGGAAGAAAATATGGGAGTTTTCATCTCCTCGATTTCCCAGTTACCCCAATACGGCTATTTTTGTGAAGTTCCAGCCGTAGCTGAAAGGTAAAGTAAATTTATGCCCGCAATAATTACTACTGATGAAATGTAGATGAGGGGCAGGCGTTGACCCGACTTCCGCCTCTGATTTTTGATATGTGTGGTTGCTCAGCTGAAGGCAGAGTCTGGCAAGAGCATGGATGATTGGACGGTTCTCGGTGAAAACTGCATGCACACGTGGAGCATTATTCGATTTACGGCTGAAATTTGATTAAAAAGACAAGTCTAGACGGTCTTGGCCTTCCAGGTTTATTTTCCCGCCTTCCTCGGGTGCCACTGTGAGGCTTTTTCGGAGTAATGTTGACAAGTTCTTAGATTGCTTACAGCGCCTCTTTTCTTGGGCCTTTTTCCACTAGCCAATCAGCATAATCATATCTTCTTGGTGCTACTATTACGCAAAGTCTATGGTCGGCAAAGCGCAGGCTTATACGAGGATTGGCATGTCGCAGATGCTAGTTTTGCTTTATTAGATGTGAATATCGACCACTTTGTCTCCATCGATAGCTTCAGCAACTTCACTGCAAATATAATTTTTTACGACAAACCATCCCAACTATCTAATAACCAACCTACCTACTCCATGCATCTTCTATCTCTCATCACCGCTATAGCCCCTCTCGCCGTCCATGCCATCAACGGTCGCTGCAGCGGCTCTGGTACTGCACCCCTAGCCCTCCCTCCCCAACAACATTACCTGACTAACACCCTCCCAAGGCAAATGGTACGACTACGGCATTTGCATCACGACCTCAACATGCAATAGCTACAGGGGCACATATACCAATAATCGTTGCCCCAACGATCCTGATAATGTGAAATGCTGTGTTATTGAGCCGGTGCCGGGTCCGTGTGCTGCGAATTCGTTTTGTGATTGGAGGGGCTCGGGGACCGATTGTGCGGGGAGTTATAAGCCAGGTATGGTGTGGGCAAGTACAAGTTTTCTGTCGGCTTTTATAACTGACGTGCTGTGTGTGTTTGCAGGATACTGTCCTGGTCCGTCGAATTTCGAGTGTTGTGATATTTTTGGGTAGGCGGGATGATGGTAGATGTTGGATGTATCTTTCGATTTGCAAAGAGCTCGTGATGTGATGGATTATGAATCGTTGTAATCTCTTGATTTTCGAGATTTGGGGCACTTGCTGCTGCTAGTGGTTGTTTTCGAAGTGATCGTCAACGTCTATTTGAAGAAGTTGCCCCGCCTATCAAGTCTACGAATTAAATATCCAAGTTTTGATTTAGTGTTCGCAACTTTCTAAACAAAGATGCACGTAACTCAAAGTTAATGCAGAGTTCTTCTTTCCCGGTTCCTTACTAAACAATATCGTCAGTTGCAGCAAGAGGTCTCGAGGGGGAATAAATCGACGGAACGAAGTGTAGGTCTTCTTTTTTATCCTCTCCATGCACTCGATAGTAGCACTCAGCGTCTGTTGCCAAGACAAGATTCTGGCGATAAGAGTCAAGACTTCAAATTTATTCTAATACAATTTATCGTAAAGACATGGTCGGAAGGTTCGAAGCATCGCGACTGTCGGAAAACTGATTTTATTGATAATTGTCGCACGTTGAAATGGGGGGATAACTCCATAATATGCATTCAGCAAAGTCTCGTTAGTGTATTGAGCAATCAAACTTGCCCCCGAAACCTCATGTACAGTGGAGAACAATTAAATTTTCTGTTGGTAATGACGGATGTTCTCGATGCCTCAACTTTCCTAGCTTACTTCGATGCAAATTGACTAAGTCTCTAAAATATCAAATTGTATTAGAAAAATATGAAAGACAAACAATAAACAAATGCAATAGGAACACAATGGGGTTCCAGGGTTTTAGTAAAGATCATTGTGGGGTTTCTATCCTTTTCCTTAGCCCATATGATATCTTCTTCCCTGATCTCAAACTCTAAAGGATACATTAAATGATTATACAAGTTTCAATGTAATGATGTTCCTGGACCCCCGAGAGAGCTCTGCTATAATGACTTACACCATGTTCTTCCGTAGCATGCCAGATCTTGGAGGACTCGAGGAGCTATACAGGAAGTCTGGGGGACTTGCTGATCAACGTATCTCATTTCGCTCGCTTGAAGAAGAAACTGCCGAAGACGCACAGTTAGAAGAAGGCTCTGAGACCCAGAGAGGGAGAACTTACACGACCCCGGCAAGAATTGCAATCAGAACTGGTACTCCAACGCCGACGCTCACGCCAATTATAATCTTGTTACTCACTCCTCCCGTTTTGCCATTAATGACCGGCTTCGACGGCCCTGCTGTATAGGTTGAAGGTGTGCCGCTCACAGAGTTCAAGGCTTTGGCATTCTTTCCGAAAGCAACGGTGCTGGCCACTGTACTCTGGTACGCTGCTGGAAACGTGGCCTTGGATCCGGAAGGTACAGAAGTGATCAGAGTTCTTTCAGCGCTGTACTTTGACGTTGTCTGGAGCGATGCAGGGCAATTGACCATGCCTTTTGATAGGCATGCTATACCTGTATAAGTCATCGTAGTGCTGATAGTCGTCGTCGTCAATTCGCCCGAATTTGTAGCCCTCGCCTTGACAGCTCTGCTAGATGTAACTCCCCCTGCAACCGCACTACTAGTCTTCGTCACAGCACATGCATCAGCAAGAGTAATGGTAAAGATCGCTGTTGATGTATTGGGAGTCAGTCCCCAATTATGTTCATCCACTGCCACAGTAGCACCGGCATTTGCGCCAACTAACAAGGAATAGACCTCCACAACGTGTAGTTCGCAGCCGTTGCTACCGCTATTGGTGACATTGGTCGTGAACTCAGCAACATCGACCCAGACACCTACCTCGACTCCAGCGCTGGCTCTAATTTCTTCGCTTACGATACCGAAAGAGGGCGTGCCGATTTCCAATGCTGCGTGGGCGCCAACGCGAAGCACGGCCGTGAGTACCATGCCAGCACTCTCGATTGTTACGGGCAGGAACTCGAAATGACCACCGTTGCTAAAACGCAGCTAGATTAGTGCTGTTGGATAGGTCATTGGGGTCAGGGAACTTTACAAAATGATGCTTGAGATGTTTTGGCTAAACATAGGTATGTTAAGCGCCACTCCATCTTCTAGCTTGATGTGGAAGCCACTGCTAATATCGATCTTGGCATTCGCAGTCAGAATAAGGTCAATAGTGAAGATAAGGCCAATCTCTAGCTCTTCACCCGCGGAATATCCTAAAGGCGTCTTTGATTTGTACAAGTTAAGTGTGTAGCTTGCATCGAGCGACAAAATGGTATCAATCTGCATATATAGTTCAAGCCCATCGAACTGGAAACGCAGCTGACATTCTGGAATCGGAGGTGTATTAATGTCTAGATCGAAAGGAATCGTTGGAAAATCGAAATCTTCGATGCTGCTGAAATTTCCATGCAAAATATCTGTGCCTATCTGCTCAGTGGAGTTCTCCATAGCCTGAACAAATGTCGTGGAAATATTTTCAATGTCATTTTTAACTTCTGATGTGAAATTTTTGAACGCCTGGCTGGCATTGAAGTTGCTTTGAATGGTAAATTGAGCAGTAGCTGTGCCTTTGACATAGCATGTCGTGCAAACAATCTCGACATCTGCAGATGCATTAACGTTGGCCGTCCCGAGTGTACTATCTGCTTCTTTCTTACTGTATTGCATGAATGGTCAGCTAGGCCAACAAATCGGGAGAGTCTCATCCTAGGCGCGAGGAAATATGTATACTAGGTAAACAAGACCGCCCCATTCCAGCTCCTGTCTAGCGACGTGCTGTTCTTAAACACTCGATCCCTCTTTGAAAATGCAGCCGAGGCAATCGCTCGATGAACAGCTTGTAGACTATCCGAGGAAGAGGCCTGAATTGCATTGCCAGAGTCAAGAATATTGGCGTTCAATGGATTAGCGCCGCCATAACTAATACTGAGCCCTATGGCCAAGATGAAAGCGGTTATAAAGTGACTGAAAAACATAATGCAAGACATAAAGCTTGGAAGTCTCGCTGTTGGAAGATGAAGTAAATGGGAATTTTCAATGCTGTTCTCAAGAAAGGAGCACTACTCTGTTGTTGTATTGAAAGATCCAAGGCACTCGTAGAATATTCAGATTAATATCTAGGATCAGTCACGAAGGTGTGTTACACTTAGCAAGGTGCCAAGTGCTGTCAGTACCTGCATAATGTCACCCTTTCTCTCTATGTGTGCAGTTGCCGTGCCATACAGATAGCAAAAAGCATTCAAGTGCATGCGACCCCAAAGCCACCAAGTCGAGAAGGAAGTGGAGGAATGAGATGCACAGCCGCCTCCAACATTTGGAACGGTGAGCCTTCCCACAATGCCCCTCCTCCGATAAAATCCGGGGGCCGGAACAGGGATTCAAATCCCTCCCAGAGCCTGACTTGGAGGACACAATATTGATATCGGCTGTTTTCTAGAATTTCCCAATAGTCATCCAATCTAATTATCGAATAAAAAAGGAAAAGAAATCTGACATGCATACAAAATCAAAGCCATTTGATCCTGAACCGACAGAGGAGCAGGGCGGAGTGTGACCACCGTCGATCGATGAGAATCTTACCTCAGGAGCCGCAACAGGGATTCAAAACTGGAGGCTGAGTTTACGCCCGGGGACGGCACGGTACTATAACCATGCTAGGAATATCGACGAATCCCACAGTTTGTATTAAGAATAGAAATCAGACGTCGTGATCTAGAAATCAAGTAGGATAAAAACTGGTTTTTTGACCCAAGGATTTCCAATGTAAACCCGATCATTAGCAGAGAATTTCGTGTAAAACAAGCAACGGAAGCAACTCAATGTTAGTAACATTCCGCCTAAAACAGCAAATCACCGAATCGCTTCGCTCTTTCTTCGAGGTTGCGTTTTCTTATCCAATTAGCTAGAGAGGCCCCTGCTGGCTGGAGTTGCGAAACAGCAGTTCCTGCTGCAGCTTCAATACGAGCTGATGCGCCATCAGCTCTCTTCCCGTCGCTAGGTTACATTTACTGAGGAGAGGCTGATTCTGTGTGTGGGGGTCGATTAAGCTGAGGACGGGCAGAGGGATGCATGCGAGGTTTGCGGTTTGGAATACAGACCTGGTCATAAAATTCTGAGATTTTAGTGGATCGCTAAAATCTGACCCCCAGGCCCCCAACCCTGTAGGATAGTAGTCAGCAATGAATTATAAGGCTTACCTTACTAAAACAAATAAAATTAGAAATCTTGAGGGGGATGTTACTTGGGCCAACCTTATAGGGCCTTATAGGATAATTTAATGATCAATGGTTTAAATTTACAGGACCTTATAAAGCAACTTAGCGAACTACAATGGGTCAAAATTTGCCGATCTACTGAAATCCTACAGCTTTATAATTAGGTCCCCGCACTGGGATTGCTGACTTCTCGATTGAGTATAACGTGGTAGTAATTGAGTAAGAAAGCTATTGTATAGAGTTTTGATGGAATAAAGGAAGAAGGTGATAAGTATTCGAGTATTTATAATGAGATTAAGATATATATTCTATGGAAGAGTAGTAGCGTAAAGAAGTGAGACTACTGTACACATCGAGAAGGTACGGCCCGACCCGTCTGGCCCCACTTGGATCCCAAAAGCTTTCCGTTTCTAAATACATTTTAGAATATATCCTCTACCTGAACTGGTGCTCACGTGGCTAGCTATCGAGTCTGGAACTATCCTGAATGACTTAGGACAGATGGACATGGCGCTCTGTAAATTCCCAAAGAACCTACCCGATTTTCCATTGACTTTCATGCGAATACAGCCTTCTCTCCAAATCTCTCACAACCTTTACAAATAATCCTTCGTCAATCCCTCGAAAAGACTAATCCCCATCTCCGTCTGCCCATGCCAATCCTCCGCCAAGTACCATTCTTTCGGATCGGAATCACGAGCAAAAAGGAAACGCGGTCGATTGCACTTCCATGACTGTAATTGATTATATATAATCCAAATCGCATACATTCACTCACGCTCTCGATGTCCCGCTCCAGCGTCGTCCGCGCTAAAGGTGAGCTGAAAGTCCGATATCCCCGGGGTCCAGCGGCTTCTGCTTCGGTGCGGACTTGACTAGTTATCGTCCCGCTTGGTAAATACCAGTGGAAGCTTGATATTCATGAGGGAGCGTTGGCTGAGACTGCTAGACTTATTATCTATGACCTCCGGCTCTAGAATTTTGTGGGAAGATGGGGGCAGCACGTGATATTTCTGGAGTGGAAGCAATACAGAGTTGAATTGATATCGTTCTAATGAGTGTGTGTGTAGGCTGTATATATACCCAGAGGATCCTCATCCAGGACGACAACAATCATAATAAGGAATGTATGTGAGGTAATAATCAATTACCTCAGTGTCTGAAAACAGTCCTTCCTCAAGCAGGCCTACCGAAAACAGACCTCTAGGAGAACCTCCCCACTTATATTCAAACAAATTTCTGCAACTCGTTTCACACCCTGTCACGCGAAGTCATAGCAGTATTTTCTCTATGTTCAGTATGAAAACGTACTGCTAACATTCTTTTGAGACCCTTTTCTTCATCGTCCAGATGGTTGCCAGAAGGATGCTTAAAAAATCCCAAAAATCTTCCTAGCAGCCGGTTTGCCCCTCTTTGCAACTGCATAGCCTGTGAAACAGGAGGGGGACTAGCTGTGATGCTCTTGTGCTTATAAGGTTGCTCACTGGCGAACGGTTGTTTGTCCACTTTCTGCGACGCCGAAGGGGACACTTCCTCTGAACCTACACCGGGTGATGTTGTCCTAACAAATTTGTGGGTGGGTGGTGTGGTTGATTGCTTAGGGGATGGTTGTTTGCCCTTGGTCCATTTTGAATAAATCTCGCGCAGAATTCTAGTACCCCACTTCTTGCTGGCGAAATCAATTATCGGTAGAGCAATGACAGCAGTAATACTAACTACACATCTTGTTAGTACCTTTCAACATTCTCTAAATGCTGCTTTAATGCTCACAAATTATTGGGAAGATGAATTTTGGTTTGTAAACCAAGGTGTTGTCCTGGTGAGGGAAAACAGTGACGTTTAATGCGAACAAGGAGGTCAGGAATGACATTGGTAGCTAGGCACTATTGGTGAGACGTACTGGCTCATTCCAAGATCTTAGAGACCACATACAAATACAATGGTAATAATTGTGAATACCATAAGAGTTCTGCCCTGTTTCGTTGCTTCCACGGCCTGCTCCCTCGATGATTCGGCCTCGGAAATATTCGCTTCGTTCTGCTCCAACCCTAACACCGAACTCACCTGCCTGAATTAGCGGATAGTCTCGCAAGGAGAATGATGAATACCGAGTTCTGAATGCTCTGTGCGACTTTATCCATCTCGATAATATCTTTGAGAGCAAATCCAGGCCCTTTCCACTTCTCTGCTTCTTTTCGAGAGGGATCATTCCAACTGATAGTGCCGTATTCATTAACTGTGAGACCCAATAGCTTCTCCCAGACATACTGCTGTTGTGTTAGCAAGTAGTTAAGGATGTTAAGCTCGTCGCGTATATCTTTGAATTCATGAAGTAGGTTTGTTGCTGCATCGATAGATTCATAGTCCTCCTTCTGCTCGTCCTTCTGTGCCTTCTCGCTTTTCTTTTCCTTCTTTCCATCCTGCAACATTTTGAGTTTCTTGTTAATTCTCGTTTTGAATCCGTCGAATAATAGTGATTCTTGATTGGCCTTTGGAAATTAGTACATCTCTAGAAGAGTAACAGAAAGAAAGAGTCCTTAGTACTTTATCATTAATAGTGTTTGCGAACATTTGACGAGCTGAAAGTTCGTCCTCCTCAAGTTTCCATGTGTCTTTATCAATCTGATCAATGCAGAAAGTCGTGATGAATTTACTCATCTCGTCGACCGAAGATGGTGGAGCCTGGCCCTTTCTTTTCCCCTTTGCTTCTTTGAGATAGTTGAAGATGCCCTCGAGAACTGGGTCATCTTTGTCATCGAGACGATTGCTTGAACTAGTGATGATAGTTTCTGTCAACAGTGTTAGCTGGAAGCTTGAACGACTATCTAACACGCACTCTCGTCAATCACCCATAGCCAGAGCTGATCTACCCGAAGAATAGCCTTTTTTCCACCGGCCCCCGGTGGAGTTTTAGATTTGTTTCCTTCATAATGGTGAATGTAGCGGGTCACAACCTGACCCTCGTCTCGTTTTTGGGTGTCCTCCAGAGAATGATAATAAAATTGGTCCAAAGTTCGTGACCGATGTAGTATTTTCCAATCATTCTTCACGTTGCTCTTGCTACCGATTTTGCTATTGCTGTTTTGAGTTTTCTTCGGCGCATAGATTTCTGCTAATCTATCGTTGTGGTCCTCCGGCCTTGGGTTTACGTAATCCGCAAAGGTGACGTACGGCATCTGTTTAAAGATTAGTAGATTGAAACAGCAGAAAGTTTCTGCTTACATATAAAGCAAGTCTCGTATACTGTGTAACTTCTGGCGGTGTTCCAGGTAGTTCTTTCTGCGGAAGTTATATATTACTTCTTCCTATTGTTTTTGGATAAAACAATTGAAAATGAAACTGCTTACTGTACAAGAAGGCCTCATATAAGGTCGTTTCCCCGGGACCTCGTATAGTCCTTGTCGAATGAACTCCGCTAATTGGCGAAACACCTCTTGCTTCTTCTTATCATCACGATAAACCCTCTTCGTCAAGTCCTGACGGAGTCAGTAATCTCGAATCCCGGGCGCACAGCACGAGAAGGCTTACCATCATCCATTCAAGCTATTTACAGGCGGTCAGTCCGAATCAATTCAGAGTCTCCGGGTAGTCCTAGCTACTCACATTATTGGCAGACAAATGTAACCATCTGAACTTGAGGTTGTCCTCCGTGTACAATTTGTCATTTTTACCCATTGCCTGTTGGGTTTTCTTTCTGGCGTCCTCCATAATCTTCTTTGGCCCACCAGGAATTTCGCCCAAAGGTCTGTTAAAAGACACTGCTTTGGGCTGTTTCTTACCCAAGTCATTGCCCCTGGCATCTTTGTCCCGAGCCTTAGGCTTGGGATTTTTCTCTGGGGCATCCGGCTTCGTCTGTTCGGCGTAGATAACGTCCCAGACAGTGCGGGTCCGACGAAGAAAATCCACCCTTTTTGTATTTTGGACTTGGTGAAAATCCACAATTGTAGCGTCGAATTGTTCGGCCACGCGCTGCGAAGGGCCGTCAAGTTGTGGTATCTGGTTCAAATCATCTATTTCCGACCAGCCTCGCACAAGTTCGTAATCTCCAGCAGGGGGGTCCTTCAAGAAATCCATGACAAGTCCGTAATCGCTTTTCTTCCTTTCAAGTTCTTCGCTGTTCTGTGGATTTGATTCGCGGCCCTTCCGTCGTTTCGTCACATATTCGGTTATTTTCAACGCACGATCACAATCCTCTTTTATCTCTTTCCATTCACTGACACTGTACTGTAGAAGCACATAAACAAGACGATGGTACCCAAAATAAGATGCCAACTGCAGAGCACTCAAGTTTTCCAGGGTAGTGTTGTGTGGAAAAAAATAAGGACGAGAAGTTGCAAGATTTTCCTGTAACTTTTTACGAACATTATCCTGGGGCTTTTCCAAACCACTGGTCTGCATAGCATTTTGAGGCTGAGCCGCGATTCCGATCAGCGCGACTTCTTCTTTGATTCCTTTCACTTCAGAGTCTGTGAACTTTGTCCAATCCAGGCTCTCAAGAAGACGATCCCGCACGGCAGGTTCTTCATTGGCACTGGAGCCCAGCAACGATTCTTTCCGTTTCCCTGGGTCCAAGGCACGAGAAATAATCTTGATTGCTTCTTTGTACACTTCTCCTTCCCCTCTGCCTGCCAACTGCAAGGCTGTGCGTCCATCCGAGTCGACAGCCTCGATTTTCGCGCCTTTCTCAATCAAGACTTCGAGCACACCGAAGGCGTCGCTGTCTGCAGCAAGCCGTTGTACCGCTAGGTGCAATGCTGTTTGGGAATCTAAGTCAACCTGATCGATCAACGTCTGCTGTTTCGATAGCAACTTTCGTATCAGTGCGGCTGTTCCTCCAGAACTAGCACTATGGAGAGGAGTTCGTCCCTTGTGGTCTCTTACGTCGGTCTTAGCATCGTAACCTGGGGAAAGAAGCAGGTCGACTATCTTCAACTCTCCCTCCGAACACGCTACCTGAAGCGGAGTCCACCCTTGATTGTCTCTGGTTTCAATAGTCTTAGCACCGTCCTTTGTCTCGAGAATCAGCTTTGCCACATCGACATTCCCAAAGTAGCAAGCACGGTATAATGGTGTTCTCCCTTTGCGATCATCCACTGTGAGATCAACTCCTGGGATTTCAAGAATCTTTGACACGAATGTGACAGGGCCAGATACGGATGCAGTGGTTACTGCACTATATAACGGTGTCCACCCGTCGTCATCCTGACAATTGATGTTATGCTTTTTCTCCTTGTATTCCTCAAGGAGTGCTGTCACTGCTTGGATATTGTTGTATCGGACAGCTCGATGTAATGCGGTTTCTCCATAATTAGTTATGGCTAAGATATCAGCTCCGTCTTTTAGCAATTTTTTGATGTCTTCCGCACTTCCATCAACTACAGCATCGTGTAAGGCCCCCTTGGGATCGTCTGGATCACCGACTGACTCAGTATCAGTATCAAAAGGTTGGATGGAGGAACTATCCTCAGAGAGATGGCTGGGAGCTTGAGGCTCAGTTGCTAATCCCATCGGGTCTGTTGTTGCAATAGCTGACCCGACCCCATCAGCGTCGACTTTCGAAGGGGTGTCATCGGTCGGAGTCTCTTGCGGGTTCAATCCATTCGCTGTCGCCGCTCCCGTGATCTGAACAGTTTCCACCCCTTTCGTGGCACCAGTATCGTCTCCGTTTTTCAAAGCTTCCTCCTCCTCTGCTGTCCCGCCGACACTTAGTTGTTCTCTAGCTTCTGTTCTAGTAGAGGTCGCTTCAACACCATTATTACTGTCTTGCGACTTTACTTCCGTCTCGCCAGTCTTTTCATCTTTGCTGCTGATATTGATGGACGAGAAAAGATTGGAAGGGTTTTGCGATGTTTGGACTGCGTTGGAGTCTGCGATGGTCGGTTTGCTGCCCGCCACACTAGTTATTTGGTTGCTTTCAGTCTTTGGACTTGAGTCGGAAGAGGCGGAAGCCTCAGCCTCGTGGGTCGTCATTTCCCCGCCCGCTTCAGTTACCTTGGATAACGAGTTTCGCGGATTCTCGGATAATGACAATGGAGCTCCAATACGAATCTTCGAAAATCTTGAAAGTTTCTATGAAGCAACTATCAAAACTTAGGAAAAAGAAGAAGCTCAACGAGATCTTCAATCTAATTTTCAACTTCGGGGCGGCCAACACTACTCGGACAAGTCAAGCAAACCGAAAATGAATGATTGCGGGCTGAGGCGGGACGAGGCTTGTTGTCTTCCCCCTAATTGGTAGCTCAAGGGCTTATCATCTGATCAAGACCCTGCAGGAGCGGGACCTAATTGATAACAAGCGGTCGCAGGATTGGTGATGGGCGAATTGCTGTGGGACTGAGAGCAGGTTGCAAATTACCCCGCACTCATCCTTGCTCAATAAAAAGGCTCGTTATGGCACATCGGCGAATCAGACAAGGCTCGGGACGAACTGGCCTAGATATCCAAACGAAAGCCACGCAAATTGAAAAGTCAAACAGTATGCGGCTTACTGTCGATAAGAACCCTCTCATGATTCAACCATACAGAATACCCGCGACTCCCCTCTCTTTGACCAACTTCAACAGCTCTCCCTCCCCGCTATTTTTTGTCGGACGGCCAAGCAAACTTGACCACATACTTCCATTCTGTGGACTCGCTTCTCTTCTCTCGATAAAATATCGTTCCCTGGCATACTGTTGCTTTTGTCGAGGCGATTGGCTTGTCCTCCAAAGATATTCGCACATCTCGTGCCACGATGTACTTCCGTTTCCATCGTGCTTAATGAATGTATTAACCCTAACTCCGCCTCTATCATCAACATATACCCAACAATAACCCTACTACCTGGCCTACTGGTATTGAGCATTTACTGGTGTTGAACTAGTGAAACCTTAAATTAAATTGATTAGATTAAATTATTCTCTTTATAAAAAGAATTTGATTGGAATGGCGGGTACTGTGGCGTCACATATGCGACGGTGTACATCCCCAAATACCCCTGGCTGAAACCAGTGTTCAAGTTAACCACATATCCACTAAGCTACTGTCCAAATAGGCAGGAAATTCAGGCAAATCTTCTTGCTCGTGATCGAAAATTTGCTGCACTTCGAGGATTCCACGTTAACAGATGTGATGGCGAGAAATATACCTCCGTTCAGCAGGACCCAGATGAACATCCCAGGGTAGCCAATGATCCAAGGCCTGTAAGCCACCATTTCTTCTCACTTTCCGATTTTGGTGCTCGCCTTAGGTCTGAATTGTTCGCAGATTTCTGGAAGAGTTATCATCGACGCATATGCGTTCTACCCACGGCAAGAAATGCCCCTTACCAACCTAGTTCGACTCGCAGAAACCAACATATCCGCCCGAAACAGTATGGAGACAAGCCCCGAGAACCCAAGTCCCCGAGGCCCTGCAAGCGAGGAGAGAAAGGAAGATCCGCAATCAATGACAGACTTGGAATGCATATTGGCAGTGCCCCGTGTGAGAGGCTTTGACCTTGTAACTAAGCAATGGTGTAAGTACAGCGAAGATGTATCCACGACGGGATATTTCCAACTAAAGCACGATTGCAGGCGAATTCAATATAGATGACGTTCAAGATCCAGGTTGGAGCGATGGTGCATGCGACGAACTAGTATTGCCAGAAGGCGACGAAGAAAAGAAACTGATCATGGCACTCGCAAAACGGGACCGGCTGAAGAAAGGGGTGTTCAACGATTCCGTTCAGCATGAAGGTGAGTGATCTCACCCATAACTCCAATAATCCTTCCGCTATGAAGCTAACAATCTTAGATCGAGGAATCATTTTCCTGCTCTATGGGCCACCAGGTGTAGGAAAGACGCGTACTGTAGAGGCCGGTAAGGAAATCAAGTAATACTTTATGAGCCCTATGCTAATATTGTACAGTGGCAGATAAATCCAAGATTCCATTCTATATCCTGGGTGCGCATGACATAGGCACATCTCCAGAGAAGGTCGAGCGGGCTCTCAAACGTTCATTTGAATGTTGCCGCTTGTGAGACGCCTTGCTTCTCATCGACGAAGCAGATGTCTTCTTAGAGATAAGTACAACTAATCAGTTGAGCCGAAATGAACTTGTAGCAAGTAAGTCTATATGGCTAGCCCTGGCCTTTCTTTTGTTCTTCTCTCATTCCCCAGCAACTTTAGTATTTCTTCGACAGCTCGAGCTCTACCAGGGCTTGATATTCTTGACAACGAATCGATGGGAAGCAATAGACGAGGCGATCAAGTCAAGAATGGACCTTATCCTGCGGTATTCTCCCCTCGATATATCAGCACGTCGCCAGGTCTGGAAAACCTTCTTAAACTTGCTGGGATCAGAGAATCACGAATAACCGAAACTCATCTTGATCAGCTTTCGGAAAGTGAATTGAACGGGCGTGAGATAAAGTATGCGATCAAGACCGCCTACGTACTGCCTCAACCTGAACGGCCGGTTGAAATGAGTCACCTCCGGATGGTTCTTAAATTTCCTAAAAGGATTGACAGTTGGCAAGGTGGCAATAATTAGTGCCTCATTCTATTTACTTGCATGTTCTCTAATAATGGATTCTCAATGTTCTAAATCTAAAAAGCTTTGTCCATCGGAATTCTCCGAAAGCCGCATACTATTTCCCCAGTGCATGTTGAAAAGGCCAAATATTAAGAAGAGTATACCGCATCCCTTCTCATAGTGATGTGAACAGAATAATGAGAAGAAGAAATCTTGTATTAGTGATCTTTCTACTTAAGGAGTGGTCCATTTATTGGTCCATTTATATGCCAGATCCTAAGTCCAGCCAAATCACCTGACGAGACCCAGTCACCTGATTCACCACTACAATAGCTTTCTCTAATACAACCCTAATACAGGGACCGACAGAGACCGAGCAGCAGAAGAACGCCACTGACGCGCACGTTAAAAAAAATTTTTCAGTATGTATAAAGATGCCAAAATATTATAAAATCAGGTGATAGAAAAGCTTCAGATCGTCCAATGATACTTGCTCTAAGTTACAATATATTTTTACGGCGGTTTGAAATAAGTGCTGAAGTGATGTATTCCTGAGCTGGGTACGCGACACTTTGGCGGAAAGCCGCACATATTGAAAAACAAAATTTGAGACCTGGACTGAACTCAGAACGAGAAGAAGACACTCAAAATAATTGAAAATATGGTCGCTGAGTCAAAAAGCCGTTTGTTTCCCTCCATAGCCTTGCTCCCGCTTGCGTCACCCCCCTTCGTTGGTCTACCAACTAGAGTGGCAGATGTATTCGATGGCGTCCCAAGAGCCACCGGGGATGTACCTCCAGATGGTAGAATAAATGCAGTCCCAGAAACTACTACTGTATTCCCAGAGACCAATGTGGGTTCATCCAGTATCAATCCAGAACTTTGGGCCAGCGTCGAGATGGCCATGCCGAGTGAAGGAGTTCTGGTCTCAACGAGAGGAACGGTTCCTCCTATCGGGAGTATATAGGTAGTTCCAGATGATGTCATTGTACCACCAGGTATGAGAGTTTTCCCGTCGATGAGGACTCCTGGAGAAGGGAGATTGATGTTTGTCCCAGATATTGATGTAGCCGCTGCCGTCGCTGGTGGGGGGAGTGAAAAACCTTGAGTAATCTTATCCGATGCTACTGATTTAATTGGAAATGTTGATTCTAATACCGTCGAAGCCCCTTTAGACTGTGTTGCGGTAGCAGACTGTATAGTCCTAGTTGATAAAAGGGTCGTTGATGGTGGAGGGGTCGTCAATATTGCCATCGGGTGAGGCGCCAGCTTCGCGATCATTTCAATGCTCAATCTATATTGACTTCTTCATATAGTCATCAACATGGAAATCTATTGGCCTGTATAACTTGGGGGTGGGTAATAATTTGAACTATACGGGAAATGGGAAATATAGGTTCGAAACGGTTGATCTTCAAGGTTCAAACAGTGCGGCACCAGTGATACCCAGTCAAGTTGTTGCAGGTACAGATGAAATAACCTATTATTGTTGGAATTAGTGTACTAATCTGACCTAGGAATCGTCACCAAGGATTATATGTTGGGAGTTGTCGGTCTCAGTCCAGAGCTCACGAATTTGGCCGATTTCAATGATACACAATCAGGGCTTTTATGGTCTTTGCGGAATCAAAGCTTGGTACCGAGTCTATCATATGGTTACACTGCGGGTGCTGTTTATATGGGGAAGATGGGACTTGCCAGCCTAGTACTTGGTGGCTATGACGCTTCAAGGTTTGAGGCAAACAATTTGACCATGCTGGTTAGCCCGGACGACTCCCGACGACTATATGTCGGACTTCACTCCGTCCAAGTAGACAGAAGCTTGATAGAGACAGTTTCTCTTCTTCCAAATGGAATTTCCGCCGCAATTGACTCTACTGTTCCTGAAATCTGGGTTCCCATCTCAGCCTGTCAAGCTTTCGAGGCGTCATTTGGTAAGTGGAAGACCTTGCCAAGATATTACATTCTAACTGCCTCTGTATGACTATTCTGGCTATTATTACGGAAGAATACTGACCTTTGGATCTGGAAACCTTTAGGTCTCCAGTTTGACAATCACACAGATCGATACCTCGTCAATGACACAATTCATTCCGAGTTGCTCTGACTAAATCCTAGCATTACCCTTAAGCTTGGAGAAGGAGTGAATAGCAGTACGAACATCAACATAGTTCTCCCATATGCTGCATTTGATCTACAGGCAACGTACCCAATTTACAAGAACTCCACCCATTACTTTCCGCTCCGGAGAGCCATAAATGAGTCTCAATATACATTAGGAAGAACATTCTTACAAGAGGCGTAAGAAATGTACCCTTAACGAGATGTTCCAGAGCTAAACATTCCTTAGGTATATAATAGTTAACTACGAGCGTTCAAACTTCACGATTGCTCAAGCAGTATTCCCCGAAAACGCCACCCAACAAATTATTTCTGTTTTGCCGTTGCCCGAGGGGAAGCCCGCCGCTCAATTCCCCCGGAAAATTCAACTTATCAAAATAATGATAGGATGCATTGGACTAGTATTGATGCTTGTCGGCGCGTTTTTCGGACTGAAAGGGTACCAAAAGCGAAGACACCGGGAGACGGGGTTATCTCAAGAATGCTCAGTTACGAAGGATACCGGGACAGCAATGGCTCAAAACATAATACGCGAGGCGCATGGGCGAGAGTATACATACGAAATGGATGATGATACAGTTCTAGAAATGGATGGAAAGGGAGTTACAGCCGAAATTCAAGGGACCGAGCGAATAATGGAGATGGAATGAAATAAATACTCGAAAACGGAGCCAAGAGTACAACTTGAAGGATTTGAAGAGTCAAACTGATGGTAGTTTCAAACAATATTTGCAATTAATACAAGCTTGTATCTGCTTAGATTTGGACAATATTAATTATAGTATCATGGTTGTTGGCAACAAGGATAGAGATGTCTAATATATTGTTAACATCCATATACTTGCTAGTCTTATTGAACTTATATCATTTTGCTTGAAATCGTTCAAGGACAATGAACACCTAGAGAAACTCTTGCATGGAGTTCAAGAGGTCCAGAAGAACTTCGTCTCTACCTAGTGAATTGACATATTTGCTGTTGACGAATGTGATCGACCTGGAGGTTGGAAAACAATCTTTCTCTAGATTTTATTCTCATTCTCCCAAAATAACAAGCACCTAACTTCAAGACTGTATGGATATAAAGATTTACCACGAGGAATACTTGGTTTGAGGGGTTAGATATTTGGACCAAGTAGTAGATGTAGTTCCCATGGACAATTCGGGTTACCAATATCTGTGCCACAGAGGAAACTTCTAATTTCTTAGTTAATAAAAATAGGTGCCCGCTTATTGCAGATCATCTCTCGGAGTTGTCTAAGAAAACTCATAACTTGTGACATTACCCTTCTGTGGTTGGGATATCCCTTCGAGTTTTGTTCTTTTTCAAACTTCCCTAATATGCTCATGATTATTTCCATGATCGAGATTATATGTTCCTAAATCTCCCAGCTCGTTATCGCTGTCAATATTCATGATAAACGTAAGTGAATTGGGGTTCCGAGGCTTCTGATTCTTCAGTCCTTGTTGTGATGACTGGAGTCTGACTCCCGCAGAGGTATGTGGAAGCCCCAGGGCGCTTTTGATGGTTTGAAAATGGTTTGTGGTCCATTCGCCAAATTTTGATTGGATTGGTCGAAGACCAACAAGACATGCCGCGGAGAAGTACATGCCACTCTCAAGCATTGTCCACAGAAGGAGCATGGGTGTAGTATGGTCTGCAAGATCTTAGTAACAATAATCGTTGAGCAAGTACCACGTACAACTAAAATCACCTCGGTATTTTATTTTGAAAAACACGACTGTTCTGATGCATGAGGCAACAAGACCACTGTTGGAGTAAGTGAAAGCCACAAATCTAAATATATTTGAAGAATACTTACATACTGCCTGTTAAGAAAACTATCGAGACTCCGACTTTGCGCGCAGTCGAACATTTCATTGTCCAGACCGTCCGCATTGGAAGAACCATAATTGCTACGTCGGCTACTATGTTCGGGAAAGTGCTCAATTTCCAAAAGAGTCTGAAGTTGAAGCAGTGGCCGTCTTTGATGCTCCTATCCCATAAATACGCAAGAGGCCTGCATTCAAATTGGGTAGCGACGAGTGTTGCAACGCAATTTCCAATCAAGAAGGCGATAGCGGCCCAGCAACATGATCTTTCGACTCTGTGCTGAAAAATTCGAAGATACAAGATTACTACCGAGACTCTGGAGAGCATGTTCGATGGCACGTTGAACCAGTTGATCACATATATGATTTTGTACAAGACAACAAGCTTGTGTGGATCATCAGCGACGACAGCTGAGACATGTTTTCCAACCCCTCCTGCTGGCACTGACACTGCCCCATCAAAACATTAGTTTTGATAGTCCCAAACTTCTAATATCAGTAGCTTGAAACTTACTCAAAGTTGTAACCCCAAGACCGATCAAAAACAACCATGCCGGCAGAAGCAGATAGTCGTCCCAGCCTTTGACTTTGGTAAGAAAGACACGGACCCAGGCTCGAAGTCCGCATAGGATCGTTGCGATGACCAGAATTGCTACTGTTGCTGCCACCATAGGGTTTCCGCTGTACTGTTCCAAATAACCGGGTGGAAACTTTGCCGTGCTATCCATAGTATTGAAGTCGCTGTCAAGTATGAGTGGTTTGAAAGGTTGCGCTTTATTACGTCGATAGGCTATTCTGTGGTTCAGCTCAGTGGGGTCGCAAAATCGCGAGTTTTGAGCATTGGGGATTCTAGTCCTTAAATCAGGCCCAATAGACTTTGAGCAGCGAAGATCCATGGCCATGCGCTAGGATAAATGGGAATGGAAGTAGAATGATAGGTCTAATTCTAGGCAGCGATCCTTCCCTACCAGGATATATATTAACTGGGTTCAGCTGGAAGCCTCTGATGGGAGAGGCTGACCCGATTATGTACAGAAAACCTGCAGCTGCAGCTGAAATCCTGGAAAGGGATTTCTGCGATAGCCGCATAACAATACGAAGTGGTCACACCTCCTGCCATAGAACTTTGCCGAAAACGATTGCACGAGTCCAAGTCATGCACTTAATGCTAAATCCGAATCGTGCCTTCCATACAAAACTGCGACCGAATTTTGTCCTACCTTCCCAATCGCACATGTGGAAGTCCGCAGTGACTATCCCTGACCAGTATTGCATCGTGGCTTCGGGATATATAGTGAGCCTTGAACAACGAGGCAACTCCCATATCTTCAATTCAAGATTATCTCGTGGAACTCTAACCCCTGACCTCCACCCTGCATTTTAGTCTCATAAATGGATAAAGGGAAGTTCTAATTAAGCAAATGTTTCTGCGTTATAAAATATATTTCGCAGAAGTATACACGTCTCTCGACAGCTTGGGCGATTCCCCACTTCGTGCTAAAAAGGTCCAGTTCTGCTGCGTGTGATGTTGGATGTATCGCACTACTGCCAGCAATGTAATCTTACAAAATCTATGATTTCCAATTATGATGTGACTGCTTATGCATATGCTAAGTTAAGTTCAGCACATCCAGTATCATTCAGTCTTCCATATTTCATCACCGCACTTCATCAACGCGTCCACTTTTCCTCTCCCAAGCCTGCTCAGTTGCTCTTCTTTCTCCCGGTCTGCATCGTCTGGCATAAATCTCATACTCTTCTTCCACTGAGCATACGTCAACTCTTCCCTTTCTGGCTCTCGCCACAACGTTGATCACTCGGCTGCCTCTCGTCTGTCCGTCTCTTGTCTATCAAATCTATATTTCCTTAACAGAGTCTGCCTCGAAATCGCCAAATCTCCTCGTCTTCTAACCATAATTAGAAAGTCGGGTTAACTCAACCCGACTTTATTTCCCATATAATTGTTTAGTATAGAATTGCCGAGAGGGTCAATTTAATTTAACTAAATCGATTTATTAAAATTATATCTATCCTTTATTCCGGCGAAAGTTGGGTGTGTATGGAGGTTCCATACAAACAAACGCACGAACCAATTTTTGGGCTAAAAAACCCTACCGTATATAAAGATCTAAATTTTTTAAAAATATTAATATATATTAATATATATAAATTTAATTATAATATTTAAATCGAATTATATTTTGATATTTTATTTTGTATTATTATATTAATAATACAAAAATTACAAATATTTGAAATTAATATTAAAATTTATTTATAATAATTATTATATATAAAAATTTAAATTTTATAAAAATATTTCAATAAATTAATATATATAAATTGAAATTTTGTTTTTTTTTATAAATTAAATTTAATTATTTTTTTTATAGAAATTAGATTAATAATAATAATATAATAAAAAAAAATAGATTTAATAATAAATATTAAAAAAAATCCGATTTATATAAAAACAATTAATACAAAAATTATATAATAATTTTTATATTATTTTAATTAGGATTTTCAAATCTATTTTTAATTTTATATTAAAACAAATAATTGTTTTTTTATTATTTTTTAAATAAAAAAATCAAATATTTTTAATTATTATATTTAATAAATATTATATATTAATTCTAAATTTTTAGAAATTTAAAATTTTGATTGAAATAGATTTAAAATATTATTAAAAAAATTTATATAATATATATTAGATATTAATATATTATAATAAATATAAAAATTATAATAAAAAATATATTTAATTTCGATAAAAATAAATATATAGATTATATATTTAATATTATAAAATTTTATTTTTTATAATAAAATTAAGATTTATAATTTTATATAAAACAAAATAAAAAAATTATTAAATATATTTTAATAATATTTAGATTTTTATAATCCAATTAATAATATTTATCGAATTATATATATATATATAATTTTTTTATAAATAAATATATATTAAAAATTAAAATAATAATTTATAAATTTATATAAAAATATTTATAAATCTAATCAAATATTTTCAAATAATAATTTATTTATTAAAATTAGATCAATATCAATTATTTAATATAAATTGGAAAAATAAAATAAATAATATATTAAATATTTTATTTGTAAAAAAATTTTAATTTTTTAACAAAACAAATCAATATAAAGATTATATAATAAAAATTAAAAAATATAATATAAAAATTTTAAAATTAATTTTATTTTTAAAATCTAATAAAAATTCAATTTTTAATAAATTTTTATTTTTTATTTTTTATAATTTTTAATCTAAATCGAAATTATTTTATTTAATATATAATTTATTTTAAAATTTAAGGTTTCAAAATTATAAATTTAAAATTTTTTTTAATAAAATTTTATATATTTAATTATATATTAATATAATTTAATTAAATAAAAAAACCAAAAATCACTAAAATCTATAAAATTTATTCAAATATTATTATTTTTAATAATAATTTTATTTATTTAAGATTTAGGATTCCCCAAACCTTTTTCTTTTTTAAGGATTATTTTTTTTATATAATCTATTTATTATATAAACTTTATATTAATATATTTTAGAAACCTAATCTTTTTATTAATTATATAAAAATTTAATATTCCTAGATTATTTTATATATTTTTATATTATTCTATTTTTGTATTTAAATTATTTAAACTTTTATTAAAAAAATTAAATTCATTATATATTTATATTTATTAAGTTTTTATTTTATTTTTTGGTTTTTGGAATTTTATTTAAAATTATTTATTTAAAAAAAAAATTATTTAATTTTTATTATTTAATTTATTTAATTTTTTGAACTTTTATTTATAATATTTTTATTTTAATTTTTAATTTTTAATAAATTTATTATTAATATATTTATTGAAAATTATATTATTTTAATTATTAAATTTGATTTAAAATATTTTATTTATTATTACGATTTTAAATTAATTTTATATAATTTATATAATTTTATAATTCAATTTTTTTATTTAAAAAATTATATAAATATCTAATAAAAAAAAGGTCTATTATAAATAATTATTTAATCAAATTTTTTGAATTTATTTTTTATAATAATTTATATTATTTATTAATTTTAATTAATAAATTTATTATAAAAAAATCAAATTTTTTTTATTTTCTAAAATTATTTATTAATATTTGTTTTAAATATAAATTATATAATTTAATTATATTTTTGGAGCAAAATATAAAATATACAATTTATTTAAATTATTTTAATATTAATATAAACGATTTATATTATAAAATTTAAAACCAAAATTTAGAAATAAATAAATATTTTTTTGAAATTAATTTAAAAAAAAAACAAACTCAAAAAATTAATATTTTAGAAATTAATATAATAAATAATTAAGAAAATATTAATATTTTATCTGAAAATTAATTAAATAATTTAATAAATTTAATAGATTTATTGAAAAAAATTAAATTAAAAATCTTAAATAAAATAGATAAAAAACAATATTTATTTTAAAAAAATTTAAAAAATAAAATATATAATATTAATAAGAAATTAAATTTTTTCCAAATTAAAATTTGTTATATTGAATATATTAATAAATTTAATATTAAAAATTTAATTATATTAATTCGTTTAATTTCTAAAAATTTAAATAAAAAATTATTAAAAATATTAAATTTATATATTAAAAAAATTTTATATTTAAATTTCGAAAAATCTATTTTTTTAAATAAAAATAAAAATAAAAAATCTAATAAAATATTTAAATTTTTATTAAAATCTATTATATAAATTAAATATTTTAATTTTTTCAATTGATTTTTTATTTATTTTTTTCGTACAATATTTATTATTTTAATTAAAAATTTTAAATATTTTAAAACAAATAATAAAATTATTAATATTTATAATAATTTATTAAAATTAATAAATTTAAAATTAAATAATAAAAATTTTTTTGTTTAAATTTTTAAATTAAAAAAAAAAAAAATTAATATTAATTTAATTTTAATTAGGGCTAAAATTAATAATTTGATTCGATATCCCGAAAAAAATAATAATTCAAAATCCTTTAATAATAAAATAAATCCTAATAATATTTCCAAATCTAATTATTTAAATTTTAATAATTCAATATATAATTTATTTTTATTATTTAATAACAATTATATATTTTTAAATTTTAATAATTTGGAAAATTTTAATAAAAATATTTTAAAAAAAATCAAATTAATTAATAAAATTAAAAATAAAATAGATTTTGAAATTTGAAATTATTTAATTTTATTATTTATTATTTTATTTAATAAATAACAAAATTTTAATTTATTTAATTCGTTTATTAATTCGTTTTTTGTATACGTTAATATAAAACCCAAAAATTAGTCGTTTATAAATATATTAGATTTAAATTAATATTATTTATTTTTTATTTATAATAATCAATTATTATTATTCGAATCTTATTTTTTTATTATAATTAATAATTCTAAATTAAATTTGAATTTATTTGATTTATTATATAATTTTATAAATAATTTTTTTAATAATATTATATTTAATCTATTAAACAAAATTTTTAATAATTATTTATAT